>ERZ795053.3570-NODE-3570-length-17554-cov-4.755357_pt1 | contig 17554 bp, 16 predicted proteins | sample MGYA00375137_ERZ795053 | MGnify/ENA primary metagenome ERZ795053 (study PRJEB30182, sample SAMN05720284) | activated sludge metagenome | isolation source: Anaerobic digester | place: Hong Kong | collected 2014-12-17 ...
GGGTTCCATTCCCGCGGGGAGGTTGTGCGCAGTGTAGGCGCCAAGCGCCACCTCGTGCCAGCCCATGGCCTTGTTTGTCCCCCTCACCTTGACCTGGCTGTCCTCCATGACCAGATCGTTCTCGTCCGCCTGCAAGACGTGGGCAGCGATCTTGCGCACCTTGCTCTCGACCTTGTCCATCGCCTTCGCGATGGCGGACATTCCGACAGCACCGGAACGCGAGCCGTAAGTGCCCATGCCGAACTGCACCTTGTCGGTGTCGCCATGAACGATGGCAATGTTGTCGATGGGCACGCCGAAACGCTCAGATACGATCTGGGCAAACGTCGTCTCGTGACCCTGGCCATGGCTGTGGCTGCCGGTCAGGACTTCAATGGTGCCGACGGGGTTGACCCGGACTTCTGCCGATTCCCACAGGCCCACACCGCAACCCAGTGATCCGACGGCAGCTGATGGTGCTATGCCGCAAGCCTCGATGTAGCACGAGTATCCAATCCCCCTGAGCTTGCCCTTCGCTGCTGAAGCGGCCTTGCGCGCCGGGAATCCAGCCACATCCGCCGCCGCTTGCGCCTTTCTCAGATTGCCTTCGAAGTCGCCGGAATCGTAAGTCAGGATGACTGGCGTCTGGTAGGGGAATTGGCGGATAAAGTTCTTGTTGCGCAACTCGGCCGGATCGACGCCGAGCTTACGCGCTGCGACCTCCATGATCCGCTCGACCATGTAGCAGGCCTCGGGGCGCCCCGCGCCACGGTAAGCATCAACGGGGACCGTGTTGGTATAAACTGCCTTCACGGTGCCGTAGATGTTCGGGATTTCATATTGCCCGGACCACAGAAGCCCATGCAGATAGGTCGGCGTGACCGACGAGAACAGCGACATGTAGGCGCCGAGGTTGGCGATGGTGTCGACCTTGAAGGCGACAATCTTGTGATTGGCGTCCAAACCCAATTTCAACGTCGAGATATGATCCCTGCCATGGGCGTCGGTCATGAAGGATTCGGCTCTCTCGGCGGTCCATTTGACCGAGCGCCGTGTCTTCATCGACGCCCAGAGGCAAACAATCTCTTCGGGATAAATGTAGATCTTCGATCCAAAGCCGCCGCCCACGTCGGGTGCGATCACTCGCAACTTGTGTTCGGGTGCCACGTTGTAAAACGCCGACAGGACCAATCGGGCCACATGCGGGTTCTGGCTGGTTGTATATAGTGTGTAATGATCTTCGGCCTCATCATAGACAGCGATGGCCGAACGTGGCTCCATGGCATTCGGGCTGAGCCGGTTGTTGGTCATTGGCAGCTCGATCACGTGGGCCGCCGCAGCGAGGGCTGCGTTTGTGGCGGCCTCGTCACCGATTTCCCAGTCAAAGACAAGGTTGCCCGGCGCGACCTCGTGAACTTGTGGAGCCCCGGGTGCCAGGGCCTTGTCCGATGCGACAACGGCGGACAATTCCTCGTAGTCGACTTCGACCGCCTCTGCCGCGGCGCGGGCCGCTTCCTTACTGTCAGCGATGACCACGGCCACCGCGTCACCCACATAACGGACCCGGTCGGTGGCAAGCGCCGACCACGCACCCATCTTCATGCCAGTACCGTCACGCGACGTGATTGCCCAACCGCAGATCAGATTGCCAATGCCGTCGGCCACAAGCTGCTTGCCATTGAGGACGGCAATCACGCCATCCATCGCTTCCGCCGCCGATGCATCGATGCCATTGACCTTTGCATGCGCGTGGGGTGAACGAACGAAGGCAGCATAAGACTGGTTCTCCGATCGGATGTCGTCGGTATATTTGCCCTTGCCGGTGATGAAACGCTTGTCTTCCTTGCGCTTTACGCTGGCGCCAATGCCCGTGCTCATTGCTGTTTCCTCCCTTGCCGCCTACATCCGGTCGGCCGCGTCCTGAATCGACTTGACGATGTTGTGGTAACCCGTGCACCGGCAGATGTTGCCCTCGAGTTCGTGCCGTATCGCAGCTTCAGTCAACTCCGCGCCCGCTGCCTTGTAACGCTTCACCATGTCGATGCCGGACATGATCATGCCGGGCGTACAGAAACCGCACTGCAGGCCATGATGTTCGTTGAACGCCTGCTGCATGGGGTGCAGGTTATCGCCCTTCGCGATTCCCTCGATGGTCGTGATCTCGGCTCCATCCGCTTCTGCTGCGAGCATCGTGCACGACTTCACGGCCTTGCCGTCCACATGCACGACGCAGGCACCGCACTGCGACGTGTCACAGCCAATGTGGGTGCCGGTCAGTCGCAATTGTTCGCGCAGGAAGTCTGACAGTAACGTCTCATCCGGAACGTCCTGCGACACCGCCTTGCCATTTACTTTTACCGATAGAGCTACCATGTCTTTCCTCCCTATTCCGATGCCGAAGGGCCTCCGCCCGTCAGCCGCTTGAACCAGCTCGTCTTCTTGACCGGCTCGTCTGCCTCACCATCCGACGCTGCAACACCGTCCGGCGCCGAATTCGGCTCTCCCATTTGTCCCTCCACGACTTCCTGGAAGCTCTGAAAGAACTGGTCAGCCATTTTCTTGGCGAAACTGTCGATGATGCGGGAGCCGAGCTGGGCGAGCTTGCCGCCAATTTTGGCCTCGACATCGTAAGTGATCTCGGTCCCGTTCACATGGGGAGCGAGCCGCACCTTCGCGCCACCCTTGGCGAAACCTGCCGGGCCACCCTTGCCCTCGCCCTCGATTTTCAGCGAGTTGGGAGCATCCATGTCAGAAAGCGTCACGGCACCTTTGAACGTCGCCTTCACCGGGCCGACCTTTTGAATAACGGTCGCCTCGAACCCCGTCGCTGGCGAGCCAGCCAACTCGGTACATCCCGGCACACAGGCCTTGAGAACCTCGGGGTCCAGAAGCGCAGCCCACACCACCGCCTGATCTGCAGCGATCACCCGGCTCCCCTGCATTTCCATAGCGTGACCCCCATCCATCGAAGAAACTTGATCGAGACAGATCAAGTGCAAAATTATGCATTCTCATGCATATTGTTATTCAAGTCGTTGATTTTGGGGCAATATAAGTGATACGCAATAAAACGCAATACCACTTGTAGATGCCAAAATCGCGAGAACGGGGCGCGTATGAATGATGGGATCAAGACAGGCTTTCGACGTTGATCGCGCTGCAGTTGCACTGATCAAACGGTTCGGAGACCAGTGCGCAGTGGTTGCCTATCAACGTGCAAGGTTCTGCGAGGAAAGCGGCGACGCTGCCTCAGCGACCGGCTGGCGATCCGTCATCAAACGACTTGTGGAATTACACTTCTCTCCAAAGTCGATGTCCTTGCACTGAGTTTGGCAGTCCGCCGCCATACGCCTCAAGCACAGGATGCATGTGCGCTACGAGGAACATTTGGCAATGAAGGCCGGACTTCAGCTGTTCACAATGGGGATGACGTTGTGAGAGAGAGGTTTCGACATTAAAATCAGAAGCAATCTTATTCCCGATGACCAAGAGTGCGCCCCGCATGTCCTCGAAGCGAGTGGCACGGTCGCTTACCCGTCCATGAATATCGATTGCCTGATATCCCTTGATGCGACGGCCACGTGCCCAGGGATTCCGTTCTCTCCCGGAATAGTCGCAAAGCTGGTGCCGAGGTCATGGGCGAGCCCTCCTTGCCAGACCCCATGATTGCAGCGCTTTGAAAGCACGACAGAGAGCCGATTGGCGACGGCTCCTTCTCGGCGAACTAATGGTTGCAGACAAACTCCGGCTCATCCTGTCCCAACGTGTCGAGAACATCGAACTGGTGCAGGGCTCCCTCGACTGGCGCCAGGCCAATCACCGCTTCCTCGGTTGCCAGCAAGATACCCTGCCGCAGCTGATGATTCCACGGACGAAATGAGCCTGCGTAGGCCTTATAAAGTTCGAGTTCGAGATCCGGTGCCAGCAGGCTTGCTTCCAGCGAGTCCCCCTTCCTAATCCATGCTTCGATGACGGAACGCACGGCGGCCCAGGCGGCCCAGTCCTCATCGGTCATGTCGCGCTTGGCAAGCCGATAGAAGCGGCGGCTGAGCTGCGGCCCGCCGTGGCGTTCCCACAGCGGATGCCAGGCGTGTGGCACAAGACCCGCCGTGCCGACGACAGGCCGCGGCAGATAAGTGTCGTAGGGCAGATAGCGGCCGAACTCGCGCGACGCGTCGGCCACGAACACAACACCATAGTCCGCTCCGCCTGTCAGCAGCCGTGGATTGTTGAGGTCCCGTTGGCGGGGATCGTTGCCGTGCACGAACTGGCGCACCTCCGCGACATCGAGACCGAATTTCTTCGCCGAAACCTGAAATGCTTTCGAAATCGCCTGGTCGGCGGGCGAGTCGCCCTCGATCACCAGGACGTCGTTGTAATTGGCCGCGCGGAGATACTAACCAGGCCATCCTGCAACATGGCATCGCTGGGAATGGTGTGAAACAGCCGGGTGTTGCAGGTCCGCTGCCTCAATCCGACGTCGCGATGGCGGATGTTGAACAACGGCAGGCTGGCGCCCTGTGAAGCGGCTTCCACCTCGTCCAGGGGCAGATCGAGGATCGCGGCGACGGGCGCGCCGCTCTTTGCAAGTTCCAGAAGGGATGCCTCGACTGTCTCACCGGCCTCAAGTGTACGGTGAACCAGGGTAAACTTCACGTTCTCGGCACGCTCCAGGATCTTCGCGTCCTTGATGGCCAGTTCGGCGCCTGCGATGACCGAACCGCGATCGACACGGTAGATGCCGCCGTAACCCTCCGATGGTGCATAGAACGGATCGCCTGCCCGGTCGATAAAGGCGATGCTGACGTTCTGCTCCTGCGCCGATGCCGGCGGGGCCAGCGCCAGCAGCACCAACAGGCCGGAAAGTAACTTAGTTATCATCAATCAGGATGCCATACGGAATCTGGCCGACAGGAACCGAAATCAATCCCCTGTCGGACGCGGTGTCGATGATCGTCACATCATCGGAAAGACCGTTTGCAACATAGAGCCGCGTCTCGTCGCGGTTGAGTTGAAGACCCCAGGGCCGCTGGCCGACGAGAATGTAGTCGAGCACCTGGCGCGACTTGACGTCGACAACCGCCACGTGATTGGCCCTGCCGAGCGCCACATAGGCCCGCGTGCCGTCGTGCGTCATCACCAGATCGACCGGGGTCACCTGGGCCCTCGTCATGCCGGGAGGAAGAAACGCCACTTCGTCAATCACCTTCAGGCTTGCCACGTCGATGATGTCGATGATGCCGGATAGTTCCGCCGAAACCCATAATTCCTTGCCGTCTGGAGACAAGGCGAAGCGGCGTGGCCGCGTGCCGACCTTGATGTCCTTGATCACTTCGTTCTTGTCGATGTCGATGACGTGCACCAGATTTGCGGCCTCGGACGTCGCAAAAGCAAGTTTGCCGTCCGGGGTGATCTTCACGCCCTCCGGTTCTTCGCCGGTGTCATAGGTCGCCACCACATCTCCCGTCTCGGTATCGATGGCTGTGACGATCGCGTCGTCCTCGTTGGAGGCATAGAGGTGACGTCCGTCCGGATGGAGGTCGAATGTTTCGGGATCAGGGATGTCCCGGAAGCGCTTGATAAGCTTTCGGGTCGAAATTTCATAAAGGGCGATGGTGTCATCATCTCCACAGGCCAGGAAAAAGCCCGTATGGTCGGCGGTGAAGTGCATGCCCCGCGGCCTGGCGCAGGTCGGAAAGCTTTCGACCACCGCGTTACTGGCATCCAGGACCGTGATGGTATTGCTCTTCTCATTGCTGACGAAGATCAGGCCTGTCGATTTGGCAAGTGCCGGGCAGGCTGAAGCAAAGACAGCGGCACATACCACCGCTGCGCCAGGATTGCATCTTCGCATGTCGGTATCACCAAGAACCGTTATGGGTTGTGACTTGAATAGACAAGCTAGTTCAACCGCCAGGCGAAAACAATATCGTACCTTGACAGCGCACCTCTAAAGCGCATTAATCCTTTGCTTGCGGCGCACTGTGCCAGCGAGGCTCGGGCCCGCGACATGGGAGGCCCAAATGGCAAGCAGAATACTTCGTGCAGGAATACTGAGTGCTGCCGCGGTGATGGCAATGGCCGCGACATCGGCCAATGCAGACGAAGTCACAAATGCCACCAAGTATGGTGACATGGCGACAGTATCGCAAGACATGCTGAACCGGTCTGCCGGTGATGGCAATAACTTCCTCCATACGAACGGCAACTACGAGCAGACCAGATATTATCCGAACAGCCAAATCAATGCCGGCAACGTAAGCAAGCTACGTCCGGCGTGGATCTTCCAAACCGAGGTCAAGGAAACGCTGGAAACAACGCCGATCGTGGTCAATGGCATCATGTACATCACGACCGCTTTCGACCATGTCTATGCCCTTGATGCTGCGACAGGTGAGGAACTCTGGCATTACAAACATGCCATGGGACCGGTCACTACATACTGCTGCGGCCCGAATAACCGCGGCGTCGCAGCCTATGGTGACATGGTCTACCTTGGCACACTCGACGCCAAGCTCGTGGCGCTCGATGCCAAGACTGGTAAGGTGGCCTGGGAACAGCAGATCGCAGATCCGGAACTCGGCTATTCCGAGACCATGGCGCCAACGGCCGTCAACGGCAAGATCCTGATCGGAACCAACGGTGGCGAATACGGCATCCGCGGTTTCGTCAAGGCCTATGATGCCAAGTCCGGCGACCTGCTGTGGACGTTCAACACAGTTCCCGAGAATTCGGTGGGCGTGTGGGCGGAAAACGATGCCACTGGCCGCAATATGCATCGCGATATCGCGGCAGAAAAGGCGGCGCTCGAAAAGATGGGCGATCCCTACAAGACGCTCGGCGGCGGCGTGTGGCAGAACCCGGCGGTCGATCTCGCCACCAACACGATCTACTTCGTGGTCGGCAACCCGTCGCCCGACCTCGACGGCTCACTTCGCCCGGGTGACAACCTGTACACCGACTCGCTGGTGGCAGTGAATCTGGATACGGGTGAATACAAGTGCCACTTCCAGTACATCGCCCACGATGTATGGGATCTGGACGCCGTGAGCCCGCCAATCCTCGTGGATGTCATGGACAATGAAGGCAAGATGGTCCCCGGCGTCCTTCATGGAGGCAAGACCGGGCACGTCTACGTGAACAACCGCAATGACTGCTCGATGATCCGCTACTCCGAGGCGATGGTGCCGCAGGAGAACATGTGGACGCTGCCCACCAAGGAAGGTGCACGCATGTTGCCTGGCGCCAATGGTGGCGTCGAGTGGTCGCCGATGACGACGGACGTGTCGAAGGGCCTCGTCTACGCCATCAACCTGCATCAGCCGATGACCTATCACGTCGAGAGCAACCCCTATCCGGAAGGCAAACTCTGGCTCGGCGGTGCCTTCAAGGTGATCCCGTCCGAGGAGCAATGGGGTAACGTGACGGCCGTCGACTACAACACCGGAAAGATCCGCTGGCAGGTCAAGACGCCCGAACCGATGATCGGCGGCATCATGGCCACGGCTGGCGGTCTGGTCTTCACAGGAGAGGGCAATGGCTTGTTCAAGGCCTATGACTCGGCAAGCGGCTCCATCCTATGGCAATTCCAGGCCGGTGCTGGTGTCAACGCACCGCCGTCGTCCTATACGGTAGGCGGCAAGCAGTACATCGTCGTCGGCGCGGGAGGTAACGCCCAGCTGAACTTCAAGCGCGGCAACTCGATCATTGCCTTCACTCTGGCGAACTGACCGCACTTGATTGTGTATTGAAATGCGATGTTGGCGGGGCCGATGCGATCGGTCCCGCCATTTTTGACCGGGCCTCCGCGTGGACTGCGGGTTGTATGAGAATGGAGCTGGTATGAAACGAACTTTCCTCCTCGCCGCGTTGGCCTGCCTGGCTATGCCGCAGCTTGTCGGCGCACAGGAAACGATTGAGGAGAAGGCGCAGGTCTGCAGCGCTTGCCACGGTGACAATGGCATCCCGACGGACCCGATGGTGCCGATCATCTGGGGTCAGCACGCTGGCTATCTCTACCTGCAGCTCAAGGACTTCAAGGCCAAGAAACGCACGAATGATATGATGGACCCTGTCGTCGAGACGCTTGAAAAGAAGGACCTGCTGGCGCTTGCGACCTATTTCGAAAGCAAGCCCTGGCCCAAGACCGGCTATGTGGCGTCCAAGGAAGACAGGGCCATCGGCGCGCGCGTCGCAATTGCCGGCACCTGCCCAGCCTGCCACAATGACCAGTTCACCGGAGACAGCTCGATCCCCCGCGTGGCTGGCCAGACGCCTGATTATCTCGAGCGCATCCTGATCGCCTTCAAAGGCGAAATGCGCGCCAACAATCCCGGCATGTCAGATATCATCATGACCTTCCCGGATGATGACCTGAAGGCCATGGCGCGGTTTCTGGCCGGCCTCTGATCAAGACTTGCCGAGGGCTGCGCGAACCGCATCGCTCGCTGCCAGATCGGCAGCAGTCTTGCCGTCATTGTCCTTGATGTCGCGCTTGGCGCCTCGTTTCAGTAGCTCGGACACGACGCCCGGATGATCGAGACCCGCGGCGATCATCAGCGGTGTGCGGCCGCGGTCGTCTTGATCCTCGACATGCGCGCCCCGTTCGATCAGCATCCGGACCAGTGCGACGCCTTCATCTTCCGGCACCTCGTTGGTGTGTCCCGCCGCCCACATCAACACGGTGAGGCCGTGGGCATATCTGGCATTAATGTCTATGCCCTTCGCCAGAAGCGCCTCGACAATGCGCTGGAACCCGCGGGCTGCCGCGTACACAATCGCAGGCTTGCCCGTCGAGTCGGGCAAGGCGGGGTCGGCACCAGCCTTGAGCAGTACTTTGACAATCGCGTCACTCCCATTGAACGCGGCTGCCACGAGAGCCGTACCATCGGATCGGCCAGGGAGATTGATGTCGGCCCCGCGTTCGAGGAGCAGCGAGACCATTGCCTTGCGCCGCGCTTCGGCAGCGATGAACAACGCATGAGCGCCCTTCAGATCGCGAAGATTGATGTCTGCCCCGTGGTCGAGCAGGATCTTTGCCATATCCGGATCGCCATCCCGGGCCGCGATATGGAGGACCGCCACTCCCGGACCACGCCTTGCGTTTGCCAACGCCCCTTTCTCCAGCAGGCTGGCGGCAACCTCCACACAATCATCTTCCGCCGCCCGGAACAGGAAACCCGTGAGAACGCGCTCATCGGCGAAAGAGGCGTCCTGCGCAATTTCCTGCATGAGGTTGACGCACTGGACTTCACTCGCCCTTGCGGCGCACAGCCCGGTGGACATCAGGGCGAGCACGGCAAGACACGAGTTCCGGATCAGGGCGGCCGGTCCAACTGGCTTCACATCCATGCGTTCTACTCTCCACAACTGCCCGGCGGCCGTGCCGCCGACGAGGGCGAGCTTAACCCATCGCCATCCGGCACTGAAGTTCATTGTCGCATCCGCTTCCGGCCATGGACAATTGCTGCATGTGAACTATGATTTTGCCGCGCTCAACGTCATTTGGAGGGCCTGATGACAACCCGACGACTGCTGCTGCAATTGCTTGGAGTAGGCCCGGCGCTGCTGCCGCGTCTTGCGCGGGCCGGCCAACCCGTGCGCATCGCAACCCTGAAGACCGGCACGGTGGCCTGGGAGATCGACACGATCATACATCATAAACTTGACAAGAAGCACGGAATTGACCTTTCGCTCATTCCGGTCGCCGGCAAGCAGGGCGCCGACGTGCTGCTTGCGGGTGGCGAGGCAGATGTCATCGTCACCGACTGGATCTGGGTGTCGCGTCAACGCAACAGCGGTGCGGACTACACGTTCCTCCCCTATTCGAAACAGGTGGGGGCCATTCTCGTCTCGGCAGAATCACCGCTGAACGGTATTGCCGACCTGAAGGGCAGGACAATCGGCATCGCCGGCGGCCCGACCGACAAGAGCTGGGTCATTTTCCAGGCGCTGGCACGGAAGGATTTCGGCTTTGACCTGGCGCAGGAAGCTGAGCCGGTGTTTGCTGCTCCGCCCCTGCTGAGCGAAAAACTGCAAGTTGGCGAAGTGGATGCCCTGATCACCTTCTGGCACTTCGCCGCAAAGCTGAAGGCACGCGGTGCGCGGGAGATTGCCTCGGTTGCGGACGCTGCGACATCACTCGGTCTCGACGCCGGGACTCCGCTGCTGGGCTACGTCTATTCGGAAAGCTGGTCGGCGGCGAATGGTGAACCGGCACGCGCACTGGCAGCCGCATCCGCCGACGCCAAGGCCATGCTTGCGAGTGACGATGCCGAGTGGGACCGGTTGCGGCCGATGATGAACGCGGCAAATGACGCCGAATTTGAAGCGCTCAAGCAGGGCTTCCGGGCCGGCCTCCCGGGCAAGGAACCGGTCAACGTCGAAGCCGCTGCCAGCCTGTTTGCCCTTCTTGCGAGCATTGGCGGGCAGGATCTGGTTGGCGAAAAACCAGAACTGGCTCCGGGCACATTTGCAAACATGAAGGGCTGATCCTGGTGAGCCGGTGGGCGACCTCGGCGATTTCCTTCGTCTCGCTCATTGCCATTTGGGCCATCGCGGCGGAAGCAGCGTCGAGCCGGTATCTTCCCGGCCCCGCTGCCGTGCTTCGCGTGACATTGAAGGAAGCCGCCAGCGGCGCATTGTTCCATCATCTTGGCATCACCCTCCTGAGAGTGCTCGCCTCCTTCGTCATCGCCATGGGTATTGGCATCCTCATCGGACTCATCATGGGCCGGCGGCCCAAGCTCGATCGCTTCTTCGATCCATGGCTGATCCTTTTGCTCAATGTTCCGGCCCTCGTCGTCATCGTCTTCTGCTATCTTTGGATCGGCATCAACGAAGTGGCGGCCGTGATGGCGGTCGCCATCAACAAGATACCGAACGTGGCGACAACGATCCGCGAGGGCGCCCGCGCGCTTGATCCGGCACTGGACGACGTTGCCCGGGTCTACCGGTTCTCACGCCTGAAGCGCCTCAAGATCATCGTCTGGCCCCAGCTTGAGCCGTTTCTGGCGGCGTCGGTGCGCACCGGATTGGCCCTGATCTGGAAGATCGTGCTGGTGGTCGAGCTTCTGGGGCGCAGCAATGGTGTGGGATTTCAAATCAACCTCTATTTCCAGCTCTTCGACATGGCTCGCATCATAGCCTACAGCCTGAGTTTCATGGTGGTGGTAATGGTCATCGAATCCCTTGTTGTGAAGCCATGGGAACGGCGGGCAAACGCTTGGCGCCAGAATGACTGACGTAGAGGTTCAGGTTGCCAACAAGGTGTTCGGCGCAACGCCGATTCTGCAAGACATCCGCTTCACCCTCGAGCGTGGACGGACAACAGCCCTCCTCGGGCCGTCGGGCATCGGCAAGACGACATTGCTGCGCATTATTGCCGGACTCGATCCGCAGTTTGAGGGCAGTGTGGCGGTCCCGCCACGCATCGGCATGGTCTTTCAGGAACCGCGGTTGCTGCCTTGGTTTAGCACATTGCGCAACATCGAAATCGTCGGCACGACGGGCGAACGCGCTGCGGCACTGCTCGACCAAGTCGGACTGCCAGCTGCTGCTTCGCTCTATCCGCGGCAACTGTCGCTTGGAATGGCACGGCGTGTGGTGCTCGCCCGCGCGCTGGCAATCGAACCGGAACTCCTCATTCTTGATGAACCGTTTGCCTCGCTCGACCCCACGGCCGCCGACGGTCTCCGCCGCCTGGTGAAAGATCTGTGCGAACAGGGAAACGTAACCGCCCTGCTGGTGTCCCATGATTCAGGCGATGTCGCCGCAATTGCCGACCGCGCACTCATCTTGTCCGGGCGTCCAGCCAGGCTCATGAGGGACGTATCGTTTGACGTGGCGCCTGAACAGCGCTGTGCAGGAGATCTCGACGCCATCGCCAGTCAATTGCGGTCCATTCTTGCCTCGGCAAATGAAAGCGGCACGGAAAGGTTCAACTAACCTGACGTTTCACCAAATTGAATCGCGGATCGAAACTCATGATCGAGAGCAGTGCGAAGCCGACAAGCACAGCGGCGGTGACGCCCAGCGCTAGTCCGTTGAATGACAGGTAGAGAGAAAAGCGGACGAACTCCACAATGTGACTGAACGGGTTGAAGGCACAAATCCAGTAGAGCAGATGGCTGCTTTCTTTCATCTTCCACAACGGATAAAGTGCTGACGACAGGAAGAACATCGGAAAAATCACGAAGTTCATCACCCCGGCGAAATTCTCCAGCTGATGAATCATCGACGACAGGAACAGCCCGATGGCACCAAGTGCGAGTCCGGTCACGATCAGCACCGGAAGTGCCAGCAGATAGGCCGGCATTGGGAACACCACGCCGTAGATCGCGCAAATGCCGAGGAAGACGTAGGCCTGCAGGACTGAGACCAGTGCTCCTGCCAACAATTTCGACAACAACAAAAACGGCCTCGGCAGCGGGCTGGTCAGCAGAATCCGCATCGATCCCATCTCCCGGTCATAGACCATCGAGAGCGAAGACTGCATGCCATTGAACAACTGAATCATGCCGACCAATCCTGGCACAATATAGGTTTCATAGGTCACGTAGGTCTGGTACGGCGGTGTGATCGACACTCCCAAAGCAGCACGGAATCCCGCTGCAAAGACGAACAGCCAGATCAGCGGCCTCACCAGCGCCGCGATGAAACGCTCGCGCTGATAGACGAAGCGCATCAATTCGCGGAGCACGATGCCCCATAATGCTCGAAGTGCTTGCTCAAGCCTCATGGCTAGTACTCGCCGTAAGTCGGTTGAAGGTATCATCGATCGAATTGGCGCCAGTACGCGCCATCACAGCAGCACTGGTTCCCTCCGCCTTCACCTCGCCCTTGTCGAGGATCACGACATGATCCTGGTCTGCAACTTCATCGCTGAGATGTGTCGCCCACAGGATCGCCATGTCGTTGCCGGTGACGAGATCATGCAGGAAAGTCACCAATGCTCGCCGGGTCGGAATGTCGAGGCCCACCGTCGGCTCGTCGAGGAGCAAAAGCTTCGGCTTGGTCAACAGTGCCCGCGCGATTTCGGTCCTGCGCCGATGGCCGCCGTTGAGAATGCGAACCTTATCACGGCGCCGGCCAGCCAGATCCAGCTGTGACAGGGCTTCGTCGATCCGGGCATCCGCTTCCTTCCGTCCTAGGCCGTGAAGTGCCGCATAGTACCTCAGGTTCTGATCGACCGTCAGGTCGAGGTCGAGCGTTTGCTGCTGGAACACCACGCCGATGAAGGACAGAATATCGCTTGAAGCCGACGCCAGGTCCCGCCCGCAGATGCTGATGTGTCCGGCCTGAATGGGAAGAAGGCGAGTGATCAGAGAGAACAGCGTCGTCTTGCCCGCGCCATTCGGTCCCAGAAGCATCGTGATACGCCGGCCAGAGACAGCGAAACGCACATCCTTCAGAGCAATCCGCCGGCCGTAACGATAGGTCAGCCCGGAAACATCCAAAATTACATCCAGCATCAGGTCACACTCATCGAGATGGCCGCCGGAATAATGACCGATGCGATTGCAATTTCAAAGTCCTTCAAGTTCCATGCAGCCCCTGCCCGGCCAGGATCTCGGCTTGTCCAGCACCTCCCCGCCCCGACGCAGCATTGGCCGGCGAGCGGTAGCTCTTCCGGCCAATGCAAACCTGTTCGGAGTGTCTAGTTGGTCGCTTGCGATCCGACATCGGCCGGATTGGAGCGCACCTCAATCAGGGAACCGGTGCGCGCGAACTCGAACGACACATCGGGCCGGCCAGGAATGATGAATTTGATGTCGTCACCATCTGCAATGCTCATTCGAAGCTGCGACGCGGGCTTGACCGACTTCCGCTCGCCAAAGGCCGCCACGACTTCGAGATAGTGGGAGTCTCCGAGATAGTAGACCGTCATGCCGACCCCCGCACTATTCAATGAGGCTGCCTGCGATGGCCGGATGAGCCGGATCGAGTCAGCAGATGCAGCCGCCGCAAACGCCGTAATGGCAATTCCAGAGGCGATGACCCGCAACTTTCCGAGGGCAGTGAATTCGCGTGACATTGGACTTCTCCTTTTAGAGCGATATTGAAGTGCTCGCGCGTTCATTTGACTTTCTGAGCGCGCAGGGGCAGGCTTCCCCAGATCGATCCACATGTCCTGAGAATGGTGGTGAAAGTTTCTGAAAATCTCTGAATGAGGTGATCTATGGGGTTGCGGAGCCCGAGATTCTTCGAGAGTCAGAGGAGCCTTGAGTTGAAATTCCCTGCGGCCCGCCACGACTGCAAGAGTCGAAGTCACGATGGGTGAGCCGGATACCCCAGTCATGCGTCTGGGCGGCATGCTGTTCGACGCGAAACGAAATTCTCTCGTGGACGAGACCGGGAAGGACATCGCGCTTCGGCCCCAATCATTGGACCTGCTCAAAACTCTGGTCGCACGCGCCGGCACCGTCGTCAGCAAAGAGACCTTGCTGGAGGAAGTGTGGGGCCACATCGCGGTTACCGATGACAGCCTGACCCAATGCATCGCCGATATCAGGCGAGCGCTTGCGGACCGCGACCACAAGATCATTCAGACCGTACCGAAGAAGGGCTATCGCCTGGTGGCAGAGAAAATGGCTGCGCCGCCACGCAACCGGTGGGCGATCGCTGCTGGCCTTGTTGCAATCGTGGTTGTCGCCTTTCCTGGAGCTTGGCAGTTCAGCCGACAGCCCGAAGATGACGGGCTGCGGGATCAGGCGCTGATCGCACCGAAAGTGACTCGCTCCGAACCGTCAATCGCGGTTCTGCCGTTCGAGAGCATCGAAAATCAGGAGCGCTGGACGCGACTTGGGCGCGGTCTTGCTGCCGAGATCGCCAGCGAGTTGGCATTGAACAAATGGCTCTATGTCGCAGTCCCGGAATCCCTGATCAACGTGGCCTTTGGGTCACTTCCCAAGGACCACTTGCTGAATGTTCGCTTCGCGCTCAGTGGGACGATCCAGGTTCAGGGCAAGGAGATCAGGATATTGGCACATCTGACGGACATTTCGACCCACGAAGTCCTCTGGTCCGAGACTTGGACCGAGCCGCAGAGCGACATTTTCGCCGTGCAGGACCGGATTGTCGCCAAGATCGGTGCGAGTCTTGCCAGCACCTATTCCGGCACCTTGGTACAGGCCGATCTCAAGCGGGCCAAGCGCAAGCTCACGGCCAAGCTCGATGCCTATGAGCACTATCTCATCGCGTTCGAGATGTTCCACAGGTTCGATCCCAAGACCTTTCCTATCGTGATCAAGCATCTCAAAGCCGCCCTTGAGACCGACCCGAATTTTGCCGGCGCGCTGGTGACCCTGTCGGTGGTGCAGAGAGTTCAGGCCGACAGCACTGATGGCGAGACAGCGCAAGCATGGTTGAAGTCAAGTCAGCAGTCGGCCTATCGGGCCTACGCCATTGATCCGAACAATCCGAATGTGTTGTGGAACGTTGCATGCGCTTACGCCCTGGATGGCCAACTGGAAATCGCAAGAAAGATGCTTCGGCGCGCGGTTGAGATAGCGCCGAACAACGCCGATGTGCTCATGATCGCCGCAGGCTACAGCGGCCTCGTCGGCATTGCCGGGCCGGAGCCTCTCAAATGGGCGCGGCGCGCGCTGGAACTTAACCCGCTGGCGCCAGCCTGGTGGTATAGCGATCTGGGCGAGGCTGCGTTCGGCGCCGGCGATTACGATCTGGCCGTCGAGAGCATGAAGAGCGCATCCCCGTCGCGCAGTTCAACATGGCTGATCACGGCGCTGGCGGAAGCGCTCAGAGGTGACCTTGTCGAAGCGCAAAAAGCCGGGCGAAAGTTTCGTGAACTGGCGCCGAATGCGACCATAGAGGGTTTCGTCGGCGGTTCAGAAGCGGAACGGCCTGACCAGCATCGAATCTTTGAAGCTGCGCGGCTGATGGCCTTGCCAATCACGAAAGAGGATCTGAAGCTGGCAAATGCGCCGTCCACGGCCCTATCACCATTCGAACAGGCACACGGCGACTAGACAGGCTCGGCCGCCGCAGCTGGCCGATCCAAACCGGAACTCATCGGAAACGTTATTGCAAGATAGAAAAAGAGCCGCAACATGATGCTGCGGCTCTGTTCCTCACGCAAACAGATGAGGGATTAAATCAGCTGGCGTAGTTGCGGGTCTTCGGATCGAACGTCGGAGCCTGTTCCAACTGATCCTTGGTGGCATTGATGACCAGCTTTACGCTGTCACCGTCCTTCACCATCTCGACGGAGGAAACCGCAACCGCGACATCCTTTTCGCCGATGCCAAGGAAGCCACCGACGCCAAGGATCGTTGCCTGGATCTTGCCGTCGTCCGAAATGATCAGATCGTTCACCTCTCCGATATCATTGCCGGTTTTGTCATAGACGCGCTTTCCGATGAAATCACTTGCACTCATGATCGTCGCACCCGTCATCTCATCGGCCGGCACGATGAGAGTGTGGTCAGACGTTCGTACGTTCGCAGTATCGGAGGGCTGTGTTGCGTCCATGTTCTGATCGGTTGCAGCGGTCGCACCCGACTCATCGGTTTCAATCACTTCAGAAGGCGGTGTTGCCGGTGTCTGAGCTTGATCCATCTGGGTCTGTGACGCATCGGAACCAGCCGGCGCCGCCTGATCTGCAGCGGTCGCATTGTTGTCCGTCGGGGGAACCCCGTTATCCGTGGCGGCAGAACTGTCGTTTCCGCTACCCATCTGATCAGCGGAGTTGCCCATCTGATCAGTGGAATTGTCAGACTTGCTCATCGTCTTGCCATCCGGGCACTTCGTCTTATCGACCGCTTCGGTCCCATCGGCGTTCTTCATGATGCAGTCGGGCGACACGCCAGTCATATCTTCTGCATAGGCGGGCGCCAGAGCCAGCAGTGAAATCGCAGTGGTCAGCGCAAGAGCGCTTTTCTTGATCAACATAGTAACCATCCTGTGTGCTTGAAGTTGTGGCCGGCACCACGCCAGCCGTGCTCCAACAACGCGACTTCCGCCCGAAGGTTCCGAAGCACTGGCGGAGCAAAGCGAACTTGAGAAGACGCCGACTCGCTAGACTAAAAAGTGCCACCGGAAAGATCGGTGGCACTTTGGTCGATCATTTGAATCGTTCAAGTGAGATCACATGATTCAGATTACGTGAAAGAGGTAAAGCAAAATGATGATCGGAATTGGCAGGCCAATGAGCCAGAGCAGAATACCACGCATTGTTTTTCTCCACGTGAGCAAGACATCAGTTGATTAGTCTGCTGAAGGACACGCCTTATTTACAGTCGTCTATTGTGTCATTTCGAGCTTATGCGTCCTCACGAATGGCAAGACAGCATACGACCAGCAATGTGTTGCCCGCCGAGAAGTTCCAGGATTCGTAAAGCTGGAAAACGCGGCTGATCGGAACTTTCTCAACCAGCTCGGATTGAAGGTAGGTAATCCGAGGTTGATCTCTCACCAATGGAGGCATGCATGTCGATCAACAATACAGTGAAAATCCCACGCCGCACCGGATCAAGTGGAGTGACCTGGCTAGTGGCCGCGCTCGTTGCCGCCGCAGTGCTCATAACAGTGTTGTTCTATGCCGCGCCCGGCGCCA
>ERZ795053.3571-NODE-3571-length-17553-cov-6.899131_pt1 | contig 17553 bp, 15 predicted proteins | sample MGYA00375137_ERZ795053 | MGnify/ENA primary metagenome ERZ795053 (study PRJEB30182, sample SAMN05720284) | activated sludge metagenome | isolation source: Anaerobic digester | place: Hong Kong | collected 2014-12-17 ...
GAGATAACCGAACGTGACTGGAGTTCAGACGTGTGCTCTTCCGATCTTATCACGCGCTCGCTTGCATGGTCGCCCTTGTGAGCCTTGAAAAATTAGCTTACAGTACGAAACGATGAGATACCCTATCTCCCCCTAGACGGAGACGACCATATGAAGAAAGCACTGATCGCGCTCTTCTTGTTTTCATGCGCGGAGCTGTTCGCCGGCGGGAACCCGGAACTACGCTTCAGCGAGAGCCTGGGGACTCGGCCGACCCACGACCAGCTGATGGAGGCCGCGACTGTCTTCCTGAGCGACTCGCTGTATGATGTCGATTACGACTATGTCGACGGGACGCTGTTCGATTATCTCGCGGGCAAGGGCCTATGGGACGAACTGCTGTACGCTATCGGGCATATAAAGACCCTTTCCGGTAGCTATCCGGACTACCCCAGGGGATACCATATATTCAATAATCCTCTATGCGTGGTCTATTCCTCCGACGCGATCTCGTCGGATCGAAAGCGCGAGCTCATCCGTGGGATAGTGGAACTGGACGAGAGATATATAAACTGGCCTTCCTATAACGGTATGGGGAACGGCGCCTCGCCGATCCTCGAGGCGATACGGTATGACGATCCTGAGATGGTCGAGTACCTTATACGATCCGGAGATTATCTCCATTACAGCGTGGAAGTACTCCCCTACACGTACGTAGCGATGGCGTGGCCCAAGAATTCGCTCTCCCTGGCCAGGTCTACGGCGGTAAAGGACATCCTCGTCCGGCACGGCGTACCGAAGATCCACGATTTCCCGACCCCTGTCGACGGCTGGTGCATCGCCGACAGGGTAAGGCTCAGGAAGGAACCGAGCCTCAGCGGGGAGATCATCGGCCATCTTTCGAAGGACGAGAAGATCAAGGCCATATCGAGCGGGTATGAGCGAGAAATAATCAGCGGTGCCGAGGGCTGCTGGGTGTATGTCGATACCGGCGCTCAACGCGGATGGGCTTTTTCAACGTATATCTATTGCCCGGCTATCCTCGAGCCGTGAACGCGACATCAGTCGCGATACTGATAGCAGCGAGGCGAGGCCGGCTATCGCCCTTAGGGCGCGATAGCCGGGCCGCGCCTACGGAATTAGAAACCGCCCTTAAGGGCTCCGACGCCCATGAACACGACGGCGATGACGATCGACGACCCTACGGTCAGGAGGAGTCCCGCCTTGGCCATGTCCTTGATGCTGAAATATCCGGCGTTGAAGGGTATGACGTTGGTCGGCGTGGTGGTCACCAGGATGAAGGCCAGGCTCGTGGTCAGGCCCGCCGCCAGGGTTATGCCGGTAACGTCGATGCCCGTGGCCTTGCCGAGGCCGATGATGAGCGGGATCAGTATGGTCGCCGTCACGCTGTTCGACGAGAACACGACCTTGAGGAGGCACACGCCGAGGGTTACCAGGAAGAGCTGGAGGAATAGCGGCACTTCGCCTATCCGTCCGAGCAGGCTCACCGCGAGCCACTCGGCCACGCCGGTCTTGTACAGGTAGGTGCCGAGGGATATCCCCGAGACGATGAGCAGGATGCCCGCCCAGTCTATCTCGCCCTCGATCTCCTTCCACCTGGCCTTGCTCATGCCGGGCATGAAGAACAGGCACGCCGCCAGCAGCGCCGGCATCGATATCTCGATGACCATGCCGAGCGGCCCCTCGAGGAGCGGCGTGGCTATCCAGACGAGGACGGTGAAGGCGAAGACGAAGAGAGTTATCTTCTCCTCGCGGTTCATCGGCGGCATCGCCTTGAGGTCGGCCTTGAGTTGCTGCCTGCTGACCTTGAGGCGCTTCATCTCCGGCGGGAAGAATAGGAGGAGGGTGGCCCAGGCGACCGGCAGTATCAGGATCGCCGAGGGTACGCCGTAGGCCATCCAGTCGAGGAACGACAGGCGTATGCCCGCCATGTTCGACAGGAACTGTAGGGCTATCGGGTTGGCGCCGGTGCCTGCCGGCGTGCCTATGCCGCCGATGAGCGGCCCCCACGCTACCGATATCATCAGGGCCTTGCCGAAGTTCGACTCCTTGGGCTTGCAGCCTTCCTCCTGGAGTATGGCCCTGGCGAGGGGCATGAGCATGGCCGCGACGGCCATGTCGGTGATCCACATGGACAGGACGGCTCCCGCCGCGAGGAAGCCGAACAGTATGGCCCGGCTCGAGTTGCCCGTTATCGACAGGATGAACGCCGAGATGCGCTTCCCGAGGCCCGACTTGGTTATGAACGCGGTTATGACGAGCACGCCGATAAAGAACACGACGATGTCGTTACCGAAGCCCGTCGAGATGATCTCCTTGTACTTGCCTACCTTCAGCAGGGTAAGGAATATCATCGCCATGAGGCCGGTGATATGGAATGGCAGGGCCTCGGTGATCCAGAGCATCAGGGCGAAGGCCATGACGCCGAGCGCGGCCATACCCGGGCCTCCGGAGTGGGCGGACGCCGGATAGGACGGTTTCAGGGTTCCTGGGTCCACGGCGTTGACGATGGTCGATACGAGAGACGCAGGCGCCGGCGTCAGCGACACGGCGAGGCCTATGGCCAGCGCGACCGCGAGTATGACGCCGTTCCGAACCGTCGTGTTCTTTGCTTGTAGAGTTGCCATTGAGTTCCTGTCCTTATCGCTTGTGAGTCTCGCCGAGCGCGGTCCTGAGCAGTTCCCCGACCATGCGCGGCCTATCGGCGACGAGCGCGCCGGCCTTCTCGAACGCCTCGATCTTGTCCTTGACCGAGCCCTTGCCGCCTGAGACGATGGCGCCGGCATGGCCCATGCGCTTGCCCGCCGGAGCGGTCCGTCCGCCGAGGAACGCGACGACCGGCTTCGTGAAGGCGCCGGAGAGCATCGCGTCGGCCACCTCCTCTTCCATGGTTCCGCCGAGCTCGCCGATGATGACGACGGCGTCGGTATCGGGGTCGGCCTGGTAGTCCGGCAGCATCTCGGCGAAGCGGGTCCCCGGCACGGGATCCCCGCCGACGCCTATGAGGCTGGACACGCCGAAGCCGGCGCTGACCACCATGGCCGTGACCTCGTTGGTCAGCGAGCCGGAGCGCGTCATCACGCCTACGCGGCCGCTCTTGTAGACGCGGTCTATCCAGTAGGGGAACATCCCCATCATCGCCAGGCCCGGGCTTATGACGCCGGAGGTGTTGCCGCCCACGACGCGCGCGCCGCATGACAGGGCCGCCTTGCGGATCTGGATCGCGTCCTGGAGCGGTATGCCGTCCGCTATCGTCACGATCTTCTCGATACCCGAGTCGAGCGCCTCGAAGACCGCGTCCTTCGTGAAGCGCGGCGGCACGAACAGCATCGCGGCGTTGGCCGGGTTCTCCGCTACGGCTCGGCGTATGCTGTGGTACACCGGCGCGCCCTCGACGCTCCGGCCTTCCTTGCCCGGCGTCACGCCGGCGACGACCCGCGTGCCAAGGGCTATCATGTGCTTGGTCCAGAACGAGCCCTCGGCGCCGGTGATTCCCTGGACGAGTACCCGATCGCTTCGGTCGATAAAGATGCTCATGCCCGTCCTCCGGCCTTCGCGATGGCCACGGCCTTGCGGACCGCTTCCTCGGTATCGTAGAGCGGCTCGAGCCCGGCCGTCCTCAGGGTCTCCACCGCCTGCTCCTCGCCGGTGCCGCGGATGCACGCGACGATGGGGCAGCGAGGCTTGAGCTCGGCGATGGCCTCGGCGATGCCGTCGGCCATGACGTCGGCCCTGGCTATGGTGCCGAAGGTGACGATGAGTATGACCTTGGGGTCGTTGACCAGGCACAGCTCCATGGCGCGGACGGCCTTCTTATAGTTGGGGCCGCCGAACTCCAGGTAATTGGCCACCGATCCGCCCTCGTAGTTGACCAGGTCGTAGACCACGGTGGTCAGGCCCGCGCCGGCGCACATGAGGGATATGTCGCCGTCGAACTGCAGGTAGGGGATCCCTTCCTTGGCGGCCTCGTAGGCCACGTCGGATTCGAAGTACTCGCGGGACGGTTCCGCCCCGCCCTGCCTGAACGCGGAGTTGTCGTCGATGACCAGCTTGCCGTCCCCGGCTACGAGCGCCCGCTCGCCCTTATCGTCGGCCTTGGTCACGAACAGGGGATTCACCTCGACCAGCTCGGCGTCCTTGTCGCGGAACGTCTTCCAGAGGCCCGTCAGCAGCGCCACGAAGCTCGCTGACAGCTTCCCCTCGAGTCCCAGCGCGTAGGCGACGTCGCGCGCCTGGAACGGCATGAGGCCCGCGTCGATGTCCACCCGCTCCCGGATTATCTTCTCGGGGGCGGTGCGCGCCAGCTCCTCTATCTCGACGCCGCCGTCGGCGCAGGCCAGGACCAGCGCGGTCGCCGCCTCGGGGTCGACGGTTATCGACAGGTACAGCTCGCGGTCGACGGCGACGGCCTCCTCTACGAGGACCTTCCTGACGCCGTGCGCCTCGCCGAGCGCGCCGCCCAGGAGCTCGGAACCGTAGGCTCTCGCCTCGGCCGGCGAGCCGACGAGCCTGACGAGCCCGGCCTTGCCGCGGCCGCCCCGTAGCACCTGGCTCTTGACGGCGCAGGGATACCCGAGCGCCTCGGCCGCCGCGGCGACCTTGTCGGCGGAGGAACAGAGGCGGCGCCGCGGCACGGGTATGCCCCGCTCCGCGAACGCGTCCTTCGCCTGATATTCGAACAGCTTCATACGTTTGCTCCAAAAAGCGGGATTGTAGGAAGGAACCGGACAAAGAGAATAAGAGCCACGAGGCAAGAACGAGCAAAGAAGGGGCGATGCGGGATGAGCGAGAAATATACCGCTCACCTTCTAGCTCCTTATGCTCTTTCCTGCCTCTTCGTCTCGTATCCTCTTCGTTCGTCCCCTCGATTAGTTGCCGTACTTGGCCAGGTAGGCGCCGAAGATCTCGTCGTCGGTCGGCCTGTTCGGCTCGATGGGCAGCGACAGCCAGGTGACGTTGATGAAGTGCTTCCAGTGGATGTTCTCGCTGGTGATGTTGCCGCCCCAGGTGCCGCAGCCGAGCGTTACGGTCGAAGGCATGCCGTTGGCGAAGGTACCGCCGTTGCCCGAGACCATGCCTTGGCGCACCATGACGCGGCTGGAGCGCATCGTACGGCCCATGCGGTCGACGTACTCGTCGTTGGAGGTGAAGACGCCCGACGAGTGGCCGGTGCCGCAGGCGTCGGTGATGCCGACGACCGTGCGTAGCCCGTCGTCGAACGACGAGCAGCGCCAGAGCGTCAGCACCGGGGACAGCTTCTCGTGGGCGAATCGCTCGGCGGCCGGGTCACCGCCCGCCTCGACCATGATGAACCTGGTGCCGGCCGGGACCGTGAGGCCGGCGTCCCGCGCTATGAGCTCCGCGCCCTTGGCGATGATCTTCGGGTTTAGCCCTTCGTGGCCGTCCTTGCCGACGACCCAGATCCAGGAGCGTAGCTTCGCCTTCTCCTCCGCCGAGCAGAGGTAGCCGCCCTTGGCCTTCATCGCGGCGACGAAGGCGTCGTAGACGGCGTCGTGCGCCACGACCGAGTTCTCGCTCGAGCAGCTGGTGGCGTTGTCGAAGGCCTTACTGACGGCAATCTTGGCCGCGGCGTCCAGGGGGTCGGCGTCCTCGGCGAGGAGCTGGACCGCGTTGCCAGGGCCGACGCCGTAGGCCGGCGTTCCGGATGAGTAGGCGGCCTTGACCATGGCCCCGCCGCCGGTGGCGACGACGAGGTCGACCTGGCGCATCAGCTCGCCGGTCAGCTCGATGCTCGGCTCCTCTATCATCTGCACGAGGTCCTCGGGGGCGCCGACCTTCTTGAGCGCGGCGCGCATGTATCCGACGGCCAGGCCGCTCGAGCGCTTGGCCTTGGGGTGCGGGGCGAAGATCACGGCGTTGCGGCCCTTGAGTATGGCCAGTCCGTTCGAGGCGGGAGTGGCCGTCGGGTTGGTGACCGGCGCGAGCGCGCCGACGACGCCGACCGGCTTGGCGTACTTACGCAGGCCGCGGGCCTCGTCGACCTCGATGAGCCCTACGCTCCTCGCGCCCCTGATGTCGCGGAGGGAACCGAGCACCTTGTTCTTATGCTTGGTTATCTTGTCGGCCACGACGCCCATGCCGGTCTCCTCGACGGCGCTGGCCGCGAGCCTGGCTATATGCTCGTCGTCGTAGACCGACCAGCCCACCGCGACGCAGACCTCGTCGACGCGGGCCTGGTCCCACCCGGCGGCGACGGCCTGGGCCGCGCGCGCCTTGGCGACGAGCCCGGCTATCAGACCTTCGTTATCGTTCATCGTTGTAATCTCCTTGCCCTTCGGCGGCAGGAACGAGAGCGGACCGGCCCCGCCTCGCGGGGCGGAGTCTCTTAGCTTCTCGTTCAGTAGTACGGCGAGGAGGAGGAGCGTGCCCTTGGGACAGAGCCCCCCTCTCAGGGCCACGACGGCCCCGTCCCTCAGCAGGTACGAGCACCCGCATCGGTTCGGGCAGCCCAGGCAGGCGAACGCCCGCTCGCCCTCCCCCGCGCCGTCGGGCGGGGTCACCTGTCCTGCAGGATCGCCCTGGTAGCGTTGCTGATCTTGATGACGCGCATGGTCCGCCCCGCGTTGAGCTCCTCGCGGCTCTTGCCCGAGTAGTCCTTGAGGCCCTTGCCCGTCTTGATGCCCAGGGCGCCGGACTGGATCATCTTCAGCGCCATGGGGCTCGGCTGCTTATCGTCGCAGAGGAACGGATAGATGAATTTGCCTACGCCGGCGGCGACGTCCCAGCCGATGTAGTCCATCAGCTCGAGCGGGCCCTCGAACGAGGCCTTGAGGCCCTGGTTGGCCATGAAGGCGGTATCGACGTCCTCGGCCGACGCGAAGCCGTTATCCACGAGGTAGCTGCACTCGCGCAGCAGGGCCGCGGTCAGGCGGTTGACGATGAAGCCGGGCACGTAGCGCTTGAGCACGGCGGGCGCCTTGCCGATCGACTTGAGCAGCTCGCGCACGTCGTCGAGCAGGTCGGCCGGCGTGGACGGTCCGGCCACTACCTCGACGAGCGGGATCACGTGCGACGGATTATTAAAGTGCGCTATGAGCACGCGCTCGGGATGGCTTACCTTGACGATGTCATGGACGTTCATCGCCGAGGTCGTGCTCGCCAGCACCGCGTCCTCGCGGCAGGCCCGGTCGAGCGACGCGAAGACCGCGGCCTTGATCTCCGGGGCCTCGGGCACCGCCTCGACGACGAAGTCTGCGTCCGCGGCGGCTGCGTAGTCGGTCGAGTAGCTCAGGTGCCGCTCGGTGCTGTCGGCCTGCTCCGGGGTGATGAATTGGGTCTCGAGCATCACCCGTACGTTCGAGGCGACCATCTTCTTGGCCGTCTCGAGCGCCTCTTCCTTGACGTCGATCACGACGGTGTCGTAGCCGTGGGCGGCGAAGGTCTGCGCGATGCCGTGGCCCATCGTGCCCGAGCCTATCACCGCGATTTTCTTGAAAGTCCTCATATGCGTGTCCTCCGTAGCGGAGGGCGTCCTCGCGCCCCCCGCGGGTCGAATCGGCGTAGGATCAGAAGGCGAAGCCGATCTTGACGTCGGTCATGACGTTGACGATCGACGGCTTGTCCTGGGCCAGGGCGCGGTCTATCGCGGGCCCGATATCCTCGGGCTTGTCGACGTACTCGCCGTAGGCGCCGACCGCCTCGGCCACCTTCTCGTAATGGGTATCGCGCAGGTACAGGCCGACGAATTCCTTGTCCTCGCCGGCGCGCTTGGCCTCCGAGTTCTTGATCATGCCCCAGCACGAGTCGTTCAGGATGACGGTGGTGACCTTGATGCCGTAGCGCATCATGGTGTCGTACTCCATCGCGCCGTAGCCGAAGGCGCCGTCGCCCGTCAGCAGGATGACCTTCTTGCCGGGGTGCGCGAGCTTGGCGGCCATGGCGTACGGCACGCCGACGCCGAGCGGCCCGAATGAGCCGGTCGCTATGGTCAGGAGCTGGCCGGGTCCCATCGCCGGCAGCAGCAGGTTGCCCCACGAGGCGGTATCGCCGCCGTCGATCACGACGACGGTATCCTTGTCCACGCGCTTGCGGATCTCGGCTACGAGGCGGAGCGGATGGATCGGCGTCTGCGGGCTGACGAAGGCCTGCCCGAGGAACTGGGCCATCGAGTCGCGCGACTCGACCAGCATGGCCACCCACTCCTTATGGTCGGCCGGCTTGACGGCCGCGGTCAGCTGGGCCGCGACCGCCTTGGCGTCGCCCACTATGCCGAGCCTCACGTCGAGCTGGTCGGTGATCGCGGCGCCGTTGATGTCGACGCGGAGGATGTTCGCGCCGGCCGGGAAGGCCTCCCTGGAGAGCGTATAGCCGGTGCGGGTGCCGATCACGATGATCAGGTCGGCGTTCTGCAGGGCGGCGGCGCATACCGGGTGCTTGTCGGAGCCGATGCACATCGCCAGCGGGTGATAGTCGGGCACGAGGCCGCGGGCGGCGTTGCGGGTGAACACCGGGATGCCCGCCTTCTCTATCAGGGCGGTCACCTCGGCCGCCGCGCCGGACCAGAAGGCCCCGGAGCCGACTAACGCCATAGGCCGCTTCGCGGCGTCTATCATCGCGGCCGCCTTGGCCACGTCGGCCTCGGACGCAGCGGGGCGGGTCTCGCACTGCCAGGTATCCTGGACGCGTACGGCCTCGTCGTCGTAGGCGCAGGCCTCCATCTTGTCGCGGGGCACCTCCATGTACACGGGGCCGGGGGTATTCCGCCTAGCCTCGGCGAACGCGCGGCCGAAGTACTCGGGTATGCGGTTGCCGTCGGGGATCTGGTAGGTCTTCTTGGACGCGCCCTTGAACACGCCCATCGTGTCGAAGTCCTGCAGCTGGTTACTCTCGTACTCGCAGACGCGGGCCTTGCCGCCGACGGCGATCATCGGGGCCTGGTTGCAGTACGCGTTCGCGACGCCGGTCAGCATGTTCGTCGCGCCGGGGCCGGCCGTACCGGTACAGACGCCGGGCTTGCCCGTAGCGAAGGCCCAGCCCTCGGCCATGAAGGCCGCGTTCATCTCGTTGCGAACGCCGATGAACTTGATGCCGGCTTCCTCGCAGGCCTCTATCATCGGGTAGATGTGGCCGCCGGGGATGCCGAAGACGTACTTGACGCCTTCCATGCTGAATACCCCTTCTATCAGCTTTCCGCCGTTCACTAATGCCATTCCGTTCTCCTTTCCTTACGCTTCGTTCTCTATCGACGGCTGTCCGGCGTCGTCGCCGGCAGCGTCGCCATCGGCGGCGCCGCCGGCGACGCTCCTGGCTGCCAGCCGTATCCATCCGTAGAACACGAGGAACATCGCGGAACAGATGCCCAGGGTGATCAGGATCCAGGTATTCGACCTCGGCGCGAATCCCATCAGGAGCAGCATCGGGAACCCGGTCAGGACCGCCCAGATGGTCTGGAAGACCAGGTTCTTGCTGGCCGGCGTCCGGAGGCCCGGGTCGATCTGCCTGAGCAGGATGATGCCCGTACCGACCACGCCCGTGAGCATCCCGTACAGGGACAGGAAGGATTCCTCGCTGTACGAAGGGAAGAGCTTCTTGGTCGCGTGCTCGACGAAGAAGTAGGTTCCCACCATGCCCAGGAAGCACATCGCGACCATGGGTATGACGAAGGAGTGCTCGCGGAACGCGCTCAGGTTGATAGCGGCGATCGAGGCGGCGATCATCAGGTCGAAGCAGACGTTCGAGATGCGCTCGAGGAACAGGTTGTTGAAGTACTGCTTCTCGACCACCTTCTTCTTGGTGAGGAAGCCCATGGCGCCCTGCACCAGCAGGGCGGCCATCGCCGCGAAGATAAAGTTGAAGCCCCAGATCAGCGGCTTGACCGTGCTCGTCAGGAGCTCGACCCCGCTCAGGTCGCAGAGGCAGCTGAGGCCGTAGATGATGCCGTACGCTACCATATAGGTAAGGAATACGAGGCCGAACTGCAGGGTCATCTTGTCCAGCGTATCGGACAGGGGCACCTCGTTGGGCGCCGCGATATCCTCGGGGCGCACCTCGTCCCGGAGCTCGGCCCCGATACGGGAGGTCGCCTTCGGATTGCGGCGCAGGCGCATCAGGTTCAGGAACGCGATTCCGCCTATCGAGCAGGCGATGAAGCCGACCGACGATACGGTGAGGCCGAAGCTGGTGCCGTTGGCGAAGCCCCAGCTCGTCTCGTAGGTATGGGCCCAGTTGTAGGCCTGGCCCGGCCCCTGGCCGTAGCCCATCGGCAGCAGCATGCCGGAGGCGGGCCAGACGTCGGCCAGCACGAAGTAGAGGCCGAAGGATACGGCCAGGCCGATCACGACCTGGAGCAGGTAGCCCGAGGTAGTCACCAGCGCGGAGTTGAAGATATCCCGCTGGGCGTGGCGGCGCTTCGACTTCTTCTCCGCCTTCAGCGCCAGCGCGGTGCAGCCCAGTCCGAGGCCGTGGTAGGTGATCATCTCGAGCGTCGACTGCTCGATAAGGCTCTTTCCGGTTACGGCCCTCATGATGGCGAGGAAGGCCACGAGGAGGAAACCGCCGAGCACGGAGCTGGGGATCAGCATGTTTCGGAGCGGCTTGACGAGCCGGATCAGGGCGTTCGCCGCGAGCATCCCGAGGAACAGGATGGCGAGCGCTGATGCGAAGGACCACACCCCGGGATCCCATAGGTTGTAGCTTGACTGCATTGCTTCGGCCTCCAGTATGTCCGGGCCTCAGCGTACCATCGCATCTCCAAACGGAGAAATATAATTATTCTATCGAGTGTATAGGTATCTCCTTATGCGTCGCGCCAGTAGGCCCGTCGCGCCAGTAGGCCCGTCGCCGCTACAGCTGCTCCGGGGCCATATTGAAGTACTTCGTATTCCCGCATATCTGCGTGAACCGCATCAGTATGTTCGTGATGAACTTGCTCTTCTTATAGACCAGCTTGAAGCTGCGATCGAGCTCGACGCCGGATATATCGCATATATGGAGCCTGCCGCCGCCCGAGTACTTCCTGGCCAGCATCCCCGAGACGACTCCGACGCCGAGGTCGTGCTCCACCGCGTCGATGATCGCGCTGTGGCTGTAGCTGCTCCAGCGCACCGTGAAGGGTATGCCGGCCTCCCGCATCACCCGCTCGAAGTACTCGCGGGCGCCGCTTCCCTCCTCGCGCAGTATCAGGGGCACGTCGGCCAGGTCGCTCAGCTCGAGCGATCCCTTGGCGCTGAACGGATGCTTCGTGGAGCAGATGAGGACCAGCTTGTCGTTGATGACCGGCGTCACCTCGAGGCTCGCGTTGTCGATCTCGCCCTCGACCAGCGCTATATCGATGTCGGCGTTCATCAGCTGCTTCTCGATGATCCGCGTATTGGCCACCATCACGTGGTAGTTGACGTGGGGCATCTCCTTCTTCATCTCCGCCAGTATAGAGCTGAAGATCGTGGAGCCTATGGTCACGGTCACGCCGATGCGTACGCAGACGTTCGCCGACTCCTCGCGCAGGAAGCTGTCGAGGCTGTGCTCGGCGCACAGCACCCGCTCGGCGTGCGTCAGCATGATGCGGCCGGTCGGGGTGAGCGACAACTTGCCGCCCATCCTGTCGAACAGCGAGACGTCGTACTCGCGCTCTATGTCGGATATCGCCATGCTCACCGACGGCTGCGATATATACAGCTTCTCTGCGGCCTTGGTCATGTTGCAACACTCCGCCACGGTAGCGAATATCTGAAGACTCCGTAAGGTCATCGGTCGTTCCTCCATCCGCGGATCAAGCCCCGACTCGGGACCGTCGTCGAAGGTATAATTATATACTTATAGTGTGGATAACGGTTTTCATATTTTACAAAATCGAGGTCCCGTCCTATAAAGGCGATGCGACATGAGGATTACGCCTTTACTCTGGAGGAACGCGATGCATCAGTTGACAGGAAAATGGAAAATCAAGGCCAGCACCCCGATGGGGACGATGGCGCTTATCGCCGATTTCACGGCGAACGAGCCGGGCACGGCCTTTACCGGCAGCGTAGCGGACGAGGGGAACGGCAAGATATACGAAGTGTCGAACGGGGTAATAGACGGGAACAAGATCGCCTACGACATGACCATACGCTTCGGCCTCATTCCGTTCAACTTCCACCTCGAAGGCACCTTCGCCGAGGACGGCACCTGCAAGGGCGTCGGCAAGGCCATGAAGATGGAAGCCTCCTACGAGGGGCATAAGCTCGTCGGCTAAGAACCGCCCGCCTCCGGTCCTCCCGGGACGCCGTTCCGCGAGGACCCGGAAGGGGCCGATGCGCCGTCCCCTAGCGCCGCCTACCCACCCTATCCAGGATGAAACGCACCTCCTCCTCCACTTCGGCGTGTAGCCGCTTAAGGCTGGTCGGGGTGCCGTAGCGGATATAGAAGTGCAGCTTCGAGTGGAAGACGTAGGTGAGGATGTCGGCGAGCACGCGCGCCTCTCCCCGCTCGCCGCCCGACGATAGTTCAGGGAAGCGCTCGAGCTCCGCCAGCAGCAACGGGTAGGCCGGGTGGACGAAGGGGCGGCCGTCCCGCCTCGCGAAGTAGCCGTAGTCGACGTTGGTGGACAGGAATACCGAATAGACGTTGGGCTCGCGGGCGTTCGCCTCGATCATCAAGCGGGCGAAGTCGACGACGCGCTCGGCCGGGTTCCCGCCCTTGATCCGGGCGGCCACCCAGTCGGCGGTTTCGCGGGCCAGCTCCTCGAGGCACTCGCAGACGAGCCCGTTGAAATTCTCGAAGTAGTTGTAGATCGACGCGTAGGAGTACGCCGCCTTCTCGCCGATCTTCTTCGTCGTGAGGCTATCGACGCCCTCCGCCCGGATGATGTCCTTCGCGGCGTCCAGGAAAAAGCGCCTCGTCCGTTCCTTCTTCGCCTGCTTCCGGTCCATCGAGCCTCCGTTCATTTTATGAATGCCATTAAATAGCAGTTCGCGCGTCGATGCAAGCTTCGGCTTGACAGTTCGGTATAACGGCCATAATGTATTAATGGCTTTCAGTTTTTGAACGTAACAAATATTCCGGATCGAAGACGGGCCTCGAGACTATAGCGACGCGGGAGCGGGTACGATGACGGATAGAAGCGGGACGATCTTCGGCAACGCGATGGGGGCCGCGGTCATACGCAAGGCGGAGCGCGCCAAGGCATCCTACCTCAGGGAGTTCGGCGACGACTCGGGAAAGCCGCTCCGGCTCGGGGCCAGGCCGGTACCGGCGCTCGCCGACCTCGGCGTGGACGAGCTCACGGTAAGCGAGGGCGAATCCCTAGCCGCGGGTTTCGATCTGCGCGCCGACGAGCGGGCCCTGGTGATCGGCACGATACGCATGGGCTTCGGCCATTACCGCATCTCGATGGCCATCGCGAGCGCCGCGAGGGCGCGCGGGCTCCATCCGTACTGGTTCGACCTCCACTCCTTCTCGGGCACCTCGGGCGGCAGGATCATCGCCAAGCTGAACGACCTCTACTCGATGGGCTCGCGCTGGTCGCAGAAGTATCCGCTATTCAACAGGCTGTACTGGGAGCCGCTCAACTCGGAGGGCTTCAGGAAGCTGTCGTACAACGCCGTAGACCAGAAGGTAGCTGAGATCATGGCGACGCCCTGCGGCCTACTCCCGAAGGGCGTACCCTACGTGGCGACCCACGCGTGGCCGGCCCAGGCCGCGCTGCACGCGGGGCTCGAGCGCGTCGTCAACGTGATCCCCGACAACTGGCCGATGGCCCTCCACCTGTCCGAAGGGGCTATCCACTGCGTCCAGAGCCCGTCGGCCTGGCAGGGCTACAAGCTGCTGCGCGGCATGAGCGGGAACGATATCCTGAAGCCGATGCCGCCGGGCAGCCTCCAGTATACGGGCCACTATATCGACCACGAGCTCGTCTCGAACCTGGAGGCGGACACGGCGGCCAGGGTCTCCAGGCTCGACGGCGACGAGCCGCTCCGCGTGCTGCTGACGATAGGCGGCGCCGGCGCCCAGCGCGAGCTCTTCAAGGCGGTGATCGAGCGGCTCCTGCCGGCGGTCAGGAACGGGAAGGCCTGCCTGCTCGTCAACGTCGGCGACCACGGCGACGCGCTCGACTGGCTCAGGCAGGCCGTACCCGCCCTATCGTCGGCGGTCGTCCACTCGAATGACTGGCACGGGACGAAGCGCTTCGCCGAAGGCGCGTCGTCGGGGAGCGTCGAAGGCGTCCACCTCTTCCACGACGCGGACATCTTCGCCGCCGTCTACGCGACGAACCTCCTCATGCGGGCGAGCGACCTCCTCGTGACCAAGCCGAGCGAGCTGGCCTTCTACCCGATACCGAAGCTGCACCTCAGGCGCGTCGGCGGGCACGAGGCCTGGGGAGCGATCAGGTCAGCGGAGCTAGGCGACGGCAGCGTCGAATGCGGCTCGACCAAGGAGACGCTGGCGATGCTCGACCTGCTCCTCGATGACCGCGAGGGCCTGGCGCTGATGAACGAGCGCATCCTGTCGGCCAAGCGAGCCGGCGTCTATGACGGCGCATACCGCGCGGTGGACCTCGCGTCCGGCCGCCGAGAGAACAAATAAGGAGACGGAAGCGATGAACAGCGCGACCATGGATTCAAGCACGACGATCGGCGTCCCGGAGAAGCTTCCATTCTGGAAGAAGCTGATGTACGCCCTAGGCCAGCTCGGCTGGTCCCTCGGCAGCTACGGGGCCGCCAATTTCCTCAACCAGTACTACCTGCCGTTCAACGAGGGCGGCGAGGCCATCTACCCGAAGATGATCCACCAGGGCTACGTGATCGGCGTGCTCACCGTCATCGGGCTGGCGCTCGGCCTGGGCCGCGTCTTCGACGCCGTGACCGATCCCCTCATCGCGGTGCTATCCGACCGCTCCAGGCTGAGGCTCGGACGGCGCCGCGGCTTCATGGCGTTCTCCGCCCTGCCCTTCGCCCTCTTCGCCGTGCTCGTGTTCATCCCGATAGGCGGGGCGGGAGCCGGGGCCAATATCATGCTCAACTCGGTATGGCTGTTCGTCTGCATCACCCTGCTCTACTGGTTCATGACCATGTACGTCACGCCCTTCTTCGCCTGGATGTCCGAGCTCGGCCACGACGCCGACGAGCGCCTGCAGCTGTCGACGATGATCTCGATCACCTGGGCCGTCGGCGCGATGATAGGCGCTCAGGCGCCGGTGCTCCAGGGCGTATTCCAGGCGCGCGGCCTCTCGGCGCTCCGGTCCTTCCAGGTGACGATGGCCATCTTCGGCGTCGCGTCGTTCGCGCTGATGATGCTACCGGTGCTCTTCATCGACGAGCGGAAGTACTGCGTCTCCGTCCCGAGCGACGACGGCTTCTTCTCGTCGGTCGGCAAGGTGATCAAGGACCGCAACTTCCTGGTCTTTACCCTCTCCGACTTCGCGTACTGGGTCAGCCTCTACTTCATCAACAACGGGCTCCTGTACTACGTGACCGTGTTACTCGGTCTGCCGAAGGAAACCTACTCCCTCTTGTTCATCGTGATGTTCGCCGTGAGCTTCGTCTTCTACGTGCCCGTCGGACTCCTGGCCAGGAAGGTCGGCAGGAGGCGGCTCCTCATCGTCGCCTTCGTACTCTTCGGCGTCCTGTTCGCCTTCTGCTCGCTCTTCGGCGCGCTGCCGCTGCCGTCCATGGCCCAGGCGTCCATCGCCGCCGTCCTCGCCGCGATACCGATGGCTATCTTCGGCATCCTGCCGAACGCGATGATATCGGACATGGCCGAGGCCTACTCGATAGAGACCGGCATCCACAAGGCCGGCGTCTTCTTCGGCTTCAGGACCTTCATGTCGAAGCTGGGCCAGTTCGTCGGCGCGCTTATCCTGCCGTCCATCGTCATGATAGGGGCCGACAAGGCGGCCGGGGATATCGTGGGCAGGAGCGGCGTCCGCATGACCACCTTCTTCGCCCTCGGCTTCTGCCTCCTCGGCCTCGTCCTCCTCCTCGCCTACAACGAGAGGAAGGTCATGGCGAGCCTGGAGAAGGCGAAGAAGGCCGGGGCGTAGCATGAGATAGAAGCCGTTCCGGACCGCGCGCTCTGGCGCCTCGCTACCGTTCTAGTATCAGGCCCTCGATCGCCCCTCCTCGTTCGGGGAGCGGTGATCGAAGGCCTTTTCATTGACGGGCTCTTGGACGTACTTGACTTATTCCATTTATGGTATTAATACACTATTTAATACCAATGAAGACGTCGAACAAGATCAGCATTACCGAGCTCGTGCTTCACCCCATCCGGATGCGCGTCATCCAGGAGATGGCGATACGGCCGACCGTCACGACCGCCGAGCTGGGCGAGGCGCTGCCCGACGTACCGAGGACGACGCTGTACCGCCACGTCTCGACGCTCGTCGACCACGGCATAGCGAGGGTCGTGTCGGAACGCCGGGTCAGAGGCAGCGTCGAGCGGACCCTGGCCCTCGACGGGGCCGAGCTGGGCAGGCACAACACGCGCGAGAACGCTCCCGGCAACGCGCTCGCGTTCCTCCTGAACCGCTACGCGCGTTTCCACGCCTACTTCGAGCGGAGCGACGCCGATACCGGGCGGGACCGGCTCTTCCTGAACGGCACGGTCATGATGATGGACGACGGCGAGTTCGACCGCTTCCTGCTTAGGCTCCGCGAGCTGCTCGTTGAATTCAGCCTCGGTCCGGGCGAGGGACGTAGGCCTCGCGATATATCGATCATCTCGTCGCCGACCGACGAGACGGGAAAGTGAGCGTTCTATGCGAAGGGGAGGGAGGATCATGAGGATCGTATTGATACTGCTGGCGGTCTTCGCGTCTTGCGCCGTCGCCGGCGCCGTCTATAGGAAAGCCGTCGTCGAGCCGAGGAAGGCGAGGATGGAGCCGTTCGGGAGGCTCGTCGAGGTATTCGGCGGGACGATGCACGTCCGAGAGGCGGGCGACGGGCCGGACACGATCGTGCTGCTTCCCGGCATGGGCATTGCGCTGCCGTCGGCGGACTTCGGGCCGCTCCAGCGGGAGCTCGCCGCGAGGCACCGGGTCGTCGTCGTCGAGTACTTCGGCACCGGCTTCAGCGGAGGGACCGACCGGCCCCGTACCAGCGCTAACTACGTCGAGGAGATCCGCGCCGCGCTGTCGGCCGCGGGCTACGAGCCGCCGTACGTGCTGATGCCCCACTCCATCTCGGGCGTCTACGCCGAGCACTACGCGGCGACCTACCCGGACGAGGTCGAGGCGATCGTATCGCTCGACGGCACCCCGACCGTGCACTACGAGCCGCTGCCGCCCGTCATGCGCTTCGCCCTCTCGATAGGCGAGTTCCAGCAGGCCGCGGGCACGACCGCCGTCCTCGCGAGGCTGACGATGAACCGGAAAAAGCTCAGGGCCGCCGGCTAAACCGACCGGGAGCTGGACGGCCTCGTCGCGTTCGCCGGCTACGCGCTGAACGACACCGTCATCGAGCAGATACTCGCCTCGTCCGAATTCATCAGGCAGACCATGGAGCTGCCGTTCCCGGGATCGGTGCCGTACTTCAAGATCATCTCCAGGCAGACCTACGAACGGCCGAACAAGCAGATACCGATGAGCCCGCAGGAATACCAGCGCAGGCACCTGGA
>ERZ795053.3574-NODE-3574-length-17538-cov-5.171652_pt1 | contig 17538 bp, 12 predicted proteins | sample MGYA00375137_ERZ795053 | MGnify/ENA primary metagenome ERZ795053 (study PRJEB30182, sample SAMN05720284) | activated sludge metagenome | isolation source: Anaerobic digester | place: Hong Kong | collected 2014-12-17 ...
TGTCCAGCGCCGCCTCGATGGGTGAGGGGCCGCGCTCGGCGGCAAGCGGATTGGTGGGGCGGGCCGCGGCGAACAACGGCAGGTCATCGAGCGCCTCGATGCCGCCTCGTCTGGCATCAGATTTTTCGAGTTGGCGAAGAACCTCGCTGGCGCGCTCAACGACACGGCGCGGAAGACCCGCCAGTTTGGCGACCTGGATGCCGTAGGAGCGATCGGCGGCACCTTTGCGAACCTTGTGCAGGAAGACGATCTCGTCGTGCCATTCCTTCACGTCAACTGTCACGTTGGCGACGTGGGCGAGACGCCCTTCCAGAGCGGTCAGTTCGTGATAATGGGTGGCGAACAAGGCACGGCAGCGCGCCACCTCATGCAGATATTCGACCGTCGCCCAGGCAATCGAGAGGCCGTCGAACGTGGCCGTGCCGCGCCCGATCTCATCGAGAATGACCAGCGAGCGCTCACTGGCCTGATTGAGAATGCCTGCCGTCTCAACCATTTCGACCATGAACGTGGAGCGACCACGCGCAATATCATCGGATGCCCCGACACGCGAGAACAGGCGATCAACGATACCGATATGAGCGAAACGCGCGGGCACATAAGAGCCCATCTGGGCGAGCACCACGATTAAAGCATTCTGGCGCAGGAAGGTTGACTTGCCGGCCATGTTGGGGCCCGTAACAAGCCAGATACGCGCTTCATCGCCTTCGTCAAACCCGGTTGGCTGCGCCAGTTGCGCACGACCCAAGACGCAATCGTTGTCGATGAAGGGGCCGGCAAGCGCGGCGGCCAGCGCCTGCTCCACGACAGGATGGCGGCCACCGCGAACTTCGAAAGCCTCGCTGGTGTCGAGCCCGGGACGAACGTAGTTTTCGCGATGGGCAAGGTCGGCCAGTGCGGCACTGACGTCGAGATCGGCGAGCGCTGCGGCAATATCATTGAGGCTCTGCTCGGATGCGGCGATATCGGCTGCGAGCGCGGCAAATATGTCCTGCTCGATGGACAGAGCGCGCTCACCAGCCGAGGCGATCTGCCCCTCGGTCTCGATCAGTTCGTCGGTGGTAAAGCGCACGGCATTGGCCATCGTCTGGCGGTGGCGGAAGGTCGCCGACAATGGCTCCGACAACAGCGGCTTGGCGTTGAGCTGGGTGACCTCGATGAAGTAGCCGAGGATGTTGTTGTGGCGAACCTTCAGCGTCTTGACGCCAGTCTCATCGCAATAGCGCGATTCGAGCGCCGCCATCACCTGGCGGCTCTGGTCGCGCAGCGCAATCGCCTCATCGAGATCCTTGGCGTAACCTGGTCGCACAAAGCCGCCATCGCGCTTCAGAAGCGGAAGGTCGTCAAGAAGTGCGGCGCAAAGCGATGTCGAAAGCGGGCCTGCCGCCTGCCCGAGGTGCGCTGCCACCTGCGCCAGCTCGGCCGGCAGCCCCATCGGACCAGAGCGGGCGAACAGCAAGGTTGCGGCACGCTCAGCGGCTGTCAAGGCATCGCGGATGGCACCCAGATCACGCGGCCCGCCGCGACCGAAAGCAAGGCGGGAGACGGCACGCGCGATGTCGGGAGCGCCTTTGAGCGCGGAGCGCAGATCCTCGCGCAAGGTTTCATCGTCAATGAGATAGCCGACGCCATCAAGACGCGCCTCGATGCGCGCACACTCTCGTAGCGGTGCGCTGAGGCGAGCGGCCAGTTCGCGCGCACCCGGTCCCGTCACCGTGCGGTCGATGGCGGCCAGCAGGCTGCCGTGCTTGTCGCCGGATATGGAACGGACCAGCTCAAGGCTGGACCGGCTTGCCGCATCGATCACCAAAGCTGCATCCGCACCGGTACGGCGTGGCGGACGAAGCACCGGCTGCTTGCCGATCTGGGTGAGGTCCACATATTTCAGCAGCGCCCCAACGGCAGCAAACTCAGCTCTGGAAAATGCGCCAAAGCCACCCAGTTCGCTGACACCGAGGCGACTTTTCAGACCACGCTCGCCCGCCAGAGAGTCGAAATGGGCGGCTGGCACGGGTGTTGCGGCCGCACCCGCGATGTCAACCCACTGGCGGAAGTCGGGTTCAGCGAGCAGGCTTTCACTGCAGATCACCTCGCCGGGAGACAGGCGCACCAATTCACCGGGCAGGTCCGCACCGATCGCCTCGCCGACCTCGCATTCGCCCGTCGAAATATCGAGCGAAGCCAGTGCCACGACCTGAGCAGACCCGATCACCGGCCCCTCGCCACCGCCGGGAGCGCGGAATACGGCGGTCAGATAGTTGCGCGCCTTGTCGTCGAGCAGCGTCTCTTCGGTCAGCGTACCAGGCGTCACGAGGCGGACGACGTCGCGCTTGACCACCGACTTGGAGCCACGCTTCCTGGCTTCAGCCGGGTCTTCGAGCTGCTCGCAGACCGCAACGCGGTACCCTTGCCGGATCAAGCGTTGCAGATACTCATCAGCACGGTGAACCGGCACACCGCACATCTGGATATCCTCGCCCAGATGCTTGCCGCGCTTGGTCAGCACGATACCCAGGGCGGCCGAGGCGACGACGGCATCCTCAAAGAACAGCTCGTAGAAATCGCCCATCCGATACCACAGGAGGCTATCGGGGTTGGCAGCCTTGATTTCCAGGTACTGCGCCATCGAAGGCGTGGCATCGGCGGCGACGCGCTGGCGCAGCACGGCGCGGTCCACATTGGCATCGCCAGCCGCCGGGCCTGCCCCTGCCACCGGGGTATCCAACGCCTCGGCCCCTTTGTTCGCTTGTCCGCGCGCGCGTTTCATTTCGTCCCCAACCCAATCATGGCCGGCTTCTTAACCCGAACTTCATGGGGCCGTCACGCCTGGTGCACTCACCCGCCTAATCTCATGCGGGGCATGGCCGTCATCGCACTGGCGCGACCGGCAAGGCGGGGTGAAAATACTGGCAGTTGGTGTCGTGCCGCTGGTCCACTGCACCAAATCGCCGATCGCTTGCGTGCAAGATGCTCTATTTTATCGATCTTTCAAATTTCGATCGGACCGCTGATCGTATTCCTGACCGGCAGAACCAAACCTGGACATTCGCCCTCACGCCACCAGATCGATATTGTATGCCAGCGGCTTAACCCCTATCGTGCCGGCCGATTTTCGACAACCCGCTGGACCATGGGTGCCGCCCACAAGGCACACCACTCCCAGGTACCACCAGAGAACGAATTAGGCAGATGGCCACACGGTTCGCAGAAGCCCGTTTCACCGATCAGGAAGCTCTCCAGTTCCACGCACAGGGCAAGCCTGGCAAGCTCGAGATCACGCCCACCAAACCGCTGACGACGCAGCGCGACCTTTCGCTGGCTTATTCGCCGGGCGTGGCGGTGCCGGTGAAAGCCATCGCTGAGGATCCCTCCTCAGCCTATGATTATACCAACAAGGGCAACCTGGTGGCCGTCGTGTCCAACGGCACGGCCATTCTCGGGCTTGGCAATCTGGGAGCGCTCGCCGCCAAGCCGGTGATGGAAGGCAAGGGCGCGCTGTTCAAACGATTTGCCGACATCGACGCCATCGATCTCCTGGTCGACACGGAGGACGCCGACGCCTTCGTCAATTGCGTGCGCTACCTTGGCACCTCGTTCGGCGGCATCAATCTGGAGGACATCAAGTCCCCTGAATGCTTCATCATCGAGCAGCGCCTCAAGGAGCTTCTCGACATTCCCGTGTTCCACGACGACCAGCACGGAACGGCGATTGTCGTTGGCGCGGCGATCCTCAACGGGCTGGAAGTTGCCGGCAAGAACATCGAGGACGTGAAGCTTGCCTGCTCGGGGGCTGGGGCAGCGGCGCTCGCCTGCCTCAATCTGCTCGTCAGCCTTGGCATGAAGCGGGAAAACATCTTCGTCTCCGACATCTCCGGCGTCGTCTACAAGGGCCGCCAAGAGCTGATGGACCAGTGGAAGGAGCCGTTCGCGCAGGAGACCGATGCGCGCATCCTGGCCGAGATCATCAAGGGTGCGGATATCTTCCTGGGACTTTCGGCCGGCGGCATCGTCAGCACCAAGATGGTGGAAAGCATGGCGGAAAACCCGATCATCTTCGCCATGGCCAACCCCGAGCCCGAAATTACGCCCGAGGAGGTCCAGTCGGTCCGCGATGATGCCATCATCGCTACTGGCCGCTCGGACTATCCCAACCAGGTCAACAACGTCCTGTGCTTTCCGTTCATCTTTCGCGGAGCGCTCGACGTGCAAGCTTCAACGATCAACGAAGCGATGAAGGTGGCGGCGGCACGCGCCCTTGCCGAGCTCGCACGAGCAGCCGTCTCCGACCAGGTTGCCTCTGCATTTCACGGGCTAAGGCCGTCGTTTGGCCGCGACTACATTATTCCCGCCGCCTTTGATTCCCGCATCATCTGGCACATCGCGCCGGCGGTCGCACGCGCAGCGATGGATTCAGGCGTTGCACGCAAACCGATCATCGACATGGACGCCTATGTGGCGCGGCTGCAAGGCCGGCTTGATCCTCTGGTCGGCTGGCTGCAATCGACATTCGAGGAGGTGAAGTCCAATCCCAAGCGGATGATCTTTGCGGAAGGCGAAGACAACGCGGTGATCCGGGCCGCGCATGCCTTCCTGACGCAAGGCTTCGGACAACCACTGCTGATCGGCACTGAAGAGCGTGTTCGGCAGAACTTCAAGGAACTAGGCATTCCGATCAATCCAGCGATCGAGTTCCACGACACGCGCAAATCGGACTATGCGGAGGAATTCACCGACTATCTCTACAAGCGGCTGCAACGGCGCGGCTATCTGCGGCGCGATTGCGTGCGCCTTGTCAACAACGAGCGCAATATCTTTGGCGCACTGATGGTCGCGCACGGCTATGCCGATGCCATGGTATCGGGCGTCACACGCAATTTCACGTCCGTCTATCGCGACGTATTGCGCGTCATCGATCCAGCACCCGGCCGGCACGTGATCGGCGTGACGCTGGCAATCGTGCGCGGGCGCGCAGTGCTGATCGCCGACACATCGATCCACAACATCCCGACCACCGAACAGCTCGTCTACATCGCCGAGGAGGCGGCACGCGCGGCGCGCAACTTCGGCATGGAACCGCGCGTTGCATTCCTTACCTACTCGACATTCGGGCAGCCGCGCGGCGAGCGCTCAGACGAGGTGCGCGAGGCCATTTCGATCCTCGATGAAAAGCGCGTCGATTTCGAATACGACGGTGACATGGCCGCCGACGTCGCGCTCAACAAGAACCTGATGAAGCTCTATCCGTTCTGCCGCCTGTCAGACACGGCGAACGTGCTGATCATGCCGGCGTTCCACGCCGCGTCCATCTCGACCAAGATGCTGCGGGAGCTTGGTGGTGCGACGATCATCGGGCCGCTGCTCGTCGGCCTGGGCAAGCCGATTCAGATCTGTTCCCTGGGTGCGCGCGATACCGACATCGTCAACGTCGCCGCACTCGCGGCCTATGACGTGAACAGGTAGGATCGAGCACCAAAACCGGGCACAAGCCACCCAGCACCAATGCTGTCGATGTCTTCGCGATATCGACAGCAGGTGAATTCAGGCAATTCTCACCCATCCTGGGCAATCCGGCTCCTGATCTCACCGGGCGCGCCGAAATGATCGAAGTAGCGCGGATCGATGTTCTTCACCGGCAGGATGATCAGCACATCTGTGGTGCCGAACTGGTGATCGATCACCACACCATCCCCAATGAACGCGCCCAGACGCAGGTAACCCTTGATCAGCGGCGGCAAAGCCTTCAACGCAATCTTCGTATCGATGGCGTCGGGCGATAGCAGATCCATGCGCTGGCGCAGATGGGGATGAGCCCCACAAGCCCATTCCGCAGGAGCGCGCGCGTGATGGTGCAGGAAGGACAAGGCCATCGCGTGCGCCCGTGGATCGGTGCCTTCAAAACTAGCGCATCCGATCATGACGTCGATGTTCTGCTCGCGCACATAGGTCCAAAGGCCATGCCAGAGAAGCTCCAGCGTTCGGCGATTGCGATAGGATTTGAGCACACATGATCTGCCCAACTCGAGAAACCGCAAAGAGGAATGCCGCTCCAGCATCGGCGCGATATCGTACTCACCCTGGGTGTAAAAGCCGAAGTGCCGCAACGCTACGTCCTGGCTTAAAAGCCTATAGGTACCAATGACCAGAGGGCGGCGAGACGCCTGCCACTGCGGCGCTGCGGCACGATCAACAACAAGCAGGTGATCGCAGATTGCATCATAGGGATCTTCGTCGCGCCGGCGCAGCTCCGCCAGCAAGCTCGGTGTCGCCGACATCTCCTTGTAGAACACCTTATAGCGCATGCGCTGCGCCAGCCTGATATCCTTCAAGCTGCTGGCCATGCGAACCTCAAGGTCACCGACCCTGCCATAGACACGCGGTTGGCAACGGCGATCGTGCAGATAGGGCCTCGCTAGCAGGCCCAGCGGTGTGTGCAGCTCGCCCCGAGCGGTTGGGTTGCGCAGAAAACCGCGTGAACTCAACCGTTCGGAAAGCGTGCGGGTGCGCTCGATGGCCATGTTATTTCTCCCCGTCGATACAAGGCAACCGACAAGCGTCGCCTTCCCTTGACAAGGAGCTATCATGATTCCGTGACGGATCTGAGACGTGGGCACCGATCGTGCTGAGTGAGCACAATATTGCGCTCAGGCGGCCCACTTTTGAAGCAATGCCTGCAGATCTCGCTGATCGAAAGGCTTGGCCAGATAGTCGTCAAGACCGGCACTGAGACAGCGCTCGCGATCCTCGGGGAATGCATTGGCGGTCAACGCAATGATCGGCGGACAGGGTGGAACCGCTGAACCTCGTGCTGCGATCTGTTTGCTGCGCGCATCACGAATGGCGCGCGCCGCCTCAATCCCATCCATTCCGGGCAGATAAATGTCCATCAAGATCAGATCAAACTTGGGGCGTTTGCCATCAAACGATTCGATTGCGCATTCAACGCCACTGGGCCCGTCATCGCGCCGCTCCACCATGCAGCCACACTTTTCCAAAACGCGACCGGCGAGAAGTGCATTTATATCGTTGTCTTCGACAAGCAGAATGCGCCTTGCTACCGCCAAGTCCATGCCCTCATCGACACTGCTAACCGCGTCGGCTGTCGACGAAATATTGCTGGAATCTGCTGCGTTTTCGCTGCTGCTCGCGGGAGAGTCCGCACCCTGCCGGCCACCGCTCAACTGCCGCAACAATGAGCGCGCGCGCACCGGACGAATGAGGTAGCGCTGATAGCCCTCATTGCGGAATGCCGTGAGGCCGGAACGCGCCAGAACATTGACGGTAACAATCCCGATGACCGGTGTAGAAGCGGCTTGGTGGGCAGCCTTGAGAATCTCTCTGGCAGCGCCAGGATCGCAACTGACATCGACAATGACGCGATCGACCGGATGGCCAGCTTCGGCTGCGGTCTTGATATTGCTTTTGGCGTCTTCTGTTTCCGACTCGATGACGTCGTGGCCCGCCGATTTGAGGATATGGGCAATGCTGCGGCGTTCTATTGCATGATCCATCGCAAGGAGCACGTGCAGCTTCTCATTCAATGCAGGAATATCGGCCGTATCAGAGTGCTCTTGATCGCCGGATCGGCGAAGTACGATCTGCGCCTCGAAGGCCGATCCACGGCCCAGTGTCGATGTAACTTTGATATCGCCATTCATCGCACGCGTCAGGCGCTTGGAGATGGCCAGTCCGAGACCAGTGCCCCCCTGGTTTCGCCGTTGCAGTGTATCGACCTGCTCGAACTCCAAGAACAAACGCTGCATGTCGGCGCCGGAAAGGCCGATACCGGTATCCTCCACGGCGATCTTGACCATTGCCTGGCCGCTATTTTCCTCATCGCGATGCACCGTGATCGAAACGCTGATGCCACCATGGTTGGTGAACTTGACAGCGTTGGACAGAAGGTTGAGCAGGATCTGGCGTACACGGGCCTCATCACCAATGAACATGCTCTCAAGGGATGGATCAATGGTCAGCGCCAGTTCCAGCCCCTTGTCGTGTGCCCGAGGGGACAGCAGTTCGACGACGCTTTGAGCCGTCTGGGCGAGATTAAAGGGTGCTTCGATGAGCACAAACTTGCCAGCTTCAATCTTGGAGAAATCGAGAATCTCATCGATCAAAGCCAGAAGAACGCGCGCCGACTGATCGACCGCAGTAACATAGGTGCGCTGTTCATCGCTAAGCTCGGTCTCGCACAACAGCGAAGCCATACCCATGATCCCATTCATGGGGGTGCGGATTTCATGGCTCATTGCAGCGAGGAACCGCGACTTGGCGCGATTGGCCGATAGAGCTTGATCGCGGGCATCGGCGAGTTCGGCAGCGCGGTTGCATTCCTCAGTTACGTCGCGGCCAACAACCTGAACTTCGGTGCGGGTCCCGTCGTTGGCGACAACTTCGTGCTCGTCCCACACATACCAGCGCTGACCCAGCACCGTTTCGACAAGCTCCATATGCCGCCCACCGCGCTCGAGCACCCCAAGGTCGAGGGGCGGCGGCCGCGTGGTGTCCACTACGCGTGGCGCGAATGTTTGGCCCAGCGCGTCCTGCGCATCAATTCCAAAGACGCGAGAAAACGAGGTGTTCACGAACGTTAACTTGCCGGTATCATCGCTGCGCAAAATGACATCACGCTGTTGATCAAGAAGATCACGGTAGCGGATGTCTCGTTCGGAAATCTCCCAATGTACATCCTGGAGTTGTTCCACGCGGCGCTCCAGCGTGTCACACAAATCTTCAAAGCGGTGGTTGTTATCAGTGCCCGCGGCAGAAGGGCGGGCTTCGCCCCCAACATTGGCGCGATGCAGCACCAGCATCATCAATCCGGCAGCCGCGATCAAAAGAGCATGCGCCGGGCCGAACGGAGATGATAGGAGCGCAAGCCCGGCCAAGACCGCAAGCACTGCAAGACCAGCAATGAGCCAGAGCCCATGCTTGTGCCAAATTGCGCGCACCCTGCCACCTGACGCACGCATGCGCGTCGCGCTCAAGGCAGCCGCCAGGCGCTGCAACGATGCGCCGCTGGGGTGGCGGCGCAACTGCTGATTGGCGAGAGCAACCCGCTCCGCTGACGTATGTTCTGGGTCAATCACCGATGGCTCTCGAGGCACTTATTCAACTGTGTTTGAACCAAACACAGCTGATTTGACAAAGGCTCAAAAGTCAGGGTGAAAGAAGGTTGAACAGATGTTCCAATTTAGAATTAGGGAGCTTCCTCATCGCTCAAGTCGCGCGCCGCATCAAGGGTCAGTAGCGGCACGCCGTCACGGATCGGAAATGCTAAACGCGCGCTTTTCGATATCAGCTCCTGGCGCGCCTTGTCGTACTGCAGTGGACGCTTGGTGAGCGGGCAGACCAGGAGACGAAGCAGGCGCGGATCAACCTCGCGAGCGGTAGGCGCGGCTACATCTTTTGTCATCCAAGCTTCCTTGCCAAGCCGAGCACCTACGTAACCCAACGCGCCTACTGGATCATCCCACCGCCACCACGGCTGCCCGCTGCCATTTCCATCTCGGCCAGCGCGACCAGAACCTCAGCACGCTCTTTGAGGTTCGGCGCCTCCAGAAGTGCCTGCTTCTCCTCAGCGCCATAAGGGCTCATGACCGACAGCGCATTGACGAGAAATTCGCTCGACGACTTCAGGATAACGGGCCAATCCGCCTGCATGCGGTTGGCATCGAGATAACGGCGCAGGACGCGCAGCAGCGCCTCGCGATCGACATGGTCCTCGCCCAGGCCAACTTTGAAGTCGCCGGCAAAATCGCTCCAGTCGGCAACCCCGATGCGATAGGGCTTTTGCATCTGCAGTTCTTTGCTCAAACGAAAGCGCGCGATCCCCGTCAGCGTCACCAGGATACGCCCATCATCCAGCTCCTGGTAGGTGGTGGCACGGCCAACACAGCCAATGCGCTTCAATGGGCTGGTGTTGCCTTTCGGGCTTTCAATCAGGCGCTCGGACGTCTCAGCCGGCACGTCCGGCTGGATGATGCCGATCAACCGATTGCCCGCCATCACGTCGTTGATCATCTCAAGGTAGCGTGGCTCGAATATATTGAGGGGCAGCGTCGCGCGCGGCAACAAAATCGCGCCCCGCAACGGGAACAGCGCAAGCTCGCGCGGCAGATCGCTGGGTCCGTGATATCGATCTGTCGTCGCCAAATTCCAGTTCCTTGCGTTGCAGGTCGTGACGCCTTGACCCGAGATGAAGGCCGATTATGCGCCTGGGCTCAAGAGAAAAGGACTGACGAGAGCTTGCGGCGCCCCTCAAGGGTCGCGGGATCCTTGGGGCCCCATGCCTCGAAGAATTGAACGAGCTGCTTGCGCGCGCCTTCTTCGTTCCATGTGCGCTGACGACGTACGATCTCCACCAGGTGGTCCACCGCCTCCGCCTTGAAACCCTTCGAAGCCAGCGCGATGGCCAGATCGAAGCGTGTTTGCGGATCAGCCGGATTGGCAGCCAGCTTTGCTTCCAACTCGCTGGCGTCTCCCGCGTCTCCCGCCTTGCGCGCCAGATCCAGAGCCGCACGTACCGCCTCAACGGCGGCCGTGTTGCGCTTGTCAGGGGGAACGAGCGCAATCGTCTGCTCGGCGCGATCAAGATCTCCGCTCTTCAAATAGCAGTTCGCCAGACCGGCAAGTGCTGCTGGATTGAGCTGATCCTCCTGCAGGATTGCAGCATAGATTTCGGCCGCCCCCTGCAGATCACCCTCCGCGATGGCATCCTCTGCGCCCGCCATTGCTGCCTGGAGCTGATCGCCCGCATCCTCGCCCAGCAGGCGGTCGACGAAGGCGCGAACCTGGCTCTCTGGGAGAGCCCCCATGAAGCCATCGAGCGGCCGGCCATCCTTGAAGGCATAAACCGTCGGCAACGACTGGATGCGCATCTGCCCGGCAATCGCTTGATGCTCATCGGTATCGATCTTTACCAGGCGAACCTTGCCACCATAGGCTTTCACGACTTTCTCAAGGATCGGGCCCAGCGTGCGGCACGGACCGCACCACGATGCCCAGAAATCAACCAGCACCAGCGCCGACTTCGATGCCTCGATGACATCTTGCGCGAAGCCGGTTGTCGAGGAATCCTTGATGAGATCGGCACTGCCTTGTCCGCCCGCCGCGGCCGAACCGCCAGATCCAATATCCATGTCGTTCTCCTGGTTACGTCCCTATCGATATAGGATGCTTTGGCGCATGGCCCAAGCGGCTCGCTTCGCGCAACGGTCCGCCGCTCCGCTCAGTCCAGCGCTGATCCGTCATCTGAACCGAGCGCCGCTATGCTGGGTTCATGACCGCAGGCGGATAAGAACCGAAAAAGATCGGACCGCGCAATATTGGTCGTAGCCGCATTCTCCAACGGGTGGCAATTGACGCTGTCGTAGCGCATCAGACACGCGTCAACGACGACCGTAACACGCCCGCCGGTATCGTTGATGGCGGCAAAGGCCGTGACAGATCCCGGCGTAACGCCCAGAACCTGCATCAAGAGCTCGGGCTTGCCGAAGCTGAAGCGGCCGGCTCCCAGCCGCGCTGCCAGGGCCTTCAAATCGACCCGGGTGTGGCTTTCCGCCACAACCAGGAAGAGCTTGCCCTTATTATCCTTCAAAAACAGGTTCTTGGTATGCCCACCCGGAAACGCGCGCTCAATCACTTCGCTCTCGGCAACCGTGAAAACCGGCGGATGGTCGAAGGTTCTCGTTTCGATACCAAGACGCGCCAGGGCCGCCATCAGATCGGCGCGGGTAGCGGGCTTGACCACGTTCACTCCTGGTTTGGCTGGCATTCCTGATTTGGCCGGGGCGGAAACATCATTGGTCGGCATTGGGCACCAGGGTCTCGATTACCGGAATTTATGGCTTAGCATTGCCGACCGCGACGACGAGCTGGAAGGTTCACGCTGCGATCTGAGGCTTTGAGGTCCAGACCCTAGAGCGCTTTTCGATCCGATTCCATCGGATCGGCGCTCTGGTCTCTTGTTTGGTCGCATTTTAGTTGGCAAACCGAGGACCACTTCGCCGCCATTAAAGCGCTGAAATGACCCGAACTGAAGCCTCTCGAACCGGTGAGGGATGGCACTTGCAATCGTTTTCGAGTTGCGCCATAAGACGGGGCCGTCGCGCTCGCGCGTGGCGGCAATACCCTATTGGAACTGCGGGTGTAGCTCAGGGGTAGAGCACAACCTTGCCAAGGTTGGGGTCGAGGGTTCGAATCCCTTCGCCCGCTCCAATTTAGCAGACGCCTATGTTTGCTCAGTTGCCGCAAGGCAGCGGGCCCGCCGATGGTGCGCTGTTCAGCGCTGACCGTGCAAGGCTTCCTCGAACAAATCCTTCACCTTACTGGGCTGACACCGCCAGTACTGCGGCGGCGCCCAAACCTTGGCGCCCAGTTCGGCGGCAGCATGCCAGGGCCAGCGCGGATCGTAGAGCATGCCGCGGGCAAGCGCGACGGCATCGGCCTTGCCGCTGGCGATGATCTCCTCGGCCTGCGCCGGCTCGGTGATCAGGCCGACGGCGATTGTCGTCATGCCGGTCGCCGCCTTTACCGCTTCGGCGTGTTTGACCTGATAGCCGGGTCCCAGCGGGATCTTCTGGTGCGCCGCCAGCCCACCGGTCGATACATGGATGAGTGCAGCTCCGCGATCACGCATGGCCTTCGCCAGGGCAATCGTATCGGGCAGATCCCATCCCCCTTCGGCCCAATCGGTCGCCGAGACGCGCGCCCACACGGGACGGTTGGCCGGAAAGGCAGCCCGGACGGCATCGAAAATTTCAAGCGGGAACCGCATGCGGTTTTCCAGCGAGCCGCCGTAGCTGTCATCGCGCCGGTTTGATAACGGCGAGAGAAACTGGTGCATCAGGTAGCCATGCGCCATGTGGATCTCGATACCATCAAAGCCGAGACGCGCAGCGCGATGCGTGGCGGCAATGAAGTCCTCCTTGACCTTGGCCAGACCTGCCGCATCGAGGGCGATTGGGGCGTGCTCGCCCTGCGAATGAGGCAGGGCCGATGGCGCAACCGTGGCGTAACCGCGTGGTGAACCCGGCGCGATCTGAAGCCCGCCGGCCCAGGGCGGTTCGCTCGACCCCTTGCGGCCGGCATGTGCCAGCTGCGTCACCACCGGGGTCGGTGCGTATTTGCGGATGGCCGACAAAACACGCGCCAGCGCTGCTTCGTTGTCGTCGCTGTAAAGGCCGAGGTCGTCGGGCGAGATCCGGCCCTCAGGCGAGACCGCCGTCGCCTCGATGATCAGCAGGCCAGCCCCCGACATGGCGAGGTTGCCCAGGTGAATCATGTGCCAATCGGTGGCGCAACCATCCTCAGCGGAATACTGGCACATTGGAGCAATGACGATACGATTTGCAATTTCGAGACTGCCGATCGTGAGCGGTTCGAAGAGTTTCGACATGACGGCTCCTTAGCTTCGACGTTTAGCCAGATCTGCGCGATGCCGCCTCAACGTGCCCGGGCAGCGCCCCGATCACACGGTTGCTCACGATCAGACTCCCAGCTTTTCCAGAATGATGTTCTCAGCTTCGCGCACGCGCGGTGCCCACTCGGCAACACGCGAAGCGATGAGGTTCGCCTCCGACTTCAAGATGAGACCGTCATCCAGGATCTTCAGGCCATTGGCTTTCAGCGTCGCACCCGTTGTCGTGATGTCGACGATGAAGTCGGCGGTACCCGCGGCCGGCGTGCCCTCGGTGGCGCCAAGGCTTTCGACAATGCGAAAATCGGTCAAGCCACGCGAAGAAAGAAAGCGCCGTGTGAGGTTGATGTACTTGGTGGCGACGCGGAACCAGCGGCCGTGAATCTGGCGGAAGGTGGAGGAGATCTCATCAAGGTCGGCCATCACGCGCACGTCGATCCAGCACTCGGGAACCGCAACGACCACGTCGGCATGCCCGAAGCCGAGCGGCTTCAAGATCTCGATGCGGGTTTCCCAATCGCTCATCTGCTCGCGCACCAGATCTTCTCCGGTAATGCCGACGTGGGCGCGCCCGGATTTCAAGTGTCGCGCGATTTCGCCAGCGGAAATGAAGACCACCTCGACATTGTCCAAGCCTTCGATCTCGCCACGATAACCGCGCGCGTTACCGACCTTGCGCAAATTCAATCCGCCATTTGCAAAGATCTCGATGGACTGCTCCATGAGCCGCCCCTTGGAAGGGACGGCGAGAACCAGAGTATCAGGCGCCGACATCACACATCTCCTGTCAAAGCGGCGAGCAGACGCTCGGTGTGAATGGCGCCGCCGACTGCCGCCACATCCTCCTCCGCACCGCACTGGCGCATCAGCGTATCGTAGCGGCCACCGCCGGCCAGGGGGCTTGCCCGGCCAAGCTGCGGCACGACAACCTCGAAGACGAAGCCGGTGTAGTATTCGAGTGTGCGGCCGAACTCGGCCTCGAACTCGGCATGAGTGACATCGACGCCGGCGTCGGCGAGCAGCTGCAGGCGACGCTGGTAGGCATCGAATGCCTCGGAAATGTCGATATCTCCATCGCGCAGCAGGTCGCGCAGACGGGCGCCGGCAGCGCGGGCGGGCGCAACCACGCGAACATAACTTTCCAGGAGGTTGGCGGTCGCAGCAGACAGCGGCTGAGTCTTGGAATCGGCAACGATCGACAGCAAGTTCTCGGTGATCTCGCCCAGCGAACGGATGCCCTGCATCTCGATGCCCCGTTCCTCAAGGTAGGCGGCGACCTGCTTTTCCGCATCCTCGGGGTGCTCAGGATCAAGCTTCGTCAACAGCTCCTTGGGCACATCGCGCGGCACGTCAATTGCTGCTGTCGTCAGGCGTTTGAGTTCGGTGCGGAACGCCTCAGGGCGCCAGAACTGATGCATCAGTCGGCGGCGCCAGCGCAACGGCATATCGGCCCCTTCGAGCAGCGCGCGGAAAAGGCCAAGGTCGCCAATGTAGAGCTTGCAGTCGGTCAGCCCGGCAGCCTTCAGGCCATCAAGAACGGTGACGACGGTATGTGCCTCGGCCTTGGCTCGATCAGGCGCACCGAAGGATTCGATGCCGGCCTGGCGGAATTCGCGCGGATGGACGACGGGCGCACCAGCGGGCTGGAAGCGGAACGCGGGGCCATTGTAGCAGTACTTCGCCTTGGTCGCGGGGTCGGAATGGCGCTCGATATGCAAGCGGCACGTCGGCACCGTCAGATCCGGCCGCAGGCACAGCTCCTCGCCATCAGGATCGGTGAAGACATAGGTGCGCGCACGCAGCGTCTCGCCGATCACGTCCAAAAACACGCTGGCCGGCTGAATGATGGCTGGCGCTACAGCCTCGTGGCCCGCCTTGATGAAGACGGACATCAGCTTTTGCGCCTGCGCTTCGAGCGCTTCGAATTTCTTTGCTGTCTCTGCGACCATGCTATCTCAGGTCCGATGTGTCATGTCTGGCACGGCTACACGGCCGACGGTGTGAATATTCTTTTCAATGCATGCAATTCATGCCTGCCTCAGCCGCCATCGCGATGTCGGGCGAGGATCTCGCGCACGGCTGCCACGAGTTCACTCTCTTGCACCGAGATTTGCGCAGGCCGCTGCTCTTTCCATGCCTTGTTGTCGGCAATCTCTTTTGCTGCCTTGGCGCCCTCGATCAGATCCTTGATCTGCACCTCGCCCTTGTCGCGCTCGTCGGACCCTTGGATGACGACACAGGGGCTGCCACGTTTGTCGGCGTACTTCATCTGCGCCTTCATGCCCGAGGTGCCAAGGTACATCTCGGCGCGGATGCCGGCCGAGCGCAGCTCCTGGGCCATGCGCTGGTAGCGCGGCAGCTCGCCTTTATCCATGACCAGGACCACAACGGGGCCGAGCACGGTGGTGCTCATCCCGCCATCGTTGCTCAGAATGCTCAGCGCCGCCTGCAGGCGCGAGACGCCGATCGAGAACCCGGTTGCGGGAACCTTCTGGCCGAGGAAGCGCTCGACGAGCCCGTCATAGCGACCGCCGCCGCCGACCGAGCCGAAGCGCACAGGGGTACCCTTCTCATCCTTGACCGCAAAGGTCAGTTCGGCCTCGAAGACGGGGCCGGTGTAGTATTCAAGGCCGCGAACGACAGAATAATCGATGCGGATACGATCCGCTTCATACCCGGCCGCCGTAACCAGGCGGTTGATTTCAGCCAGCTCCGCCAATCCCGCTTCATAAGCTGGTGCCGGATCAAAGCCGTAACGGCGCACGATAGCGTCGCGATCGCTTTGCTCCAGGCGTGGTTGGGTGACGAAGTCGAGCAGCGCGGCACTTTGTTTGTCGCCAAGACCAGCGCCCTTGGTGAAGTCCCCCGATTCGTCCTTGCGCCCCGGGCCAAGCAGCAGCGCCACATCCTCGCGCGCGAACTTGTCGAGCTTGTCCAGCGAGCGCAGCACCGCGAGCCGTACCACGTGATCGTCCAAATCAATACCGACGGACTGCAACAGACCATCGAGCAGCTTGCGGTTGTTGACCTTGATCACATAGTCGCCACGCGCGATGCCCAGTGCTTCCAACGTATCGGCGGCCAGCATGCAGATCTCTGCGTCGGCGGCCAGATTGTCCGTGCCGACCGTATCGGCGTCGAACTGGGTGAACTGACGGAAGCGGCCGGGGCCCGGTTTCTCGTTGCGATAGACGGTACCGGTGGCATAGCGGCGGAAGGGCTTGGGCAGCGACTGGAAGTTTTCAGCAACGTGGCGTGCCAGCGGGGCCGTCAAATCATAGCGCAGCGACAGCCACTGATCATCGTCATCGGCAAAGGAGAAGACGCCCTCGTTGGGCCGGTCCTGGTCGGGCAGGAACTTGCCCAGCGCGTCGGTATATTCGATCGCCGGGGTTTCCAGTTGCTCAAACCCATACCGCTCGTAAACGCCGCGAATGGTGGCGAGCATCGCATGGGTTGCGGCCAGCTCGCCCGCGCCGATGTCACGAAAGCCCTTTGGTAGCCGGGCCTGGGGACGTGTCCCCGCACCGGCGCCTTTCTTGTCCTTGGCCATGATCGCAGGAGTGCCTCGATTGGAGCAGATTCATGATTGGCTGGAGCGCCGATGTCGATCCGATGGACACGGATCGGCGCTCTAGCTCTTTGGTTTGTCGCATTTTCTTCGACGAACCGGCGGCCACGTCCTCGGAAAATGATTTGGCCCGCTTATAGCGGATCAGCTGTGGCGGGAAAAGCCGCCTCGGCCGGCCGCAGCCGTGCGCACCTGCGTAGCTGCCAAACCCCTGATACACCAACCAATTACAAGGAACGCCAAGCGTGCACGGAGGGCTGCACGCGGCGCCCTGAAACTCGGCATGAACGCGCTCAATAACGCTGGCAGCGCCATGCCGGCGAGCCAAACGATGCGGCTGGCGTCACAACGCGCTTTGCCGCGGGCGCGGCGGGGGGTGGCCGAACGGACGCAAGGTGCGGGTGTAGGCACGCCTTGCTGGAACACTGATGATGTCGCGCTCAGGCCACCTCAGCGCGGTCAGCTTGCCGCCAAAACAACACCCTGTATCGATGCACAAGGTATTGTTGACCCAGACCGCCTCCGCCACCGGGGTATGGCCGTAGAC
>ERZ795053.3575-NODE-3575-length-17533-cov-9.516421_pt1 | contig 17533 bp, 9 predicted proteins | sample MGYA00375137_ERZ795053 | MGnify/ENA primary metagenome ERZ795053 (study PRJEB30182, sample SAMN05720284) | activated sludge metagenome | isolation source: Anaerobic digester | place: Hong Kong | collected 2014-12-17 ...
GAAAATTATGAAAAAGTTTATTGTTGTTTTTCTGGTTGGAGTACTTTTTAGTACCATTTTTATTAAACAACAAACACAGGCCCAAAATGTGGTGGATGGGGTATATGTAAAAGAGAATGTCCCCGGCAAAAGGCCAATTCCCTTCCCTCATCTAAGAGAAGCTGATATTTTATGGACAAAAAAGATATGGCAGGTAATTGATTGCCGCGAAAAGATGAACCATCCATTTTACTATCCAACCGTTGATATGGATGATAGAAGAAGTTTGATTAGTTTATTTATTTATGGAATAAACAATGAAGGCTTAACCGCTTATAAAGATGACGAGTTTAAAGACTTTTTTACCAGAGATGAAGTATATGCATTATTTGATGCTTTGCCTGATACATCTTGGGTTCCTGATCCTAACACAGGTGAAATGATTCAAAAAACAATTGAAGGAGAGATTAAGTTTGAAGAAGTATTGCAATATGAAATTAAAGAACAGTGGTATTTTGACAAACAACATTCTACATTAAAAGTTAGAATTCTTGGCATCTGCCCAATACGAAAATATATGGATCAGGAAACAGGACAGTTGCGAAAAGCAAGAACATTCTGGATTTATTTTGACGAAGTTCGCCCTTTAATGGCTAATCAGGAAGTATTTAACAGGCACAATGATGCTCAGCGTATTAGTTTTGATGATTTGTTTTTCCAAAGACGTTTTGAAAGTTATATTACTAAGGAATCAAACGTATATGATAATAGGGAAATTGTTCAATATCTTTCCGGACTAAATACTTTGCTTGAAGCAGAACGCATCAAACAAGAAATTTTCGAATTTGAACATGACTTGTGGGAATACTAGAATAACATAAAACGAAGAAAACCGGTAGCTTATACCGGTTTTTTTATTAATTATCTCGTTACTATATTTGAATAGGAAATCTTCTTATAAACTTTCTATAAGTACTCCATTATTTTACCAGAGATCTGAAGCAAGGAGATTTCTGCCAACTTTGTTTGGTATTTTACTGATAAAAGTCGTTCCTCAGCATCTAGTAAGCTTTTTTGTACTTCTCTAAGTTCTAATCCAGCTAAACTTCCCAGTTTATATCTTTCAAGAGCAATTTCGAGGTTTTCGCGTGCTACAGCCAGATTCTGCTCTTCCAATTTAAGCAATCTTAAGTTATTTTCGTAAGCATAAAAAATGGTATATAAATCGGCTTTTATTGATTGTTCAACCTCTACAAATTTATACTTTTTATTTTCCAGTTCAATCATTGCATTTTTCTTTTCCCTCTTACGATTAAAACCATCAAAAATATCGATACCTAAGGTTAATCCGTAATTAAGCCCATTAATTGTTTGTGTTTCCATTGTACCCGATCCATAAGTATAATAATTATAATTATACCCTGTTGACATTGTCAGATAAGGATAAGCCCTGGACTTGATGATATTATAATCCATTTCGGAAATAACCTGGTTTTTTGAGGCAATCTGCAAACTTGTGTTGTTTTGTAAGGTTAGAGTTAATAAATCTTCATACAACAGTTCTTCATTTATCTTAATAATACTGTCTTTTAAAGCAATTTGCCGGCCTAAATCCTCCGATGCCATTAGTTCATTCAGACGGACAATAGAAGTCATCAGCTCTTCCTTTTGCCGGGCATACCTCGAACTATCGGCATTTAAATATACCATAGATTGTAAATACTCCACCCTGGATGCACTTCCCAAAAGGTAACGTTGCTGGTCGATTCTTACACGCTCACGCGACAGAGACACTGCATAAGCCAGGTTATTGTACAAAGACAATTGCTGAATATAGTAGTTGTATTCGGAAACTATCTGTGCCACAAGGTTTTCAATAGCCATTTGAGTATTTAAATTTCCTAAATCGGCTAAAGCACCAAGTCTTTTATAAGTGTTAACTACCCTAAACCCGTCAAAAATTGTCATTCCCAGAGTTACTCCAGCAGTTGCAGTAGTATTATGCACACCCGATGATGTGGTTTTACTATCATCATAATTCTGGGTAGCATTATTTATGGTTCCGCCAAAACGGTTGGTAGAACTTACGGTTGGTAGCATTCCTGCATTACCCCTGGTAAAGTTATTATCTGATACCTCCTGATTATTTCGAACTACCTGAATGGAATAATTTCTTTCCAGTGCTGTCTGGATACATCTGCTCAAGTCATAAATATCCTGTGCATAAGATCTCTGATAACTAAAAAGGATGATAAAAAGCACTATTGCCAACCCAAATCTTTTCGATAATATATTCATTAATCGAATTGTTTTATTCATTTTTGATTTTTTTTGATTCACTAGAAATAAATATATAAATAGCGGGTACCACGTACAAAGTTAAAAACGTAGAAATTGTTAATCCACCTACCACAGCAATACCCATTGCTACACGACTTTGTGCACCTTCGCCCCATCCTAATGCCAATGGCAACACCCCTAATATGGTGGATAAGCTGGTCATTAAAATTGGCCTAAACCTTGCTGCCGAAGCAAAACGTATGGCTTCAAACTTAGTCATTCCGGCATTTTTACGTTGGTTTGCAAACTCAACAATTAAGATACCGTTTTTAGTTACCAGCCCAATAAGCATGATTAATCCAATCTGGCTAAAGATGTTCATAGTTACATTAAAATACCACATAAAAAGTAAAGCTCCGGTTAATGCCAATGGAACCGACATCATAACGATAATCGGGTCTTTGAAACTTTCGAACTGAGCTGAAAGAACAAGGAAAATTAGTACAATAGCCAATAAGAAAGCAAACATTAAGCTTGATGAACTTTCCATAAAATCTTTAGAATCTCCGGATAAGGCTGTTCTAAAAGAATCGTCGAGGACTTTTGCAGCAATTTTATCCATCTCCTCAATACCCTGGCTAATTGTTTTCCCTTCTGCCAAACCCGACGAAATTGTTGCAGCAACAAACCGGTTGTAACGATATAATTGAGGTGGAGCGGTTGACTCCTGTAATGTCACAAAATTATCGAGTTGCACCATATCCCCTTTATCATTTCTTACATAAAGCGATTTTAAATCAAGGGGCTTGTTCCTGTCTTCACGAGCCAGTTCACCTAAAATCTGGTATTGCTTACCATTCATTATAAAATAACCAAAACGTTGCCCACTAAGTGCAAGCTGCAAGGTTTGCCCTATATTTTGTGTTGAAACACCCAGTAGGTTTGCTTTGTCACGGTTAATAACAATCTGCAATTCGGGTTTTGTAAACCTTAAATTTACATCTGCCATCACAAAGGTTGGATTATCGTGCACTTCGGCCATAAACCGGGGTAATATTTCACGTAACTTTTCAATGGTTGGAGCTTGTAAAACGTACTGAATAGGTAAACCAGCTCTTCGTCCACCAAATGTAGATTGTTGTATTACGTTAGCCCGAGACTGAGTCATTTTGCGTAGTTCTCCTGACAACTGTCCCGCAATTTCCTGTTGTGATCGCGTTCTTTCTACAGGATCAACCAGAGTGAGCCTTACAAAGCCGCCACCACTTCCCCAAATCATTCCAATTACTTTATCAGATTCGGGAATCGTTTTTTCAACCAAATCAGTAACTGCTTCAACATATTTCAAATTATAATCGTAGGTTGCACCTTCCTGCGATGTTATACTGATACTCATCTGTGATCGGTCTTCGAGAGGAGCCATCTCTGCAGGTATTGTTTTCCATAAAACAAAAATCAGAATACCGGCTATAGCTAAAACAACTAAGGATACATATTTTTTATTAATAAATACATCCAGGGAGCTTTGATAAGCATCATTTAATGCAATAAAGTATTTTTCAGTAAAATAATAAGCCTTGCTCCTTTTATGCCTTGTTTTTAACAGTTTTGTCGATAACATAGGTGTAAGAGAAAGAGCTACAAAGGATGAAATAGATACAGCACCGGCAATAACAATGCTAAACTCCCGAAACAATCTACCTGTCATCCCTTCAAGAAAAACTATTGGTATAAAAACAGCAACCAATGTAATGGTAGTGGATATAATGGCAAAAAATATTTCGTTAGAGCCTTTTAGGCCAGCATCCAGGGGTGTCATACCCTGTTCAATTTTAACATAAATATTTTCCATCATTACAATGGCATCATCTACCACCAAACCAATAGACAACACTATAGCCAATAATGTTAGAACATTAATTGTAAATCCTGATAAGTACATGATAAAAAATGAACCTACCAGGGAAACCGGAATAACAATAATAGGTATAACTGTTGTCCTCCAGTCGCGGAGAAATACAAAAATAATTATGACCACCAGAATGAAAGCAAGGAAAATTGTACTTTTTACTTCGTCGATTGAGGAACGGATATATTTGGTACTATCGAAACCTACTTCATATTCGACATCACTTGGTAAATCTTTTTTAATATACTCAAGGCGATTATAAATCTCATCTACAATTTCGATATGATTTGCACCCGGTTGAGGGACAATGGCTGTAGCTATCATCGGAATACCATTCATTTTCATTATTCCGCGTAAATCTTCCGGGCCTAATTCAGCTCTTCCGATATCCTTAACACGAATTATCTGGTCGCCTGTTTTTCGTAAGATCAGATTATTAAACTCCTCGGGGGTAGTCATAAGTCCCAATGCCCGTATAGTAAGCTGAGTAGTAGTACCTTCAATACTTCCTGCAGGTAATTCTACATTTTCTCTTAAAATAGCATTTCTAACATCCAGTGGTGTCATTTGATAACCTGCTAATTTTGCCGGGTCGAGCCAAATACGCATGGCGTATCTTTTTTCTCCCCAAATAAGCACCGCACTAACTCCTGAAATAGTCTGCAATTGTTCTTTAAAAGTTAAGTCGGCTATTTCCGAAAGTTCTAGTAATGACCTTTGTGGGCTTTTCACAGCGATCATCATTATCGGACTTGCATCTGCATCAGCTTTTGAAACAGTTGGGGGGTCGCAATCGCGAGGCAGCCTCCGCTGTGCCTGTGAAACTTTATCGCGTACATCATTGGCAGCTGTTTCCATATCAACAGACAATTCGAACTCGACAGTTATAGAACTAGAACCCTGACTGCTTCGACTGGTTAATGTGCGTATTCCTGGAATACCGTTTATGGATTGCTCCAGAGGTTCTGTTATCTGTGTTTCGATAACATCTGAATTTGCCCCGGGATACGAAGTACTTACAGAAATTATGGGAGGGTCAACACTGGGAAATTCGCGTACTCCCAAATATGTCATACCAATTGCACCAAACAACAATATTACCAGTGAAAATACAGTTGCCAGCACAGGTCTTTTAATACTTACTGACGATAAACTCATGGTTTTTGATTTAATTTATGTCCGCTTGTAATTAAGGTATCCAGTTGTACAGGTGTATTATGACGTAACTGCAAAATAGCCGTTGTCAGGAGTGTATCACCAAATTCTAAACCTTCACGAATCTGAACATGCGATTCGGTTCTTAATCCAAGCGAAACTTTAACTTCTTCGGCTTTTCCATTTCTAAAAATAAATACCTTTTCACCTTCCATTTCGGGAATAATTGCCTGAGTTGGAACCGCTATAGTATTTTTTATTTGCGATAAACGCGCCTGTACGCTCGCAAATCGCCCGGGTTTTAATTCATTTTTAGCATTCGGATACAAGGCCCTTACCTTGATTGTACGGGTGTCTATATCTACTTTTGGATCTACAGCATACACATCAGCTTCAAAAGCTTTAGGCTCTCCATCAAGTATAAAAGTAATGGAAAAACCCGGTTTTACTTCTCCGGCATATCGCTCTGGGATAGAAAATTCTATTTTTAACGGGCTGATTTTTACCAACCTCACAATTTTTGTTTGCGTATTTGCATAAGCACCTTCGCTTATCATTCGCAAACCGACAATACCGTCAAACGGAGCTCTGAGCTCAGTTTCGGATATACGAGCCTGTATTAATAAAATATCAGCCTCAATAGATTGTAATTCGGTAGCAACCTGATCGTAGCTTTCGCGGCTGATTGCATCTCGTTCGAGCAATTGTTTCTGTCTGAACTCTCTTTCCTCGGTAAGCTTTTTTTGTGCCTGCAATTTTAATAACTGCGCTTGTAAAGGTTTATCGTTAATTTTTGCTAGCAATTCTCCCTTTTGAACACTGGAACCTTCTTTGAAATAGATACCTACAACTTTCCCTGATGTTTCGAAAGAAAGCTCAACTTCTTCGTCGGGAATAAGAGAACCAGTACTGTATATAAGTTCATTCATCTGAGTAGGTTCAATAAGATAACCACTTGCATAAAGAACCTGACCTGCTCCGCGCTTGCCTTGCCCTGCAAAAGGCCCTCCACCACTATCGGCAGTGAATAATGGTTTAAACTTAGGCCATAAAATTATACCAAGCACAATAACTATAAGGACTATGGTTATTATCCGCTGGGTCCATTTGTTTTTATTTATTACCATGAAATTTATTTATTATTAATTTTTTATGAACATTTTTTCCCGACATTAAGACAAAATATCGGATACAAAGTTTAAATAAAATTCTGTTTAGATTTTGTAGATAGGCTGTTTTTTTGACAAATAAAGCCGATATTAGTCTATTATTTAGCTTAAATCCTATTAAAACAACAAGAAATTATGCACTAAAACTGGTTTATCTCCCCGTTTAGATCTATAAAAAACTGGTTTTCGATCAATTTAAAACTATTAAATCCGAAAGAAACTTTATTTCGGGCAACCGTGCGAACCAGCCCTTCGTTTTTGAGGGTATAAAAATCGTTAGAATTTATTACCTGACTGGCTAAGTGTTTTGACAATGAAGTTATATTTGTAAGCAACCCTGTAATATGGGCATTCCATAAGCCACGACTTAAACTAAAATAGTTTAAATCCAGGTCAGTAGAATCTTTGATAAAATCAAGATTACATCGGTAATTGAAAGATCTCTCCTGAAACTCTATTAAAGTATCACCATACAAAGAAGAAATATCATATCCCCTATTAACTATCTTAAAATTGTATTGAGAAACCTTACTTAATGAATCATTCGAGTATACTTTGTCGTTGGCTGAAAGATTAAAAAATTCTATTTTTTCTTTTCTAAAATTTTTCTCGATAAATACTTGTAATTGCTCTCCCCTAATTTCGATCGTATCAATATTTAACTCAGACTCGTTTTGCGAGGAAAAATCAACATAAACAACAGCTTCTCCGTACTTGGTATAGAAAGTATCTGTTACGTTAATACTTTTATTACAATATGCTACTTTTGCTTTTATTAAAGAAAAATCCTGGAATTTTGTTTCGTATAAAGCATACCTGTCCGCCTCTCGCATATTGGTGTAATCGTCGGTTATATTACTAACCACAGCTTTATTTAACAATCCGTAAAGAGCTTTAGCACGATGTATGGCTTGGGCCAGAGCTTCTTCTTTTTGCATATTGGGGTCGGAAAAAGCTACGATTTTTAGCGATTTCCCTAGGTCGGCTTGTATAAAAACCCAATCGGGCAGTTTTTCAGGTATCTTATCGTATAAATTTCTGTATGCAGCAGCACTATCTTCCTGTTCACCGAATTGTTTATTAAAAACATTCTGCTCATACTTTTCTTTATCTTTATCAATCAGGTTAATTTTTGTGTTTTGGGCCTGACTAACTAATCCCAAAAGTAAAGCTATTATAAGATAATACGCACGCTTCATATTTATATCCACAAATTTGGTGTTTATTCCCTAAAAATAACACTTATTTGGTTTTCTATACAATCTTTGAACCAAAATTTTATGATTCGAATTTTATTTAATATTTTTGATCAATAGCTTAAAACACAAATTAACCCATGCTTAAAAAGATACTTGCCGGAGTTTTAATTTTACTTATACCTTTATCAGTATATTTTACTTTTAATTATTTTAAAAAGAGCCAGCTCCCCGAATTTGATGTTTACAAAGCTATACCACTAAACGCTGTATTTATATTTGAGATAAATGATTTTATTCATAAAGCCGAAAGAATTAGCAGCAGCAACAAGATATGGGGTGAATTTTCCGGTTTCCCTTCTGTAGAACCTGTAGCATCAGATTTAAACTACCTAATCGAATTATCGCAAAAGAATGAGTTAATAAGCAGTTTGTTAAATAACAACAAAGTAATAGCTTCAGCCCATAAGCTGGCTAAATCGGAAATGGGATTTTTATATCTGATTAAATTACAAAATTTTAGAGATCCTAAATATCTGGTTCAGCTTATTTCGGGTTTATTACCAGCCAATAGTAAATTAGCCGAGCGCAATTATAATAGCTCTAAAATCTATTCTTTTAACACGAATGGGAAAGTTTTTAAATTTTCATTTCAGAAAGGAATATTATTAATTAGCACTTCGGATATTTTATTAGAAAGTGCAATAAGACAATCAGAAGTTAAAGAAAACTTATTAAACGATCCGGGGTTTATCACGGTTCAGAAAACCGCAGGTAAAAATGTGGACATTAACTTATATATCAACCTTAGCTTGTTTAATCAAACTATTTCGGCTATTTTAAATAACGAAAATGCCGTTTCTGGCTTTACGGCTTTGGGAAATTGGGCAGAACTGGATATAAACATTAAAAATGATGCCGTTCTGCTCAATGGTTTTACATTTAGCAATGATTCTTTAAATAATTACCTGAATCTATTTCTAAATCAAGAGCCCGTTGAACATGAGATAATAAAAATATTACCTTCGAATACATCTGTATTTTTATTTTTTGGATTAAGCAACACCAGCCAGTACTTGAAGAATTATAAACAGTATCTTGAAAAATCGGGAAAGATAAATCAATATCAGTTGCAGATAGACCGCTATAAGAATAAATATGCTATTGATATAGAAAATCTTTTAAAAAGGCAATTAAATGAAGAAATAGGCATAGTTATTACCGATGCCCCGGCGCAGAATAACAACGACAAGACCTATATCATAATGCGAATCCATAGTAAAAGTATTGTTGAAGAAGAAATAAAACAACTTGTTGAGAAAATTGCCGAAAGGGAAAACCTAAAGAAATCAGAATTAATTTCGGATTTAAGGATAGATAAAGAAACCACATTTAACGTATATAAATTACCACTTAAAAATATGTATAGAACCTTTTTGGGTTCAATTATCCCCGATTTCGACAATCAATACCTTACGTTTATTGATAATTTTATGGTTATTGCCCATTCAAAGAATGCTTTATCAGAATTTGTACATGCCAACATATTGCAGAAAACACTTAATAACGATCTTAAATTCGGGCAATTTTCGGATTATTTATCGTCTAAGTCAAATTTCTTTTTTTATACAAACCTTTTTCGCTCACCTGAATTTATTTCTGATTTATTAAATCCTGAATTAAAGAAAGGGATGCAAAATAACATCGAAAGTTTTAAGAAATTTCAAGCTTTTGCTGTTCAGTTTCAACAAAACAACAGCATGATATACAATAACTTATACTTACAGTATATCCCCGAAATTAAAGAAGAAGCTGTTACCGTATGGGAAAGTTACCTCGACACGAGTACTCTATTTAAACCTTTTCTGTTTACAAATCATTATACCCAGGAAAATGAAATTTTTGTTCAGGACTTGAATCACAAAATATATCTTATTAATAAAGTAGGGCGTATATTGTGGAAACTACCACTAGATGAAAAAATAAACAGTGAAATTTATCAGGTTGATTTTTATAAAAACGGGAAATACCAGCTACTATTCAGTACCGAAAATAAAATACACCTTATAGACAGGAACGGGAATTATGTGGAGCGTTACCCTCAGCAACTAAGATCGCCGGCAACAGCAGGAATTGCTTTATTTGATTATGATAAAAACCTCGACTACAGAATTTTTGTGCCTTGCCGTAATAAGAATATTTATGTTTACGATATCGAAGGAACATTAATTAAGGGGTGGGAATTTAAACAGACAGACACTTACGTTACCAAACCTGTTCAACATTTCAGAATAAAAAACAACGATTACATTGTTTTTGCCGACAAGTATCGGGTGTATATTTTAAATCGCCGTGGCGAAGAAAGAATAAATGTGCGCAACCAGATTGCCAAATCAGCTAACAACAGTTTTCATATTGAAACTGCTCATAATGAGCCTCAATTTATTACAACCGACACATCGGGTTTAATAAAGATGATTGCCCTGGATGGACAGGTTGAATCGAAGTCTGTTTCGTCCTTTTCAGAAAAACACTTTTTTGATATGCAAGATATAAACGCAGATGGATTTAAAGATTTTATTTACCTGGATGAAAACAAATTAAGCGTTTATAAATCAGACAAAGCTTTACTATTCGACTATACCTTTAATGTGCAAATTGATACACCGCCATTTTATTATTATTTTTCTTACGACGACAGAAAAATTGGAGTAGTATCACGAAACAGTAATCAGATATTTTTGTTTAATAACGATGGAAGCCTTTACGAAGGATTCCCATTAAAAGGCTGTACTCCTTTTACCATAGGCTACCTGGAAAATTCTAAAAGCCAGTTTAACCTAATAACGGGTACACCTTATAACTTTTTATACAATTATTCCGTACATTAGTAACTTATTAAAACAAAGGCTATGAAAAGGTTGAAACTATTCGGAATTATAAAAATAATCATCCCCTTTTTAATACTTGCAGCCATTAACAGCTGTATGCACGATGAATTTGAGTTTGATAAACTGGATGATGAAATGGAATTTACCGCCGGAATATTAACCCCAGTGGCATATGGCTCATTAACCTTCGAAGATATTATAAGTGAATTTGACAGCACCAGTTTTTTAGATTATGATGCTGATGGACTGTTATATTTAACATACCGGGACTCGCTGTTTTCGTTTATTGCCGAAGATTTACTGCAAGTACCCAATCAGGACTTTATTGAATACTTTCTGGAACCCGAGTTTGCAATACCTGCAGGACCCTGGCCAAGTGTTTCGATTGAAAGAACTGAGAATTTCCCATTTACCTTTAGCCAGGGAGAAAAACCAGATAGTATTAAATTAGATCAGGGAAATATTGTATTTAATGTAACATCCGATTTTCAGCATACCGGAATTGTAGAAATGATTTTTCCTAATATACGTTTATATGGTGATACATTAAAGCACACCATTGTTATTGACGACCCTTCAGGTTCGTTTAGTTTTAATGAAACTATTCCGATTGATAACTATACAATTATTTTAAATGATTCATCTACCAACGACACTCTTTATTTACCCGTAAATTTTCATGTTGAGCTTTATAATGAAGGTAATCCTGTTAATGCAAGCGACCAGATAGCTGTAGTTGCTACCATTGAAGATCTTGATTTTGATGGCGTTTTTGGGTATATTGGTGATTATGAATTGATGACTGAGACAGGGCAACTTGACCTGGGCTTTTTTAAAAATTCGTTGGATGGTTATATTCGATTTGAAAATCCCGAAATCAATTTATATTTAAATAACTCATACGGAGTACCTGCCGAAGTAAATATTTCGAGATTTACCGGATTTAATGCTGCCGGTGATTCAGTTGTTTTAGATATTGATGCAACAGCTAACCCATTCCGATATGCATACCCCAAATTAAGCGACTACTGGGCAAACAATCTTCTTAAGGACACTGTTTTGTCGATAACTGGAGAGAACTCAAACTTTCCTGATTTTCTTGCTTTTATGCCCTCTCGACTGGAATATAATATGATAGCGAATTCTAACCCTGATGGAGAAGGTGCAGATTACAATTTTGTTACAGACGATGGGCAAATTGACGTAGATTTTGAGTTTGTGCTGCCGTTATGGTTTAAAGCCGACAGCTTTGCCCTCGTTGACACAATAGAATTAGATCTGGTTGATATAGAAGATGATGCCAGCTTTATAGAAAAAGTTAATATAATGCTTGAGGTAAGCAATGGATTGGCATTAGATATTGATTTTCAGCTCTATTTCCTGGACTCGTTATATAATCCTGTGGACACCTTATTTGCTGAAGGCTCGCAACCAATTATACCCGCAGGTATTATTAATGCAGAAAATGAGGTAACATCTCCGGGAATAAAAACATCACTTATAACATATACCCGCGATGATATTGCAGATTTAAACACAGTAAGATACGGTATGATTCGGGCAGGATTAAAAACACCTACCATAGAAAACGAACTGCAAAGTGTTAAGTTTTACAATAACTATTCGGTTGGATTTAACCTAAGTGTAGGGATCGATGTTAAAGCAAATTCTAACGACTTTTAAACTCGTTTATTATGAATGCATTTAAAAACTATACACGGCTAATTTTAGTTCTATTTATTCTGTTTGCAACACAAAGTATATTTGCACAAGATAGCCAGACTTTATATTATATGAACCGTGTTCCACAATCTAACATGATGAATCCTGCTATGCAACCTGCATGTAATTTCTTTTTGGGATTACCCGTTGTATCCAGCATTCAGGCAGGAGCCGGAAATAACCAACTTGCCCTTACCGATGTAATTATGAAACATCCAACCGAAGATTCGCTTATTACATTCCTGCATCCTGATGCTGAATTTAACAAATCGGATTTTTTAGATAAACTGGGAACCAATAATTTTTTCTTCGAAGATTTTTCGACCGACTTGCTTTCTTTCGGTTTCAGAACAGGTAAATGGTATTTTACTTTTAACCTTTCCGAAAAACTAACAACAGCTATTAATTACCCTAAAGATTTAATGGCTTTTGCCCTGGAAGGAAACCGCAACTTTATTAACAGCAGTATGGATCTAAGTTACCTGGGAGTTAATGCCAGCTTTTATCGCGAATATGGAGTGGGAATATCGAAACAACTAAGCAAAGATTTTTCTGTTGGAGGCCGCATAAAAGTTCTTTTTGGGCATGCAAATGTTTATTCAAGTTTTGATGATAACTCGTTAAGCATGTATTCGAGTCGCGACTCCATATATTTTAATGCAAATACAACTATCAGGACCTCATCGCCACTAATTGCTGAAACTAATGCCGATGGAGAGTTTGATGGATTTAGTATTCCGGGTTATATCGAAGATTCAAATACCGACTCATTAATTGATTTAGCTATGGCTCACAAAAATATGGGGCTTGGTTTAGATTTGGGTGTTTACTATAAACCTTTTGAAAGATTATCGCTTTCGTTAAGTGTTCTTGACCTGGGATATATTAAATGGAAAAAAGAAGATGTAACCAATATTGAACTAAACGGCAACTACTCGTTCAAAGGAATTGATGTAAGTAGTGAGTTTGGAGATGAAGAGTCTGATACCGATCCTTTTGAAGAGATGTTGGATTCGTTGGAAAACAGTTTTACCATATCAAATACAGCCTCGGATTATACAACCTACTTGGGTACAAAAGTTTATATTGGTGCCTCATATATGGTATCACGTAAATTCGATTTAAGCTTTTTATCACGATCGTACTTTTACAACAGCAATCTTAACCAGGCTTTTACCCTTTCGGCAAATGCCCGCCCCATAAACGGATTTTCACTTAGCCTGAGTTATTCCATTATGAACGGATCGTACAATAATGTTGGATTTGGCCTGGTATTAGGCGGAGCACCTTTTCAGCTTTATATTATAAGCGACAATGCATCGGCAGCGCTTTGGGGGCATAAAACAACATCGTTTAATCTGCGTATGGGTTTAAATATTGCATTTGGTTGCCGACAAAGAACAAAATTAAAAGATACGCCATTATTAAAATCAACATTTTTATAAAAAAGAAACCGGTAAATCCGGTTTTTTTTATTCATTTAACCTCAAATTTTCGACTTATTAAACCTTCTGGTCGATATTTGATTATTCTTCATCCGAAACATATAAAAATGTAAATATCTATATATTAATCCCATACAAAGAGTAATATTACATTGGTCGAGAATTGTGAAAAAATTGGTCGAAAAAATCTTCTAAATATTTCAACAGATCATTTATCTTTAGTCCTGTAATCAAAACTAACTCAATATGAAAAGAATAACATTATTAATAGTAGGTGTACTACTGATTCCGTTTTTCTCTACGGCAGGAGGTATTGTAACCAATCAAAACCAGAGTGCTGCTTATATACGTATGTTTGCCCGCGATGCATCAACCGATATCGATGCTGTATTTTTTAATCCGGCCGGTTTAACCAAACTAAACGACGGGTTTTACATTTCGTTAAATTACCAGTATATTAAACAAAATAAAGTAGTTACTTCAAACTATGTAAATTTGGCAACTATGCCAACAAGCCCTACTGAATATAATGGAGAAATAAATGTTCCCATATTCCCGGGTTTATATGCTGCTTACAAAAAAGGAAAATTTGTTGTATCTTTTGGAGTAAATCCTGTAGGTGGTGGTGGTGGTGCTACTTTTGACAAAGGGTTACCATCATTCGAAATGCCTGTTTCCGATTTAGTTCCTACTTTACAAGCTCAGGACCAACCTGTAACAGCTTATAGTCTTAATGCCTATTTTGAAGGTTCTTCGGCGTTCTGGGGTTATCAGTTAGGAGCCTCTTACGAAATAAACGATATATTTTCTATTTATTTAGGAGCACGCTATGTTTCAGCAAAAAACACCTATGCCGGACATTTAACCGATGTAAATATAACTTATTTAGGTACAGAAATAAGTGCCACTGATTTCTTTGCAAATGCTGCAGCAAAATTACAACCTCTTACAGATGGGCTTGGTGCTTTAGTTCTTGGAGGTGCCGGTGATTTAACGCTAGATCAAGCTTTGGAAATGTCAATAATTGATGCAACAACATATGCCCAATTAACAGGTGGGTTAACCCAAGCTGGAGTTCCTACATCCGTTACTATAGTTCAAGGATTTGGTGCTGTTAGTGGTGCAGAAAGAGCTGCTTACGTGTTAGCTGACCAGGACAATGTTGAAGTTGAACAAACAGGTTCGGGATTTACTCCAATTATTGGTATTAACATTAGCCCCAATGATAAGTTAAACATTGGTTTAAAATACGAATTCATGACAAAACTTGAATTAGAAAATAATACCACTACCGATTTTATTATTGATTATGATCCATTAACAAATACACCAACAGGTATGTTCCCTGATGGCGAGAAAATCCGTAATGATATGCCTGCATTACTTGCTGTTGGTTTCGACTATAAAATTACCGACAAATTTAAAGTGGCCAGTGGTTTCCATTATTACTTCGATAAATCAGCTGATTATGGACGTAAATTAAATGGCGTACATGTTGATAATAAAGATGTTATTGACAGGAACTCAACCGAATTTGCATTAGGCCTCGAATACAAGCTTTCTGATAAAATGTTATTAAGTATTGGGTATTTAAATACACAGACCGGTGTTACTGAAGATTACCAAACCGACCTAAGTTACAGCCAGCATTCTAACACCGTTGGGTTTGGAGGTGCTTATGCCATTTCAAAGGGAATTGATTTAAATGTAGGTTTTGGATATACTGTATATAATGATGCTCGTAAAATATATGATGCAACAGATGCTTTAGGTTTTAGCCATACCACAATTGAAACGTATGATAAAGACAATTTATTCGTTTCTTTTGGCCTCGACTTTAAACTTGGTGGAAATAAAACAGAATAATCTTTAAATAATTTGCAAATGAAATACCCTTCAGTTAAATTGGAGGGTATTTTTATATTTATAAATCATGAAGTATACATTACTAACTATAACCCTGTTTTTATTCCTTGTGTTTTCCTTAAAAGCGCAAGTTTATAAATCTCCTATAGCAGCCAAACAAAGCCATGCCGATTTGGAAATAACTCAAATTGAACGAACGACTGAAAACACCATAATAAATTTAAAAGTAACTAATAAACGTGATGCCGGAGGTTGGTTTTGTGCATCAAAAAGTATCGTAATAAAAAACTCCGAAGGCAATGAACAGTATGATTTAATAAAAAGTGAAAATATTCCCACCTGCCCCGAAAAATTCGAATTTAGCTACGTTGGGCAAACTCTTGAATTTACTTTATACTTTCCTGCTATTCCCGGGAATTTACAATTCATAGATCTTATAGAGAATTGTTCCGATGCTTGTTTTTATTTTAACCGGATCATTTTAAACAATGAACATAATGAAAAAATAAAAACTTTTGAGCAGGCATTTGAATTATATCAAAACAACCAGTATATTGAGGCGATTCCCTTTTTTGAAAGTGTTGTATCCACTACAACAGGTATTGATTCTCAAATTTATGGATTGTCGTATTATTATCTTATAAAAGCCAACCAAACACTGAAACAAAACAACAAAGCCGAGTATTGGATTGAGGAATTAAAAAAAACCGATGTTTCGGATAAACAAACCATACTTAAGGAGCTGGGGATATAGTAAAACATTAAAAGATTTCTATCTTTATTTTTACTTTACATTACTTGAGTATGCTTTGTGCACAATAGCTTTCTGTAATTTTTACCACAAAGTGCAGATAATTCCTAAAATCCGCAAGTCTTTTAAGAGTTTCACAAGGTATCACGAAGTTAAAACACGAAGTTGCACCAAGTTAGGTGAGGTATTTCTTTGTGGAACTTCGCGTATCCCGATAATTATCGGGACTTTGAGGAACTTTGTGTTACAAAAAATTCCGTATCTAACTTACGGATATTAGGAATTATCGGCCACAAAGGAAAGCAAGAAGTTCTATAAAAACACTTTAATCTGTGTTAATCAGTGTTTCTGAAAGTATTTCAAATCATTATTATCCGCGTTACTTAAAATATGAGTTTATAAACACAGACATTCATAAAATTTTTTAACAAAACCTTAATGTTAATTTAGTCAACTTTGTATGGTAAGCTTATAGATTTGCCACAAAAAAAGACATGAGAGGATTAAATGCTACCATTCGCCGAAGGCTAATAAGCACAGCCATCGGAATTACCATAATATTAATTATTCTAGGCTTTGTTATAAATTTCCACCTAAAAAATACCTTTCGCCAATACCAACTGTTAAGTAAGATAGATGGTCTAAACACGAATGAATTGGCGCTTCGTAAATACGAAAAAGATTTCTTGCTTCGCGAAACAAAAAACTCCCAATTTTATAAAACCTCTCAAAGTGTTATACTTGATTCCTTCGCTGTAACCTTAAATAAGGCCGAACAAGAATTAAAATACTTAAAGCAAAGTGGCGAACTGTCTGAATTTAGTATTTACCAAAAATTTTCGCTGGTAGAAACAGGATTTAAAGATTACCGTAAAAATTTTGAATTGTTAAAAAAAGAAATTATTGCCAAAGGATTTAAAGATTATGGCTTAGAGGGGCAAATGCGCGATCAGATACATGCGGTTGAAACTATTGTTGAGAAACAGCAAAATTTACACTATTCAAAATTAATGTTAACCTTAAGGCGACACGAAAAAGATTATCTGCTGAGAAAAGATTTAAAATACCGCGAAAAATTTAATGAGGTCATAAACTCCTTTAAAGATTTATTAAAAAATGATAAAAACAACGACTCAAAAATTATTAGTACCTATTTAACCACTTACCAAG
>ERZ795053.3578-NODE-3578-length-17524-cov-7.435915_pt1 | contig 17524 bp, 15 predicted proteins | sample MGYA00375137_ERZ795053 | MGnify/ENA primary metagenome ERZ795053 (study PRJEB30182, sample SAMN05720284) | activated sludge metagenome | isolation source: Anaerobic digester | place: Hong Kong | collected 2014-12-17 ...
GGCCAGATCGCGCTGCCGGACAAGCACTCGGTGACGATCGCCGATCTCGCCAGCCTGCGCGCCGCGTCGGGCGACTGAGAGCCGACTTGAGATACCGCCTCGCCACGGCGCTCGCCCTCGGCCTGCTCGCCGCCTGCACCACGCCCGAGCCGCCGCCACCGCCGCCACCTCCCCCGACACCCGCCCCGCCGCCGGTCATGGAGCCGCCACCGCCGGTCGATCCGGCCACCCGGGTCGACCGCCTCTGCCGCCCCCTGCTGGGCATCGTCGACGCCGAGCCCGCCGGCTTCTCCAGCTTGCGCGGCGCGCCGGCCGGGCCGCGCGCGTGGCAGGGCCGCGCCGTGCCCGACGGCTTCTATACCTGCGAGATCGACGGCCCGACCAACCCCGGCGCGCAATATGTCTGCCGCGGCAATCGCGTCGCCGGTGGCGGGGCGAAGCTCCTCGAGGACGACTTCGACCGCATCGCCAGCGATCTCGACGCCTGCCTCGCCCGCAGCGAATGGTACCCCCGCAACTGGCAGCGCGGCGAGGTGATGCTGTTCGCCGGCGGCGAGCGCCAGCTCGTCTGGCGCGATCTCGCCCCGAACCCACGCCCGGCCATCGCCCTCAAGATCGAGGAGGAGATCGGCACCCGCGTCTACTTCCTCAGGCTCGCCGTCTTCACCCTCTTCTGAGCGGGCGGCTTTCGTCGATTACCTCTGCGGGATCGTCACGACGCCGGGAATGGCGTCGGTGTTCTGCGCCACGGCGATCTGCCAGCCGCCATTCTGCCGGGTCTCGCGGGCGACCAGCAGCAGCACGCCGTCGCGCGGCTGCTCCGGCTCGCCTGTGGGGCCCAGATGGCCCTCGAGATGCCAGTGGACATGCACCGCGACGACGCCCGGTGCCAGCGCCGTGTTCTCGACGGCCTTCACAGCGAGCGTCGAATTCCTGAACATGCTCTCGTGGCTGAAGGCATGTGCCTGCCGGATCTCCTCCCGGCTGCGCCAGAACATGCCGACGACATTGACGAAGCGCGCCGCGTCCTCGAACAGCCCTGCAAGGGCGCCCATGTCGTGGCTATTCCAGGCGTCGGCGAAGCGATCGGCAAGCTCGGTGGGGTCGGATGTCATGGTCGTGTCTTGGCGGCATCGAGGCATCGCCGAGCCGGAATTGGCTCGAGGCGGCTCGGCCAGGACAACACGATGCGCCGACTGGAGGCTCCTGGCAACTGCCCGGGCTTCGGCGCCGTGGCGATCACCCCGCTTGACCCGGCACCTGCCTCCGCTACCATCCGTTCCGGCTGCAATCGCCCGTGGGAGAGTCCGTCTCGGCCATTGGCCGGGCCGGCGCCGAAGGAGCAACCGCCCCGGAAACTCTCAGGCCCCAGGACCGCGAGCGAGTTGGCCCTCTGGAGAGCGGATGCCTCGGCATCCCACCGAAGGGGAAGACGGGAGGCCCCGGCCGCCCGTCTGAATCTCTCAGGTCCAAGACAGAGGGGGCGTCGAGACGGGCGAATCACGCCCATTGCTCGGCGTCCGCTGTCGAAACCTGAACGAGGTCCAGAGCCCGTGCCCGATCCGCAAACCACGCCGCTCGATGCGCTCCATCGCGAGCTCGGGGCCCGCATGGTCGACTTCGCCGGCTGGTCGATGCCGGTCCAGTACCCGACCGGCATCCTCAAGGAGCACGTCTGGACGCGCACCCGGGCCTCGCTCTTCGATGTCTCGCACATGGGCCAGATCAGGATGCCCGGCGCCGATGCCGCGGCCGCCATCGAAAGCCTCGTGCCGGCCGACATCCAGGCCCTGAAGCCCGGCCGCGCCCGCTACACCCAATTCACCACGCTGGACGGCGGCATCATCGACGATCTGATCGTCACCGCCACCGATGACGGGCTCTACCTCGTCGTCAATGCCGGGGGCCGGGACACGGACCTCGCCCATCTTCGCGAGCATCTGCCGGGCCGCGAGATCGAGCTCCTCGCCGACCGTGCCCTTCTCGCCCTGCAGGGCCCGGCCGCCGTCAACGTGCTCGCGAGGCTCGCCCCCGAGGTCGCCGGCCTCCGCTTCATGTCCAGCATCGAGCTCGAGGCCGCCGGCCTCGAGCTGCGCATCTCCCGCTTGGGATACACCGGCGAGGACGGCTTCGAGGTCTCGGTCGCGGCCGGCCACGCGGTCGAGCTCGCCCGCACGCTGCTCGCCGCCGAGGAGGTCCAGCCGGCCGGCCTGGGGGCGCGCGATTCCCTCCGCCTCGAGGCGGGCTTGTGCCTCTACGGCCACGACATCGACCGGACGACCAGCCCGATCGAGGCCGACCTCGCCTGGACGGTCCAGAAGCGGCGCCGGGCCGAGGGCGGCTTCCCCGGTGCGGAGCGCATCCTGGCCGAGCTCAGGGACGGCCCCGCCCGCCGCCTCGTCGGCATCCGCCCCGAAGGCCGTGCCCCCGCCCGCGAGGGTGCCGCCATCCTGGACGGTTCCGGCCAGGCGATCGGCAAGGTCACCAGCGGCGGCTTCGGCCCGACCGTCGATGGCCCCGTCGCCATGGGCTACGTCGCCGGCGCTGCCGCCGAGCCCGGCACACCCTTGCAGCTCGAGGTGCGCGGCAGGAAGCTGCCGGCCCGCGTCGAGGCGCTTCCCTTCGTCCCCCACCGCTACCACCGCTGAAGGAGCTTCAGCCCATGGCCCGCTACTACACCAAGGAGCACGAGTGGCTCGACGTCACCGGCGACGTCGCCACGGTCGGCATCACCGACCACGCCCAGGAGCAGCTCGGCGACGTCGTCTTCGTCGAGCTGCCGAAGGCCGGCACCACCGTCGCCAAGGGTGCGGAGGTCGCCGTGGTCGAGAGCGTCAAGGCGGCGAGCGACATCTACGCCCCCGCCTCCGGCAAGGTGGTCGAGGCCAACACCGCCCTCGAGGACACCCCGGCCGGGGTCAACGAGGATGCCGAGGGTGCCGCCTGGTTCTTCAAGCTCGAGCTTTCCGACAAGAGCGAGCTCGACGGCCTGATGGACGCCGACGCCTACGCCGCCTTCCTCGAAACCATCGCCTGACCGCCCGGAGCACCCGTCCATGGCCGACATCGAGAACAGCGCCACCGTCGATCCGGTGGCCGCGCCCTTCGTCCGCCGGCATGTCGGCCCCGACACAGCCGAGATCGCGGCCATGCTGCAGACCGTCGGCGCCGCCTCGCTCGACGATCTGATCGGCGAGACGGTGCCCCGGAAGATCCGCACCACGGACCCGCTCGACCTGCCGCCTGCCCTGACCGAGCACGCCGCCCTCGCCCGCCTCGCCGACCTCGCCGCCAGCAACGATGTCCGCCGCTCGCTCATCGGCATGGGCTACCACGGCACCCACACGCCGCCGGTCCTGCTCAGGAACCTCTTCGAGAACCCGGGCTGGTACACCGCCTACACGCCCTACCAGGCCGAGGTCAGCCAGGGCCGGCTCGAAGCACTCCTCAACTGGCAGCAGGCCGTCGTCGACCTCACCGGCATGGAGCTGGCCAACGCGTCGCTGCTCGACGAGGCGACCGCCGCCGCCGAGGCCATGACGCTCGCCCACCGCTCGACCCGGGGCAAGGGCGACCGCTTCTTCGTCGACGCCGACAGCCATCCCCAGACCCTGGCGGTGCTGCGCACCCGCGCCGAGCCGCTCGGCATCGAGATCGTCGTCGGCGACCCGCTCGCCGACCTCGACGCCGGCAGCGTCTATGGTGCCCTCCTCGCCTATCCGGGCTCGTCGGGCGAGATCCGCGACTTCCGCCCCGCCGTCGAGGCGCTGCATGGCGCCGGCGCCATCGTCGCCGTCGCCAGCGACCTCCTCGCCCTCTGCCTCCTCGAGGCACCCGGTCACTGGGGGGCCGACATCGTCCTCGGATCCGCCCAGCGCTTCGGCGTGCCGATGGGCTATGGCGGCCCGCACGCCGCCTTCTTCGCCACCAAGGACGCCCTCAAGCGCTCGGTCCCCGGCCGGATCATCGGCGTCAGCCAGGACGCGCGCGGCAAGCCGGCGCTCCGCATGGCGCTGCAGACCCGCGAGCAGCACATCCGCCGCGAGAAGGCGACCAGCAACATCTGCACGGCCCAGGTCCTGCTCGCCGTCATGGCCGGCATGTACGCCGTCTGGCACGGGCCAAGGGGCCTGAAGCGGATCGCGAGCCGCGTCCACGACCTGACCCTCGACCTCGCCGCCCGGCTCGACGCCGCCGGCATCGAGCGCACCAACCGCCACTTCTTCGACACCCTCACCCTCGAGGTCCCGGGCAAGGCCAGGAAGCTCCTGGCCGAGGCCGAAAAGGCCGGCTTCAATCTGCGCGCCATCGACGCCGACCACCTCGCCCTCTCGCTCGACGAGACCGTCACCGCCGAAGAGGTCGAGAAGCTCGCGGACATCCTCGGCGGTAAGGCCTCGAATGCGACCGGACCGGGCCTGCCAGAGAAGCTGGCCCGCCAGACCCCCTACCTCGGCCACCCGGTCTTCAGCGCGCATCGCAGCGAGACCCAGATGCTGCGCTACTTGCGCAAGCTCCAGCTCAAGGACCTCGCCCTCGACCGCTCGATGATCCCCTTGGGCTCCTGCACCATGAAGCTCAACGCCGCGGCCGAGATGATCCCGGTGAGCTATCCGGGCTTCGCCGATCTCCACCCCTTCGCGCCCAAGGGCCAGGCAGAGGGCTATGCCCGGCTCTTCGCCGATCTCGAGGCCTGGCTCGCCACCATCACCGGCTTCGATGCCGTCTCGCTCCAGCCCAATGCCGGCAGCCAGGGCGAGTATGCCGGGCTCCTCGTCATCCGCGCCTTCCACCGGGCCCAGGGCCAGGGTCACCGCGACGTCTGCCTGATCCCTTCCTCGGCGCACGGCACCAACCCGGCCAGCGCCGTCATGGCCGGCATGACCGTGGTGGTCGTTGCTTGTGATGATCAAGGCAATGTCGACCTCGCCGACCTCGAGGCCAAGGCCGGGAAGCACGAGGACCGTCTCGCCGCCCTGATGATCACCTACCCATCGACCCACGGCGTCTTCGAGGAGCGGGTCAAGGACGTCTGCGCCACGGTCCACGCCCATGGCGGCCAGGTCTATCTCGACGGCGCCAACCTGAACGCGCTCGTCGGCCTCGTCCGCGTGGCCGAGCTCGGCGCCGATGTCAGCCACATGAACCTGCACAAGACCTTCTGCATACCGCATGGCGGCGGCGGCCCCGGCATGGGGCCGATCGGCGTCAAGGCCCACCTCGCCCCCTACCTCCCGGGCCACCCCGTGACCGGCGAGGGCGGCAAGGAAACCCTCGGCACGGTCTCCGCCGCCGCCTTCGGCTCACCCTCCATCCTGCCCATCACCTGGGCCTACATCGCCATGATGGGGGCGGCCGGGCTGCGCCACGCCACCGAGGTCGCGATCCTCAACGCCAACTACATCGTGGCCCGGCTCAAGGACCACTTCCCCATCGTCTATGCCGGCCGCAACGGCCGCGTCGCGCACGAGTGCATCATCGACTTCCGCGACATCAAGCAGGAAACCGGCATCACCGCCGAGGATGTCGCCAAGCGCCTCGTCGACTACGGCTTCCACGCGCCCACCATGTCCTGGCCCGTGGCCGAGACGATGATGATCGAGCCGACCGAAAGCGAGGCCAGGGCCGAGATCGACCGCTTCTGCGACGCCATGATCCAGATCCGCGGGGAGATCCGCCAGATCGAGACCGGCGAGGCCGACCGTGCCGACAACCCCCTGAAGCGCGCCCCGCACACCGCCGACCTCCTGATGGCCGACTGGACCCGCCCCTACAGCCGCGAGACCGCCTTCACGCCGCTCGGCGGCGATCCCGCCGACAAGTACTGGCCCCCCGTCGCCCGCGTCGACAACGTCTACGGCGACCGCCATCTGGTCTGCACCTGCCCGCCGATCGAAGCCTACGCCGAGGCGGCCGAGTAGGGGGTCGAAGGCCGTCAGAGGCCGAAAAGCGCCGCCACGCCGAGGACGACGACGGCGAAGGTGTGGATGGGATAGCGCGCCGCGAGGCCGAGAAGGGCCGCGACCCCGCCGAGGCCCGATCGCCCGGCGCGGTCGCGCAGCTTCGCCAGCACGAGCCAGATGGCGAGCCCGAAGGCGGCCAGCGCCGCCGAGCCGAGCAGGGAAAGCCCGATCGTCTCCACCGGGCAGAACGAGCCCCAGGTGACCACGCACTGATCGAAGGTGCCGCGCGCCCTGACCGCGCCAGCGGGCGTCGCGCCGACAGCCAGGAGAACGAGCGCCAGCGGCACGGCCGGCAGGAAACGCTGGAGCAAGGGGCGGTCCCTCCACTGAGCGGGCCCGGACCTCGGCGCCTGCTCGGTGCACTCTCCCCGATCGGCAGGATGTCCGCTTCCAGCGAGCGTCAGGAAGCGCGCGTCGGTACCGCCGTTTCTGCCACAGGGTTAACCATGCTTAACCCTGCCCTCGGCCCCGCCCGGCAGCTCCACCACGAACACGGCACCGCCGCCCTCGGGCGTCTCGTGCCTGACATCGCCGCCGTGCCGGCGGGCGATCTGGCGGACCAGCGCCAGGCCGAGGCCCCAGCCGCCGGCGTCCTCGCCGTGGCCCTTCGGCCGGTAGAAGGGCTCGAAGACCCGCTCCGCCTCGCCCGCCGGCACGCCCGGGCCATGGTCGCGAACGGCGAGCCGCGCGCCGCCGTCGGCCGTGGGCCGGACCGTGACCTCGACCGGGGGGCGCCCGTGTCGTACCGCGTTCTGCAGGAGGTTCCGCACCAGCCGGCGCAGGAGCCGCTCCTCGCCCACAACGGTGACCGGCGTCCCCTCGACCGCCGCCTCGACCCTGGCCGCCTCCTCGGCCGCCAGCGCCAGTAGGTCGACCGGCTCGGCCCGCTCCGGCAGCGCCGCGTGGTCGAGCCGGCTGGTCAGCAGGATCTCCTCGACCAGCGCCTCGAGCTCGGCGAGGCTCTGGACGATCTCCCGCCTTGCCGCCTCGGCTGTGCCACCATCGCCCATGTCGATCGCCAGCCGCAGCCGGGCCAGCGGCGAGCGCAGCTCGTGGCTGGCATTGGCGAGCAGGGCGCGGTGCGCGCCGATCAGCCGCTCGACCGTCTCGGCCGCCCGGTCGAAGCTCCTCGCCACCGCCGCCACCTCGTCCCGGCCGGCGAGGCCGACGCGGGTCTCCAGCGCCCCCTCGCCCCAGGCCTCGACGCCCTGCCGCAGCCGCTCGAGCCGCCGCGTCAGGTGGCGGACCACCGGATAGGCGCCGAGCGCCAGGGTCGATGCCACGACGATGACGGCGAGGAAGGGTCCGCCATCGCGCCGCCGCCAGGGGCCGTCGAGCCGCACCAGCACGGCCCGGCCATCGTCCAGCGCGAAGTCCATCACCCGCGGCCGCCAGCCGGCGCGGAGGTCCGCAGAGCCCGCCAGGAGCGCGCCATCGGCGCCGCGCAGCGCCAGCTCGGCGCCGAGCGCCGCCGCCAGACGCTCGACCTCGGCATCGCCGCTGCCCGGCGGCAGCATGGCCGCGAAGAACCGGGCACCGCGATCCGGCCAGCCTTCGAAATCGTCGCCGCCGGCGAGGTGCACGAGAGCCCCCATCGCCAGCGCCACCATGGCGAGGCAGGCGACCAGCGTCAGGTAGATCTTCCAGAAGAGGCTGAAGGCCAGCCTGGACCGCAACCTGTGTCCCAGCCCCCTCAAGCCTCGTCGTCCTGCGCTCTTGCAAAGACATAGCCGGCGCCGCGCACCGTCAGGATGCGCCGGGGCCGCTTCGGGTCGTCCTCGATGGCGGCCCGGATGCGCGAGATGTGGACGTCGATCGACCGGTCGAAGGCCTCGCCGTCCGTCCCCTTCACCAGCTCCATGAGCTGGTCGCGCGACAGCACCCGGCCGGGGTGCCGGGCCAGCGCCAGCAGCAAATCGAGCTGGTAGCTGGTGAGCGACCGCTCCTCGCCGTCGACCCGCGCCCGGCGCGAGCCCGGGTCGACCTCGAGCCGGCCGAAGCGCAGGCTCGCTTCCGCCTCGCCCCGGCCGCGCCGCAGGATCGCCCTGAGCCGTGCCAGGAGCTCGCGCGGGTTGAAGGGCTTCGGCAGATAGTCGTCGGCACCGAGCTCGAGCCCGACGATGCGGTCCGTCTCGTCGCCCCGCGCCGTGAGCATGAGAACCGGCACGGTGGAGACCCGCCGCAGCCGCCGGCAGACCTCGAAGCCGTCGAGATCCGGCAGCATCACGTCGAGCACCACCACGTCCGGCGCCCGCCGCGCCAGCTCGGCGAGGCCGGCCGAGCCCGTCGCGGCGGTGCGGACCGCATAGCCCGCCCGGGTCAGGTAGTCGCGGAGCATGGCGGCGAGCCTGAGGTCGTCGTCGACGATCAGCACCTCGCCCGCCATGCCGGACATCGGCGCCGTGCCGCCGGTCAGTCCAGGCCGCGCCGGCCGCGGCGCTCCTCGAGCCGTGCCGCCAGCGCCGCCCGCTGCGCCGGGTCGAGCACCTCGGCCGCCTCCAGCAGAGCCGCCACGGCGCGCTTCGAGGCGTCGTCCAGCATCGCCATCCGCGAGCTGCGCAGCTCCTCCACCGCTGCCTTGTCGATCACCGGCTCCACCAGGAGCGCCGCCAGCTCGCCCCGCGCCCCGCGCAGCGCCTCCATCATCGGCGCCAGCTCGTCATGCGTCGCCTCGGCAATCGCCGTGATCCGGGCCTGCTGCTCCGGCCTCGCGTCCACCGCATCGAGCGCGCGCGTCAGCCGCCACTCGGCGAAGTCGCGCATGCCGCCATGATGCCAGCCGCCATGCCAGCCGCTGCCCGTGGCGGCCACGACGCCGGCTCCGACACCCACCGCGACCACCAGCACGGCACCGCCGATCAGGATGCGGTGGCCCCAGCGCGTCGGCGCCCGGTGCTGCCCGCCCCCGGCTTGCCCGGTCCCGTTCGTGTCCTTGCCGTCAGTCATCGGTCATTCTCCGCAAACGCACGGCCCCACCGACCGCGTTGCAGGCAAGCTGGCCCCCCACCATGTCGGCCATGCCGGCCGCGTGTAAAGAATTGTGAAGCGCCTGCCGGCATGCGCGTTCGCGCCCCCCTTTCGCACCACCCGGCTGTCACTCGGGCCTCTGCAAGTGGCCCGGCTGCCGTTCTCACCGACTTTTCCAGAAATCCACCCGCCAGCCCTTGACAGGCCAGCCCGGAACGGTCTCTCACACCTCAACCCGACCGGACCGCGCGCACCCGATGGATATCTATCTCCCCGTCGCCGAGATGTCGGTGAACCTCTTCCTCATCCTCGGCCTCGGCGGGATGGTGGGATTCCTCTCGGGCGTCTTCGGCGTCGGCGGCGGCTTCATCATGACCCCGCTCCTGATCTTCATCGGCATCCCGCCGGCCGTCGCCGTCGGCTCGGGCGCCTCGCAGATCCTCGCATCCTCGACCTCGGGGGCGATCGCCCACACCCGCCGGCGCACCGTCGACTTCCGCATGGGCTGGGTGCTCATCGCCGGCGGTGCCGTCGGCTCCGGCCTCGGCATCCTGCTCTTCCGCTGGCTGCGCGCCACGGGCCAGATCGACGTCGTCATCGCGCTCGCCTACGTCCTCTTCCTCGGCGTCATCGGTGCCTTGATGTTCGCCGAGAGCGCCCGCACCCTCTTCCGCACCCGCAAGTCCAGCCCCGCCACCCGTCGCCGCAAGCTGCACCAGCACCACTGGCTGCACGGCCTGCCCATGAAGATGCGCTTCAATCAGTCGCGGCTCTATATCAGCGTGCTCACCCCGCTCGCCGTCGGCGCCGGCGTCGGCGTCCTCGTCGCCATCATGGGTGTCGGCGGCGGCTTCATCATGGTCCCCGCCATGATCTACCTGATCGGCATGCCGACCAGCGTCGTCATCGGCACCTCGCTCTTCCAGATCGCCTTCGTCACCGCGATCACCAGCTTCCTCCACGCCTACACCAACCAGGCCGTCGACATCGTCCTGGCCCTCCTGCTCATCGCCGGCGGCGTCATCGGCGTCCAGTTCGGCTCGCGCGCCGGCGCGGTCCTCAAGGGCGAGCAGCTCCGCATCCTGCTCGCGATCCTCGTCCTCGCCGTCGCCCTGAAGATGGCCTGGGACCTCGTCGCCACCCCCGCCGACGTCTTCTCCATCGCCCGCTGAGCGACGCATGGCGAAAGGCACGCCAGCCGTCCAGGCGCTGACGCGCGCAAAGATCGCGTTCACCCTGCACGAGTACGATTTCGTCGCCACACCGGGCGCCATCGGGCTCCAGGCGGCCCTGGCCATGGGCGTCGCCCCCGAGCGGGTCCAAAAGACGCTGATGGCGGTGGTCGACGAGCAGGAGCTCGTCGTGGCCGTCATCGCCGTCGACCGCGAGCTCGACCTCAAGGCCCTGGCGAAGGCCGCGGGCGGCAAGCGGGCCGCCATGGCGGAGGTGGCCCGGGCCGAGCGGGCGACCGGCTACGTCAAGGGCGGCATCAGCCCCTTCGGCCAGAAGAAGCGCCACCGCACCTTTCTCGACGCCACGGCGCTGGCGCTGCCCACCATCATCGTCAATGGCGGCCGGCGCGGCCTCCAGATCGAGCTGGCGCCCGCGGATCTTCTGGCAGCCACCGCCGGCACGGCCACGGCGCTCGCCCGCGTCATCTAGCGACCTCGTCTTTTGCCGCCGGTCGTGATCTGATTCCCCCGTTCAGGCTTCGATGATGCGCGCGGGGATGCACCAATGAGTGACACGAAGCTCGCTCTCGCCGCCGATTTTCCACCGGCCGACCCGGCGGCATGGCGAGAGCTGGTCGAGAAGACCCTGAAGGGCGCGGACTTCGCCGCGACCCTGGTCTCCCGCACCGACGACGGGATCGAGGTCCAGCCGCTCTACACCACTAGCGCGGCCCGGCCCGGCCTGCCCGGCAGCCCGCCCCACCTGCGCGGTGCGACCGCCGCCGGCCACGTCGCCGGCGGGTGGGACATCCGCCAGCTCCACGATCACCCGGACCCGGCTTTGGCCAACCGTGCCATCCTCGAGGACCTCGAGCAGGGCGTCACCTCGATCGTGCTGCGGCTGGATGCGGCCTTCGCGCAGGGCGAGGACGAGCCGGACGGCATCCTCGCCCGGAACGCCGACGGGCTCGACCGGGTGCTCGACGGGGTCATGCTCGACCTCGCACCGGTCCAGCTCATGGCGCCCGGCCACACCGTCCCGGCCGCCCGAGCGCTGCTCGAGCTCCTGCGCCGGCGCGACCATGCGCCAGATACCGTCACCGCCGATCTCGGGCTCGATCCCATGGGTGCCGTCGCCCTCGGCCGTGCCGATCCGACGGACGCCCTGCCACCGGCCTTCGACCTGGTCCGGCAGGTGGCGGGCGAATGGCGCAAGCTCGACCTTCTTCGGGTCGACGGCGAGCTCTACCATGCGGCGGGCGCCAGCGAGGCCCAGGAGCTGGCGGCCGCCATCGCCACCGGCATCCAGTACCTGCGCGAAGGCGAGGCGGTCGGCTTGGAGCCGGCAAGCCTCGCCCGGCGGCTCGGCTTCACCCTCGCCGCCGATGCCGATCTCTTCCTCACCATCGCCAAGTGCCGGGCCGCACGGCGGCTCTGGCCCCGGGTGATGACCGCCTGCGGCGCCGATGACGTGCCGATGCGGCTCGATCTGCGCACCGCCAGCCGGATGCTGACCCGCCGCGATCCCTGGGTGAACATGCTGCGGACCACGGTCGCCTGCCTCGCCGGCGTGGCCGGCGGGGCCGAGGCCATCACCGTCGCCCCCTTCGATGCCGCCCTCGGCGAGCCCGGCAGGCTCGGCCGGCGCATCGCCCGCAACGTCCAGCTCGTCCTGATGGAGGAGTGCAACCTCCACCGCGTCATCGACCCGGCCGGCGGCAGCCCCTATGTCGAGACGCTGAGCCTTGCGCTCGCCGAGCGGGCCTGGCCGCTCGTCCAGGCGATCGAGGGCGAGGGCGGCATGCTGGCGAGCCTCCGCCAGGGCATCGTCCAGGACAGCATCGCCGCGACCTGCCTCGCCCGCCTCGACGACCTCGCCCACCGCCGCCGGGCGATCACCGGTGTGAGCAGCTTCCCCGATCTCGACGAGCAGACGCTGCCGCCCGCCGAGCCGGATCTCGGCCCCCTCCTCGAGCAGGCGGCCGCCTCCCTGCCGCCACGCACGAAGCCGGCCGCAACCGTGGCCGCCCTCACCCCCATGCGCCTCGCCGAGGGCTTCGAGCGACTGCGCGACCTCGGCGACCTCGCCCTGATCGAGCACGGGCAGCGGCCCCGCGTCTTCGTCGCCGCCATGGGCCCGCTCGCCCGGCACGGCGCGGAGGCGAGCTTCGTTCGCAACGCCCTGGCCGCCGGCGGCATCGAGGCGATTGTCAGCCCGCCGCTCGAGGACAGCGACGCGGCAGCGTCTGCCTTCGCCGAAAGCGGCACGACCATCGCCTGCCTCTGCGGCATCGACCGGACGAAACCGGCCACCGCCGGGCCCATCGCCCGGGCGCTTCTCGATGGCGGGGCGATCGCGGTCTATGCCGCCGGGCGGCCCGATCCGGCGCTGAGGGCCGAGGGCATCGACGGCTTCGTGCACACGGGTGCCAATATCCTGGGCCTCCTCGAGGACCTCCACTCCCTGGCGCTGGGAGAAGCTGCATGACCCGGGTTCCCGACTTCACCCGGCTGCCGCTCGACGACGGACCGGTGACCGCGCGCGGCGACTGGGCGTCCGCCTTCCTTGCCGAGACCGGGCAGACACCCGAAGCCCTCGCCTGGGCCACGCCGGAGGAGATCGACGTCCGCCCGCTCTACGGCCCGGACGACCTCGCCCAGGTCGACCACCTCGACGGCCTGCCCGGCCTGCCCCCCTTCGTGCGCGGCCCCTACCCCACCATGTATGTCGGCCAGCCCTGGACCATCCGCCAGTATGCGGGGTTCTCCACGGCCGAGGAATCCAACGCCTTCTACCGGCGGAACCTCGCCGCCGGCCAGAAGGGCCTCTCCATCGCCTTCGACCTCGCCACCCATCGTGGCTACGACAGCGACCACCCCAGGGTGGCGGGCGATGTCGGCATGGCCGGCGTCGCGATCGATTCGATCCTCGACATGCGCCAGCTCTTCCACGGCATCCCGCTCGACCGGATGAGCGTGTCGATGACCATGAACGGCGCCGTCCTGCCCGTCCTCGCCCTCTACATCCTCGCCGGCGAGGAGCAGGGCGTGGCGCCGGAGCAGCTCGCCGGGACCATCCAGAACGACATCCTCAAGGAGTTCATGGTCCGCAACACCTACATCTTCCCGCCCAAGCCCTCGATGCGGATCATCTCCGACATCTTCCGCTTCACCGCCGAGCGCATGCCGAAGTTCAACTCGATCAGCATCTCCGGCTATCACATGCAGGAGGCCGGGGCGACGGCCGACCTCGAGCTCGCCTACACCCTGGCGGACGGGATCGAGTACCTGCGCACCGGCGAGGCCGCCGGCCTCGACATCGACCGCTTCGCGCCCCGGCTCAGCTTCTTCTGGGCCATCGGCATGGGCTACTTCATGGAGGTGGCGAAGCTGCGGGCCGCCCGCCTCCTCTGGGCGAAGCTGGTGCGCCCCTTCGAGCCCAGGGACCCGCGCTCGCTCTCGCTCCGCACCCACTGCCAGACCTCGGGCTGGTCCCTGACTGCGCAGGACGTCATGAACAATGTCGTCCGCACCTGTGTCGAGGCGCTGGCCGCCACGCATGGCGGCACCCAGTCGCTGCACACCAACGCCTTCGACGAGGCGCTGGCGCTGCCGTCCGAGTTCTCGGCCCGGATCGCCCGCAACACCCAGCTCTTCATCCAGGACGAGACCGGCATCCGCCGGACCGTCGACCCCTGGGGCGGCAGCTTCTTCGTCGAGCGCCTGACCCACGACCTCGCCGCCCGGGCCTGGGGCCATATCGAGGAGGTCGAGCAGGCGGGCGGCATGGCGAAGGCCATCGAGCAGGGCATCCCCAAGCTCAGGATCGAGGAGGCGGCGGCCCGCACCCAGGCCCGAATCGACAGCGGCCGGCAGACCGTGGTCGGCGTCAACAAGTACCGGCCGGGCGAGCCCGAGCATGTCGACGTGCTCAAGGTCGACAACCGGGCGGTGCGCGCCAGCCAGATCGCGAAGCTGGAGCAGCTCCGCAAGGGCCGCGACGAGCCGGCGCTGCGCCGCGCCCTCGATGCGCTCACCCGCTCGGCCGGCACCGGCGAGGGCAACCTCCTGGCGCTGGCCGTCGACGCCGCCCGGGCCAGCGCCACGGTCGGCGAGATCACGAGTGCCCTCGAGCAGGTCTGGGGCCGCCACGTCGCCGAGATCCGCTCGATCACCGGCGTCTACGGCAGGGAGGTGGGGGCGATGGACAGTGTCCGGGCATGCCGCGAGCGGGTCAGGGCCTTCGCCGAGGCCGAAGGTCGCCGGCCGCGCATCCTGATCGCCAAGATGGGCCAGGACGGCCACGACCGCGGCCAGAAGGTGATCGCCTCGGCCTTCGCCGATCTCGGCTTCGACGTCGATATCGGCCCGCTCTTCCAGACCCCGGCCGAGGCGGCCCGCCAGGCAGTCGAGAACGACGTCCACGTGATCGGCGCCAGCTCCCTCGCCGCCGGCCACCTGACCCTCGTGCCGGAGCTGCGGGCCGAGCTCGAGAAGGAGGGCCGGGGCGACATCATGATCGTCGTCGGCGGGGTCGTGCCGCCGCAGGACCACGCGGCCCTGAAGGAGGCCGGGGCCAGGGCCATCTTCCCGCCCGGCACGGTGATCGCCGAGGCCGCCATCGACCTGCTCGACAAGCTCGCTGCCGAGCTCGGCCACGCCTCGGCGGCCGAGTAACCGCTTCCCTTGGCTGCTTCGCCCGAGCTCCAGGACTACGTCGCCGGCATCGAGGCCGGCGACCGGGCCATGCTGGCGCGCGCCATCACCCTGGTCGAGAGCCGCCGGCCGGCGCACCGGGCGATGGCCAGGGAGCTCCTCGCCGCCATCCTGCCCGCCGCCGACCCGGTCCACTCGAAAGCGCGGCGCATCGGCATCACCGGTGTTCCCGGCGTCGGCAAGAGCACCTTCATCGACGCCTTCGGCACCATGCTCACTCGAAGGGGCCACCGGGTGGCGGTGCTCGCCGTCGACCCCTCCTCGTCACGCAGCGGCGGGTCGATCCTCGGCGACAAGACGCGCATGGCCCGGCTCGCCGTCGATCCGGGGAGCTTCATCCGCCCCTCGCCCTCCTCCGGGGCCATGGGCGGGGTGGCGCGGATGACCCGCGAGACCATGCTGCTCTGCGAGGCCGCCGGCTTCGACGTGGTGCTGGTCGAGACGGTGGGGGTCGGCCAGTCCGAGATCGTCGTCGCCGGGATGGTCGATTTCTTCCTCGTCCTGATGCTGCCCGGCGCCGGCGACGAGCTGCAGGGCATCAAGAAGGGCGTGCTCGAGCTCGCCGACCTCATCGCCGTCAACAAGGCCGACGGCGACAACCGGCTGCGGGCCGAGCAGGCGGCCGTCCACTATCGCCGAGCGCTCTCGATCCTCGAGCCCGTGAACCCTGCCTGGCGACCGCCGGTGCAGCTCGTCAGCGCCATCGAGGAGACCGGGCTCGACGACCTCTGGAGCGCCATCGAGCGGCATCGGGCCATCCTCGAAGCCGAAGGCGGCCTCGCCGCCAGGCGCGGCGACCAGCAGGTGCGCTGGCTCTGGTCGCTGCTGGAGGCACGGATCGAGGACCGGCTGCGCCAGGAGCTGGCGGACGAGCTGCCGGGGCTCGAGGCGGCGGTCGGCAAGGGCGAGCTCGCCCCCGGCGAAGCCGTCGACCGGCTCATGGCGCGGCTTTTCGCGGGCTCCTAGAACCCGACCCCGATACCGCCGCCCACGCCGCCGCCACTGCCGGCACCGACGCCGATGCTGAACATGTTGCCGAACCAGCCGAAGCCGTAGTTCTCCTCGTAGTCGTCGGGCACGACCCGCCCGGTGAGCTGCCAGATCAGCCGCTCCGGGTCGGTGTTCCCGGTCATCTCGACGCTGGCGACCGAGACCGCGCGCTCGCCGTCGCAGAAGGCGGCCTGGACCCGGCTCGGCGTGGTCGAGGCGAAGGCGGCATCGCCGCAGATGGCGGGGCCCGTCGGGTCGAAGCGGAAGTCGAAGCGCCGCGCCGCCGTGCCCTTGGTCGTGGTTTCCACCCGGAGCCCGGTGACGCCGCGCTCGACCGCGGCGAGGAGCGACGGCTCGCTCAAGGGCGGGTTGCCCGTCCAGGTGACGAGCACCGGCCCCTCGGCCGCGGTGTCGACCAAGAGCTGGCGCGCCTCGAGCACGCTGGAGCCGGGCTCGAGCGACGGCCGCGGCCCCGCAGCGCACCCGGCGACCAGGGCCAGCACGCCGGCGAGGGCACCCTTGGCGGGGAGCGAAGCGACAAAGCGCGGCCTGCGGTACATCGGGGATTCACCTTCGACGGTCGAACGACGGGGCACGTTAACACCTCGCTAGGCGGTTGCCGCTATCCTGATGCGTGGAAGTGGCGTCGGCAATGGTGCTCGCACAGGGTGCGGGGGCTTCGGCCGGCGTTTTCCGTCTGTCCATGACAAGAAGGTCCGCCCGCATGTTCGACACTCCCGCCGTGCGCATCGGCGTCGTCGGCACTGGCTTCGTCGCCCGCCATTTCTGCCTCGAGCTGCAGCACAGGAAGCCCTACCGGCTGGCCCGGGTGCTGACCCGCCGCCCGCTCGCCGGCACGACCGAGTTCCCCTTCCAGGATGCGCTGACCAACTCGCTCGTGGAGCTGATCGACCATTCGGACATCATCTTCGAGTGCACCGGCGACGTGCTGCATGCGACGCTGACGATCGAGGCGGCGCTCGCCGCCGGCAAGCCCGTGCTCACCCTCAATCCCGAGTTCCACGTCACCACGGGCTCCTGGTTCGCCGACCAGGGCTATCTGACCGAGGCCGAGGGCGACCAGCCGGGCTGCCAGGCCTCGCTCTGGGAGGAGGCGGTCGCCATGGGCTTCGAGCCCCTCGTCCTCGGCAACATGAAGGGCTTCCTCAACCGCTTCCCGGTGCCGGAGGAGATGGCCTTCTGGGCCGAGAAGCAGGGCATCAGCACGACCATGGTGACCTCCTTCACCGACGGCACCAAGCTGCAGGTCGAGCAGGCGCTGGTCGGCAATTTCTTCGGCGCCGGCATCGCGCAGGACGAGCTGATCGGGCCCGAGACCGACGACCTGAAGGAGGCCTCGACCATTCTCGGCGACGCGGCGCGCCGGCTCGGCCGGCCGATCGCCGACTACGTCCTGAGCCGCAAGCTGCCGCACGGCGTCTTCATCGTGGCGGCGCACGAGGCCGAGCAGCAGGACGCCCTTCGCTACCTGAAGATGGGCGAGGGCCCCTACTACACGATCATCCGCAACAACATCTTCGTCCATCTCGAGGTGTTCCGCACGCTCGACCGGATGGTGCGCCGGCGCGAGCCCCTGCTGCACAACACGACCCATCCGACGATCGGCGTGGCCGCCGTCGCCAAGCGCGACCTCGCCCCGGGCGAGGCGATCGAGCGCGGCTGCGGCAGCTTCGACATGCGCGGCATCTGCGTGCG
>ERZ795053.3581-NODE-3581-length-17515-cov-6.139404_pt1 | contig 17515 bp, 13 predicted proteins | sample MGYA00375137_ERZ795053 | MGnify/ENA primary metagenome ERZ795053 (study PRJEB30182, sample SAMN05720284) | activated sludge metagenome | isolation source: Anaerobic digester | place: Hong Kong | collected 2014-12-17 ...
TGCCCTGTCCGATGCGATTGGGGCCGCCGCCCAGGATCATCACTTTAGGACGGTCGCTGGCGGTGGTGGTATCGGGCGCGTTGTAGGTGGAGTAATAATAAGCAGCATTGTCGACGCCGCTGACCGGTACAGCCTCCCAGGCTTCCTTAATGCCCAGTGTTACTCTGCGCTGGCGGATAGAGGTTTCGTGTTCGTCCAGTAGCATGGCCAGATAACGGTCAGCAAAACCGTCTTTTTTAGCCTGGATAAGCAGCTCATCCGGTAATTGACATCCTTTGCAAGCAAGGATGGCTTCCTCCAGTCGCACCAATTCCAGCATCTGTTCAACAAACCAGGGTTTGATATGGGTCAGACCGGTAATATGTTCAACCGTGGCGCCTTTGCGCAGGGCTTCATACATTATGAACTGGCGTTCGCTACTCGGCTCGGCCAGCCGGGAGAGCAGTTCCTCCACCGACAATTGGTTGAAGTTTTTCGCAAAACCCAGGCCGTAACGGTTGATTTCCAACGAGCGGATGGCCTTTTGGAAGGCTTCCTTGTAATTTTTGCCGATACTCATGACTTCGCCTACCGCCCGCATTTGGGTGCCCAGCTGATCAAAGGAGCCGGGGAATTTTTCGAAGGCCCAGCGGGCAAATTTGATGACCACATAGTCTCCGCCAGGAGAGTATTTGTCAAGTGTACCTTCCTTCCAATAGGTGATTTCATCCAGGGTCAGGCCGGCGGCCAGCATGGCCGAGACCATGGCAATCGGAAATCCGGTAGCTTTGGAAGCCAGTGCCGAGGAACGTGAGGTACGCGGATTGATTTCAATGATGACCACCCGGTCGGTTTTGGGATCATGGGCGAATTGCACATTGGTGCCGCCCACCACTTCGATGGCTTCCACCACGGAGTAGGCATACTTCTGCAGACGTTCCTGCAGTTGCTGGCTAATGGTCAGCATAGGGGCTGAACAGAAGGAGTCGCCGGTGTGAACGCCCATGGGGTCAATATTTTCTATATAACAAACGGTGATCATCTGGTTTTTGGCATCGCGCACCACCTCTACCTCCAGTTCCTCCCAACCGAGCACGGATTCTTCGATCAGGATCTGCCCCACCAGACTGGCAGCGATGCCGCGGTTGGCCACGATGCGAAGTTCTTCCACATTATAGACCAATCCGCCGCCGGTGCCGCCCATGGTATAGGCCGGTCGAATGACTACGGGATAGCCCAGTTCGGCAGCGATTGTTTCTGCTTCTTCAATCGAATAGGCTGGTTTGCTGCGAGGCATTTCAATGCCCAATCGATTCATGGTTTCCTTAAAAGCGATGCGGTCTTCTCCGCGTTCGATGGCATCAATCTGGACGCCGATTACTTTGACCGCATATTTTTCAAAAACCCCTGCCTGGCTTAATTCAGAACAAAGATTGAGCGCCGACTGACCGCCCAGATTGGGCAGGATGGCATCGGGACGCTCCTTGGCGATGATATCGGTGATGCGCTGCAGATTGAGGGGTTCAATGTAAGTGGCATCGGCCATGTTGGGATCAGTCATGATGGTGGCGGGATTTGAATTGACTAAAACAATCTGGTAGCCCAGTTTGCGCAGGGCTTTGCAGGCTTGGGTTCCGGAATAATCAAATTCGCAAGCCTGACCGATCACAATCGGACCGGAACCAATGATGAGGATTTTGTTGATGTCAGTACGTTTCGGCATATTTTACCTCCCAATTTATGTGTCTCATGGAATGTTTTTTAGTAAGGCTCATATGGGTAATCTAACTATTAATAATAACAAATTGATGAGCGGGGTTGTATGTAATCTTGTATGAATACAGTATTTATTTTTCCCAACAGGCAAGAGGAAATTATAAAAAAGCCTGGGGAAGGGGAAGACGGACATCCCTTCATCAGGCTTCAGACAAATGACTGGTGATCGGTGCGGCAAACTGGTTATATGGTGAAGCTGGCTACCAATTTTTCGATATTGGCCAGGTTGTCGCGCAGGGTTTCAAATTCATTAATGACAGTATGCAGGGCATCTGCCTGCTTTTGTGACTGCTGGCTGACTTCGACGGAGTTGGCAGCGATTTGTTTGGCAATCATCGAAATGGCTTTTACAGCTGTTACCAGATCTTCGGTTGAGGCCGAAACTTCTTGGGTAGAAGCGGAAATCTCCACCACTTCGTTATCGATATTGCCGACTTCCTCAACAATCGTCTCGAAGACGTTGTTGGTCGATTCAATGGCCTTGATTTGCTGTATGTAGACGTTTTTGGTGGTTTCCATGTCGTTCACCACCTGGCGGGTATTGGTCTGCATCTGCTTGATCAAGACCGCGATTTCACTGGCGGAGTTCTCAGATTGTTCAGCCAGTTTTCTGACTTCCTCGGCTACCACGGCAAAGCCACGGCCATGTTCCCCAGCCCGGGCGGCTTCAATGGCAGCATTCAGGGAAAGCAGGTTGGTCTGGTCAGCAATCCCCCGAATTACAGCGACGATCTCTTCGATGCGGGCGGAATTTTCATCCAGCATGGTGACGGCCTGACTGACCGCCTCCAGCGCCTGACGGCTTTCTTTCATGCGCTGGTTGTGCAGATTGACCGCTTCTACTCCGCTTTGCACTGCCTGGCGGGTCTTGATGGAAGTCTGCACGCATTTTTGCGTATTATCAGCAATGGCAGCAAAAGTGTCCGCCATGTTTAAAATGAGGTTGGTTGTATTCTGGGTGGAAACCGCCTGCTGATCGGCACCATCAGCGATATTGCTGATGGCCAGGGAAACATCCTGGGCAGCGGAGCTGTTTTCCCTGGACAAATGCAATAGTTTTTCCGATGATGTATAAACCTGTTGACTGATGAGATTGGTTTCACTGATCAAATGTTTGAGGCGATTGGTCATGTTGTTGATTGATTCAGCCAGATTGCCCATATAACCTTTATGGAATTGATCAATCTGACCAGTTAGATCGCCGTCAGCCACGCGCTGGGCAAAATCAGCCAGCTTTTCGGATGGTTCGACATACTCATGAGCGTTTTCTGTTGAAGTCCACAAGCCGATAAATAATCCTCCCAGGCCGCCAAATCCCAAAGCAAAGGCAACCGGATCAATGGACGGATTGTACTTGGCAAATGCCCCAATCATGCCCCCCAGGAGTGCGCCGCTGATGGCTGCCCGCAAGACGACCCGTACCCTCATACGGCGTCTGTTTTTATTAAGAGATTGAGCTTTCTCCATACCTTTGTCACTCCAATACATGCGAAATTAGTTGTGAAGTAGTTTCTGGATAATGCTTTTATTATCCTCTATTATAACGTTACTTGGCAGAAAATATCGAAAAAATACTTGACGCCAAACGCTGCCTTGACTGCAACAGTTGTTATGTGGCGGTCTATATGCTAAAATGTATTACGTTTTAAAGGCAGGTATGCTGAAAAGAGCGGCAGCGAATAACCGAGTGCCTTTCGTCTGTGGGATGAGAGGTTTTTTGCGTTAATGCGGGCCGATCGGAAAATAGAATGAGGTGGTTACGACAATGGCCAAAGGAAAATATGATGAAACCCTCAATTTGCCCAGTACGGAGTTTCCCATGCGGGCCAATCTGCCCAATCGGGAACCAGAGATTCTGAAGTTCTGGGAAGAAAACGACATTTATCAGCAGGTCCTGGAGAAAAACCGCGGCCGGGAAAAATTCATCCTGCATGACGGTCCTCCCTATGCCAACGGGGATATCCATCTGGGCCATACGCTGAATAAAATATTAAAGGACATCATCGTCAAACAGCATGCCATGCTGGGCTATGATTCTCCTTATGTACCCGGCTGGGACACTCACGGATTACCGATCGAACAGCAGGCCATCAAAGCCCTGGGCATTGACCGCCATCGTACCGATGTGGTTGAATTCCGCCGTCATTGTCATGACTATGCCATGAAATATGTCGATATCCAACGGGAAGAGTTTAAACGCCTGGGCGTCGGCGGTGACTGGGAGCATCCCTATCTGACCCTGGCCCCGGAATTCGAAAGCGAGCAGATCAAGGTTTTCGGAGCAATGGCTAATAAAGGCTACATATATAAAGGATTGAAACCGGTGTACTGGTGCGGTGACTGTGAAACTGCCCTGGCTGAGGCGGAAGTCGAATACGGCGACAAGATTTCCCCCTCAATTTTTGTCAAATTCCCGATCAAAGACGGCAAAGGACTCGTGCCCGATGATGCCTTCGTCATTATTTGGACCACCACCCCCTGGACATTGCCGGCCAATACCGGTGTATGCCTGCATCCTGATTATGAATATGTGCTGGTCCAGGTTAGCGGCGAAAAATATGTTTTGGCCAAGGGCTTGCTGGAGAGCGTTGCAAGCCAGCTGAGCTGGAACGAGGTTGCACTTCTCAAGGAATTTCGTGGCCAAGAGCTGGAACGGGCCGTCTGTCGTCATCCCTTCATGGAGCGCGACTCTCTGCTCATTCTCGGCCGTCACGTTACGCTCGAGGCCGGTACCGGCTGTGTGCATACCGCTCCCGGGCATGGCGAAGACGACTTTTATGTAGGCCGTGAATATGGGTTGGAAGTGATTTCGCCGATCGACAACAGTGGCTGCTTTACCGAGCAAGCCGGCAAATTCAAAGGATTGTATGTCCACAAGGCCAATCAAAACGTCATCGATGAACTGCAGGCCGGGGGCATGCTGCTCAAGACTGAAAAATACGAACATCAGTATCCGTTCTGCTGGCGCTGCAAGCAGCCCATTATCTTCCGGGCTACCGACCAATGGTTCGCTTCCATTGATGGCTTCCGCCAGGACACCTTGAAAGCCATTGATGAAGTCGAATGGATTCCGGGCTGGGGACGGGAGCGCATCTACAACATGGTACGCGACCGCGGCGACTGGTGCATTTCCCGGCAGCGCACCTGGGGCGTGCCCATTCCCATCTTCTATTGCGACAGCTGCGGCGAGACCATCGTCAGCAAAGAAACCATCGAACACATCAGCAAATTGTTTGGGGAATTCGGCTCGGATATCTGGTTTATAAAAGAAGCTGCTGAATTACTGCCGGAAGGGTTTGCCTGTCCACAGTGCGGCCAGCAGCAATTCAGCAAGGAAACCGACATCATGGACGTCTGGTTTGATTCCGGCTCTTCCCATATGGCAGTGTTGGAAACCAGACCCGATTTGCAATGGCCGGCCGACCTCTATCTGGAGGGCAGCGACCAGCATCGCGGCTGGTTTAACTCGTCCCTGTCCACCGCAGTCGCAGTGCGCGGCACGGCGCCCTATAAAAAAGTCCTGACCCACGGATTTATCGTGGATGAAAAAGGGTATAAAATGTCCAAGTCGCTGGGCAACGTAGTTGATCCACTGCAGATGATCAAAGAACTGGGCGCCGATATCCTGCGGCTGTGGGTTTCTTCTGCCGATTATCGCAACGACATTTCCGTATCCAGCAACATCATTAAACAATCCAGTGAAGCGTATCGTAAGATCAGAAACACCTGCCGCTTCATTCTGGGCAATATCGCCGATTTCGATTCCCGCCAGGACAGCGTTGCCTATGAAAACCTGGGCGAACTCGACCAATGGGCGCTGCTCAAACTTGAACAGGTGGTGCAGCGGGTCACCAAGGCCTATGCCGATTATGAATTCCACGTCGTGTTCCATACCGTGCATAAATTCTGCACCGTTGACTTGAGCAGCATTTACTTCGATATCATCAAGGACCGGCTCTATTGCAACGATAAAAACGATCCGGCCCGCCGCGCTTCCCAGACCGTGCTGTGGCAGCTGATCAACGACCTGGTGGTTATCCTGGCTCCGGTTCTCGCTTTTACCTGCGAAGAAATCTGGTCCTATATCCGCAAGGAAAATGATCCTGTCAGCGTACAACTGTTAAGCTGGCCCCAGATCAACGGGGCTCATCAAAATAAAGAACTTGAAAACAAAATCGACCGTCTTCTGCAGGTGCGCGAAGTCGCCAGCAAAGCCATGGAAGAAGCCCGCGGCCGCAAAACCATCGGCCATTCCCTGGGCGCCTGGCTGACGGTCTATGCGGATGATGAGTGGTTGGAACTGTTGCAGAACACCAACGAACTTGATAAAATCCTGATCGTTTCCCGGGTCGACATCGAGCCTGCCGTCAATCGCGGTGAAGATGCCGTAGCCCTGGAAGAAATCAACGGCCTGTGGGTCAAAGTGCAAGCCGCCGCCGGCCAAAAATGTGAACGCTGCTGGATCATCGATCTGTCCGTGGGAAGCGATCCCCAGCACCCAAGTTTATGTCAGCGCTGTGCGCAGGTGATTGCGCAGATGGAGGGTTAACATGGCCAGTCCCGAAGAAGGCAATCGCATCATCATCACCGTGTTGGGCCACGACCGGGTCGGAATCATTGCCATGGTTTCCAATATCCTGGCCGACCATGATATCAACATCCTGGACATCAGCCAGACCATTCTGCAGGGATTTTTCACCATGGTCATGGTCGTCGATGTCAGCCGCAGTAAAATCGATGTTAAGGAACTGCGTGAAATTTTGGGCGGCAAAGGCCTGGAGATGGGCCTACAGATCACCGCCCAGCATGAAGACCTGTTCAAGTATATGCACCGGATTTAACTTTATCTTGGGGTTATAAATGTATTGTTCTCTGAGGTTAATACTTAAGTCCGCTTGGGGCCGGTCTTTTGACTGACTAGAATTGCAGTATTAGTGCTCATTTGCTGGCTGGGAATCTTTAGACTAATACGTGAGTCTCGTTTTTGGGTAACGTATAACTTTATTAAACTGTTAGCGTTCTTTGCGCCGTTGCGTTCCAGCGCACGGCTGTCGCCTTACCCCCGGCGCTCCACTTAAGCATTAACCTCTGCGATAGGTTTGCTTATATGAGTACATTAATTAATTTAGAGCCGGGGCAATGGCACAGCCGAGCCCAAGATGGCGAAGCCCGGGCTAATGGAGCAAGTCAAGAACCGTCCCCAACTTGCGTAACGATTACAGAGAGCAAGTCAAGAACCGTCCCCAACTTGCGTGGAATGAAGGAGATGGAGTATGCCTTTCAGCATCAGCAAAGATGAAATCCTGGAAACCGTCGCCATGTTGCATACGGAGAACCTGGATATCCGTACCATCACCATGGGCATTGACATATTAAGCTGCCATGCCGCCAGCGGCAAGCAGTGCGGACAGAAGATCTATGACAAAATTCTCTGCCACGCCTCCCAATTGGTAAAAGTGGGCGATGATATTGAAAAAGAATACGGCATACCGATTATCAATAAAAGAATTTCCGTTACCCCCGTGGCCCTGGTCGCCGACGGACTGGGCCAGGATGATATGATCGAAATCGGACGCCATATGGACAAAGCCTCCGGCGAAGTCGGCGTCAACTTTATCGGCGGCTTCTCCGCCCTGGTGCACAAAGGATTTAGCCGCGGGGACAGCGCCTTGCTGGCTGCCATACCCGAGACCCTTTCAGTCACCGAACGGGTCTGTTCCTCCGTCAATCTGGCCACCACCAAGGCCGGCATCAACATGGATGCCGTTGCCGGGATGGGCAGGATCATCAAGGAAACCGCCCGCCTGACCGCCGATCGTGATGGGCTGGGATGTGCCAAACTGGTGGTCTTCTGTAATGCTGCTGAAGACAATCCTTTCATGGCCGGCGCCTTTCACGGGGTGGGCGAGCCGGAATGCACCCTCAACATTGGCGTCAGCGGACCAGGGGTCGTGCTCAATGCGGTCCGCAAGTATCCCGACGCCGATCTGGGCGAGCTGGCCAATATCATCAAGAAGACCGCCTTTAAAGTAACCCGCAGCGGGGAACTGGTCGGCCGGGTTGCTTCCCAGCGACTGGGGGTTTCCTTTGGCATTGTTGATCTGTCGCTGGCACCGACACCGGCCATCGGCGACAGTGTAGCCGATATTCTCGAATCGATGGGGCTGGAAATGGTCGGCGCCCACGGTTCCACCGCCGCCCTGGCCATGCTCAATGACGCTGTTAAAAAAGGCGGAGCCATGGCCTCCTCCTATGTGGGCGGACTGTCCGGCGCCTTTATTCCTGTCAGCGAAGACCAGGGCATGATCAACGCAGTGGAAGCCGGTGCGCTGAATATTGAAAAACTGGAAGCCATGACCTGCGTTTGCTCGGTAGGTCTGGATATGATCGCCATTCCCGGTGATACACCAGCTGAAATTATTGCCGCCATCATTGCCGACGAAGCTGCCATCGGCATGATCAATCGCAAGACCACTGCTGTCAGACTCATTCCGGCACCCGGCAAAAAAGTAGGGGACTGGGTGGAGTTTGGAGGATTGCTGGGCCGGGCTCCAATCATGAAAGTCAACCAGATGTCACCGGCCCGCTTCATTGGGCGCAAAGGCCGGATCCCTGCCCCGATCCATTCTTTGAACAATTAAGTATGATTCGCCTGACAGCTGGGGAATAATAGTTTTGAGAAGCGGGTGATTTTATTGGAACAACAACCCGGGTTGCCTGACGAAAAGCAAACCCTGGAGACACTGGGCAATAAAATCGACGAACTGTCCCTCAACATGGAAAAGTTGGGTATTGCCGAATACGTCGCCATGATTGAAAACCCCCGCCGCTTGTTCTGGGTCAACTTCTGGCAGGGAGTAGCGAGGGGATTTGGGATGGCCATTGGGTTTACCATCCTGGCTGGTCTGGTGATTTACCTGCTGCAGAAGATCGTGGTATTGAATATGCCGCTGATCGGCAGTTTTATCGCCGAAATTGTGGATATCGTGCAGAACCAGCTTTATATGCAGTAACCGCTTTTCAGACTTCACTGGAAAGACAGGTGACGGCTGTGGATCAAAGGCAGCAATTAATCGCCAAAAAGCAACAATTGGAACAGCTCATCAAAAACAAGCTGGAAGTCGTCTCCACCCCCATGGCGGAGTGGAACGATGAATTGTCTTCATATGATCAACATCCCGGCGATCAGGCCACTGATCTGTTTGAACGGGAAAAGGAACTGAGCATGCTGGAACTGCTGCAGTTCGAACTGGAAAAAGTCGATGACGCACTGCAGCGCAGTGTACAGGGACAGGACAGTATTTGCAGCCATTGCGGCGGACCGATAGAACCGCGCCGTCTGGAACGGCTGGTCAACACTACTTTGTGTGCCCGTTGCGCGCATCAGTATGACGGCGCTTATCGCGCTGATTATGAAATTGCCCCGCAGCCGGGGGTTATATCCGATGTGGAACAATCTTTTCCGGGTACGTCCTACGAAGTGTTTCAGGATTAAAGCAACCCCTGACCCGGACCACCACCGAGGAGGATAAGAGTTGAGGATTGGCATTTTTACCGACAGTTACAAACCCTACACCAGCGGTGTGGTGACTTCCATTACCACTTTCAAAGAAGAACTGACCCGTCTGGGTCATGAAATACACATTTTTGCGCCCAGTTATCCCCACTATGTTGATGACGAACCCAATGTGTACCGGTTTTATTCGGTACCGTCGCCCACCAATACCGATTTTACGCTGGCCATTCCGATTTATCCGGGCTTGGGAACGCTGGTCAAACATCTGAACCTGGACATCATCCATGTGCACTCCCCCATGATCATGGGCCGGGTGGGGCTGCGTTATGCGCGCAAGTACAGGATACCGCTGGTCTTCACCTATCACACCCGCTATGACCAGTATGTCCATTATGTGCCGGTTGCTCATGATCTGGCCAAAGAGATGACTGCCAAATATAGTTCTTCCTTCTGCAATCATTGTGATCATATCATCACGCCGTCGGAAGACATTCATACCATCATCCGGGAGAGTGAGGTGCGCAAGCCGGTCTCCGTCATTCCCACCGGCATTCCCCTGCAGCACTTTCAAAAAGGCGACCAAGGCTGGCTGCGGGCCAATTATGCAATTCCGCAGGAAAATAAAATCCTGCTCTATGTAGGGCGTTTGACCAAGGAGAAAAACTTACCGTTTCTGATTAAAACCTTCCTTCTCGTCAAGGAGCAACTGCCGCAAACGACCCTGGTGCTGACCGCTGCCGGACCGCTCGAGGATGATTTAAAGGCGCTGGGACGAAAGTTCGGTCTGGGTTCGGAAGAACTTGTTTTTACCGGGGCCGTACCCTATGAAAAGCTGGTTAATGTTTATCATTCGGCTGATTTGTTCGTGTTTTCCTCCCTGACGGAAACCCAGGGGCTGGTGCTGACCGAAGCCATGGCCTGCGGCCTGCCGGTAGTGGCAGTGCGGGCCAGCGGGGTGCAGGACATGGTCGATGACGGGGTGGACGGACTGTTGACCGAATTGAACATGGAGGAAATGGCGGCGGCCATCGTTCGAGTGATGGAGGACGACGCTTTGTATGCGCAGCTGCAGCACCATGCCCTGCAGAAGGCCGAAGCAATGTCAGCCCGCAGCATGGCGCTGCAACTGGAGGATGTTTACCTGCGGCTGAACAAAGGCCGCACCTATCGTTCCCGCCGTTTATTGAATGTAAGCAACTGGTTCAGCAATTAAACCAGCCGCTGCAAGCAGGGGAGAGAAGACCATTATGAGCCTACGCCTGATTATGGCCATTTTTGTCGGCAAGCTGGCCATCGTGTTCAGCCGCCTGGCCGGCAATCAAGGCACCGACTTCCCCGGACGGCTGGCCCGCCGGATTTATCCGCCCATTCTGACGGTCCTGGCCGGGCAGGTTAAAAAAGAAATCATCATGGTGACCGGGACCAACGGCAAAACCACCACCAGCAATATGATTGCCGGGATTTTCCGGGAAAACGGCAGCACCTGTGTACATAACCGTGCCGGCGCCAATATGCTGACCGGCATCACTACCGCCTTTATCAAAGCCACCAATCTGAGCGGGCGGTGCAGCTTTGATTACGCCTTGCTGGAAACCGACGAAGCCAATGTACCGCTGCTGCTGCAGGAAGTACAGGCCAATCTGCTCCTGGTGACCAATTTCTTTCGCGATCAATTGGACCGGTATGGCGAGCTTGATCACACCATCCAACTTATCAAGCAAGCCGCTGCAGGACGCAGCCTGGAACTGCTGCTCAATGCCGATGATCCCCTGCAGAGTGATATTGCCGCTTGCACCGGATGCCAGAGTCGCTATTACGGCTTCGAGGATACAATCTATGACGAACTGACCAGTGCCGACAGCCGTGAAGGCCGTTACTGTGTGCAGTGCGGTCAAGCACTGCTTTATGAGCGCTATCATTATGCCCAACTGGGGCAATACCACTGTCCCCAGTGCGGCAACCGCAATCCCTGCCGTGACTACACCGGTCAGCAACTGGAAATGGACCCGGGCATTCGCCTGCAGGTCAACGACTTGCCTTTGCAGAGTTCCTATCAGGGTTTTTACAATGCCTACAACATTCTGGCAGCGGTTTCCATGGGTCTGCGCCTGGGCATCGACGCCGAGGTCATCCAGCGCGCCGTTGTCAACTTTCAGCCCCGCGCCGGGCGACTGGAACGATTCACCATTGCCGGCAAGCCGTGTCTGCTGGTGCTGGTCAAAAATCCCACCGGACTCAACCAGAGCCTCAGCATGCTGTTGCTCGACCCGACGCAGAAAAGCCTCTTTTTTGCCTTGAACGACAATGCCGCCGATGGACGTGACATCTCCTGGATCTGGGATGCTGACGTGGAGATCATGACCCGGTCCGAGGCCAGGATTCAACAAATCATCTGTTCCGGCCAACGCAGCGGCGATATCGCCCTGCGCTGCAAGTATGCAGGTTTTGACCCCGACAAGCTTTCCATCGAATCACGATTGCAGGAGGGCATTGCCCTGGCGGTCGCCCAGGCGGAGGAGGCGGCCTACATCCTTTGCACCTATACCGCCTTGTTTGAATGCCGGCAGATCATGCTGAAGATGCAGAAACAATCCGACGGGACATCCCCGTTGGTGCAGCCGTCTCCAGCCCGGCAAGCGCAGGAAGGAGGCGTGCAGTGATGCAGGAGACATTCGTCATTGCCCATATGTATCCAGATTTAATGAACCTTTACGGAGACCGCGGCAATCTGCTCTGTTTGCAGCAGCGCATCCGCGGCTATGGCCATAGATGCGAGATCCGCTCGCTGGGGCTGGAGGACCAACTGGATTTTTCTGAACTCGATATGATCTTTATGGGCGGCGGGTCCGACCGCGAGCAAGGTCTGGTTTACCACGATCTGCTCCATAAGGCGGAAACGCTTCGGCAGGAAATTGACAACGGACTGCCCGCGTTGTGCATCTGCGGAGCCTATCAGTTGCTGGGCCGCTATTATCAGGCCCCCGACGGTACGATGCTGCAGGGTCTGGGCTTTTTTGACCTCTATACCGAAGGGCGCGCCCCGCGTCTGATCGGCAACATCCTCCTGGAAAGCGCAGTGGCAGGAGAGAAAATCAGTGTGGTCGGGTTTGAAAACCATGGCGGCCGCACCTATTTGCATGACCCGGACCTGAAGCCCTTTGGCACGGTCATCAAAGGACACGGCAACAACGGCGAAGATGGCGGGGAAGGACTGTGGTACAAAAATCTCATCGGCACCTATCTGCATGGCCCCTTGCTGCCCAAAAATCCAGCCATCGCCGACTATTTTATCCAAACCATGGCCGCCCGCCGCGGCCTCACCCTGACCGGTACCCTCGACGACACCATCGAGCATTTCGCCCACCAGCAAGTCAAAAACAAAATCCTCCCAAAGTAATATCTGCAACCCGCGCAAATCGTGGGGACGGTTTGGCGTGCTCAGCCTTCTTTTCAGAATATTCCATAAGTTAATAGGCCTGACGTATTAACTTATGGAATATTCTGAAAAAAGAGGCGGTATAGTTTGCTGCCGGGATGGCAAAAATAACGGCAAACATTATGGAAGGGGGATGTTTGCCATTCGACTGGAGCAAAAAGCACTGACTTTGTATCCTTTTCCCGCCGATCTCATCAATCGCCGCATTCGCGAAGTGCTGCCCGAACCAAACGAGGAAATCGGCAGCCTTGTCGACTATCTCTTGGCGGGCAGCGGCAAGATGCTGCGGCCGCGCTTGGTATTCCTGTCCGCCTCGCTTTATCCGCATGAACCGCAATTGGTGATTGACATGGCCGCCGCGGTGGAACTAGTTCATCTGGCTTCTCTGGTTCATGACGATGTAATTGATCAGTCCGATTGCCGCCGAGGCCGGGACAGCCTGAACCATTGTTTCGGCAATCTGGCCAGTGTGCTGACCGGGGATTATTTGTTTGCCACAGCGTTCCAACTGGTCAACCGGCACGGGCAGCAGGCGATCCTCAACACCTTGACCAGTACGATTCAGACCATGTGCGCCGGTGAAATTCAGCAAATGCAGCTGGCTTTTGATGTAGAGATCAGTGAAGCGGATTACCTGCAAAAAAGCTACCGCAAAACCGCCTGTTTGTTTGCAGCCTGCTGCCGGATTGGTGCACTCGCCAGTGTCATGCCGGATGCCGAAGCGGCAGCCCTGGAGGAATATGGACTGTGTTTGGGCTATGCCTATCAGATCATTGATGATTTGCTGGATTTCATGTCCGACCGCGACAAATTGGGCAAGCCCTGCGGCAGCGACTTGCGCGAAGGCAACATCACCCTGCCGGTCATCTGCCTGCTACGGGAAGACGAGCCAGCGGCGTGGCTGCGCGCGGCAATTGATCAAAAAGACTTTTCGGATGTCATGATCGAAAACGTCACTTCAGCCTGTATCAATCATGGTGCCATCGACAAATGTTTACAGCTGGCTTTTGATTTTATTGCCCGCGGACTGGCTCAACTGGAAAGCTTGCCCCCCGGTCCGGCCCGCAAAGAGCTCATGTCCATGGGCAAACTGTTGCTGAAAAATTACTACCGCAGTCTGCGCTGTGATTTGCACATGCCGGAAGAGGAGCGGACCAGTTCATGAACATGACCGTCATTCCACGCTCAAAGCCGGAAACGAGCCGTTTTCACTCCGGTCAGTCAAGGATTTTGGCCCATTATATCTGCCTCACCTTGCCCCGGGTCAAAAAAGAATTGCAGCGCTGGCGCACATGGGCTGCCGCCTGTCCCGATCCGGTTCTCGCCGCCCAGGCTATGAGCAGTCTGCATGCCAAAGACTTTCATTGCTATGGAGGAGCAGTCTTTGCCGTTGGTGCGGAGGAACAAGAAGAGAATCTGATTACATGGATCACCGCCTATCAAACCATCTGCGATTATTTGGACAATCTTTGTGATCGCGCCGATTGTCTGGACGGACTGGCCTTTCGCCGCTTGCACAGCGCTTTGCTGGATGCGCTGCAGCCGCAGCAGGAAATGAGCGACTATTATGCATTTTATCCGCATCAAAAAGACGGCGGTTATTTGCATCATCTGGTTGAAGTATGCCGCAGCTGTCTGGCCAAGCTGACCGGTTATGATTGCGTAAAAGCCGAAATAATGGCGCTGGTAGAACATTATATTGATCTGCAGGTGAAAAAACACCTCGACTGGATACTGCGCGAGCATGAACTGATCCGCTGGGCTGAGGCGCAGGCCGGCGAATATGAGGATTTATACTGGCAGGAATTCGCTGCCGCCAGCGGATCCACCCTGGCGGTTTTTGCCTTGCTGGCGCAGGCTGCCAGCGAGCAGGTCAGCGAGCAGCAGGTGCAAGCATTGCGGCATGCTTATTTCCCTTGGATCTGTGGTTTGCACATTTTGCTCGATTATCTCATTGATCGGGAAGAGGACCGGCTGGGAGGCGACCTGAACTTTACCTTTTATTATCAAGATGAAGCCGTTATGATCGAGCGCCTCCAGCATTTTATCCGCCAATCCCAAACTTGCCTGAATGACCTCGACAATCCTGTTTTTACCCGCACAGTAATCGAAGGACTGCTGGCCATGTATCTGTCCGATCGCAAGGTAAAGCAACTGCATCTGCAACCCACCGCGACCATCTTGCTCAATGCCTCCGGTCCCAGTACCTGGCACGTTTATCGCCTTTGCGCCCTGGTGCGCCGATTCTTCTGAAAAATGAGGCGCGCAAAAAAATCAGAAAATTCCATAAGTTAATAAGCCTGACGTATCAACTTATGGAATATTCAGACAATAAGGCGTCCTGTCTCTGGGGTTGCTTCTAAATCAGGCGGCCGAAGACGACGTTGTCGATTTCGATATAGCCGTCGGTGCTTTCGGTCTTGGTAAACTGGATACGGGCTCCAGCTGTCCCGGGGGGAGCGGGTTCGGTGATGCCGACATAGGGCACCCATTGATGTTCACTCCCGGTCTGGTTGCTGCTGGTGCCGATCAGGCAAAGACCCAGGCCGATTTCGTTGCGGTTGGGGTCCAGCCAGACAACCTTCATCAGCATTGTGCCAAAGGTGGCTTCTGAACTGGTCCGCCGAAAACCGAGTCCAGTGCTGAACAGATAACTATGCCCTTCAGCCTGGGTCAAATCAATTTCCTGCCACAGCGCCCCGCCAATTTGCCCGATGCCTGCATCGGCTGCGCCTTCATAAACATCATTGCGTTGCACCAGGGTAACATAGGTCGCTTCCCAATCGTTCAGACCATTTTCAAAGCTGGGATTTACAATCAGGTTATCGCTCATCACCCGGGCGAAAAGAACCTGGTCCAGCAGCAAATAGCAGCTGGAATTAGGGACAATAGCGTCAAATATAATCCGTGCGTAAGCCGTGCCCGGCAGCGTCGGTTCAGTTAGATTAAGATAGCTTAGATAATTGCCCTGTAACGACAGCGTTTCGTTTGGTATCTGCAGAGACAGTCCCGAGCCGATCGGATTTTTGTTGCTATCCAGCCAATCAACATGAACATACAGCATAACCGCTCCTACACCGCCGGCAGCAAAACTGAAAAGAAAGGACGAACCCGGCGGCAAATTGCGGATATAAACATCCTGGGTCAGCGTGCCGTTAAAATGGGTGCGCACATGGCCGGCGCCTTCGAGAGAAAGCTTGTGGTCGGAGATGAAAGCCGTCGTGGGGTTGGCAGTCCAGCCCAGCAGATCGGATTCGAAGTCGCTGTTGGTCAGCAGGTCATAACCGGCAAGGGGAGCCAGCAGCACCTGATCAATCAGGATAGCGTCAGAAGAAGTACCCTGTCCCTTGCTGAACGAGATTCTGGCATAGACGGCCTGAGCAGGAACCTGATCGGTCAAAGCAAAGAATGTGAGACGGGCAGTGTTGGTGATGCGGCCATCAGGAACAAACATACGCAGACCGATGCCGATTTGGTTGTACTCTTTGTCCAGCCACACGATTTGTGCCGTCAGGGTACCGTTATAACAGCTTTCAGCGCCACCCATAGCATTGAAGCTGAAAAAGAGGCGACGGCAAACGGCGCCATATAATAAATCAAGTTCCTGATGAAGACTGGCCACGCCCGAACCCATCACAGCCACAGCAGTGCCTTCGAACACATTCGTATTGCCAATATAAACGTTGTTGGTCCACCAGTAGGAATATTCTTCTTCAAAGCTCGGATTCTGTACCAGGTTAACGGCGCGCAGACAGGACGATACGGAGTTGGAATCCGTACGGGCCGGACGACAGCCCCAAGAGGCATAATTGGCCGTCAACGCAGATGGATTCTGCATGCCCCGGGCAGCATTGCCGGAATTGTTGGCCCCATTATTCTTGGATGCAAAGCAGCCCGAAGATGGCCTGGATGTGTGAAACTGATTTTTCATAAGATGATTCACCCTTTCGTAGAATATATTTCCATCTTATGAATTTCGATCTCATCGTGTGACAACGACATATATTCAGAAAATTCCATAAGTTAATACGCCTGACGCATTAACTTATGGAATTTTCTGAATATGCGGCAAGGTGCTGCGGTGGCAGTGGATGATTCAAAAATGTGTCAAGAATTTCTTGTGAAGGATGGGGGAGGGGACGGCAACGGTAGAACAGCAATTAGATAAAATGCTGGGAATTGCGGGGAAACAATCTAACAATGGGCGGGCAGTTGTTGCGCAGTGGACCGCCGCTTTATCTTGGTATGGAATTTGCATTGTTTATGGGCAGTGGCTGGACTGGGTTTTTGGCCACAGTACAGAGCAATATTACGAAAAAAAATTAATGATAAAAGCTTAACAGGAGGGAGACGCGGACAATGAAGTGGCAGGAGTACTATGACAGTCATAAGACCACGGCGGAAGAAGCGGTAAAAGTGATTCAATCAGGGGACCGGGTCGTATTGGGACATGCCTGTGGCGAGCCGCAGCTGATCGTTGATGCACTGGTTGCCAGAGCGGATGAACTGGAAGGGGTGGAGATTGCCCATGAAGTGCCGATGGGCAAGGGAACCTACTGCCTCCCTCAGTATGCCAGAAGTTTCCGGCATAATGCCTTGTTTTCCGGTAAACCCAGCCGCCAGGCCATTCGCGAGGGACGGGCTGATTATACCTCTATCTATTTACATGAATTACCCATTCTTTTTACCAGCGGACAGTTTCCCATCGATGTCGCCATGGTTACCGTCTCACCGCCCGACGAGCTTGGACGGGTCAGCCTGGGCATATCAGTGGATTATACCTTGCAGGCCATAAAAAGTGCTAAAGC
>ERZ795053.3583-NODE-3583-length-17513-cov-13.330508_pt1 | contig 17513 bp, 10 predicted proteins | sample MGYA00375137_ERZ795053 | MGnify/ENA primary metagenome ERZ795053 (study PRJEB30182, sample SAMN05720284) | activated sludge metagenome | isolation source: Anaerobic digester | place: Hong Kong | collected 2014-12-17 ...
TCGATCTGGACATCACGACCGGTGTTGCAACGATTTCGCTGATAGCCTCTGACACCAAGTGCATTGATGACGTGGAGATCGATTTCTACGTGGAGAAGGGCAAAGACGATTGGGAACTTGACGTGGACTGGGGCGACGAGGAATTCGTGCTGGGTGATTCCGACCACGCGGTGTCCGGCGAAGCCACGTACGCCAAGGATAGCTCCGCGGATGGTGAAACCTGGATCGCCACGTTCACCATGACCCTTTCGGAGTATGGCATCGACGGTGCCACGTTCACGTTGCACGCCTTGGTCAACGACTGCTGTGACTACGGTGTGGGCCACGAGTTCGAGGAAGAGTTGAGCTACTTCGTGGACAACGTGTTCCTTTCGGAAGACATCGAAAACGAACAGTACGAGAACCACCGCGTGTTCGTGGACTTCGAGGGAGCCATACAGGATGAGGATGGCCGTTTCTGGCTTCCGGTGCCTGCTCTCAACGAGGGTGACCCCGCCTACGCCACGCTGACCATCAAGCTGTGGGATCGCGCAATCGATGGCGCCTCCATGACCGACTTCCAGCAAGCTACCGTGGCCACCTACACGAGTGTGACGGCCAGCAAGGAAGGAACCGAGAGCATCGTGTGTACGGGGTACGACGTGAAAGACGAGTGGCACGTGCAGGTTCTGATGTACGCTTCCACGGAAATCACAACCGACGCCACCTGTGCCACGTTGACCATTGAGGCTTCCGATACCGAAGGCAACACCTACGTGTACGAGTTCGGTTACTGCATGGACACCAAGCCACCCACGTTGACGTACGTGCAGGGATACACGGATGGTACCGCGACGGGAACCGACGACTTCGTGGACTTCGTGTTCGACGAAGATGTCGATCCGGACTACGAGGACTTCGCTGCAACCCTCACGATCCGAAATGGAGGAAGCGCGACCATCAAGGTGTACAGCCAGGATGAGATTGAACAACTGGATATGACCGACAAGACCGGGTTCCGCATCGACACCAAGGGATTCACGCTTCCTACTGGTGGAACCGTGGAGCTGGAGGTGAAGGCACGCGACGTGCATGGCAACATCGCCGTGAGCAAGTTCTCCGGTGGCATCGCGGAAAACGCGAGCGTTCGCTGATCAAAGCCTTTCGATTTGCTTTTCAAACGGTGGCCTTAGGGCCACCGTTTTTTTTCCTGGGAGCGCCGCAGCCCACTGCGGCTCATTACCAAAAAAAACGGAAAACAGCCGCACTGGTGTGCGGCGGTCCCAAAAGGCAATGCCATGGAGTTTTTCCTGGGTAGTGTTATAATGAAACGAAAAGAGGTTTGAACAGGGGAGGATGAGAAAGGATGAAAAACCGGAGTTTGCTGGTTTGGATCGTTCCTTGTGTCCTTGTCATAATGATCGTAGGTTGCGTGAAAGGTATTGAACTTCCTGCACCGGGTTTTGGTGGGAACGCGGTGGTTTTGGGTGAGGGTTTGGTGACGTTGAACTGGAACGGCGTTGCGGGAGCCACCGGGTACAACCTTCGGCTGGTGTGCACCGAGGTTGGAAATTCCCGGGAGGTTCTCAGTATTCCCGTTCCTGGGCTCTCCTTCGTTTTCCTTCCGCCCGACCATGGAATGCCCTACGGAACCTACAGCTGGTTCGTGAAAGCGCTGGGAGACGGTAAGGAATCCGCGGAGGCACAGGGACCCGGGTTTTCCCTGCTCCCCCCCGATGAAGGTGTTCCAGTAGTGAGCACGGGGCTTCCCGCAGCGGGCCAGAAGGTGTTGCCCAACGAGCCCATCCTGTTTTCCTTCGAGGCTACCCCAGGGGAAGCTCCCGTCCCATCGGGCAACCACCGCGGGTACATCGATTCGTTAACCCTACTGGTGGGTACTTCGGATGGAAACTGGGACTTGCTGGAACAAGACGTAACCGGCGAATCGGCGTACACCTGGGAAAACCCCGGGCTGGAATGGGGCCAGCACCTTTTCTGGACCGTGAAAGCGTGCCAGGGAAACGAAGAAGCTCAGGCAGCTACGGTTCCCTTTTCCACGAACAGGCAACTGGAACTGACCCTCTCGGAGCAACCCTTTTCCGCCAGCTTTCGGCAGGAGGCAACACCTACCTACTGGTTATTTGGGGAACCTTTGTACGGCAGGGTGAAAGCCTACGACCCCGCCATCCAGATCGTGCAGCTTTACCTCCAGGAAGATGGGTACAGCGAACTTTTCCTGGAGTACGAAGCCATCGAATTGGACACCAACGGCGAATTTTCCTTCGAGTTCCCCGAGTACCTGGGCAGCCCCAGGGGGGAAAACTCTACCTTGATTTGGATGTGGGCGCAGGGTTTGGGAAATGATGTGAAGAGCGACAAGAAGCCCTTCTTTTTCAAAATCCCGGCGCTTGACATGGAAGTGCACGCGAACTTCGTGTGTTGCGATGGAGAACGCATTCCCATTGCTTCCGAAACCATGCTGTGCGGACCCTGCACCGGCCCCTGCGGGGAAGAAACCCACGGGGCAACGGTGGAGTACATTCTCTCCTATGACCCGAGCAACTTGCTTGACGATGGGTACGTGCTGGTTTCGTTGAGCCAGAGTGGTGGGAGCTTTCCCTTCATCCTCATGTTTGAAACTCCCTTTGCCTCCTTTACCGCCAACGAGCAAGGCCGCATGGAGTTCGTGAAACCCATTTTCTTCTCGTTCGAGTGCGAGAAAGTCTTCTCGTTCACTGGCTTTGCCACCGACGTGCATAGCGAGATGTTAATTGGCGACGGTGGGGTACACTCCTTCACGCTTGACCTGGAAGACCCCACCGCCACCCTGCACATCTCTGAGTTTTCGGAACTTTCCGAAGCCCCATCCGCCACGTTCACCGCACTTGCTACCCTTTCGTTCCTTGCCACCGACACCAAGTGCCTTGACCTGGAAGACATCTGCTTCGATCTGTTCGTGGAGAAGGGGGAAGGGGATTTCTTCGAGCAACTTGAGTGGAATCAAACTTCCTTCACGCTGGGAACCGGGGACCACGCTCTCACGGGGGAAGCCACGTACGCCAGCGAACAAGGTGATGAAGGATTTACCGCTTGGGCGACGATGGTGTTGTACCTTTCCCGCTACGGCATGGACGGGGCTACCCTAAGCGCTGACGTGCGGTTGACCGACTGCTGCGATCTCGGGTTGCAAGAGGGGCATCCCGTGGAGGTTTCGAGCAACGAGGTGTACGTGGACAACGTATTCCTGTGTGCCAATTTCTTGGACCCGGAGTACTTTATCCAGCGCGACATCGTTTGTTTCGAGGGGGGCACGCTGGATGAACAAGGACGTTTCTGGTTACCGGTACCGACCTTGGCCCAGGACACCTCCATTGCTACCCTTTCTCTATCCCTGTGGGAAAAAGAACCGTATTACGTCGTGATGATTTCCGGGGCTTTCCCCACGAACACCGTCGGAATAACCTTAAACAGTGCGATATCCACGGAAAGCATCGTGTGCACGGGTTTTGATGTCAAGAACAAGGGAGAAGGCTGGATCTCGCTGTATGCACGCCCGGACGTGGTTTCGGACTACTTCGGATCCACGATCACCTTCGAGGCATCGAACGTCATTGGCCAAACATTTTCCTACCCCGTTTCCCTTTTCGTGGACACCAAGGCACCCGAACTGACCTACGTGCAGGGCTACACCAATGGAACCGCGTCCGGGCAGGACGACTTCGTAGACTTTGTTTTGCACGAAAAGGTGGACACGGACTTCGATGGTTTCGCGGCAACGCTTACGGTGAACAACCCAACCGGGGGTACCGTGCTCAAAGTGTTTGGCCCCGGGGAGATTGTTCCGCTGCAAGCTATCCCCGGGTCGGGTTTCCGCATCGGAACAAAGGGTTTCTCGCTCCCCAATGGAGGAACCCTATCCCTGGAAGTGTGCGCGCGGGATGAGCATAAGAACATCGGAATCAGCACCTTGGGTGGGGGCATCGCGCAAAGCGAACCTTCCCACTGAAACCCACTCCCCTTCCGGGAGGAAAGAGAGGATGAACGCATTGCCAGAAAAAGCTGTACTTGTTGGATTTCAATGGAAAAAACACCCCGAGGTGGACGGGCTGGATTCGCTGAAGGAACTCGAGTCATTGTTGCTCACCGCCGGTGGTGTCGCAGAAGAACGTTTCCTGGTGTCACTGGAGAAGATCGTGCCGGCAACGTTCATTGGAAGTGGAAAGGTGGAGGAGATACGTGACACCGCCAGCGAGCGCGAGGTGGGACTGGTCGTTTTCGACTGCGAGCTTTCCCCCACGCAGCTGCGCAACCTGGAAGAGGCGATTGGGGCGAGGGTGATCGACCGCACGCAACTCATCTTGGATATCTTTGCCCAACACGCCCATTCGCGGGAGGGGAAGATCCAGGTGGAACTGGCACAGCTCAACTACCTGCTCCCGCGCCTTGTTGGGGCGGGAAAAAGCCTTTCGCGCACGGGTGGTGGAATTGGCACACGGGGACCCGGGGAAACGAGGCTCGAGGTGCAACGTCGGCGCATCCGCTTGAAAATTACCGGGCTCAAGAAAGAACTGCAACGCGTGGAGAAGCAGCGGTCCATCCGCCGCCAAAACCGGTTGCGCCACAACGTGCCCATCGTGTCCATCGCGGGGTACACCAACTCGGGAAAATCCACGCTGCTGCAAGCGCTGTCGAAAGACACGGACATAGAGTGCGAGGATGCCCTGTTCGTGACGCTCTCCCCTGTATCTCGAAAAGTACATGGTCCGGATGGAAAGGAAGCGGTGTTCAACGATACCGTGGGGTTCATCCAAAACATTCCCCACACCATCATCCAAGCGTTCCACGCCACATTGGAAGAAATCCGCCTGAGTGACCTGGTGGTGCACTTGGTGGACCTGTCTGACCCGCTGTATGCGCGGCGACTGTCGGAAAGCCTCAAGGTGCTCGAGGAGATCGAAGCGGGAGATCTCCCCCGGTTGCTGGTGTTCAACAAGATCGACCAGGTGGATCCGGAAACTCTCCAGGTGGCAAAGGAAAAGTACCCCGACGCCTGCTGGATCAGCGCGCGAACCGGCGAAGGCATGAAGCAACTGTTAGCCCAACTCTTTTCCTTGCTGGCGGGGGAAAACTTCGCGCGGGAAACGGTGCCAGGGCATTGACGTGAAGGTTTTACTCCTGGATGGTTACGTGGATGAACCCGCGCAGCTGGGAGTGCCGCCGTACATCTCCACGTACGTGCGCTACGCTTACGGGGTGTATGCGCAACTGGGGGTAGAGCCTGCGTACCTCACCATCGACCAGTTGCGCCAGCAGGAGGATTGGAATGTCCTGAACGACTTCGATCACCTGGTGGTGATCGGGGGGGTGAGCGTTCCGGGTAAGTACGTTGGTGGGAAACCCATTCGCCTGGGGGAGCTGGAACGCATTGGTACCGTTGCCAGGGAGCCTCTCAAGATCCTTTTTGGTCCGTTCACCAGCGGGTACACGGTGCGCGGGGGTTCGGGGGCCCGCGATGTTTCCGAACGCCTGGCCCAGCTCTTCGATTGCCCGGTGACGGGAAACCTGGAAACCTTCCTGTACCACCTGGTGCGGGGGAGCAACCCCCCGGAATCTATCGGGTTCGACCGGAGTGTGGTGGGGCAAATTGCCCCGTTCGGTGCAGGGGTGGTTTCACGGCACCCGCGTTTTCCCCACGTGATCTGCGAAATCGAGCTCTCACGCGGGTGCGAACGGAAGAGTCATTGCTCGTTTTGTACCGAGCCGGTGTTTTCCCCGGGGTACACCGAGCGCCCCGTGTCCGAAGTACTGGAAGAAATCGATGCCCTGGCCAAAAGGGGTGCGGTGCATTTCCGGTTGGGAAGGGCGGCAAACGTTTTGGCGTATGGTAACCGGGCCGGGCGACCCAACCCAGATGCCTTGGAAAGGTTGTACGCGGGTATCCGGGAGAGGGTACCTGGATTACGCACGCTGCACACGGACAACGCCAGCCCCATCACCATCGCGACCTTCCCCACGGAAAGTGCCCAGGCGTTGGAAGTGATTGCGCGGTACAACACGCAGGGGGACAGTCTTTCGTTGGGGGTGGAGTCTTTTGACCCGGAAGTGTCCAAGCGTAACGGGTTGGGACTCACGCCAAACATGGCGCTGCAGGCCATTCGGATCATCAACCGGGTGGGTGCGTTTCGCAAACCCGATGTGCCAGCCTTGCTTCCCGGGCTCAACTTCCTATTCGGGTTGCCCGGGGAGTCTCGCAAAACCGGGGAGATCAACTTCGAGGTGTTGCGCCAGGTTGCGCAAGAAGGGCTGATGCTTCGCCGTATCAACATCCGGCAGGTGATGGTGTTTCCCGGTACCCCGCTGTGGGAATACCGCAATGGGCATGCGCTGAAGTTTTTCAAGAAGGAATTTGCCGAGTTCAAGAAAAAAGTCCGGACCCAGTTGGATCCGGTCTTTTTACAGCGCGTGTTCCCACTCGGAACACGGCTATCAAACGTGGTCACCGAGTTCCACGAGGGAAATATCACCTTTGGGCGCCAACTGGGTACGTATCCCGTGCTGGTGGGTATCCGTCAAAAACTTCCGCTGGGGCAACAACTTGACGTGCGCGTCACGGAGTACGGAATGCGCTCCCTCACTGGCGAGGTTGTCGAATAGCCTTACGCCAGTTCCACGTCCAGTTCCATCGCCACCATCTTGGAGGGGCTCTGGGAGAACATGTCGTCGGAGCTCACCCCGATGAAATCTTCCCCGAACATCTTGTACAGGTGCGAGGAAATATTCAGTGCCGGAAGACGCCCCAGGAATTTCTTCCCGTCGAAAAGCAGCGAGGTTTGCACGGGACAGGCAAAATGGCCGTCTGCGGTGTAGTCTCCGCCCATCGCTACCCAGGCGAACACAGCTGGTCGGTCTCCCAGGAGTTGTTGCATGGTTTCTTTCCCGGGTTGGAACCACAGGTGCGGGCTTTTTATTCCCGGAACCGCGTCGTATTCTCCACCGGAACTTCCGGTTAGGGGAAGATTGTAGGTTGCCGACCTTTTCCTGTCGGTGAAAGGAGCTTGGAGAACCCCGCCTTGGATCAAGGGGTAACGAAGCCCGGGGTTTACTACCCCTTCGAAATCAAAGAAGCTTCCGGAAAACCCATCGTCTGGGTTCCTACTTTGGGAAAGGGTTAGTTTCTCGTGGAACAATTTTTCCCCCATCTTGCCAGAAAAGATTGAGGCCCCAGTGCCGTACGAAAGACCGTTCAACTCCAGCTTGAATTTCTCCAGAATCACTTCGTCCATACCCAGGAACACCACGGGGATTTTTCCCGGCTCGATTTGTGCGGGTTTTTGATAGGCATCAAACAACCGGTTGATCTCGTCAAGGATCGCTTCGGGGTTCCATTTCCGGGGCTCCGCGAAGTAGAACGCGTCCATGATGTTCTTGGAGTTCTTGTCTTTTACGGCGAAACCGATCTCCAGGAAGGAAACCTCTGAACGCAGCTCCAGGTTTCGACTGTTCTGAAGGCTCACGTGTTTCTTTCCCCTGTTGATTTTTTGGGAAAAGGTAAATCCTGGTTGGGCTTTTTCGAGCTTTTGCAGGAAACGCTCGATCTCCAGAACCCAATCTTTCTCATCGGGAAGCTCCAACTCGACTTTTCGGTGATCGTGGGAATTTTCCGATGGGGCGAACGGGTAAGGGATTTCCAATTTCAGGCTTGCTTGTGCCTGCTCCTTTAAGCGGTTTTCGTCCAGTTTCCCGAGGCTCCCCGCGATGCCGATGCATTTTCCATCCATCAGGCGAAGGGCGTTTCGGGAGATGTCCTTGGTGCGGATCGCATCCACGCGAGTTTGTTCCACTTGAATGGATATTTCTTCGATCTTTTCTTGGAAAATTTCTTTGATCATTTCTTTCCCCTCCTAACGGACATCAAGTTTCTTCACGCGCACGTAGGGTCCACCAAATCCGACGGGAAGGGGTCCCTGCTCCATTTTTCCGCAGCCTCCCAGCACGAAGGACAATAGTTCTACTCGGTTGGAAAGACCATCGATCTGGTTTAGCGTTTCGAATACACTGCCCGTGACAACCGAAATTTTCACTGGTTCCGCGATAGTCCCTTTTCGAATGCGAAAGGCAAGGGAAGGAGCAATCGTGAACGTGGAAAGCCCCGAGCCATGGTTGATGGTTTCCACCAGGATGCCATCTTCCATCTCGGAAACCAGTTCGAAAAGGGTCTTGTCTCCTTCCTTGATGTACGTTGTTGTCATGCGAACCAGGGGCTCGAATTCGAAGTTGAGAGCGCGGGCATTTCCGGTGAGAGGTTCCTCCAGAGCAGAAGCAGTGGTGGCACTATGCAAGCGGCTGGTGAGAAGCCCGTTTTTTACCAGGAACGTTTCCTTTGCCGCGGTTCCGTCGTCGTCGAACGGGGTGTAACCGCTTCCCAGCAAGTTCCCGTCGTCCACGATGGACAACTTTTCCACGCCAACCCGAGTGCCAATCTTCCAAGCTTGCTTCATCGTTTCGTCGCCCAGCATCATATCCGCCTCGCTCTTGTGTCCGAAGCTTTCATGGGCAAAGACCCCCGCGGCTTCCGGGGAAAGGATCACGGGGAAAGGGCCTGGCTCAACGGGCTTGGCATGGAGCAGGAAGTCAATCGCTTTTTCCACGCGGAAACGGACCTTTTCGTCCAATCCTCCCAACTCGGAGAAGCGGTTTGCCCCGCGATCGAAACGCTCCTTGAAGGTTTCTCCCTCGTGTGCCAGTTGGAAACCCAGGCGAAAGCCCGTTCGCTGGAAGTCAAAACTGAGTTGTGCTCCCTTGCTGGAGTAGAAGTCCTTGACCTTGCGTTGGTCCATGTAGTGGGCCACCCACATCTTGATCTTTGGCTCTTCTTCTACCAGGTAAGTGTAGCCGGTGAGCAGGTCTTTCTTGCGTTCGATGGGGATGAGCGAAACGTCTTCCCCTTCCTTGAAGCGGATGAAATCCCCCCGGTTAACCTCGAATTTCTGCACCACGGGGTGTTCCAGGATAGCAGGGTCCGGGTGGGCCATGGCTGCCAGGCGGTTGAGTTGGTTCTGGATTTGGTCCAAATCGGTTGTGGAGGCGTAGTACCAGCGCTTGCCATCGAAAACACGAACGAAAGCCGCCCGGGTCTTTCGCTCGTTCATCTGTTCCAGTTTTCCCAATGTGATTTGGATACGTGTTTCGAAAAGGGTTTCAATGCGGACATCGGAGTAAAGTCCAGCAGGAAATTGGTACATAACATCCCTCCCAGTCAAGCTGTTTTTCTTTCGTTTCCATGGTACCGCCTTGCTTGCACCCCGTGTCAAGGGGGGTGATCGGAGGGAATGGGGTTACAATTGCTTAAAAGCTGGAGGGCACCCCACCTTTTTTGCCCCAGAACGCCCAGTGACCGACTTGGGCCCCGGGATGGAAGTAGGCTTCGAGGTCTCCCACGTTCTCGGAAAGCCCGAGATCAGCGGATTCCACCTTCTGGAAAGTCTTGCAACGTTCCGTAAGGAGGGGCAGGTCCCAGAACGATGCGTTCTTTTTCACGCTATCCTTGAAAAAGCGGGAGGGGTTGTTGAGGTAAGAATAGCAGCCCACCCAGTTGCCAGCAGGCTTGAGGAAGGGTTCCAGGAGAGGAGGTGGCCATTGCCCGCTGCGCAGGGCGATGCCCGTGGAGGAGAAGGGATCGAATATCCAATCCATGCTGCTTTCTCGCAGCGGCAGTTGGTTCAGGTCGCAGGCCATGAAAATCACGTTGGCCCTGGGGTTCATGTTGAACAAGATTTGTTGCGCCCGTGCCACGATTTCTTTCTGGATCTCGCACGCGATGTACGTGTTGCTTTCATCCAACTGGGATAGGATGTGTTGCATGAAAAACCCGAAACCACAGCCGAATTCCAGCAGGGTCAGATTCCTCATCTTGTTTGGCTGCGCACGCTTGACCATCCATTCCAGCCCTCTTTGGACATGCGTCAGGAAAAGTGTATCGGTTCGCTGCACGTATTCTCCCAGCGAGGGAGGTTGCCCATCTTGGGTAAGGGAACCCGAGAGTGCCGAGGGGCACACCACCAGCCCATCCTCGATGCGTGCCTCGTAACCGCAATGGCAATGGAAAACCCCGTTTGTGATCCGGTTGCTTTCCACCGTTGCCTGTTCAAGCACCAGCGGGGTTTTACATTGGGGGCAAGCAAACAGCGAAAGGGCATGCAATGGCAAGCCGGGTTGGCGAGGTGGGGTTTTTTCTGCGGGTTCATGGGAAAGGAGCATTTCCTCCACCTGTTCCAGCGCATGCTTGAGTTCCTTTTGTTCTTCCAGGAGTTCCGAGCGTTTCTTCTCGAAGAAACCAAGGTAGTAATCCCGGTCGCCCTGGTCGAGTAAGTGGGTCATGCGAATCAGCGAAACCATCATCTTGATTTCCGTGATGGAAAAGCGCATGGCCTTGAGCTGCAAGATGCTTTCCAGGTCTTTCTGGCAGCTTTCATCGAAACGGTACTGGTTGTGCACCTTCTCGGGGATGAGCAACCCGTTTTCGATGTAGTAGCGGATGGTGTCGATGGTCAGGCCGAATTTCTCGGAGAAGGTTCCAATCTTCATGGGAGTCTCCCTTCGAAATCGAGCTTGAAAAGCTCTTCTGGGTACGCCGCACCCCAGTGCGGCACGGATATGGATTCTGGAAGGAAAAAGAGCCGCACTGGGGTGCGGCGCTCCCAAAAGGCGGATCGTTGTGCAGCGAAAGGACAAGGCTTTCTCCCAAGCTAGATTTTTATCTCGATCTTTCCTTCGGCATACTGATGAAGGAGGAGGTGAAGTAAAGACTGAAATGGGATCCCTACTTGAAGTGAGCGAGCCCTGATCATTTGGAAATCTCGCTGATTGATACGAATGGAAATTTTGGTCTCACGTTCCAAAGTGTTTTTTGCCGCTTCCACGTAAGGAAGAAGATCTTCATTCAATGACTTCAGACTGTCCGCTTCCGCAGCTTCCAAAATTTCTTTTTCTTCTTCAAAATCGAAGTCATTTTGGTCCATGGTTGATCTCTCCTTTAAGGTACTTTTTGGTCATTTTCCGACTTGGGATAATTGTTTTCAAAAACAATTGGTTTCCTTGTGCAACAAAAGGTTCCAGAAAACAATATTGCTTCAGTTGGACCACAAAGATTTTTTGCCCAGGGTACTTCTCCGGGTTTGGGTGTTCCAAAACATCCAATAAGTCTCCATTTAGAATAGCCCACACCGCTTCTTCAAAAGAAACCTGCCGTTCCCGAATCAATCTATCGTTCTTTTGGATGTTCCCAGCGAAAAGAAACCATACAAGCATTATATCGAACATTGGTGGGGCTGTCAACACGTTTTTTTGGGGATGGCCCAAGTTGGAATTTCCTGAGAGAAAAAAACGAAACCCCCAAAAAGGGGGTTTCGCTTGGGGTGAAAAAAAGCTTAGTTGGCTTTGTTCCAGCAATTGACAAATTCGAAGTAGTCCTCGTAGTTCACGATCCCGTCGGGAACCAACGAAATATCGTACAGCAACACTTCTTCTTCGGTCAGTGGAACGAAGGTGAAGGCCTTTTCCAGGATGGCGTCGAGAAGGTCAAAGTCGGCCTGGTCGATTTTGCCATCCTTGTTGAAGTCGGCTTTCATGTAGTCCATGCGGTCTTCGAACACTGGAACATGCATCCAGTCGCGGTCGACTTTCCACCATTCGGGGTAATCATCCGGATCAAATCCGTAAAATCCCTCTTCGCTCACCATGGGCATGTAGAAATAGCCGTTGTCTCCCCATCCTTCACCCCAGGAATTCTTGATAATCCAGACGGGGACGGTGGTAGAACCTTCGGGGATTCCCACGAAATCCCAAAGCTGGAATTCATTGAGCCACTCGATGGCGAACTCGGTGAGGGGCATGGCGTCATCCCAGCCCACCAGGGCTACGGCGTGACCACCCGAAATCACGATATCATCCCACAGCGGAATGTACACGTTGCCAAATTCCGCGGCTGCAAGGAAGAAGTCGTCGGGAACCAGGAAACTGACTTCCAGCGCACCGTATTCCATGACCAGGGTCTTGATGGTTTTGATGTAATTCTCGTAGCTGCCGTAGTCCTCGGAACCAAAGTAGATTTCCCAAGGGTCAGCGATGTACGCGATCTTGTCGGGGCGAACCATGCGGGTTGCCCAATCATCCGAAGCAGGGTTGAAAATGATGTTCCGCTGCCCCAAGCCCCCGCCACCGGCGTTGGTCAAGCCATCCGCGATGTAGGGGAAGTCGTTCTCGATGGGAGCCCCGTAACGCAGGAAGTTGTACATGGCGAAGAAACCGAAACCGCCCTTGTCTTCGCGGCTATGGCCGTACAGGCTGTTGCCAATACGCTTGTAGTTCATCCATGCACCGTACTGCTCGGCAAGGTTCAGTGTTTCCTTTGTGAAAACGGCCCGACCGGTGTTCAGCAAGTGGGGGTACTTCTCGGAGAAGTTGTCCCACTGGTACAGAATAGCAGATTCCAGGGAAGCCACAGCACCAAAACTCCAGCAAAGCCCGTGCCAGTTTTGGTCGCGAATGGGGGTGACGTAGGAAACCCCATCCACGTCTCGCAGGTCAAATTGCGCGGGAAGGGTTGCGGCTTGTTGTTCCGCATTCATCTTGAAGTAGTTGAAAGAAAACCACAACGTGTCGGCCCGGATGGTCCAACCGTTCACCAGGTCCACGGAACGGGGGGCACTTTCGGGTTCCAGATCGGGGTCCAAACCCCGGACGATTTGCTTGAATTCCATGGCTCCCTGGTAGTCGTACCCGAGGTTATAATCGAGGTACTTTTGGGTTTCTGGATCCATGGATAACTCCGGCAAAGCCGCAAAGCAAAGCAGCGAAGCCATCAAGAAGATGGAAACGAAAAGAATTGATTTTCTCATGTTTTGCGCACCTCCACCCTTTACAGGGATCCGACAAGGATGGTGGTTCCGAGGTCATCCCTGACTTCTCCCTTTTCATGGTTATTTCCATCTCGAATCAGCGTGTTCACGAGGAAAACGTTGTATGCCCCAGGTTGAGCATCTACTGGAACGGTGAAAGAAATGCGGGCAAAAATCCCGTTTCCCGTGAAGTCCTGAACTTCCGTGCCAGGCGTGTCCACGACGGCTTTCATCATTTCCAACCAGTAGGCGAACCCGTAATCATCAAGGTTGGTCGCGGAAAGCTCGGTCTTGTTGCTGGTTCCCTTGATGGATGGGAAAGTGATGGTCAGGTCTTCCGCGGGAACGAGAGCGGGGTTAAACAACAACATGGAATAGAAGGCACCGAAGTCTTTCACGTTCTTGAGTTCCAGTTCCAGCACAACTTCATCTCCCGGGTACACAACCCGGTCGTATGCCGTGCTATGCAGGTACAGGAACTCGTCGCTCATGCCCTTGTAGATGAAATACTGCGAAGTCATAGCGGAAGCGCTTCCCAAGGCATCCATTCCCACGACGTCGAGCTTCACCCTGTGGTCGTTTTGTGTGAACTGGGAAGACGTGATGGTAACCACGTTATTCGCGGGCATTCCACCGATGAAGAGGCTCTGAATGGGGAAGAACATCATTTGCCGGGAATGCGTGCTTTCGCGGAAAAGGATCAAATCCAACAGTTGGGGACCCCAGTTCGCGATCTTCCACTCGATGAAACCGTCACCGGTGTAGCTCGTGTTTCCAGATTCGGGGTTATTATAGAAAGCAACTGCGGGACCATCCTGGTCGGTCACGAAGAAAGAATACAGGTAGTTTTCCTGCACCCCGTTTGCAGTTTCCACCAGGAGGTTGTACCCGCCCTGGGGAAGGGTTCCCACTTGGATTTGGGTGCCCACGAGAACGGGTTGGGGGTCAACCACATTTCCCAGTGCATCGGTCAGGGTAAAGGTCATCCCACCGGTTAACCCCAAAACTTCGATGACGATATCGTCTGCTGTGGAATGGGTCTGGTTGTAGGCAATGGTGTCTTGCAGGTAAATGTCGTGCACGTAGAAGGTCAATGCCTTGTAGTTGCTTCGCCCCGAGGCGTCGGTAGCGGTGATGCGCAGTTCGTACTTCCCCACGGGAAGCGTTTCAAAGGTTGCGGTCCAATCGTGGTCGAAGTGGCATCCACCTGCCAAGGTAAGATTCACCGGACCATACACCGAGTTGTGGGACCAGGGGACGCGGCCCCCTTCTACGGCGAATACTTCCAGTTCCGCTGCGGCGATAGGTTCGTTTGCGGGACTCACGATGAAACCGTACGTGTCACCGAACCATGCTGCGGGGAAAATTTCCCCGGTGGGTTCCGCTTTGGGGAAGTGGACACCCGAAAAACCGAAATTGTTTTCCAGGTAAATCTCCGGCGCGAACGGCGCGGGTGGTTCATCTTCCACATCAGGAATAGCAATGGGAGCACACGAAATGAGCAGCAGCATCAGCACAAGCAAAGTTGACACGAACAACCATTTGTTCAACTTCATTCCAAAATACCTCCTTGTTTGGGATTTTTCAAAGTTCCAACCAAAAAAAAGCTCTGCCAGGGAAAACACGAAACTGACGAAATCATTACGCAGTTATTGGATTATATCAGATTTCCTCCAAGAAGTTGATGGTTTTTTCGAATTGCGAATCTCTTGATTACAGAACTTTGGGGAAGAAAAAGCAGAAAACCCATTTGCTTGGGTCAATGAAACAAAAACATGGGAACCCCAGAGCCGATAGGGTTCCCAAGGAAAATTGTACGATCCGTTAGTTTGCGACGTTCCAGAGGTACATGAACACTGCGAGGTCTTGCGCGTTGAGCAAGCCGTCGGCGGGGTTGCTGATGTCGTAGAGGATGTCGTACGTTCCGCCATCGATTGCTGCCACCAGCAGTTGGTAGTCAAGGATATCCACGACGGTGTCATCGTTGAAATCCGCCAGTTCGGTGTCCACGGTTTCGTTGAGAAGCGGAACGCGCATGGAGCCACGGCCTTCGATCATCCACGCGGAGAAGGCTTCTTGATCCCATTGTTTTTCGGAGATGGCGGGAACGATGTAGTAGCCGTCCATTCCGAAAGAGGTGTTCCAGGAGTTCTTGATGATCCAGAACAGGTCCGCGGTGTACTCGTTGTCTTCCGCGCTGGAGAACGGGTCGATGTAGGTAAGAGAGGCATCATCGAGGATTTCCAGTTCTTGCAGAGTCTGCCCCGAAACCCATCCCACGAGTGTCACGGCGTGGCCGCCAGAATAGAAATCGTAGGGATCGGGGATAAACACGCCCCCACCGTAGAAATTGAAAGTGTAGGGTACCAAGTAGCTCACGGCCAGCGCCCCGTAGTTCATGAGCAATGACTTGATGGACTTGATGTAGTTCTCGTAGGAAATGCCTTCCAGCTTGGAGTAATACGCCTGGAGGATTTCAATGGTCTTGGTGGTCTTTTCAACGCGGTCCGCCCAGTCGTCGTTTTGGGGGTTCCACTTGATGTATGGCCCACGGTCAAATTCCACGTAGGGGAAGTCCGCTTCCAGGGGATAGCCGTAACGGGTGAGGTTGTACATTGCAAACACACTGTTTCCACCCGCGTCGTAGTTGGAATCCTGGAGAACGCTTTCGTTATTTGGATGCAGAAGGTACCACCAGGTCAGGTACATGTCCCAATCGATGTTATGGTGTGCAGCGAATTGCTCGGAAAAGTCGTAGGTATCGTTTTGGGCCTGTACCGGGTGACGGGAACCAGCGGCGGCGTGGAAATCCTCCACACCTTGAAGCCCGTCTTCTTGCACGAGTTTTGCACTTTCCAGTGACCCGATGGTTGCGAAGGCCCAGCATGTTCCGTGCATCCGTTGGTCACGCACGGGGCTGTGTACCTGGATGAAGTCTTGTGGAAACACGGTGTCATCGCGTGCAGGGTCGTAGAACCAGAGAACGGAAGCCCCGATAAGGAGGTCCTCGGTGTACGTGGAACGTGCTCCCTGGTGGGCAAGGTACAGGTTTTGGATTTGGGCCTCGGGGAGCTCTCGGTACTGGTTGAGCGCCAGGCTCACATCGTTCCAGTTGGAAAAACCAAGCGATTCGAAGTATTCCGTTGCGTCGGGGATGACCGCCGTCCAGGGAAGAGCCTGGGCGTTGATTCGTTCCACTTGTTGTTGTGCTTCCTCCAGTAAGGAGCCACCAAAAGCTACCAGGGAAGCCAGAAGCAGCATCGCCAAAATGGTCATTGTCATTCTCATGGTATCACCTCACCATTCCTTATAAAACCGGGACGCCCAGGTAGGATGGTTCCGTCACAATCCCGTCGATGGGCCGGTTGTCGTTGTCGCGTAGCACCACACCACTTTCGTGCAGCGGGTAGTCCGACAGTTGGTTCAACTTGTAAATCGTGAAAAGGGCCAGGCCTTCGTACCCGGCAGGGATTTCAAAGGTCATCACGGCAAGGGTGTTTCCTTCGCTCACCGCTCCGGCGTTTCCGTCCACGAACCCCTTGGAGATTTCCACTACTTGTTCTCCCACGGGGGTTACCTTTTCAAAGAACGCGTTGAGTTCTTGCTTGCCGTCCAGGAATTGCGGGAACGCCACGTCCACGAGGGAAAGGTTGGGATCGAACGCCACGGGAATGTTGAAGTACATCATCCCGTTGGAGCTGGTTTGATCCTTGCTGGTGGTCCCTTTTTTCGTTCCATCCGTGTAGGCTTCCAGGTTGTCCGCTTTCAGGGAGACCTCGATGGTTCCTTCCCCCAGCGTGGCCGTGAGGTAGATTTCGGGGTAATCTTCTCCAGTGTACCGTTCCTCCAGACGGAAAGTTAGGTACAGGTAGTTGGTGTTGCCATACACGTCGTAGGCATCGATCCACATCGCATAGGTCACACCCAGGTCAAAGGCCTGGTATATCTCGAGGATTTCATCGGGAAGGAAGAAGTCGGTGAAGTAGTTGTTGGGGAGGAAGAAGTATTCCCCGTACAATCCACCGTAATCCACTGCCCAGTCGAGGGGGATCTGCTGACTGGAAGGTGCCCCCACGGGAAGCACTTCCCATTCCCCGGTATCCATGTCCATGTTCATTCGGCGACGGTTGCCTCCCTCGTCGAACTTGTAGAAGCGAATGGTCATTGCCTCCAAGGGCTTGTCAACGAGCCAGGAAAGGTAGGCGTAACGACCTTCGGGGAAGGAGTCCGACATCACTTCGCCGAACACGTTTTCCGCCAAGTATTGCCCTTCCCGCTGTGAAGAGAAGAAGAGGAAGCTAGGGCCTTCGAGTTCGGGGACTTTTCCGTAGTTCCAGGTGAAGACTTCCATGTCTTGAGCGTTGATGATACCATCTGGTGTGGAAGTGTCCAGGACTCCGTCTCCGTTTCCGTCCGTTGCAGGGGCGATGTCAAAATTTGCGTCGTAATTGGCATCTCCGTCAGTGGAGCCGTAATGGGGCAGCAAAAGGCCCAGGTCAAGAAGGTCGATGATTCCGTCAAGGTTGAAGTCTCCAAGGAAAACGCCTACTTCTCTTTCGGGAGCCTTCGTCACCGAAAGGGCTTCGAATTCTTCCGGGGTGAGGGTATCGACGACGGTATAGTCTGCGGAGGAATGGA
>ERZ795053.3585-NODE-3585-length-17509-cov-15.735075_pt1 | contig 17509 bp, 16 predicted proteins | sample MGYA00375137_ERZ795053 | MGnify/ENA primary metagenome ERZ795053 (study PRJEB30182, sample SAMN05720284) | activated sludge metagenome | isolation source: Anaerobic digester | place: Hong Kong | collected 2014-12-17 ...
GCTATTCCATGACCATAGCCGAATTAAACGGCAAATTGATAAGTATGGGTCTGGCCACGGGCGAAGCGCATAACCTGGTTTTACGTATTATCGCCGATGTGACTGATGGCTCGACATACGATAACGCGGTATCGGAAACCATCAAAATGAAGGTTACTCCTTATGCTGCCGAAATCGTTTATCCTCCGATTTATCTGCTCGGTGATGCTACGGCACCCGGATGGGATAATGCCAATGCTTTACCGTTGCATGCTTTCAACGAAACGCAGTTTGCCATCGTTGCCAATCTGGCCGGCGAAGGTAAATTCCTGAAGTTCATCCAGACCCTGGGTGCCTGGGCTCCGCAGTGGGGTACCGATGGAACCGGTACCGGTGAAAGCGGACCGCTGGTATTCCGTCCTACCGAGGATGAACCGGATCCTGCGGCCATTCCTGCTCCGGCAGCAGCCGGCGACTACAGGATATTTGCCGATATCGAGGCACTTACCTACACCATTACCAAGGCATCTGAAACCCTCTATCTGCTGGGCGACGGAACACCCGCCGGATGGGATAACACTGCCGCACTGCCGATGACCAAGGTAGCTCCCGGTCTCTTTGAAATTACAGTGAACCTGTCAGGTGGCAGCACCTTCTTCAAGTTCATTGAAACACTGGGTCAGTGGGCGCCGCAATATGGTACTGATGAAAGCGGAACAGGCGATGCAGGCAATCTGGTTCTAAGGCCTACCGAAAATGAACCTGATCCCCCCGCAATTCCGGTACCTGCCGTTGCAGGCAGCTACAAGATTACGGTTGATCTTGCCAAAATGAAATATACCGCTGTTTTGGCCAATTAGCGAATGCTTAGTGAATTATTGAACGGCAGGCTATCCGCAAGGTTAGCCTGCCTGTTTTTATGGGCGGGTGAACTGTTTCACCTACTTACGAAATAGCCGGATTATTGTACTTTTGCAGCTCAGTTCGTACCTATGGGAAGAAAAGTCAGAAATGAGGGGCCACTCATCCTTGAGAATGTGGAAATTATTGATGCAGGCGCTGAAGGGAAAGCCGTTGCAAGGGTAAATGACATGGTGGTATTTGTACCTTTTGTGGTCCCCGGTGATGTGGTCGACATCAGGATAGTTTCGCGCAAACGCAGGTTTTTTGAAGGCAGGGCGGTGAAATTCCATAAATTGTCAGCCATGCGGGTGGATCCCGTATGCAGCCATTTCGGAATCTGTGGTGGTTGCAAATGGCAGGGAATGGATTATACACGGCAGCTGTATTACAAGCAGAAACAGGTGCTCGATAATTTCAGCAGGATCGGCCACCTGGAGTTTCCCGGTATTCAGCCAATTAAAGGGGCCTCTCAAACCGAATACTACCGCAATAAACTTGAATATACTTTTTCGACACACCGCTGGCTGACCAATGAGGAAATGAATATTCCTCCTGAAGCCCGCGACATGAATGCCCTGGGTTTTCATATTCCCGGGATGTTCGACAGGGTGCTGGATATTCAGCATTGTTATCTTCAGTCCGAAATCTCCAACCGTATTAGGCTGGAAATGAAAGATTTCGCTATCAACAAGCAGATTTCATTTTATAACATCAGAAACTTTGAAGGTGACCTGAGAAACCTGATTATCAGGAATTCCAATACCGGAGATCTTATGGTGATTGTCGTTTTCGGAACAGACAACTCCGGTAAGATTGAAATGGTCATGCGGTTTGTTTCTGACCGTTTTCCGGAGATTACATCGCTCTTTTATGTAGTCAATCAGAAACACAATGATACGATCAATGACCTGAATCCGGTACTTTACAGCGGAATTCCACACATGACGGAAGCAATGGACGGGCTGAAGTTCAGGATCGGACCGTTGTCATTTTTTCAGACCAACTCTGTGCAGGCACTGGAATTGTACAATGTCACCCGGGAGTTCGCCGGACTTACAGGAACTGAAACGGTTTACGACCTCTATACCGGTACAGGGACTATTGCAAACTTTGTTGCGCATCGAGCCGGACGGGTTGTCGGGATCGAGTATGTAGAACCGGCGGTGCGGGATGCACGTACAAATTCTGAACTGAACGGCATATTCAACACCGTTTTCTATTCCGGGGATATGGCTAAGGTGCTGACTTCTGAATTTATTAATAATAACGGTACGCCGGATGTGGTGATCACAGATCCCCCCAGGGCCGGGATGCATGAAAAAGTGGTGAAAAGCATCCTTGAAGCTGGCCCCCGGAAGATTGTTTATGTGAGTTGTAATCCTGCCACCCAGGCCCGCGACATTAGTCTGATGGCGGCGCAATACAGGATTTCACAGGTGCAGCCTGTGGATATGTTTCCGCATACCCACCATGTGGAGAATGTCTGTCTGCTGGAACTCAGGTGATTTATCTTTGCTATGGCCTGTATGATTTGATCATTCCCGCAAGTTCATTCAGATCAGGGCTTTCTCCTTTAAAAATAATATGGGCTTTTTCGTAAAACAATGCCCTCTGTTCCAGGTGCTGTGTTACCCATGGAAGCAGTTGGTCCTGACCGGTTTTTTTGATCAGTGGCCGGTTTGTTTTGGATTGGGAGAGCCGCTTCACAATGGATACAGGATTGAGTTTTATATAAACGGTTATGCCGCTGCGCAGCATAAGGCTAAGATTATCGAAATAGCAGGGCGCACCGCCACCGGTTGCAATCACTGTATTTACCCTGCCTGTCAGTGACCGGATGACTGAGTGCTCCAGTGTCCTGAAAGCATCTTCTCCTTCATTGTCAAATATCTCTTCAATGGTTTTGCCTGTCATCGCTGCAATCAGCTCGTCGGTGTCTTCAAATGCATATCCGAGCATACGGGCGAGTTTCCGTCCTGCGGTGGATTTGCCGCTGCCCATATAACCTATCAGGAAAACCGGTTTTGACATAAGACATTATATTCTGGCAGACAAAATTAGCAATATTCCCGTGAATGGACTGCATCGCGGATGCCGGAATCCGCCGGATAGATGTCGGCTAATTTTTGTAACTTTAACCCCTGCACAGAAACCGGAAAACTTCCGGATACAGTGAAACAGCAATGACTGACCCGACGATTCATCAGGTGCTTGCCCGCTACTGGGGGTACAATGCTTTCAGGCCCATGCAGGAGGAGATTATCCGCTCGGTTTTATCCGGTCGCGATACCCTTGCATTGCTGCCCACCGGAGGCGGTAAGTCATTGTGCTTTCAGGTTCCGGGCATGGTGACCAAGGGCATTACCCTGGTAATTACCCCCCTGATAGCCCTGATGAAAGATCAGGTTGAGAACCTGAAAAGCAAAGGAATTCCGGCCGAAGCTGTCTATTCCGGAATGACTCCCAGGGAGGTTGAGCTAGCCATGAATCATGTATTGCATGGTCAGGCGCGTTTTCTTTACTTATCGCCCGAGCGGCTGCTTACCGAAAGGTTTCAGACGGTGCTTGACCACATCAGCGTGGGGATGATCGCAGTGGACGAAGCCCATTGTATTTCCCAATGGGGCTACGACTTCAGGCCGCCTTATCTGCGCATTGCAGAAATACGCGACCGCCTGCCCGGTGTTCCGGTGCTTGCCCTTACTGCCACAGCTACCCGGAAAGTGGTTAAGGATATACAGGACAAGCTAAGATTTCAGCAATACAACGTGTTTGAACGTAGTTTCGAGCGCAACAACCTGGCCTATGTCGTTTCGAGAACCGAGAATAAAATTGAACGTCTTCTCAGAATCTGCACCAATGTAAAAGGAAGCGGAATTGTTTATGTCCGTAACCGCCGGAAAACCAGGGATGTTTCAGGGCTGCTGGTGAGAAGCGGCATCAGGGCAGACTACTACCACGCGGGTCTGGATCCCCGTGAAAGGGAGAAGAAGCAGGATGCCTGGAAAAGTGGTTCAATCCGTGTTATGGTCTCTACCAATGCCTTTGGAATGGGAATTGATAAGCCGGATGTAAGGTTTGTGGTGCACCTGGATTTACCCGACAGCCCTGAAGCTTATTTTCAGGAAGCCGGAAGGGCGGGCAGGGACGGTAAAAAAGCCTTTGCCGTGCTGCTTTTCGAAGAAGCCGACATACTGGATGCCCGGCATAACCTTGATCTTTCATATCCTGAACCGGATTTTATACGCCGGGTTTACAAGGCCCTCGGGAATTATTTAAACCTGGTTCCCGGCACCGGTCGCGATACTACTCATCTGTTTGATATCAATGATTTCTGCAACCAGTACGATTTCAGGCCGGTTGTCGCCTATAATTCCCTTAAATTCATTGAAAAAGAGGGATTTATTGTGATGAATGAGGCAATGTCAACCCATTCTAAACTTGTATTTAATACCCGTAAGGATGATCTTTACCGTTTTCAGGTTGAACATGCGGCCTTTGATCCGCTCATCAAGATGATACTCCGCTCATACGGAGGCGTATTTTCGGAGCCCGCTTCCATCAGCGAGGCGGAATTGGGTCAGCGCCTGTCAGTTTCTGCTGAAACCGTAGCGCAATTGCTCACACGGCTGCATCAGCTGGATGTCCTTACGTATGTTCCCAGGACAGATAAGCCTCAGATTACCTTTTCAAGTGAGCTGATAAAGGCTGAGGATCTCCGGATTTCACCTCAGTACTATCTTGAAAGAAAGCAGGAAGCAGTTGAAAGGCTCGGGGCCGTCATTGATTATGCGACCACCATGAACCGCTGCAGGAGTCAGCTGCTGATCGCCTATTTTGGTCAGTCCGACAGCAGGCGCTGCGGAATTTGCGATGTATGTCTCGAAAGGAACAAGGCAAACCTCAGCGAGCTGGAATTCAATAATATTCTTGAAGTTATCAAACCAATGCTGAAGGAGGCTCCCTGCAGCCTGAAGGAACTGACGGATGCCTGCTCCAGGATCAGCGAGGAAAAAGTGATCAATGCGGTTACCTGGCTCACAGACAATGATAAAATTGATGTTTTGTCGGATGGATTTTTCAGATGGAGTTCAGGGAATGAGGAGCATTGAACGGATGCCTGACAGGAATTTTTACCTGGATGGTGATGTGGTTGGTATTTCAAAACGGCTGCTGGGGATGAAGATTGTTTCCAATACACCCGAAGGCATCTGTGCTGGCATCATCACCGAAACGGAAGCCTATGCCGGGGAAACCGACCGGGCTTCGCATGCCTTTGGCGGCAGGTTGACACAGCGCACAGAAGTAATGTATCGTGAAGGGGGTATCGCCTATGTTTACCTTTGTTATGGCTTGCATTCACTGTTAAACGTTGTTACCGGACCGGCCGGCCTGCCCCATGCGGTGCTTATCAGGGGAATTTATCCGCTTGAGGGTATCGATATTATGGCCGGGAGAATAAAACGAAGCATTAATTTGCGCAAAGATGGTCTTGGTCCCGGAAAGCTGACCAGGCTGTTAGGCGTCGATATAAGCTATAATGGAACTGAGCTGAAGTGTCAGGGGCGCTTGTGGATAGAATATACCGGATTGCCGATCAGCGAGAGCATGATAAGTTCAGGCCCGAGAATCGGCATTGATTATGCCGGTGAGGATGCAGGATTGCCCTATCGTTTTCTGGCGGATGTCATTCAGGTGGAAAGAGAAATAAAAAAAGCCGGCCTTGTGTAAGGCCAGCCTTTAAATCGTTGCTTACCGGCAGCTTATTTTACATTCTTTGAAAGCTCAGCGCCTGGTTTGAACTTAACAACTTTCTTGGCAGCGATCTTGATTTCTTTGCCGGTCTGTGGGTTACGGCCTTTGCGGGCAGCGCGTTTTGAAACCGAGAATGAACCAAATCCTACAAGAGCTACGCGATCGCCTTTCTTAAGGCTTTTTGAGGTAGCTGAGATGAAAGCGTCAAGGGCTTTTTTGGAATCGGCTTTGGTGAGCCCTGAGTCTGCTGCAATGGCAACAATTAATTCCTGTTTGTTCATCGTTTTCCTGATTTAAATGAATACTTTGTTGGATAACCTAACGCAAATATAAGCTATTCCTGCCTAAAATCAAGTGTTTTGGAAAAAAACCTTTAAAAAAGTTAATAAAACCGGGTGTTTGTTAATAACTCGGGCGAAAAAAGGCTGAAAAATCAGGCAAAACCGGCGCTAAACCGCTTCAGGAGGGGTTTTGAAGATAATCCCGCTTGTCCTAAGGCCTCTTAAAAATTCGCCGGCCTGCATGGCTTTTTTACCCGCCGGTTGAATGGTTATGATTTCTATATATTGATCGCCGCAGCCAACAAAAAGCCGGTTATCCGAAACAATTTTTGCATGACCCGGATCAGTACCGGTTATTTCCCCGGTTAGCGCCGATCTGAGTACCTTGACTTCCCTGCTGGTATTTTCACCCGTAAGGAATGTAATAGCGCCCGGATAAGGGCTTAAACCGCGTATATGGTTATGGACTTCGTGTGCGGTCTTATTCCAGCTGATGAAACACTGTTCTCTGAAAATTCGCGGAGCGGTCCTGAGGGGTTCGCCGATCAACGGTTGATCGATGGGAAAGCATTTATTGGCGGCGATATTTTCAATGGTTTTCACCACAAGCTCAGCGCCGGTCTCCTTCAGCCTGTCGTGTAATTCGCCTGCCGTTTCATCAGGACCAACAGTTAACTCTGACCTCAGGATGATTTTTCCGGTATCAATGCCTTCATTGATAAAAAAAGTGGTTACTCCGGTAACTGTTTCTCCGTTGATAACTGCATGGTTGATGGGTGCAGCTCCGCGGTACTGCGGCAGGAGGGAAGCATGCAGGTTGAAACATCCCAGCGCCGGCATTGACCATACCATTTCAGGCAACTTCCTGAAGGCGACAACCACAAAAAGATTTGCTTCCAGCTCTTTCAATTCAGCGAGAAACAGGGGGTCGTTCAGCTTTTCGGGCTGCAGGACCGTGATTCCGTGTTCAAGGGCATACTGCTTCACCGCCGATTGCCGGATTTTGAGACCGCGCCCTGCTGGTTTGTCGGGAACCGTCACCACTCCTGATACCCGGTAGCCCGATTCTATAATTTGCTGCAGCGAAGCGACGGCAAACTCAGGCGTACCCATAAATACTATTCTGATGTCGTTCATATTGACCTGGCTTAAACGGTTACTGATTACGAAATTAGCGCTTTTCAGCTGACTGCCTGAAATAAAAACACCCGGGTGATTACCGGGTGTTTAAATGTCTTTTGCATTGAGATTATTGTCCTTTCAGACGGGCAATGTATTTTTCAACATCCCTGGCTTCTGCGCTGCGCGGGAATTCAAGGCGGATACGCTCGTAAGCCTTGAGCGCTTTTTCGGTGTTTCCGCTTTCTTCATAAGCCCAGGCGGCTTTTTGCAGGAACAGGGGAGTGGTGAAATCGTTCTTATAAGTATCGGCGGCCTTAAGGTAATTGTCAGCGGCGTCCCCGGTTTTCCCGAGTTCCATATATGCATCGCCTATTGCGCCCTTAGCCATTGGCAGCACCATGTTGTCCTTAAGTTTGAACTTGTTCAGGTGGCTGATGGCTTCTTCATATTGTCCTTCATTCAGGTAGATGATACCTGCGTAATAGTGAGCAAGTTTCGCAGATTTGGTGATTCCGTAATCCTCAATGATCCCTAAGAATCCCGGGTACATGCCGTCTCCGTTCAGCGCAAGTTTCAGGGAGTCCATTTCAAAATATTTTTCAGCCATGAACATCTGCGACTGAGCCTCTTTTTCGCGGGGCATAAGGTAAAAACGCTGGAATCCGAAATATGCTAAAACCAACAGCGCGATGGCACCTGCAATTATTCCTAGGAGTTTCTGATTTTTTTCAATAAAAACTTCTGATTTGCTGAGGGCTTCCTCAACGGCCATGATTTTTTCTTCTGTGTTGTCGGTCTTTTTTGCCATTGCTTTGAAAATTAGTCGCGCAAAAGTAAGGCTTTTTTTTTATTTGACAAAAGGGGAATTTTTCCGTTTAACATATTGGTCCTTTTGCCGGTTGATTTTCATTTTATGCTGATTTCTTGACTGACTGGCTGATTTTTTATACTTTTACAAAATGAACTTCATAAACCAATTAAATAGTTGATATTATGGGAAAAGGAGACAAAAAGACCAGGCGTGGGAAAATCATTATGGGTTCCCATGGCGTTACAAGGCCAAAAAGAATCAGGAAAACCACTCCCCTGGCAGTTGCTGCAAAACCGGAGCCTGTGGCAGATGAACCCAAGGCTAAACCAAAGGCAGCGCCCAAAGTAGTGGCAAAAGATGCTGAGGCTAAACCCAAAGCTGTTAAAAAGACCAAAGCAACTGCGAAAACAGATGAACCAGCCGCTTCCGGCGATTAACAATATTTCTTGAAGAATCTTCTGCCCCCGGAACCATTCCGGGGGTTTTTAATTTCTGCTGACCAATTCTTTGAACAGCCGGCCGCGTTCTTCAAAATTTTTAAAACGATCGTAGCTCGAAGCGGCTGGGGACAGCAGGCATGCCCCTCCGGCCGGTGTGACTGATGCTGCCTTTTCAATAGCAGGTTCAAATTCCCTGATAAAGAAAATTGCAGGATTGCACTTTTTGAATTGTTTAAGCAAACCAAGTATGCGTTCACCGGCGGGTCCTGTCAGGATGACGTTTTTAATTCCGGATCTGCAGATGAAATCAGCCAGACCGTTGTATTCAATCCCTCTGTCGTACCCTCCGAGAATAAGGGTGTCTACTTTTTTAAGCGTGGCAACCGCCGCCATGGTTGCTTCCGGAATGGTAGAGATGGAATCATTGTAAAAATCCTTTCCCGAAAAGTTGCCTGCAAATTCAATCCTGTGTTCCAGCGGTGTGAATGTTGCCACTCCTTCGGCGATGGCGGCAGCAGGTATATTCATCATGCCGGCTGCTGAGGCGGCTGATATGATGTTGCGGAGATTGTGCGTTCCGGCCAGTTTCCCTTTGTGATCCGCAGAAAGAAGGATCCTCTCCGTTCCGCTGCTTCTCAGTACAATGTTCTTTCCTGAAATTCCGGCACCATTACCCGGAAATTCACCGGTATAAACGGGAAACTTTCTGCCCGGAAGGCGCAGTTCTTCCATGAGTTTCAGGATATTGACATCCGAGCCATCATAAAGAAACGCGTCATTGAACTGCTGCTTCAGCGCGATCTGAAACTTTGCCAGCTGATAGTGCCTGAAAGAGGCGTAATGATCAAGGTGCTCCTGGAAAAGGTTCAGCAATATGCTTATTGACGGTGCTCTGGTGATGAATTCCAGCTGGTGTGACGACAATTCACAGATGATCCTGGTTGCCGGGGTTATTTTGTCCACCAGGTCAAAAAGCGGGATGCCGATGTTGCCGGCCAGCAGGGTGTCGCTGGTGTAAGTCCGGATAATATGATGCAACAGGCTCGAAGTAGTGCTCTTCCCTTTGGTTCCCGTGATTCCTGCCACCTGGGGGGCGTATGCACGCAGAAAAAGGTCGGTTTGCGAACTGATCCTTTCCGGGACGAACGAGGCCCCGCTGTTGAAGAGGGATATTCCCGGCGACTTGATGACCAGGTCGAAATGGTTAAGTTTATCAAGATATGCGGGGCCGGTGATGACGGTCAGTTTTTCATGATTCAGCTCCGGATGCTTATGCACAATCAAAGGATCGGCGTCAGCAACGGTAAGCGGCAGCTGCGGGCAGCACTGATCCAGCAACCTGAGCGTTGACTGCCCTTCGCGGCCATAACCGAGTATCAGCACCGATTTGCCGTTGGTAACCGACTTTATCAGGCTCTTCATTGTAATGCTTCTTTTAGCAGGTTTAACAGTTGCGGCGGGACGCAGTGTTCTGAATTCAATGCACTGAAGTTTACTTCCGGATTAAAGCGTCCCCTGATTGCTTCATACTTTTTCAGCAGCAACGGCAATTCCTCCGGCCTGTGCTGTTGCAGCATCATCTGCAGGGCATTGTTTACTTCGTCAATTGTCCCGACGCACTCGAAAGGCTTGTTTTCGGCAATGCCGCACAGCTCGTCGAAAGTGTCCTGCATTTCAGGATCATTGAGCATATCGTGCCCCAGCATCCGTGCAGTTTCCCGGATGCCTGCGAAGGGCGAAAGGATGATGGATGTAAAAAGGCATTTCGGACATTTTCCGCACCAGCTGTCGGTTTTACTGCCGGCATTGCAACTCCTGAAAACCTCGTGATATTGTTTCAGGCCGGAAAAAATTTTAGCGATCTGAAGTTCACCCAGTGGCCGCAGGAAACTGAAGTAATTAAAGCCGGGTGAGATGTATTTGTTGCAATAATCCCTGAAAGCGGATTCAAACTCGAAGGATTTGGAATACTGATGATTGATTTTTGTCCCCGGAACGGTTGCCTCGTTTGCACTGGATTCGTTCGAAAGGGCAATGTGGCGGTAGCCCGAAAGCAGCGCGGCCATCAGGGTATAGAATGCCAGCATGGCAGAAAACGGGGTGTGGCCGTTCAGAAATCCCTGTTCATTGAGTTTCAGCAGTAAAGGGTCAATATTTCTCTGAATGGAGAAAATGTCGTCATTGTCGAAGCCACCGGCTGTTGCGGAATGAACCGTTGCTCCCCTGGGATTCATAATCAGCGGCATGATGTCTCTGTTGCCCTTTTTCAGTATTTCCAGGGTTACCACCGAATCTTTTCCGCCGCCCAGCGGGACAAGTATCCCCTCGCTCAGGTTTACGGGGAAAGTTCCGGATTGATCCGTAACCTCGGGGATGATTTCAACAAAGGAGTCAGCGTCAACTGAAAGTGAATTCATGTAAAAGAATTCTCCCATTCCGTTAAAGTAGAGCTTTTTCCACCAGTTTACCTGCTCAGGGGTAAGTGAGGCCGGTTTTACCTTTATAACCGGGGCGCAGGTGGCTTTCCAGTAGCTGATCAGTTCAATCATCCCGATATTGAAAGCGATATTATTCAGCAATCCCGGTTGATTGATTGCATAATCCAGGGATTCCGGCTGCAGGTTACGGACGGGGATGAAAGCTTTGGGCCTGAATGTGTAACGGGACCCCAGGTTAAAGACAAATTCCATGTAAACACCTTCCGGAGTTACTTCCACACTGTAATGTTGATATTCAAAAACGGGATACTCCTGCCGGAGTCTCTGGTATAAATCTGAATGATCGGATTTTTGCATTTGTGGTGTGGTATGGAATTTGTGATTACCGTAATATCTCCGTTTGCAAAATTAGTGAATAGGCCAGTAGTATCGGCCGGATAAACCGGAGATAAACGTTTTAATATTGCAGTTGGCCCGGAAAATTGTTAAATTTGAAGAAAAGCGGACGAATTGACAGCCTGACTTCCGGACAACGAGCAATGACTAACAGAAAAAAAGTGAAACAATGGAACCAATCAAAATAAAACCTCTTGCCGGCCGGATTCTGATTTCCGTGCCATTCCTGCAGGACTTTTATTTCCGGAAGTCTGTGGTTTTGCTTGCCGATCACAGTGAGGAAGGGTCATTCGGAATAATAATCAATAAGCCGGTAGATGTTAAATTAAGCGATGTAGCTGTTGATTTTGCCGGCTTCGATGCGCCGGTATATCTGGGTGGTCCGGTAAAAACCGACAGCCTTTTCTTTATTCATACACGTCCCGACATTATTGATGATGGTGTTAAAATCCTTGAAGGATTGTATTGGGGAGGGAATATTGAAACCGTGAAGGCCCTGATACATGAAAAGCAGTTAAGCAGGGAAGATATCCGTTTCTTTGTAGGGTATGCCGGATGGATGGCCAATCAGCTCGATCAGGAGTTGGAGGAAAACTCATGGGTGGTTTCGATGACCGACCTGAACCAGATTATTAAAACCAATCCTGTTGACCTGTGGAATCAAACCCTCAGGAAGCTTGGGCGTGAGTACAAATTATGGGTCAATTACCCCCCTGATCCTTTGATGAACTAAGCACCCGCAAAAGCGGCAATCTGACTGATAAAGCTGCCGATCAGAGCCGGTTTCAGCAGTATCGTAAAAATAAGTCCGAACAGCGCACCCCAGAAATGGGCATCGTGCCCGATGTTATCGTTTCCCTTTTTGGCCATATAGGCGGAATAACCAAGATACAGCGCGCCAAAAATAAACGCGGGTATATCAACCGGAATAAAAACGAAACGGATGGGCGACAGGGGGTTAATCAGAATGGCGGCAAAAACGACTGCCGCGACTGCTCCCGATGCCCCGACTGCCTGGTAAAACTGGTTGTCTTTATGTTTGGCAAAGGAGGGTACGGATGAGAAAAGAATACCTCCGGCATACAGCAGGATGAAGAAGTAAGAAGCCTTTAAGCCGAAAATCACGGCGTAATAATGCTCAACGGCTTTACCAAAGGAGAACAGTACAAACATATTTACCGCCAGATGTACCCAGTCGGCGTGTACAAACCCGTGTGTGACAAAACGGTATCCCTGCCGGTGGTTGTTGATCATAAACGGACTGAACAGGAAACGGCCAAAAAGCCGGGGATCGTTGAAGGCCAGCAGAGATACAAGGGAAGTAACGGCGATAATAACGATGGTGATCATAGATCCTGAATTACTGCGGCAGTGCCGTATGGTCAATTTCGGATCCCATCATGCTGTGGGGAATCATGTAAACTAAAAACAGGACCACCGCGGCCAGAAGGGCCCAGCCCCGTTTTTCGGGATTCTTCCATAATTTGTAAAGTGCCAGTATCCAGAAAATAAATGCTACCGCTGTTTTATTGTCAGTCATGTCCCCGAACTTGAAAATACCCTGCATCGGCCATCCGGTCCAGTAGGCGCCGAATGCAAATTTCTGCATAACCGGACCCAGAAACAGTCCGCCAAAAAGTAAAAAAATGGTGGTGAACAATGTGTACGTGAATGTCCGGCTTCCCCTGGCGATTACTTCAATCCCTGTTCTGGTCGAAAACAGCATGGCAAGGAACATCAGCAGAATATGCGGCAGCAGTACATAGGCCGGCACATGTCCTTTAAACCGGATGATTACCGGCTCTTCGGTCAGCTCAACGGTATTGGTGCCGTCTGTCAGTTTTATCATGTATTCAACCTTACCGGCAGGTGGCTGGTGCGGAACATATGCCACCAGCTTCCCACCCATATTTACCATCGACACTTCCGTCCATTCGTCGTAACTTTTGAATCGCTTGTAGGTGAAGATCCCTTTTATTTTTCCGGTTGGTTCATCAATGCTGATTTCTGCATTATCAGGGCCCCCGTAAGTGCGGATCAGTTTATATTTTATTGTTTCATTGCCGAGCTGAACTTTTCCTCTGATGGGGTAAGTAGGTCCTGTAGTACGCTGGTAATAGGCAGAACCAAGTGTAAGGATCAGGGCAGCGATCCAAAGTATGACATTCTTCATCATATAATACGATTTGTTTTTGTCTCTTGCACCCACCATAAACCAGTGACAGCTGCAAATTCCTTGCAATGTTAGTAAAATTTTCTGACATGTCAGGAATTGCATATTTCCGGGTTATGCTGAAATCTGACAGAAAGGCTGCTCTTAAGAAAGAAATTATGCATTCGTGAGAAATTTCTGCAAAACAACGCATTTGCTTCTTCTTTCTGCAGGTTGAAGCGGTAACCAGGGCGCTTTTTCTGTTAAATACGCCTGAACATACCGGGGCCGCAATGGGTGCTGCCATACCCGGATGAATGCATTTGCCATGCTGAAATAATAATTCTTCCTGTTGAGCGTTTATTCGTGAAGTGTTAAAATCGGGGAATTTTCATTTGATGTTTTGCCAATTGTTTTAACTTTGGCATTCTTTTTACTAACCGGCACTTTCAGGGATCATGTGCTGTTACAATAACCTCATTACGTGCTCAGACTCAGGTTTTCGCTATATCTTCTGCCTGTAATACTGGCTTTCTCCGGATCTGTTCGCGCCCAGGAAATGAATGGGTTTGTACACAGTAACTATTCCGGTATTACGGGCAGTCTGATCAACCCCACTTCCATTCTCAATTCCAGGCTGTATCTTGATATAAACCTGATCGGCCTTCATCTGAATGTCGATAACAACTATATCTTCCTGGCAGAGGATGAATACCGTTTTAGCCGCTTTCTGGAACCGGATCCCGTTTTCCCGGAACATATAGAGGAGATTTCAGGCGACTCAAGGAACTTTTACGATTTGTATAATACTGATCATAAAAATGCATTCTCCCAGGTCAGGGTAATGGGGCCTTCCGCCATGTTTGCACTGGGCAGCCAGGCTTTTGGCATTTCTACAGGTTACCGGGTGCTTGCTTCGGGACACCGGATTCCCTATGATCTGGCCAAGTTTGCCGTTGAAGGGCTGGATTATTATCCGCAGCAACGGATCAATTATATCAATCAAAACGATTTCAGGGCCGCCGCCATGGCTTTTGCCGAGGTTTCAGGCACCTGGTCAGCCATCATTTACCGGCGCAACCGCGAACACTGGACCGCCGGAATTACCGTGAAAGGGTTGTTCGGGACAGGAGGGGCATATGGTTATGCTGACAATATTGACTATTTTATCCCAAACTCCGATACCATTATTGTTAATAACGTCAATGGTTCTTTGGGTATGTCCCTTCCGGTTGATTACCGCAATAATGACGTCTTGCTTCCTGAAAATCTGATCCAGGGAAGCGGCTTTGGCGTTGACCTGGGGATTACCTATCAGAAAAAGATGCAGGGGCACTCAACCAAGGTATACTCCGCCCCTTGCGAGATTCCATACCAGCCATATCTGTTCCGCCTGGGTATTTCGTTGCTTGATCTGGGCAGGGTAACATTCCGCAGGAATACACAATGGATGGAGATGAAGGATGCTACAGCAAACTGGTACGATGTGCGGGATAATGATTATAATTCACTCGATGAGCTCTTCAGAACGATCAGTTATGAGTTCTCCGGGGATTCCACCCGGCTGATCGATGAGAGCAGTTTTTCCGTTTCGCTCCCCACGGCTGTCAGTTTGCAGGCGGATTTCAAGGTCATCAATGATTTTTATGTCAACAGCTCCCTGGTTCATCCATTAGTGCTGCAGGAGGCCGCGGTGGTACGCCCCTCGCAGCTCTCTGTGACGCCCCGTTATGAAAATCGCTTTTTTGAGGTGGCTGTTCCTTTTACCCTTTACAATTACCGTTATCCACGCCTGGGGCTGAGCGCCCGTTTCTACCGGTTCATCATCGGCACCGACAAGCTGGGCGGATTTTTTGGAATGAGCGACTTCAAAGGGCTGGATCTCTACATCATGGTCAAGCTGCAGTTTGAAAGGGGCAATTGCAGGAACTTCAACAAAAAATACGGCTGCGGCAACCTGGAATACCTGCAGCAGTATTAGACTGTTGTTGTGGTTTTTACATCCAGCGCATCGCGTAATCCATTCCCGATCAGCATAAAGGCCAGCACCAGCATCATGATGCACATTCCCGGAAGAATGGCAAGCCATGGATTGTCCAGAATGATGTAGGAATAGTTTTCCCTGATCATGGTTCCCCACGATGGCATGGGCGGCTGAACGCCTATGCCCAGGAAGCTGAGCCCGGCTTCAATCAGAATAGCCGAAGCGAAATTGGCCGCCGAGATAACAATTACAGGGCCCATGGCGTTGGGCAGAATATGCCGGGTAATGATCCGGCCGTTTTTGAACCCGAGGGCGCGCGCTGCCTCTACGAACTCTTTCTCCCTCAGGCTGAGAATCTGCCCCCTGACCACCCGCGCTACTTCGACCCACATCGTTAATCCGACTGCGATAAAGACCTGCCAGAACCCTTTTCCCAGCACAAAGGTGATGGCGATCACAAGCAGAATGGTCGGAATTGACCAGATGACATTGATAAACCATATTATCAAGTCGTCAACCCATCCCCTGAAAAAGCCGGCCAGGGCGCCCAGCAGAACGCCCAGCAGCAGGGAAATAAACACAGAAATCAGCCCGACGGACAAACTGACCCTCGTTCCAATGAGCAACTGACTCAGCATATCCCTGCCAAAACGATCGGTGCCCAGAAGGAAACGCCTGGTTATGATATGATGCTGAATGATTTCATTTTGTAAGGCCAGGCTGTCATCTCCGATTATTTTTCCGCGCAGATCGGGCAAGCCGGTCCGGAATGATAACTTTCCGTCGCGCGACGGAAGGGCGTAAAGTACATCCTGAATTGAATATTCGTAAGTAACTATATCGGTGTCTCCTGATTTGTCGTAAGCAGATAGGATGATTTTTCCGTTTTCGAAGCGGTAATTATTAAAAGGCAGGCAGGTGTATGCTTTGGTGCAGCCGTAAAGCCATTTTTCGGTCAACGGGCAATCATTATCAGGTTCGTTTTTGGCGATTTTCAGCATTGAGACGGAAAACACCGGTTTTCTTGCCGCAATTTCCAGGTGCTGTTCATTGGCAAAAGGGCTGCTGTCGGGGGTAATGAGATACCCCAGCATGGCGGCCAAGACAGCAGCAATAATGATTCCGGCGGATATCCTTGCCGTATTGTTTTTGAAAAGGTTCTGCAGCGCTTTACGCGAGAGCGAGCCTTCGGGCAGTTTTGACGGACGTCCGGGAAAAAGTTTCACAGCAATGATTTTGGTCTGCAGCGCTCTTAATATGACTTGTCTCCTCCAAGAATACCGCCGATAATTGAGCCGCCGATTCCGCCCACACCCCGGCTCTCTCCGCGGTTTGTCCCCGATGCGGTTATAATACGGTCGGCAAGGCGCGAGAAGGGGAGGCTCTGGAGGTAAACCAGCCCTGGGCCGGTTAGTTTCACAAGGAACAATCCTTCGCCTCCGAACAGCGCATTTTTAAAGCCGCCGATAAACCTGATATCATAATTCACTGAAGGGTGAAAAGCCACCAGACAGCCGGTATCCGCATGCAATACCTCTCCGGGCTGCAATACGCGGCTTACAATGGTGCCGCCTGCATGAATGAACGCCAGGCCGTCGCCTGAAAGCCGCTGCAGGATAAAACCCTCGCCGCCGAATAATCCGGCGCCGATTTTTTTTGTGAAGGCGATGTCGATATCTATTCCCCTGGCTGCACAGAGAAATGCATCTTTCTGGCAAAGGAATTCACCACCCATCCTGCCAAGGTCAAGCGGGATAATTTTGCCGGGATAGGGAGCCCCGAAGGCAATTCTTCTTTTTGCGTTGCTGTTATTGAGGAAAGTAGTAATAAAGAAGCCGTCGCCGGTCAGCATCCGCTTGAAACCTTTGAAAAGGCCCCCGCCTGTGCCGGTTTGCATCTCAATGCCATCGTCCATATAAGTCATGGCACCAGCCTCGGCCCGGACACCCTCCATCGGATCAAGTTCAACTTCCACAAGTTGCATGTCATCGCCAATAATCCTGTAATCAATGATATCTGTCATATTCCCTGATATTAGTCGTTTTAATGGTCTCAGGCAAATTTAACAAGAAATGCCTGTGCTCAGGGGTATATCAAAAAAATCTTTCCAAATTGTATTATGAATAAGGAAAAAGTATTACTTTTGCCCCACTTTTGTAAAACGGTGAGTGTAGCTCAGTCGGTTAGAGCATCAGATTGTGGTTCTGAGGGTCGTGGGTTCGAATCCCATCATTCACCCGAAAAGGCT
>ERZ795053.3586-NODE-3586-length-17499-cov-12.882768_pt1 | contig 17499 bp, 9 predicted proteins | sample MGYA00375137_ERZ795053 | MGnify/ENA primary metagenome ERZ795053 (study PRJEB30182, sample SAMN05720284) | activated sludge metagenome | isolation source: Anaerobic digester | place: Hong Kong | collected 2014-12-17 ...
ACAGGCACGGCAGGTTCGGGAGCACGGTCCGGACGGCCTTGGCGAGTTCAAAGCCGTTCATGCCGGGCATGACCACGTCGGTCATGAGCAGGGCGATCGGGCCGTCGTGCGTTTGCGCCAGGCGCAGTCCGGATTCGGTTGAATCGGCGGCCAGCACGGCATAGCCGATGGATTCCAGCTGCCTGGCGGTGATCTGGAGGATGGCCGGGTCGTCTTCGACGACCAGAACGGTTTGGTGGCCGGCGGCGGCGGGCGGCGGCGGGGGCGCGGGGGGCGTTTTCTCTTCGCCGGGCCCGGGGGCGAGGCGGGGCAGAAACACCTTGAAGGCGCTGCCCCGGCCCGGTGCGCTGTCCACCCGGATGAACCCGTTGTTCTGCCGGACGGCGCCGTACACGGTGGCCAGGCCGAGACCGGTGCCCTTGCCGATTTCCTTGGTGGTGAAGAACGGCTCGAAAATGCGGGCGAGGGTGTCGCGGTCCATGCCGGTGCCGTCGTCGCGGACGGTCAGGCAGGCATACTCGCCGGGGGCGGCGCCTTCGAGGGCGGGCGTGGCGGCGGCATCGAGGGAGACGACCGCGGTATCGATCCGGATGGTGCCGGAGTCGCCGATGGCGTCCCGGGCGTTGAGGCACAGGTTGGCCAGGATCTGATCCAGCTGGGAGGGATCGATCCGGACCTGGCCGGCATCGGGGCCGGGCTGCCAGTCCAGCCGGATGGATTCGCCGATGAGACGGCGGAGCATGTTGAGCATGCCTTCGACGGCCTGGTTGAGATCGAGCCGCCGGGGAGAGACGGTTTGCTTGCGGGCGAAGGCCAGCAGCTGGCGGGTGAGATCGGCGGAGCGTTCGCCGGCCTGTCGGATTTCGTCGAGATGGTCCCGGACGGGGTCGGGGGAGCCGGGGACATTCAGGGCCAGCTCGGCATGGCCGAGGATGGCGCAGAGCATGTTGTTGAAGTCGTGGGCGACGCCGCCGGCGAGCCGGCCGATGGATTCCATTTTCCGGACCTGGGCGAGCTTGTCCTGCAAGGTGTCCCGGTCGGCTTCGGCCTGCTTGAGATCGGTGATGTCGCGGGCCATGACCAGGAGGCGGTGGTCGTCGAGGGGACAGATCCGGGCTTCGAAGGCGCGGACTTCGCCGGCCAGGTCGAGAGAATATTCCACGCGTTGCGGGCGGCCGGATTCCAGGGCGAGGCGGAAGCCGTTCAGGAGACGTTCGGCCGCGTCCGGGGGCAGGACGTCGCGGATGTTGCGGCCGAGGAACTGATCGGGGGAGACGGCCAGCAGGGCGGCTTTGGCGGCGTGGTAGTCGAGATAGGTGCCGTCGCGGTCATACACGAACATCAGATCGGGGATGGCGTCGAGAATCGCGCGGTTGCGGGCTTCGCTTTCCCGCAGGTCCCGTTCCATGCGCGCGCGCTGCGCCTCGTGGCGGAAGAAGGCCAGGCGTTCTTCGATGCGGCTGGAGAGGACGTTGTAGAGGCGGCGCAGGCGCTTGTCCAGGGGCTGGGCCTGCTCGAAGAACAGGGTGTCCTGTTCCTCCTTGCCTTCGTTGAACACCAGCACCAGGCGGTGGGGATCGTTGCGGGATCGGGGCAGGGCGGCCGCGGGGGATTCGCCGGCCTTGAAACCGGAGGCCACCACGACGCGCTGGCGGGGGGGCAGCCCGGTGAGGATGGCGAAGCGCCGGGTGCCGAAGAGGCGGGTGATTTTCTCGGCGGTTTCGCTGGCGAGCTGTTCCTCGCCGGAGACCAGCGCGAGGGCGGACAGCTCATGCAGGGCGGAGAGTTCGGCGACGATGGCGTAATCGGGGGCCTTGCGGGAACGCGGGGGCGAGGCTGACCTGCCGAAGATCATGCCGGGAGGGGTCCTCCGGCGACGGCGACGGTGGTTTTGTTGTGGAGCTGCGGCACGTCGCCGGCCGCGCCGATTTCGCCGAAGGTGAGGGCGCCCAGGATCGGGAGGCGGGGACCGGCGGCCTTGCGGATGGCGCGCAGTTCCTCCCGGAACCGGTCGCCCATGAGGGTGGCGCGGGAGATGCAGTCGAACAGCAGCAGGAAAGCCGCATCGGGGACGGCGCTGACGGCTTCGCGCACGGTCTTGCCGGCGGTGTCGATGAGCTGGTTGATGTTGCCGTCCATGATGTTGCCGACGGCCTGGGAGGGCACCTCGTTGACGAACCGGATGCTGTCGCCGTCTTCCACGGCCAGGGGGTCGCGGATGGTGTAGCGTCCGAACACGTCGGGAAAGCCCAGGGGGTGCAGCATGCCGCGGGTCCTGAACTCCTCCCGGGAGATCGGGCCGAGATGCTGCTGATAGGCCGCGAAGGCGGGCATGCCGTCGATTTCATGAACGATTTTGCCCCGGGTGCGGGTCATGACGAGGGGATCGCCCATGGGCACCCAGCCGTGGCCGATGCGCGTGACGAGATTCAGGCCCTGGATGACGGCGGCGGCCACGGCGCGGCTGGCGCAGCCCTGTTCGGTGAACTGGTGGGTTTTGAAGAACTTCAGGTTGTCGCCGGCGCCGCCGCCCACGTACTGGAAGTCCGCGCCGCACCGGGTGTAGAGCCCGCGCAGGAGTTCGGAGAGATTGGCCTCGAAGCCGTCCGGCAGGACCATGACCGTGCCTTCGGCGACCCCGTTCGCCAGCAGCGCGTCGGCCGTGCGGCAGCCGGTTTCATACGGGTCGCGGTCCAGTCCGCTTTGGAGGGTGGTGCGGACCCGGAAGTCGCCGCCCAGGGTGCAGATGCCGACGCCCTGCGGATGCCAGGCGTCATCGGCCAGAATCCCGCCGCAGCAGAATCCGACCAGTTTGGCGTCTCCGATTTCGAGACGGACGGCTTCCAGCACGGGCGGGGGCGGGTAGGCGTCGGTCGTGAAGAGAATGGCCAGCCGGGGGGGGCCGGAGAGGGCCACGGCCCGGGACGCCGCTTCCCGGCCTGCCCGGGAAGGGTCGGAATGGTCGCTGAAGGCAATGCCGGCTTTCATGTGTCATTCCTTTCGAACAGCCAGTGGGCCATGAGGTTCCAATAGCATCCGCCGGACCGGAAGACAAGGGGATATTAAAAATGCATTAAGCCGGCGGCGAGGGATCCGGATTCAGGCGGATGCCGCGGGACGGAACGCCCTTGACAGCCGGCCAGGTATTATGTATTGCGTAATACATGATGCGGAGTAGGTCATGATCGAGGGCTGGATCACGCAGCTGCGCAAGGGGCTGCTGGAGTACTGCGTGCTGCTGGTGCTGCGGCGGGGGGAGAGCTACGGCTATGAGATCGTGCAGGCGCTGAAGCGGATCGAGGATCTGTCGGTGTCGGAGAGCACGGTATATCCGATCCTGGGGCGGCTGCGGGCGGAGGGGTGCCTGAAGTCGCGCGACAAGCCGTCGGACGCGGGGCCGCCGCGGCGGTATTTCTCGCTGACGCTGCGGGGCAAGGTGCGGCTGGCGGAGATGAATGCCTATTGGCCGGTGCTGGTGGAGGCGATGGAGCAGTTGAAGCAGGGGAAGGAACCCGGAAGATGAAGAATCGAGGCGAAGCGGAACGGCGGGCGGAAGCATATCTGCGCGAGGTGGAGCGGCAGCTGGCGCACAAGCCGGAGGCGGTGCGCCGGGAGGTGACCGCGGGGCTGCGCGACCATATCGCCGAGGCGAGGCGCCGGGCCGCGAAACGGGGCGAGGCGGAGACGGAGGCGATGGACCGCATCCTGGCGGAGATGGACCCGCCGGAAACGTTCGCCGAGGCGGCCGCGGACCCGACGGACGGCGCGGCGCCGGGGGCCGGGGCGGCGGCGGCCCGCCGCGGCGGGGCGCGCTGGTTCGCGCTGGCTGTCGCATTCCTGCTGGTGAACACCTACGGCGTCTGGCGCTGGACGGATTACCTGTCGCGGCGGGAGGCGATCGAATCGGGACCGCCCGCGACGGAACAGGCCGCGCCGAAGGGCGAACGGGTGCTGCGCCTGCGCAAGGTGGAGCAGGTGGATGTGTCGCCGGAGCGCCGCCTGATCCTGCGGCTGATGTTCAGCGCCGAGCCGGACCGGACGAAACTGACCCGCTTTCTCCGGTTGCATGCCGTCGGCGAAGGCCCCCTGGACTACCGGTTGATGGAGGCCATGGGCGGCGAGGCGCTGCTGATCGAAACCGATCCGGTCCTGACCGAGAAAATGGAGTACGTGCTTCAGGCGGGCATGCCCTCGACCGGCGAGGCCCTTCCCGCGGACCGCGAGGAGCGCGGGACGCTCACGATGGACATGAACATGCTGCTGCGGTCGGTCGAGGTCGACAGCCCGTCCTTCGACGCGCCGGTTCTGGAAGTGGAGTTCAACGTGGCGCCCGAACTCAACGAGGTGAAGGAGTTCGTGGCCGTGGAGCCGCAGACGGCGTTCACGGTGGAGCCGATCGGCAGGTGGTGGAAGGAGGGATTCCGGCTGCGGGGCGATTTCCATCCGGGGGAGATTTATCAAGTGACGTTCAAGGAGGGGCTGCCGGCGGCGAACGGCTCCAGCCTGCCGAAGGACCTTGCACGGACGGTGCACGTGCCCCCGCGCAAGAAGGCGGTGAAGGTGGATGTGCCGGGGCGGTACCTGGCGCCCGGGGGCGCGCTGGCGGTGCCGGTGGCCGGCGCGAATGTGGAGCGCTTCACGGCGCAGCTGAGGCGGGTGTATGCCAACAACCTGATCCAGCTGGCGCAGCGCGAATCCGGATCATCCCGCTGTTGGGGCGGGACGGTGGACGACCTGACGGGCGATGCGCCGGTCGTGACGAATTTCCTGGCGCCGTCGGCCGACGGGGGGCCGGTGCGGGGCATGGTGGAGCTGCGGCATTTGACGGCCGGGGAGCCGCGCGGGGTGTACTGGCTCGAGGTGGGCGCTCCGGACGCGGCGGGCGATTCGCGGCTGCTGGTGGTGACGGATCTCGGGCTGGCCGTCCGGTCGTTCCGCGGCGGGCTGCTGGCGTGGGTCAACTCGCTGTCCGGCGCGACGCCCGTCACGAATGCCGCCGTGACGGTCTATGCGCGCAACAACCAGGTGCTGGCGCGGGGCGTCACGGATGAACAGGGCAAGGTCCTGGCGGTGCTTCCGAACGACGCGCATCCGTTCGTGGTGGTGGCCGAAGCCGGCGGCGACCTGACGTATCTGGATCTGGAGGCCACGGGAGTGAACAGCGGCGACACCGGCGGCGCGGCCTATCTGCAGCCGGGCGAGGTCGAGGCGGCGGTGTTCACCGAACGCGGCATCTACCGGCCCGGGGAAACGGTCTTTGTCCAGGCCATCGCCCGGGACGACCGGATGCGGGCGCCGGAGCCGTTCCCGGTGCTGCTGCGGGTGAAACGGCCGGACGGCCGGGTGTACCGCGATGTGCCGCTGGAGCTGGACGAGACCGGGGCGGCGCACGGCGAAATCCGGCTGCCGGAATTCCTGCCGACGGGGCGCTACGCCTTCGAACTGGCGATGCCGGGCACCCATACGGTCCTGGGGCGCACGACGGCGGCCCTGGAGGATTTCGTGCCGCCGCAGATCCGCGTGGACGTGGAGGCGCCGCCGGAGCGGCGTCCCGCCGGCGACGTGCTGCGCTTCGGCGTCCGGGGCGATCACCTGTTCGGGCGGCCCGCCGCCGGGCTGAAAACGACGGCGACGGCGACTTTCACGCCCGCGCCGTTTGCGCCGGAGAACTGGAAGGGCTGGCACTTCGGGGACGGCGAGAAGGATTTCGCGCCGATCCACAAGCCGATCGGCGCGGGAGCGCTGGATGCGGACGGGCGGGGGGAATTCATGGTGGACACGCGCAAGGCGTGGCGGCCCCCCGCGGCGCTGCAGGTGGTGCTGGGCGCCACGGTGATGGAGACCAGCGGGCGTTCCGTGACGGCCTACGGCGCGGCGCAGATCGACCCGTATCCGTTCTATGTCGGCCTGAGGCCGGGCTGGGAGGGGGCGGTCCGCGCGGGCGAAACCCAGCGCGTGGCGGTGGCGGAAGTGCGGCCGGACGGCGAACCGGTGGCGGAGGGCAAGCCGCTGATCCTGACGCTGTCGCGGGTGACCTGGAACTCCGTGCTGCGCCGCAACCGCGAAGGGCGCTACGAATGGACATCCGAGCGCCAGGTGGTCGAGGTGCGGCAGGACACCCTGGCCGCGGGCGGCGTACCGGCGGACTGGGCCTTTGCCGTGCCGTCGCCGGGCGTGTACACGCTGGCGGCCGCCGATCCGGAATCCGGGACGGCCGCGCGCATCGAGTTCTGGGCGGCGTCGTCGGATCCGTCCTGGGCGGCGTGGAGCCGGGAAAAACCGGGGCGGGTGGAGCTGGCGTGGGACCGCGAGCGCTACCGTCCCGGCGACACGGCCCGCCTGCAGGTGCGCGCGCCGTTTGCCGGGCCGGCGCTGCTCACGATCGAGACCGACCGCATCCATGAGACCCGGGTGGTGGAGCTGGCCGGAAACACCGCGGAGCTGGAGATTGCGGTGGACGAAGAGCTGGCCCCGAACGCGTGGTGCACGCTGTCGGTGATCCGCCCGGCGCAGGCGGAGGCGGTATGGAACGCGCACCGGGCCATCGGAACCCTCGCGCTGCCGGTGGAACGGCCGGACCGCCGCATGCAGGTGGAGCTGGCGGCCCCGGAACGCATCCGGCCGAAAACGCCCCTGGCCGGCACGGTGAGCGTCCGCGACGAAACCGGACAGCCCGCCCGCGGCCGGGTGACGGTCCTGGCGGTGGACGAAGCCATCTGCCTGCTGACGGACTACGAGACGCCGGATCCCCTGACGGTCTTCACCGCGCGGCGGGGGCTGGCCGTGAGCGGATACGATCTCTACAGCGAACTGATGCCGATCACCGAAGAGCGGCTCGAGGGGACGCCGGCTCCCGGCGGCGGCATGGGCGCGGCGCTGCGGCGCCGGCTGAATCCCATCAAGGCCGACCGTTTCAAGCCGGTGGCGCTGTGGGCGGCGGCGCTGCCGCTCGACGAAAACGGGCAGGCCGGGTTCCGCCTGGAGGTGCCGGAATTCACCGGCGAGCTGCGGCTGATGGCGGTGGCCTGGGACGACACCCGGACGGGATCGGAGGACCGGCCCGTGACGGTGAAGCGCGACGTGGTGGTGCAGCCCGCCCTGCCGCGGTTCCTGGCCATCGGCGACCGGGCGCAGGGCGGGGCGGCGCTGCACAACGGAACCGGCCAGCCGGTCGAGGCCCGGATCCGTGTCTCCTGCGGCGGGCCGTTGCGGGCCGATCCGCCCGACCAGACCGTCGAACTTCCGGCCGGCGGGTCCGCGCAGGCCGTCTTTGATCTCGAGGCGGGGCCCGGTCCGGGCAAGGCCGTGTTCCATCTGGAGGTCGAGGCCGGAACCGAGACCTATCGCGAATCCATCGAGCTCGCGGTGCGGCCGGCCGCGGGCACGCGGGTGGAGACCGTGATGAAGGTCGTGGCGCCGGGCGAAACCGTCCGGCTGGAGCCGCCGGCCGGCTGGCTGCCGGCTTCGCTGGCGATGTCGGGCACGCTGTCGTCCCTGCCGTCGGCCCAGCTCGGCCGCGCGCTGGACTACGTGGTGCATTATCCCTACGGCTGTCTCGAACAGACGGTGTCCGGGGCGTTTCCGCTGCTGCGGGCCCAGGACTGGATCCATCGCCTGCTGCCTTCGGACCGCGCGCTGGGCGACGTCGAGGGCCTGACGGCGGCGGCCGTGGCGCGGGTGCTGTCCATGCAGCAGGAAGGCGGAGGGTTTGCCCTCTGGCCTTTCCAGCGCGGCGTGTCCGATCCCGAGACCCTCTATGCGCTGCATTTCCTCGTGGAGGCGCAGGCGGCGGGATTCCCCGTGCCGGAGACGCATCTGAAGGCCGGCCTCGACTGGCTGCGGAACCGGCTGGAGAAGGCCGTTTCGCCGGATCTCGAAGAGAAAGACTGGCGGATCGAAATGGGCCGGCGGGCCTATGCCTGCCAGATCCTGGCGCTGGCCGGACACCCGGATGCGGGCTGGGCGGCGCGCCTGGCCGAACAGTCCGGGCGGCTGGACTATGCGGCCCGGGTTCACACGGCGGCGGCGCTGCTGCACGCCGGCGAGCCGCGCCAGGCCGTGGCCCTGATGGAGGCCCTGCCCATGCCGGCGCCCCGCGCCCGCGTGCCGGGCCGCCTGCTGGACAGCGAAGTCCGCGATGCCGCCTTGCTGCTGTCGGCGTGGCTGGAAATCGATCCGGACCACGCGGCGGTGCCGGCGCTGGCCCAGCGGCTGCGCGATCTGCAGCGCGACGGCCATTGGGGCAATACGCAGGACAACGCGCTGGCGCTGCTGGCGTTCGGCAAGCTGGCGCGGCGCCTGCCGGACGAAGAACAGCCCCTGTCCGGTTCCGTCCGGCTGCCGGACGGAACGGTGCGGGAATTCGCCGCCACCAACGACGTGTCGTGGTCCACCGCGCCGGGCGGGGGCGGCGGGGTGGAGATCCGCAACGACGGGCCGGGCAAGGCCTATCTGTGCGTCCGGTACGAAGGCGTTCCCGCGGAGCCCGAACCGGCTTCCAGCCAGGGCGTGGCCATCCGGCGCGAGTGGCTGGACCTGAACGGGAATCCGATTGAACCGGATGCCGTCCGGCAGGGCGACCTGCTGGTGGCGCGGCTGACGGTCGATCCGCAGGGCAACCGCCTGGATCAGCTGGTGATCGAAGACCTGCTGCCGGCGGGCCTCGAAATTGAAAACGCCAACCTGGCCACGGCCCAGCTCGTGCCGTGGCTGGAAAAGAAGAAGAAAGGCGAAGGCGACCGGCACCGCGAGGCGCGCGACGACCGGATGCTGATCTTCACCGGACCGATCCCGGGCGAGGAAACCGCCTTCCACTACGCCGTGCGGGCGGTGACCCCGGGAACGTTCGTGCTGCCGCCGCCGACGGTGGCGGGCATGTACGAGCCGGAGTTCCGCGGCGCGGGCGAGGGCGGGGAGCTCGTGGTCCGGCCGTGAGGGAGAAAGGGACCAATCGGGATCGCGGATTTCGGGTAGGGCGAACCCTCCGGGTGAGCCGCTCGAACAGCCCGGCTCGGCGGGGACGCCTCGCCCTACCTCTATTGGCCTGCACGATATCAATCGGTATGTTCTGGGCCGCGGTTCGCTGGGTTCCGTTTCCCGACGCGGCGCTGGACCGGCTGCCGATCGCCGTCGTGCTGGCGGACCGGCACGGGGAACCGCTGCGGGTGCGGCTGGGCACGGGCGACATGGATTGCCGCCCCGGCTACCGGCCCGAACCGGAGCACTGGATCGCGCGGGCCATCGTGGCGGCCGAGGACCAGCGCTTCTGGACGCACGGCGGAATCGATCCGCTGGCGCTGGCGCGGGCCGTCGGCCAGAACCTCTGGTTCGGGCGCCGGGTGTCGGGCGCTTCGACCCTTTCGACGCAGGTCATCCGGATGACGGAACCGCGGCGGCGGACGCTCTGGACCAAGGCGGTGGAGGCCTTCCGGGCGCTGCAGCTGGAACGGCGCCGCACCAAGCGCGAGATCCTGGCGCACTACCTGGACCGGGCGCCGTTCGGGGGCAACCTCGTCGGCATCGAGGCGGCCGCTCGTCGCTATTTCGGAAAGGGGGCGGCGCAGCTCAGCCTGGCCGAGGCGGCCTTGCTGGCCGGCCTGCCGCAATCGCCGTCGCGGCTGCGCCCGGACCGTCATTTCGAGCGGGCGAAGGAACGCCAGGCCTATGTGCTGGACCGGATGGAAGCGTGCGGGGAGATCACGCCGGCGGAGCGCGCGGCGGCCTGGGCGCAGCCGCTGACGGTGCGCGCGGGTCGGTATCCGTTCCGCGCGCCGCATTTCTGCGAGCAGGTCGGGGTGCCGGCGGCGCCGGACGGCGGCGGGGCGGTCCGGACGACGCTGGATGCGGGCTGGCAGCGGACGGCCGAGGGCATTCTGCGGCGGCACCTGGCGGAGCGGACGGCCGCCGGCGGAGCCGTTGTGGTGCTCGACGTGGCCACCGGCGGCATCCGCGCGCTGGTGGGATCGCCGGATTACCGGGATCCCCGCGCCGGACAGGTGAACGGCGCCCTCGCGCCGCGCGCCGCGGGGTCCACCCTCAAGCCGTTCGCCTATGCGCTGGCGTTCGACCGGGGGCTCGCCACGCCCGCCACGATGCTCCAGGACGTTCCCATGAAATTCCGGGATTTCGTGCCGCAGAATTTTTCGCGGGATTTTCGCGGAAGGGTCACGGCGCGCGAGGCGCTGGTCACTTCGCTGAACCTGCCGGCGATCGACCTGGTGCGGCGCGTCGGGCCGGAGCGGTTTCATGCGGTGCTGCGGCAGCTGGGGTTCGGCACGCTGGAGCGTTCGCCGGACCACTACGGGCTGGGGCTGGTGCTGGGCGGGGCCGAGGTCCGGCTGCTGGATCTGGCGAATGCCTACGCCTGCCTGGCGCGGGGGGGGGAGTGGGCGCCGGTGCGGTTCGTGGAGGACGCGGCGCCCCTGAACGGAACGCCGGTGTTTTCGCCGGCCGCCTGCTGGCTGGTGGCCGACATCCTGTCGGGCGAGGAGCGGGCGCTGGATGCCACGGGCCATGCGGCGGATGTCCGCCTGCCGCCGGTGGCCTGGAAGACCGGGACGTCGGCCGGGCTGCGCGACGCCTGGACCGTCGCGTGGAATCCCGAGGTGGTGGTGGGGGTCTGGGTCGGCAATCCGGATGGATCCGGGTCCGACGAGCTGGTGGGGCGGCTGGCGGCGACGCCCATCGCGTGGGATGTGTTCCGGCGGCTGTATCCGGACAACGAGGGGCCGGCTTTCGCGCGGCCCGCGGATGTCGTGCCGCGAACGGTCTGCCGGGAGAGCGGCTGCGCGCCCGGAGCGTCGTGTCCGCACCGGGCCTCGGACTGGAGCATCGCCCGGGTCTCGCGCTTCGATCCCTGTCCGCTGCCGCACGAGACCGGCGACAGCGGCTTGCCGGTGGCCACGGCCGCGCCGTTTCCACGCCGGGCGGCCGCGCCTGCGGAGTCGCCGACGGCGGATCTGCGGATCCTGTCGCCCGCCGGTGACAGCGTGTACCGGCGCCTGCCCGGCGACGACACCCTGCGCCAGCGCCTGGCGCTGCAGGCCGCCTCGCAGACCCCCGGCGAGACGCTGCACTGGTTCGTCAACGACCGCCCCGTGGGACGCTCCCGCCCCGGCGAATCCCTGTTCTGGCCGCTGGAACCCGGCAACCATCAGATCGTCTGCGCCAGCGCCCGCGGGCTCAGCGACCGCGTGCGAATCGCCGTGGAATGATTGGGTTGAGTTTCTGCAAGGAGTGAATTAGGCTCGAGTCACATGAGGTAGGCCTATGACCAAAGCAACAACCCTTCATCCCCAATTCATTGTTGATCCGGAAGGCCGTCAGACAGGTGTTGTACTGTCTCTTGAGGAATATCATGCCTTGCTGGAGGATCTGGACGACCTGGCCTCCTTGACCGAACGGCTCTCCGAGCCAACCGTTCCCCATGACCAGCTGGTCAAGGAGTTGAAATCGGATGGATACCTTCCGGATTGAATGGAAGTCATCCGCGATTCGGGAATTGAGACGCCTTGACCGTTCCATTGTTCCCAAAGTGCTCGCCGCCGTCGAGTCTCTGGCCTCCAGCCCCTATCCTGTCGGCAGTCGGAAGTTGACTGGCGTTGAGAATGCGTTTCGGATCCGGATCGGCGATTATCGCATCATTTATGAAATCCATGCGGGGATTCTTGTCCTTGTCATTGTCAGGGTGCGGCATCGCAAGGACGCTTATCGGACATGAAACCAGGACAGGCCTTGGCAAGCCCCGGCGATAACCATGAGGAGTGCGCATGAAGACGAAGAACGCTAAAAAGACGGGGAAACCGAAACCGGCGGCAGCGAAGCCCAAGAAGCACTGGACCTACACCGACGAGCTGGCAAAGCTGCAGGTGGAGCTGGTGAAGCTGCAGGAGTGGGTGAAGGCCAAGGGGCTGAAGGTGGTGGTGGTGTTCGAGGGGCGCGACGCGGCGGGGAAGGGCGGGGTGATCAAGCGCATCACGCAGCGGCTGAATCCCCGCAACTGCCGGGTGGTGGCGCTGGGTGTGCCCACCGACAAGGAAAAGAGCCAGTGGTATTTCCAGCGCTACGTGGCCCATCTGCCGGCGGCGGGCGAGATGGTGCTGTTCGACCGCAGCTGGTACAACCGCGCCGGCGTCGAGCACGTCATGGGCTTCTGCACGCAGGAGGAATACGAAGAGTTCTTCCGGTCCTGCCCCGAATTCGAGCGCATGCTGGTGCGGTCGGGCATCCTTCTCATCAAGTACTGGTTCTCGGTGTCGGACGAGGAGCAGGAGAAGCGGTTCAAGGCGCGGATCGACGATCCGACCAAGCGCTGGAAACTCAGCCCGATGGACCTGACGGCGCGGTCGCGCTGGGTGGACTACTCCAAGGCGAAGGACCGCATGTTCGAGGTGTGCGACATTCCGCAGGCGCGCTGGAACGTGGTCAATGCCGACAGCAAGAAGCGGGCGCGGCTGAACTGCATCCACCACCTGCTGCAGCAGGTTCCCTACAAGGACCTGACGCCCGCCCCGATCAAGCTGCCGCCGAAACAAAAGCGGCGGGGCTATGTGCGCCCGCCGCTGTCCGACCAGCACTTCGTGCCGGACGTATACTGACGCCGGTCTATTCCTCGACCTGCATCTGCTGCATCTGCTGCATGAGGGCGCCGAGTCCGCCGGCGGACCCGTCCATCATGACTTCCATCATGTCGCTGATCTTCGCATAGCCGGCCGGCACCTCGAACAGGCCGGCGGCGGGGGTGGAGAAGTCGTAGTTCTTGAACAGGATGGTGGACTGCATGGGCATGCCGGGCTGGCCGGGCTGCATGGGCACGTCCGCCGCCGCCACCATCTTGACCGGCATGTTCTTCTGCGCCGGGGAGAACCACATCGTGACTTCGCTGGAGACGCCGTCTTCGGTCATGCGGATGCGCCGCTTGGTGCATGCCACGCCGTCCACGGTTTCCGTCCCGAGCTCTTCGATCTTCGGCGCGGCCGCCGGCGTTGCGTCGTCGTCTTCTTCGTTCAGCAGATACTTCTGCTTTTCCGGGAACAGGGAATAGGAAACCGTCCGCCCGTTTTCCGGGATTTCCAGAATGACGGTTTTGAGATTGAAAAACGGCATGACCATTTCGGTGCGGGTCTTGCCGCCGTCGCGGATGATTTTCGATTCCATGTTCATGCCCATCGCCTGGATGGTCATGTCCACGGAGTAGGTGGTGGCCAGCCCCAGTTCCTGCTCGAACTGCATCCAGGGCGTGGACGGCGCCTGCTGGGCCAACGCGGGGACTGCGAGAAAGACGGCCAGCAGCAGGAACGGAATCAGGCGGATCGGTTTCATAAACACTCCTGGGTTCTGAATTGAACAGGAAGGCATCCTAGGCGGAATTTCTCCGGAGGGAAAGCCTTTCCTTGCGGAGGGTTCACCGGACCGGATGGAGGATCGAGCCGGGGAGGCGAGGACGGATGCGGCGGGCGTCCCGGCTGTCGAAACGGTTCGACGGAATTCGCGGTTGAGCGCAATCAAAGGTTGGCAAGGGGGGGGCGGGCTGTTAGATTTTGCGACCGATTCTCAACGAATCCAGGTGAACCCCCAGGAGAAGACAAGACATGACGATTAGCGCCAAGCGGATGTTGTTCAACAACCCGATTCTGACCGATGCCCAGCTGCGGGCCGAAATTGAAAAGTGCGAATTCTGCGAAGAGAAGCCCTGCAAGGAAGCCTGTCCGTGCGACTGCTCGCCGGCGGATTTCATCATGGCGGTGAAGCTGGGGACGCCGGCGGACTTCCAGCGGGCGGCGGCGGAGATCATGTCGAAGAATCCGCTGGGCGGCATTTGCGGGATGGTGTGTCCGGACACGCTGTGCATGGGCGCGTGCGTGCACAAGAAGATGGACTGCGCGGTGAACATACCGGCGGTGCAGGCGACGATCGTGGCGAAGGCGCGCGAGTACGGCACGTTTCCGGCGTATGCGAAGGCGAAGCTCAACGGCCGCAAGGTGGCGGTGATCGGCGCGGGCCCGGCGGGCCTCGCGGCGGCGGTCACGCTGGTCCAGAAGGGCTACAAGGTCGATATTTTCGAGCAGAACGACAAGGGCGGCGGCATGTGCCGGCTGATTCCGGAGCACCGCCTGTACAAGGAAATGCTCGAGAAGGACGTCGCGTTCTGCCTGGGAATGGGCGGCGGCCGCATCCAGCTCAAGACCGGCCAGAAGATTACCGACCCCAAGGCGCTGCTGAAGAAGGGGTACAAGGCGGTAATCGTCGCGGCGGGCCTGTGGGAGCCGATCATCCTGAACATTCCGAACAAGGAGCTGGCGATCGGCGGGATTGACTTCCTGAAGAAGCCGAAGAGCTTCGGGGTGCGCGGCAAGAAGGTGGCGGTGGTCGGCGGCGGCGCGACGGCGCTGGACTGCGCGGTGGCGGCGAAGCTCGCGGGCGCCAGGTCCGTCGAAATGATCGCGCTGGAGAACGTCGGCGAGATGCCGCTGACCACGCGCGAGAAACAGGACCTGGTGGAGCACGGCATTGATGTGAACGGCCGCATGCGCGTGGTCGGGATTCTGGAAAAGGGCGGCAAGGTCGCCGGGATCCGGACGCAGAAGGTCGAGCTGCCGGCGGGCCAAACGTTCAACGTGGGCGCGCTGAAGGACGTGGCGGGCACGGAGCAGACGCGCGGGGACATCCGGGCGGTCGTCATGGCGATCGGCGCGCGCGGGACGATTCCCGTCAAGCCGGCCAAGGGCGTGTACTACGCGGGCGACATCGCGAACGGCCCGACGTTCGTGGTGACGGCCTCGGGCGCGGGCAAGAACTGCGCGATGGCGGTGGATGCGGAGCTGAACCGCCAGAAGGCCCCGAAGGTGCCGGATCCGAAGAAGAGCCGCGTGCTGGTCGAAGGCTACAACCAGGTGCCGGTCTCGCTGCAGACCGATTTCTTCGGCCGCAAGCTGATCAACCCGTTCCTGCTGTCGGCGTCGCCGGCGTCGGACGGCTACGAGCAGATGAAGAAGGCCTACGAGGCGGGCTGGGCGGGCGGCATCATGAAGACCGCCTTCGACAACCTGCCGATCCACATCCCGGCGGCCTACATGACGTGCTTCAACGACACGACGTGGGGCAACTGCGACAACGTGTCGGACCACCCGATTGACCGGGTGTGCAAGGAAGTCAAGCGGCTGATCAGGGAATATCCCGACCGCCTGACCGGCGCGTCCACCGGCGGCAACGTGTCGGGCAACGACGCGAGCGACCGCAAGAGCTGGCAGAGCAACACGCGCAAGCTGGAGAAGGCGGGCGCGATGGTGATCGAATACAGCCTGTCCTGCCCGCAGGGCGGCGAAGGCGCCGAGGGCGACATCGTCTCGCAGAACGCGGCGCTGTCGGCCAAGATCATCGGCTGGGTGCTGGAGGTCGGCAACCCCGCCATTCCCAAGCTGTTCAAGCTGACGAGCGCGGTGACGGACATCAAGAGCATCCTGAAGGCGATCAAGCCGGTGCTGGAGCGGTATCCGAAATCGAAGGCGGGCGTGACGCTGGCGAACACCTTCCCGTCGCTGGCGTTCAAGCCGGGCCCGAAGGTCTGGGAGGACGGCGTGGTCTCCGGCATCAGCGGCGAGGGCATCACCCCGGTCAGCTACCTGTGCCTCGCGAGCGCCGGCGGCCTGGGGGTGACCATCTCCGGCAACGCCGGCCCGGTGAACTACAAGGCGGCGGCGGACTTCCTGGCGCTGGGCACCAACACCGTGCAGTTCTGCACCGTGGTCGAGAAGCACGGCTACGCGATCATTGACGAGCTGTGCTCGGGCCTGAGCCATCTGATGCAGGCGCGCGGGATCAAGTCGGTTTCGCAGCTGGTGGGCATCGCCCAGCCCGACCCGATCCGCGGGTTCATGGACCTGGACGGCACCAAGCAGATTTCCGACTGCACCGAGGACCTGTGCGTCCAGTGCGGCAACTGCACGCGCTGCCCGTACCTGGCGATTTCGCTGAATTCGGAAGGCTATCCGGAGACGGATCCGTCCAAGTGCATCGGGTGCAGCCTGTGCGTGCTGCAGTGCCCCGCGAAGGCGCTGCGCCTGCGCGACCGCACGCCGAAAGAGAAGCAGGCGATGCACGCCTAGCCATCCGCTCACGGGGGCCGTCCGGCCCCCGTGATTCGTTTGAACACCCAAAAGAGGAGAACAACATGGCGCAGAAGAAGAGCAAAGCCCTGCTGATCACCAACGGAACCGTGGTGACCCTGGGCGACAACAACCGGATCATCAGCGACGGCGCGGTGCTGGTGGTGGACGGCGTGATCCAGGCGGTCGGCAAGGCCGCGGCGGTGAAGAAGCAGGCGCGCGGCGCCAAGGTGCTGGACGCCGGGGGCAAGGTCATCATGCCGGGCTTCATCAACGCCCACATGCACCTGTATTCCACGTTCTGCCGCGGGCTCTCGCCCAAGCAGCCGCCGGCGACCAATTTCGTCGAGGTGCTCGAACGCCTGTGGTGGCCGCTGGACAAGGCCCTGAACGGCAAGGACGTGCTCTACAGCAGCCTGATTCCGCTGATTGACTGCATCAAGAACGGCACGACCACCATTATCGACCACCACGAAAGCCAGAGCTTCCAGACCGGCAGCCTGTCGGTGATCGAAAAGGCCTGCCGGAAGGCCGGGGTGCGCAGCGTGCTGACGCTGGGCATTTCCGACCGCTACAAGAAGGGCGGGGAAGGCATCGAAGAGAACGTCCAGTTCCTCAAGAAGATCCAGGCGAAGCGGAAAAAGGGCGACGACCTGGTGTCGGGGATGATGGGCCTGCACGCGCTGTTCACGGTGAACGACAAGTCGCTGAAGAAATCCTGCGACCTGGCCCGCGAGTTCGACTGCGGGATGCACGTGCATATCGCCGAAGACAAGGCCGACCAGGTGGCGAACAAGAAGCAGTACGGCAAGTCCGTGATCGAGCGGCTGCATGCGGCGGGCGGGCTGGGGCCCAAGACGCTGGCGATCCACTGCGTGCACGTCAGCGACAAGGAAATCGGGCTGATGGCCAAGACCGGCACCTGCGCGGTGCACAATCCCGAATCCAACATGAACAACGCGGTGGGCGTCTCCCCCGTGATGAAGATGATGGAGAAGGGCGTGCGGGTCGGGCTGGGCACGGACGCCATGACCACCGACATGAAGGCGGAGGTCCGCGTGGCCAACGTCTTCCACAAGCACGCCGCGAAGAATTCGCAGGTGTTCTTTGTCGAGGCCTGCAACCTGCTGATGAAGAACAACGCGCAGATCGCCAGCCGCTTCTTCAACCGCCCGGTGGGCGAGCTGAAGAAGGGGTGCTACGGCGACGTGGTGGTGATGGACTACCAGCCGCCGACCCCGATGAACGGCAACACGTTCCTCGGCCACTACCTGTTCGGCATCTGCGCGGCGCGGGTGGATTCCACCATCGTGAACGGCAAGGTGCTGATGCAGGGCGGCCGGCTGCAGGGTCTCGACGAAAAGAAGATCTGCGCCGAGTCCCGCAAGCAGGCGGC
>ERZ795053.3587-NODE-3587-length-17499-cov-6.273618_pt1 | contig 17499 bp, 18 predicted proteins | sample MGYA00375137_ERZ795053 | MGnify/ENA primary metagenome ERZ795053 (study PRJEB30182, sample SAMN05720284) | activated sludge metagenome | isolation source: Anaerobic digester | place: Hong Kong | collected 2014-12-17 ...
TGAAAAAATCACCCGTTACGTCACATTGGGCTTGGCTATTGTAAACGCTATCGCGGTTATGGTTACTTTTGATAACGCCAGCACTTCTACCGCTCAGTTTATTGACGTAAATATGATCGGCGCAAATATAACTCTTCCTAAATGGGTAGTATTCAGCTTCTCTACGATTTTATTGGTAGCGGGCAGTATGCTTACCATGTGGATAGGCGAACGTATTACAGAATACGGCGTAAGCAACGGTATCTCAATGCTTATCTTCGTAGGTATCTTGTCAACAGCAGGCACAAGCATTCTCTCCGTTTTCAGCAACGTTGCTACAAGCGGTTGGACAACAGGCGGCGGTTGGGAAGTTATCGGATTTATCCTTATCGTTATCTTCATATTCGCTTTTATCGTATGGGTAGACGGCGCGGAAAGACGTGTCAAAATCCAATACGCTAAACAGATAAAAGGTAACAAAATGTACGGCGGACAATCGACTTATATACCCGTACGCGTAAATGCGTCAGGCGTTTTGCCTTTGATTTTCGCGTTCGCTATACTGTCTTTCCCGTCAATGCTTTTCCAAACATTTTGGCCTGACACCCCGTTTACAACCTGGTGGCTTACTTATATGACAAGCACGTCGACAGGCAGCGCAAGCGACTGGGTAGGAACATTAGTATATACCGTTTTCCTTGCAGTATTTATCTTTGGGTTTGCATACTTCTATTCTCAGATTTCATTCAACCCAATAGAGATAAGCAAAAACCTGCAACAAAACGGCGGATTTATTCCCGGTATTCGTCCGGGACGTGAAACAAGCGAGTATCTCCAAAGAGTGGTTGCGCGTATTACTCTCTGGGGCGCGGTATTCTTGGCTGTTATCGCCTTAGTACCGTCTTTGATTTTCGGCATTGTCACTTCAAACAGCTCGTTACTGAACGCATTTTCTTCAACAGGTATGTTGATCGTAGTTTCTGTCGCGCTGGAATTTAACAAATCGCTCGAAAATCAGATTATGATGCGTCATTATAAAGGCTTTTTAAAATGAAACTCATAATGCTAGGGGCACCTGGCTCAGGCAAGGGCACTCAAGCGAAAAAAATTGTTGAATATCTTAAAGTACCGCACATTTCCACAGGGGAAATTTTCCGCAAGAATATGCGTGAAAATACCCCTTTGGGAATAAAGGTAAAAGATATTATATCTGAAGGGCGCTTAGTCCCAGACGATATAACAATACAGATTGTACACGAAAGGCTGATCGAACCCGACTGCAAAAAAGGCTTTGTGTTGGACGGTTTCCCCCGTTCATTGCCTCAAGCGGTCGCTTTGGACAGTCTGCACAAAATTGATTACGTAATCAATTTGGACGTTGAAAACGAAATAGTTATCGCCCGTACGACGGGCAGACGCACATGCAAAACTTGCGGGACGATGTTTAACACTCACGAAATCGGCGGCGAAGTAGTTTGCGCAAAATGCGGAGGCGAGCTTTATATCAGAACCGACGACACTTTGGAAGCGGTTTTGGAAAGGCTCGAAATGTACGAGGAAAAAACAAGACCTTTGGTGCAGTACTACGCAAAGCAAGGCAAACTGGTAAATATTAATGCCGATAACGAACCCGACAAGGTTTACAAAGCGATTATCGAGGCTATCAAAAAATGATTACTATCAAAAGTCCTTCTCAAATAGAGCTTATGAGAAAATCAAACCGTATCGTGCGGGATACCTTGGAAATGCTTTGTGAAAACGCAAAAGAGGGCGTCTGCGCGTACGAGCTTGACAAAAAAGCGTACGAATACATTACTTCGCAAGGAGCAAAACCGTCGTTTTTACATTATCACGGGTATCCTGCGAGCGTTTGCATTTCTATTAACGACGTTGTCGTTCACGGTATTCCCAACCGCAAAACGTATTTGCGCGAAGGCGATATAGTGAGCTTTGACGTTGGGGCAGTCTTAGACGGCTGGCATGGAGACGCGGCAAGAACGGTGGGCGTGGGAAAAATCGACAAGTACCGTCAGCAACTAATCGACGTTACGAAACAATGCTTTTATGAAGCGATGAAAGTAGTAAGACCTGCGGCAAGACTGGGCGACATAGGTCAAGCGGTTCAAAAGTACGCCGAAAGCTTCGGATACGGGGTAGTGCGTGAAATGGTCGGTCACGGTATCGGCAGAGAAATGCACGAATCGCCCGACGTTCCGAATTTTGGAGTCGCGGGACGCGGAATACGTCTTGAAGAAGGAATGGTTATTGCGGTGGAACCTATGATAAATATGGGTACGCACAAAATCATTTTTGACGCGGACGGTTGGACAGTACGCACGCAAGACGGTTCGGTTTCGGCTCATTATGAAAACACGGTCGCCGTTACGGCGGACGGATATGACATTTTGTCATTATAAATTAAGGAGCAAATAAAATGGATGACCGATTACAAATAGGTTGTGTGGTTTACTCCAAAAAAGGCAGGGATAGCGGTAATTATTACATGATAGTGGCAATGGACGAAACGTACGTATGGATATGCGACGGAAAGTCAAGAAAGCTGGCTCATCCCAAAAAGAAAAATATTAAGCACGTTAAGAGCAACGGTATAATACTCACAAACATAGCTCAAAAACTGCTGGAAAATAAAAAAGTATTTGACAGCGAGCTAAGCAGCGCGCTAAGAGCATTTAATGAAAACGGAGGTAATTAATGTCGAAAGACGATGTAATTGAAGTTGAAGGTACTGTTATCGAATCTCTTCGAAACGCTACTTTTATAGTGAAGTTAACAAACGGACACGTTATTACCTGCTATATTTCGGGCAAGCTGAGAATGCATTATATTACCATATTGCAGGGTGACAGTGTAAAAGTCGAAATGAGTCCGTACGATTTGACCAAAGGAAGAATCGTGTGGCGCAGCAAAGGAAAATCATTGCCGCCTAAATAAAATACAAAAATTTTAAGGAGAAAAAAAATGAAAGTCAGACCGTCTGTAAAACCAATGTGCGACAAATGCAAAGTTATCAAAAGACACGGCAGAGTTATGGTAATTTGCTCAAAGAACGCCAACCACAAACAAAGACAAGGTTAAAGTAAAAAATAAAATGCGTTTAATATCTATGGCACTCATTCCAAATTTCGCCATAGATTTTGGCGCGTTAATATAAATATTACAATTTTTATTAGATAAGAAAATAAGGAGAATTTTTTAAATGGCTCGTATTTCTGGTGTTGATTTACCAAGAGAAAAACGCGTTCAAATAGGTTTGACCTATATCTATGGAATCGGACTGCCCACAGCGGACAAGATTTTATTAGAAACAGGCGTAAATCCCGATACCCGCGTCAAAGATTTGACGGAAGACGACGTATCAAAACTGCGTGATTACATCGAAAAAAATCTTCACGTTGAAGGTGATTTGAGAAGAGAAGTCACGTCGAATATCAATATGATGAAGGAGATTGGTTCTTACCGCGGCACTCGTCACAGAAAAAATTTGCCCGTAAGAGGTCAATCGTCAAAACAAAACGCTCGCACGAGAAAAGGTCCTAAGCGTACCGTTTCTCATGGCAAGAAAGCGGCTAAATAAGGAGGCTCGACATTATGGCAGTTAAAAAAGCAACGAAGAAAAAAAGAGACGTCAGAAAAGTCGACAAGGGCGCGGCTCACATTCAAGCCTCTTTCAATAATACTTTAGTAACCATTACAGACCTTAGCGGAAACACTTTGAGCTGGTCAAGCTCAGGCAGCCTTGGATTCAGAGGCTCTAAAAAAAGCACCGCTTTCGCTGCACAGCAAGCTGCTGAAACAGCTGCAAAAGCGGCAAAAGAATACGGTCTTAAAACAGTAGAAGTTTACGTAAAAGGTCCCGGACAAGGTCGTGAAGCGGCTATCAGAGCTTTACAAACGGCAGATTTGCAGGTAACTATGATTAAAGACGTATCTCCGATACCTCACAACGGTTGCCGCCCGCCAAAACGCAGAAGAATTTAAGGAGGAACAAAAATTATGGCAAGATATACAGAAGCCGATTGCAGACTTTGCAGACGCGAAAAAACAAAGTTGTTCCTGAAAGGCGACAGATGCTACGGTCCTAAATGCGCTCTGACCCGCAGAAACAAAACTCCCGGTCAACATTGGGACAGCCGTAAGAAAGTTACAGAATATGGATTACAGCTTCGTGAAAAACAAAAAGCAAAAAGAATTTACGGTTTACAGGAAAAACAATTCCGCAAATATTACGAAATGGCAGACCGTCAACGCGGCGTAACAGGTACAAATATGCTCGTTATGCTTGAAGAAAGATTGGATAACGTTATTTACCGCATGGGTATGGGCGCAAGCCGCAGCCAATGCAGACAAATGGTAAATCACGGACATATTACGGTAAATGAAAAAGTCGTTAATATTCCTTCTTATCAAGTAACCGCAGGCGACGTAATCTCCGTTAAGGAAAACAAAAGAGATTTGCCGACTTATGTTGAGCTTAAAGAAATGAAAGCCAGCAACCTTCCCAAATGGTTGGAATTTGAACCGGCAAAACTGACGGGAAAAGTTTTAAGCAAACCTACCCGTGAAGATATTGATTTGTCAATCCAAGAGCATATGATCGTCGAGTTGTACTCGAAGTAATCGGTATCTTCTTTTATTTGAGCCAGGTTGCTCGAAATCAACCTCAAAATAATTAAAAAGGAGATTGTTTGCTTATGATGGAAATTGAAAAACCTAGAATATCTGTCGAGGAATCCGCGAACGGCGCGGCTGTGAAAATAGTCGTTGAACCGTTGGAAAGAGGTTTTGGAATTACATTGGGAAACTCGTTGCGCAGAGTATTGCTCTCCGCTCTCCCCGGAGTTGCGGCAGTCGGTATCAAAATAGATGGCGTTCAACACGAATTTTCCACCATTGACGGCGTAAAAGAAGACGTTACTGAAATAATATTAAACATCAAGAGTCTTGCTCTCAAATCCAGCAACATCGATAAAGATTTTAGAAAGGTACTCACTATCGACAAGGTAGGTCCTTGCGACGTTTACGCTTCGGACATTATCACCGACGCGGAAGTGGAAGTACTCAACCCCGAACTGCATATCTGCACGATCGACAACGGCGGACATTTTGTATGCGAACTGTATGTCGCGCGCGGCAGAGGATACGTTTCGGCGGACAAAAATAAAGAAATCAACAAAGAATTAAAAATCAACTATCCTATTGGTTTTATTCCTATCGATTCCATCTACGCGCCCGTGAAAAAGGTCAATTACAATGTTGACAGCGCGCGTGTAGGTCAAAGCATCGGCTTTGATAAACTGACTTTGGAATGTGAAACAAACGGCGCGTTTGCCGCTCGTGAAATCGTATCCTTAGCCGCAAAGATTTTGGAAGACTATATCAAGTTGTTTGTGGATTTGTCCAGCAGCATCAGTGTAATGGAAATTTTGGTTAATCCAAAATCCGACAGCAAGCAGAAAGTTTTGGAAATGAATATCGACGATATGGATTTGTCCGTTCGTTCATTCAACTGTCTGAAACGCGCTGGCATTCAAACTGTCGAGGATTTGACCAGAAGAACCGAAGACGATATGTTAAAGGTAAGAAATTTAGGCAAAAAATCATTAGACGAAGTTATCGTCAAACTCGAAAGCTACGGCTTATCACTCAAAAATAAGGAAGAATAGGAGGCATAAACAACAATGGCATCACATAGAAAGTTGTCAAGACCGACAGACCAAAGAATGGCGTTGCTTCGTAACCAAGTTTCTTATCTGTTGTGGAACGGCAAACTTGAAACCACTTATCCTCGCGCTAAAGAAGTTCAAAAACTTGCCGAAAAATATATCACGCTCGCAATGAATACTTATGAAGACACAGTAAAAGTCGAAAAAGCAAAATTCGTGAAGGGCGCGAAAAGCAACGTGGAAGTTCTTAACGACGGACCAAAGAAACTTGCAGCAAGAAGAATTTTTATGAGCAACTTATACGATATGCAAGAAACGAAGGGCGACAAGGAATCCCGCACAGCGTACAAAATCCGTACGTCTGACGTAAGACATCCTTTAATTGAAAAGATTTTCAATGAATACGCTCCAAAGTTTGACAAAATCGCAAAAGAAAAAGGTCAACGCGGCGGTTATACGGCTATTTACAAAATCGGACCCAGAAGAGGCGACGCTGCTGAAATGGCTATCATTCAAATTTTGTAATCGAAAATTTAAATTTCAAAACAATAAAAAAGCACCGAAAAATCGGTGTTTTTTTATTACAAATTTATTTTGCTAATCTTTATTAACGCAAATTTTTTTATTTGTTTTTCGATATTCTTGAATGTATCAGATTACTGAAATAGCTTACGGAGTATTTTTATCTCTCAATTTTTATTAATTTTCCTAACTGTTTAGGCGAAAACTTTTGATAAAGATTTACCCAACCAAACGCCTAATATGCAACTAGCCACGCTGATAAATATATACAAAGACGCTTTGCCGTATTCCTTGTTTTCAATCATAGTGATATTTTCAAGCGAGAAAGCTGAAAAAGTCGTAAACCCGCCGCATAAACCTACTTGCGTAAAAAGTTTTGTGTTTTGCGAAACGTTTACACGTTCAAAAAGCCCCGCAAACAGTCCTATCAAAAAAGAGCCTATGAAGTTAATCAAAAGCGTTTTTACTGGAAAATTCCATTCCGCTGAAATCAGTCCGATACCGTATCGGCAAACTGCGCCGATGGCTCCGCCTATTCCCACCAAAACAAATGACATAAATACCTCTTTCAAAAAAATAACCGCCGCGTCTTAACGGCGAAGCGACGAACTTAATAAATTGATGATATCAAATAGTTTGCGAGCGGTCAAATAAATTCCGTCGACAAAATAATTTATTTTATCTCAAAAAAGTAAATAATTAACACATTTTTCTCAACTGTTAATATATTGTATAAAAAACGTTTTGTGCGGCGAATTTTTTCGTCGCGTGAAAAAGGAGAATAAAAATGCCGAAATATTCCGCGGAAAGTAAAATCAGCGAATTGGTGAAAGATGAGAAGGTTTTAAAGTTGGGAAAGAAATATTTTCCCGAACTTTTTGACAGCCCTTATGGAGAATTTTTTTACGACTATCGTTTGTCCGATCTCAGAGAAATGGCGAGAACGTACGGCGCAGAAAAAAAATATGACGACTTTTTGGAAGAGCTTTCAAAGATAGAATAATAGTTTGTAGCTTTTTACAATATAAAAATTTTCTTAAAGATTAAAAAAAGGATAATCTAAAAGATAAAATTTTGAACCTTAGTTATTGTAAATCATAGAGCGAAATTAAATTATTTATCGACATATTTCAACCAAATGTCGCATTTTTAGCGATAGCGTTTAATTTGCGCCGAGTTATTATTACATATAAGTACGATAATGAGGGTCTATGTCTAAAAACGTAGTAAAAAAAATTTTCGTCTACATAGGTTTTTTTGTATTATTATTACTTTTGCGCAAAAGTCCATTTCCCGTTTCGTTGTCATTCGGACTTTATGTCGGATTTTTATATTGTTTGAATCCGTATATTTCCACGCTTGTTTTTTGCCTTTCGTCTTTGCCGTTTGACGTATCGTCAATTTTTGTAGCATTAACGCAAGGCGCGGTTATGCTTTTGGTCGCAATTATATATACAGTAATAAAACGAAAAATAAACAAGGGGCTGCTGATTTTCTACGTGCTTCTGGCGCAGGTCTTTTACGTTTTATACGGACTGGAAGGTCCCGATATGCTTTTTACCCGTCTCATAAACTGCGGGATAGCGTTGATTTTTTCTTTCGTTTCTATCTATGTTGTGCGCGCTTTATTAGTACGGGGACTGAAATACCGTCTTGGTATTGATGAAAAAATTTGCGTTGCGGCTATGGTTGTCGCTTTGTCTTCCGTAGCGTCGCAGTTTTACATATATAATCTCCAAGTAATAAGACTTGTCGTGTCGTTTGCGATACTATTGGCGTTATTCGTTTACGACAAAACAACAGCTTTTTGCGTGGCGGCGGTATTCGGTCTTGGAAGCGCGGTAGCCACGGGCGCATTAACCGACGTCGCAGTATTCACGCTTTGGGCGTTGGCGGCGGTAGGATTTTCCACCATTTCAAGATGGCTGTCGACTTTGGCGATATTGCTTACCGAAGTAATAACTATGTACTTTTTTGCCGCTTACGGTTCTTTTGACGCGCTCACACTTGTACCCTGCGTTATCGGGTGCGGGCTTTTCTGCGTTGTGCCGACGAAAACTCTGGACAAGCTATCAGATACATTGGGCGGAGCGAAAGAACAGTACTCTGCGCGCTACATAATAAACCGACTCAGGTCGAACCTGGCTAAAAAGTTTTTCGAGCTTTCGGACATTTTTTATCAAATGGAATTGACTTTTAAATCAATGGTAAAAGGAGTTTTGGATCCCGAAAAAGCTGTTATCGCAATATCCAGAGAAGTCTGCGACAGCGTTTGCCGTGACTGCACTCTGCGCGCGACGTGCTGGCGTACGAATTTACAGCAGACGGAAAAAGATTTTTGTGAAATAACTGCCGCCGCGATGGATAGAGGCAAAGCAACTTTACTCGACCTGCCAAGCGGAATGGCAAGTAAATGCAATAGACTGAATTCCATTCTTTCAAGCATTAACAGCGAAGTAGCCACTTACAAACAATATTATATGTCAAGCACGAGCAGCGACAACAGCAAACTGCTGATAGGCGAGCAGCTTAGCGGTGTCAGTCAAATATTGATGCAGCTGTCGCAGCAATGCAAAGGCGTGTTGGCTTTTGACAGAGAAAAAGAAAAACTAATGCTTGAAGAACTGACGTTTTGCAATGTGCTGGTAAAAGAAGTCGTAATTTGGGAAGAGCAAGGACAGCTTTTCGTGACCTTGACGGTGGCGGCGGACGATGCTGGCAAAGATATTTTGCTTCAAATAGTCTCGCGCATCGCAAACTGCAATATGATGATAGACGCAGTTGAACGCATACCCGACAACACGAACTGGATTATACTTCACTTAAAACAAAAACCCGCTTACAATATTACTTTTGGTCTTGCTGCGAAAGTGAAGGACGGCAGCGAAATTTCCGGCGACACTCATTCTTTTATCAAAATTAATCAAGACAAGTTTATGCTTGCGCTTTGCGACGGTATGGGTAGCGGTGTGGGCGCGGAAAAAACGAGCAACGTCGCAATATCGCTTGTTGAAAACTTTTATAAGGCGGGCTTTGATAACGATATTATACTTAGCTCGGTTAATAAACTACTGGCAACCGCTAACGAGGAAAACTTTACCGCCGTGGATATTTGCGTGGTAAATCTTAACCGAGGTCTTACTGATTTTATAAAACTCGGTTCGCCGACATCGCTCGTCAGATGTAACGGAGACGTTCAGTTCATAAGCGGAGGCAATTTGCCTTTGGGCGTATTGGAAGAAATGAAACCGTCCAGTACGAAAAAAGCTCTGCAAAGCGGCGATATGATTGTGCTGTATACCGACGGTTTTTACGACTGCTTTGAAGATAAAAATGAAATCGGCGAAATGCTTGAACATACGGCCCTTACGAATCCGCAGATTATCGCTGACGAGTTTATGAAAAAAGCGATGGAAAAGTGCTCGAACACGCCGAAAGACGATATGACTGTAGTCGTTGCCAGAGTCACGGGAAATTAATACAATATAAATTGCAATTTTTTCTTAAAAACTTAAATAAAATATTTAATCCATTGACTGAAATTAGTCAATGGATTTTTTGTGAACTTTTATAAAAATCTACTTATTTACGTTTAATAAAATATATACGGGATATAAAAGGTTATCAATAAAGCTATTACAATATCAAAGAAAATAAACAGAATATTGACGACGTTAAAATACCAAACGCGCGTTTTGTGGCGAAAGATATTCATAGCCAAATATCCGCCCACCGCGCCCCCGAAAACGGAAATCAAAAGCAGCGCTTTTTCGCTTATGCGGCGTTTTTCATCAATCGCGCGCTCTTTGTCGACATAATACATAATGAAAGCGATAATGCTCATTACGGCAATAAAAATCAAATAATAAAGCAGCATAAGATTATTTTAGCCTATTTTGGGCAAAAGTAAAGCCAAAAAGCCGCAAGAAATTAAAATCATTTGACACAAAGCCGCTAATCGTATTACAATTTTCCTAATACTTTTTAAGTTTGGCAGGGTGGTTTTATGGATTATGTAGAAATTGAAAAAAAATGGAACAAAATCTGGGCGGACACGAAACTTTACGCGTTCGACAAAACAAAAATTGATAATAAACATTACGTATTGGAAATGTTTTCCTATCCGTCTGGCGACAAACTGCACGTCGGTCATTGGTATAACTACGGATTGTCCGACAGTTACGCCAGATTTATGCGCGCAAAGGGCAAAAATATTTTTGAGCCGATGGGTTTTGACGCATTTGGTCTGCCCGCGGAAAATTACGCAATAAAGACGGGAATTCACCCCCAAGACTCTACGTTAAAAAATATCGAATATATGGAACGTCAGCTCAAAGATATGGGAGCTATGTTCGACTGGGATTACGAGCTTGCCACGTGTATGCCCGATTATTATCATTGGACGCAATGGATGTTTTTGCAGTTATATAAACACGGACTTGCTTACCGCAAAAACGCTCCTGTCAACTGGTGCCCAAGCTGCAATACCGTTTTGGCTAACGAGCAGGTAGTGGACGGAAAATGCGAAAGATGCGAATCCACCGTTATTCGTAAAAATCTTACTCAATGGTTTTTCAAAATCACAGATTACGCTGAAGAATTGTTGAATTGCTTAGATAATCTCGACTGGCCCGAGCGCACGAAAATTATGCAACGCAACTGGATCGGCAAAAGCGAAGGCGCGGAACTGGTCTTTGATATGCAGGACGGTAAAAACAGCTTTAAGGTGTTTACGACCAGAGCGGACACGCTACTCGGCTGTTCATACGCCGTGCTTGCGCCCGAACATCCTTTGGTAGACATTATCACAACGGCGGAAAACAAAGCCGCTGTGGAAGAATACAAGCTTCAAGCGGCAAAGACGACGGAAATCGAAAGACTTTCGACGTCAAAAGAAAAAACTGGCGTCTTCACGGGAAGCTATGCGCTTAATCCGTTAAACGGCGAAAAAGTACCTGTATGGGTAGGCGATTACGTGCTTTATTCTTACGGCACGGGCGCTATTATGGGCGTTGCTGCTCATGACGAAAGAGATTATAAATTCGCTAAAAAACACGGATTGAATATTAAACGTGTTATAAAAAGCGCGAACGGCGAAAACGACGATTTACCGTACACGGAATACGGCGTAATGACCGATAGCGGCGAGTTTGACGGTCTTACTTCCGAAAAAGGCTGTATAGCTGTAGCGAAAAAACTTGAAAAAATCGGCAAAGGAAAACTGGTCACCAACTATCGCTTACGCGATTGGCTTGTTTCCCGTCAAAGATATTGGGGCGCGCCCATACCCGTAGTTTACTGTGAACATTGCGGTATTGTGCCAGTACCAGAAGAACAGCTGCCTGTAAGATTGCCTTACGACGTAAACTTTACTCCCGATGGCGTAAGCCCGCTCGCGAAACACGAGGAATTTGTAAATACGGTTTGCCCGAAATGCGGAGCAAAGGCAAAACGCGAAGTCGATACTCTTGACACTTTTGTTTGCAGCAGTTGGTATTATTTGCGTTACCCCGACAATAAAAACACCGACAAGCCTTTTGATACGGCATTGATTGACAAAATGCTGCCCGTTGACAAATACGTCGGCGGACCCGAACACGCTTGTATGCATCTACTTTACGCGCGGTTTTTCACAAAAGCGTTGCGCGATATGGGATATTTGCATTTTGACGAGCCTTTTAGTTCGCTCGTGCATCAAGGAGTAATACTTGGTCCCGACGGAAACCGAATGAGTAAAAGCAAAGGCAACGTTATTTCCCCCGACCCGTATGTGAATAAATACGGCAGCGACGTTTTCCGCGCTTATTTGGCATTTGGCTTCAAATATATCGAAGGCGGTCCGTGGAACGACGACGGAATAAAAGCTATCGCAAAATGGATAGAAAGAGTAGAGCGCATAGTTGAAAGGGCGAACGAAATTAAAAATATAACCGAAAAAACCGCGAACGACGAAGAGCTTAATTTTGTCCGCAACAATACAATAAAAGCCGTCAACGAAGATTATCCCGCGTTTAGTTTTAATACGGCAGTAGCTCGAATGATGGAACTTACAAACGCCCTTAACAAATACGACGAAGGCGCGATAAACGGCAAACTTTATTTTGAGACAGTCTTGGATTTAATAAGACTTTTGGCTCCTATCTGTCCGCATCTATGCGAAGAATTTTGGCAGATTTTGGGACAAAAATTTTCAGTTATCGACGGCGGTTTCCCCGCGGTTGACGAGCGCGCGCTTGTACGCAGCGAAATAGAAATAGCCGTGCAGATTAACAGCAAGGTTAGAGCTAAACTTATGATTGACACGAGCCTTGACGAAAAAGGTATTCAAAAATTCGTGCTTAATAACGAAACGGTGAAAAAACTTTTGGCTGACGCCACTGTCAAAAAAGTTATCGTTATTCCTAACAGGCTTGTAAATATTATCATTTAGCCGCTTCGCTAAGCGTCTGCAAAATTTATTAAAATAATAAAAAAACCGTTTGATTATCTCAAACGGTTTTGTTTTATACTTAGGCATTAACTGAAAATTAATTTTATAAGTCGGCATTGTAAATAGTAGATATCGATTTTTTTGCGGGGAATACGATGAAGAATACCGCCGCAAAGTTGAAGATGAAAGCCACCGAAACGATAATAGGCACGCTCCAGTTAAGGTCGCCGATAAATCCTGCAATAAGCTGTCCGACTATGCTTCCAAGCATATTAAAGAAAAGGAATGCTCCGTTAAATCTGCCGCGCTTATTGTCGGGTACGTAAACTTGCGTCGACGAAATACGAATATTGTAGCTTGTGACGGATAGCATACCTTCAATCAGCATAAATATAATCATTAACCATAAAGGTAGATGGAATACGATTATATAAATAAGAGAAGTTATCATATATACAGCAACAGCGACGTTAAATCGTTTTTCTTTTTTAAATTTTACCCTGTATTGTACGTTTGCGCCGACCAATCGACCGATAGTGGACGCACCGAAAACAATCATATAAGCGTACATTCCTTCCATCTGCCAGCCGCCCAATGCCCAACCGGTAGTGGAGCGGAAGTAAGGAATCATTAGCGTACCCATTAACGCGCCCGTAATACTTAGCACGAAGAAATACATCGTGATAGCCATAAGTCCTTTTTCGGCGAGTATATATTTTACGCCTTCCTTAAAGTCAGTAAAGAAATGAGTGCGCTCTTTTACTTCCTGTTGAGCTACGATATCTATGCCGAGTTCCGATAGTTCGAGTTCTTTCGGGCTTGGCGGCAGTTTCGCTTGTTTTTCGGGTTCAAACCGCACTAAATGAGGTTCTCTTACTTTTATCAAAGTTTCGACCGTAGCGGTGATAGCGAAGAGCAAGGTAGAGCCCGCAAAAATAGCGAGCGGACCGATTTTGTCGTAAAAGAACAAAGTAAGCGGAGCCGTGATAATCGAAGCTATCGGGTAAAGCATACTGTTTATCGAATACGCTTTGCGGGTTGTCTGAGTGGTGGTGAGTAACGGGAAAACGCTGTCAAACGCAACCATATACGCGCCGTCAATCGAACCGATAATGAGCGAAACAAAAATAAACAGCCAATACGGGAAAGATTTAAAATATAACAGAACAGTCACTATCGCAAATACGATGGTGTAGCCGTAGTCTAGTTTGAAAATTGATCTTGCCCGACTGTGTCTGTCAAAATACGTTCCCGCAAGCATAGGCATAATAATACGCGGAAGCATTGCGGCGACTTGCGTCAAGGCGAAGAATAAAACTTGCTGCGATTCGTCGTATACCAATAGACTCATAGCGAAGCTGGCGCACGTATAGCCCATCATCGATATGAAACTACCTATGACTAAAATCGTAAAGTTTTTGTTCCACAAATGTGTGGTGAGTCCGTTCTTAGAATTCATAAAAGTAATTATAATATATTATTTTTTTAAAGTAAAACAAAACCGCGTTTGTTTCGCGGTTTTGTTGAAGGTCTTATGTTGTTACATCAGATTTTCATTCTGCCGAGAAACGGCCGCTAATCGGCCTCTCCTATTGATTCCATAACATTTTTGGGCGCTATGGGTTTACTGTCTCCGTGACGTACGAATATCATAGTCACAAATGATAATGCCACAAATATTGAAGCGTAAGGGAAGAGTACTTCCATTGTGTTAAATCCGTCCATAAGTCCGCCGCTCAATATCGGGGTGACTGTTTGCGCAGCCATCGACGCTGTGTAGTAAAATCCTGTATATTTGCCTACATCTGCTCCCGTTGCAAGCTCTACTACCATAGGCAGAGAGTTTACGTTTATCGATGCCCAAGCTATGCCTGCCAAAATAAACAAAATATTCATTACGATAACGCTGCTGTTGCTGTTCATAAATGAAGCGACAATGAAGCTTGCAGTCAATAATACTATTCCGCCCATAATGGTTTTCTTTCTGCCGATTTTTGTAGCGAGCATACCAGCAGGGAAAAAGGCGATAAGGGCAGCTATCTGCGCGATAAGTAATGTTGTGTTGTAATCCATTTGCAGTACGTTCAATGCGTACAGAGAATATTTGCTCGTAACCGCGTTATATCCCATAAACCAGAACGCTATCGAAAGCAGAAGGAATATGAAAGAACGCAATTTGCTCTTGTCCATTTTTGCTTTTGCGTGACCGACTTCCTGCGTTTGGGTAGCGGGCTCGTCGTCGAGATGATTTTCCGCTGTGATTTTTTCCATTTCGTCGCAGAATTTCGGTTCTCTGACCGTAATCAAGAATATGACTAGGGCAATAAGCATTATGCCGCAGCAGATGGAGATAAACGGAATATAATTCATCAAAGCGTTGGACGCTTGTCCTGTGCCTAATACCATGCCGAGTCCCAGTACCAGCGACCCGCCGATTACACCCATAATATTGATTATGGCGTTAGCTTTGCTTCGCAGCGGTTTAACCGTGACCGCAGGCATAAGAGCGACAGCGGGCGAACGGAAAGTCGCCATTGTGATAAGCAAAACAAGCAGTATTAGTATGAACATAACCAGGTTTGTATTATCATTTGCAGTTATTTCGCTGACATACGCCGACCTTAAAGCCGCAACTGTGCCTGTAAAGGTCGTTTTTGCGCCGCTATTTGCAGCCGATACTAATGGCTTATAAAGAGTTACGAAACTGTCGTCAGGGTTTGCGCCGTATACGCCGTTATATATTTCTACAAAGGTATAACTTCCCGTGTAAATTTCGCTAAGGTGTCCGCGGTAAAGCGTAGTATTAACGCCTGCGGGGACGTTTTCGGTCTTGTTGTAATACGGATTGTAGATATACGGATCGGCTGTTTGAATATCAAGTGCGGATGCAACAGTCACAGCGTCGTTGTCGTTATCAAGCTTGATAGCTTTAAACATATCTTCGCCGCCGGTGAATATCTGCTGTATCGTGCCGCGTTCTATCGTAGTGTCTATATAAGTCAAGTCATAAGTTGATTTTTCTTTATTTACGCCGTAATAAGGATTGTCAATTTCATAATTGTTGTCCCATAAAGCGGTGGAAATCGTTTCCGTATTCGATACCGAACTTATACTTTTCAGTTGGTTCGCGTCTACTACCGACAAAGAGAAGAAGCATATTACAGCGATAATTGTACCTATCAGTATAAAAGGCGTGCGCTTGCCAAGTTTTTTGGTGAGCGGTCCGTGCGCATTGTCGGAAATCGTTCCGAACAAAGGCAGCATAAATAAAGCCAAAACGTTGTCGAGAGCCATAATGACGCCTGACCACGTTTGATTCATACCGAATTTATTGACGAGCGAAATCGCGATTAATGTGTCGTATGCTTGCCAAAATACGCAAATAAGGAAAAAAGCAAGTCCGACAAAGAACGTGCGTTTATAATTAAGTTTCATTTACATTTAACCCCTCCTCTTTAAGTGTCGTCCTAGTTATTCTATCAAAATTTATCTGCCGTGTAAATAGAATACTTTGATTTTGTTAATAAATATAGCTTAAACTATTTATTTTTTTCGATTTTTGCTTAATTAAGCTCAAAAAAACGCCTTTTACATAAATTCGTCGCCCTTTCTATAAGTTAAATATTTTTTTACAGCGGTTTATTTTTGAAAAATTTGAAACAGTGATTTTATTAAAAGAATCGACCTAATTTTATTTAATTTTCCGTTATCTCAAAATTTTGCAACGGTTTTTTATTTTGCTTTGTCCGCATAAAATATTTTTATGAACAAATTAGCGAAAATTCGTAAAATCGTTGCTGTGACTGTCGCGATATTATTTTTGATTGCCGCGCCGATATTTATTATTCCAAGATTGACGCAAAAGAAATCGCAGTCTGTCACCACAAAGCAAGGCATAATAGAGCTTTGGCATATTGAGACTTTTGAAGGCGGCAGCGCGTCAAGAATGGATTGGCTCAAAGCGCGCGCATTGGAATACGAAAAGCTGCACAAAGGCATTTACGTTCACGTAACTTTATTAACGGTGGAGCAAGCGGTAAATATGGCGGAAAGCAGAAAGGTGGATTTAATTAGTTTTGCGGCGGGGGCGGGAACGAATATATTAAGTTTTTTAGACACGTATAAAGGCGCGGTAAATTCTATCGACGTTTTCGCTAACGGCGGCGTTTTTTGCGCGAAACAATACGCTGTTCCATATATGACGGGCGGTTATTTTTTGTTTTCAAAAAACGAGATAAATTTAACCGAAATTGAAAATCAAGAGATTTTATTTGGCTTCGGCGCGTATAACAGTCCATTGACCGCCTTTTCATTAACTGTGGCAAAAGCTAAAATATCTGCGGATTATTCCGTTACGCAATACAAAGCGTACGAAAGATTTTTATCGGAGAAAAACGCCGTTCTTATCGGCACGCAACGGGACGAATACCGTTTGGGTAATAGAGTGGATAGCGGCAGTTTGCAAAACATTTACGCCGTGCCCTTAACGGGCTTTACGGATTTAACGCAATACCTGGGCATAAGCAGAAGCTGCGCCGACGTAGACACAGCGACGGATTTTGTCGAGTATCTTACATGCGACACGGTTCAAGCAAAATTATATAGATGCAATATGTTTTCGGTGTGCGGTATTAAGGTATATCAAAACGGATTTATGGCGGATATGGAAAAAAGCCTTAATAAAATAAAAATTCTCAACGTTTTTTCGAGCGAACTTACTATTGAAAAACTTAAAGAAGCGTCCGAAAACGCCGCCAACGGTATAGAAAAAGGTGAAATTTTATATTTTTTGAGCGGCTAGATATCAGCAATTTAGCAAAATTAACGAAAAGTATTTTTTAATCGGCAGGGGGTTAACTAACTTGATAAATAAAATAGACTATG
>ERZ795053.3588-NODE-3588-length-17498-cov-5.038812_pt1 | contig 17498 bp, 15 predicted proteins | sample MGYA00375137_ERZ795053 | MGnify/ENA primary metagenome ERZ795053 (study PRJEB30182, sample SAMN05720284) | activated sludge metagenome | isolation source: Anaerobic digester | place: Hong Kong | collected 2014-12-17 ...
TCCGGCTACCTGATCGAGAAGTCCCTGTCGATCGACAACGTGTTCGTGTGGGCGGTGATCTTCAGCTACTTCGCGGTGCCGAAGGCGTACCAGTTCCGCACCCTGTTCTGGGGCATCTTCGGGGCGCTGATCCTGCGGGCGATCTTCATCTTCGCCGGGGTGGCGCTGATCGAGGCGTTCGAGTGGGTGCTCGCGATCTTCGGCCTGGTGCTGCTCTACAGCGCCTGGAAGATCGCCACCCACGACGACCAGGAGGTGCACCCGGAGAACAACCCGGTGCTCAAGATCGTCAACCGGCTCATCCCGTCCACGCCCGACTACGACGGCCAGAAGCTGTTCACGATGCGCAACGGCCGTCGCCTCGCCACCCCGCTGCTCGCCGTGCTGATCATGGTGGAGACCACCGACGTGGTCTTCGCCGTCGACTCGATCCCGGCGATCCTGGCCGTGAGCCACGAGCAGTTCATCGTGTTCAGCTCGAACGCCTTCGCCATCTTGGGCCTGCGGTCTCTGTACTTCCTGCTCAACGGGATGCAGGACAAGTTCCGGTACCTCAACGTGGGCCTCGGGCTGATCCTGTCGTTCGTGGGCCTCAAGATGCTCGCCAGCTTCTTCTTCGGGATCCACCCGCCCACCTGGAGCTCCCTGGTGGTGATCAGCGTGCTGCTCACCATCACGATGGTGGCGTCGCTCGCCGCCGACAAGCGCGACGACGCACGCGTCGAGGCGCAGGTGCCGGGCGGCGACGAGGTGGTCATGCCGCCGGCGACCGACCAGGCCGAGCCGGGCGAGCGTCCCACCATCGACGAGCACCTCGACGCCGACCAGTAGCGGCCGCACTGCGGGTGCCCGGGGCGGGTCGCGGCCCGGGGAGGCGCTGGTACCGTCCGGCCCGTGGGCATCCTCGACGACGACGTGCAACGGGTCCGCGACAGCGCGGACATCGTCGCGGTCGTGTCGGCCCACACCCAGCTGAAGAAGCAGGGCGCCAACTGGTCGGGGCTGTGCCCGTTCCACGGCGAGAAGAGCCCGTCGTTCTCGGTGAACGCCGAGAAGGGCGTCTTCTACTGCTTCGGCTGCCAGGCCAAGGGCGACGTGATCTCGTTCGTGCGCGACATCGACCACCTCGACTTCCAGGGCGCCGTCGAGTTCCTGGCCGCCAAGTCCGGCATCGCCCTGCGGTACACGGACCGCAACGAGGGCGAGCGGCGCGAGGCGCGCGGCAAGCTGCGCGAGGCGATGGTCGCCGCGGTCGACTGGTACCACGAACGCCTCCTCACCGGCGCCGACAGCGGCGCCGCCCGCCACTACCTGCGCGAGCGGGGCTTCGACGGCGACACCGTCCGTCGCTACAAGGTGGGCTGGGCGCCCGATGACTGGGATCAGCTGGTGAAGGCCCTGCCGTTCTCGCCGAAGGTGCTGCGCGACGCGGGGCTCGGCCGGGAGAGCAAGCGGGGCGGCACCAACGACTTCTTCCGGGCCCGCATCCTCTTTCCGATCTTCGACCCGCAGGGCGATCCGATCGGCTTCGGTGGCCGGATGCTGCCGGGCGGTCGGCCGCCCAAGTACCAGAACACGCCCGAGACCGCGCTCTACCGCAAGAGCAAGGTCCTCTACGGGCTCAACTGGGCCAAGGACGAGGCGGTGCGCAGCAACGAGGTGATCATCTGCGAGGGCTACACCGACGTGATCGGGTTCGCCGCCGTGGGCCTCGACCGGGCGGTGGCCACGTGCGGCACCGCCCTCACCGACGACCACGTGCGCACCCTGCAGCGCTTCGCCCCCAAGCTGGTGCTCGCCTTCGACCCCGACGCCGCCGGCCAGGCCGCCGCCGACCGGGTCTACGAGTGGGAGCGCAAGCACGAGGTGGAGGTGGCCGTCGCCGCCCTCCCGCCCGGGGGCGACCCGGCCGACCTGGCCCGCTCGGACCCCGACGCCCTGCGGGCCTCGATCGAGCACGCCCAGCCGTTCCTCGGCTTCCGGGTCGACCGCATCCTCGCCGCTGCCGACCTGCGGACCCCCGAAGGTCGCGGTCGGGCCGCGGAGACGGCGCTGGCGGCCGTGGCCGAGCACCCCAACGAGTTCGTCCGCGACCAGTACGTGATGGCGATCGCTGGGCGGTGCCAGCTCGACCCCGACCGCCTCCGCGCCTCGATCCGCAGCGGCGGCATCCGACCCCGGGTGCGCATCGAGTCGCCCCGCCAGCGGCCCGAGCGCCAGGAGACGCCCGAGACCAACGCGCTGCGCCTCGCCATCGCCGACCCGGCGAACGTGCTCGGCCTGCTCCACCCGGTGCTCTTCGACGATCCCCGCCAACGGGCGGCGTTCGTGGCCCTCCAGGAGTTCGAGGGCGACCTGCACCGCGCCGTCGAGTCGGCGGACCCCCTCGTGGGCGACCTCCTCTCGCGCCTCGCCGTCGAGGAGAGCGACGCCCAGCCCGGCGACGTGCGCCGCCTGCTGCTGCGCGACCTCGCGCTCCGAGCCCTCAAGGACCTCCAGGCCGATCGGAGCCTCGCCGCCGACCTCGCCACCTGGTCGCAGACCACGGGATGGCTCAAGGGGCGCATCGAGGCGATCGAGGCCGCCGCCCCCGAGGACCCTCCCGATCCGGTGGGCGAAGGAGAGTTGCTAGCGTGGCTCGCACGCCGGGGGGAGGGGGCTGCATGAACGACATGGCTGCGCTTCCGACCACCGACCCCTCCGCCTGGGACGACCTCATCCGCCGGGCCAAGGCGGCCGGCACCCAGACCGTCACCCAGGCCGAGGTGATGGCGGTGCTCGACGTCGACCTCGAGAACCTCGACCGCGAGATCGCCACCATCCGCACCTTGCTCGGCGAGCACGGCCTGCGCCTCGACGAGGACGCCGACCTGCGCGATGCCGCCGACCTCGAAGCCCAGGCGGCCGAGGAGGCTGCGGCCCACCTGGCCGAGGTGCTGGCCGATCCGCTGAGCGGCATCGAGCTGGCCGACGACGAGGAGGAGAACGCCCGGCGCAGCCGCCTCCGCCTGGTGAAGACCCCGCGGGCCATGGCCGATCGCTCCAGCGGTGGCAGCGCCGATCCGGTGCGGGTGTACCTGAAGGAGATCGGTCGGGTTCCGCTGCTCACCGGGCCCGAGGAGGTGTCGCTGGCGAAGCGCATCGAGGCCGGTGGGCTCGCCGCGGTGCGCCTCGCCGAGCTCGAGGCGTCGGGCCGCATCGAGGAGCTCGACCGGGTGGCGCGCCGCAAGCTCGAGCGCACCGCGCGCGACGGCGAGCGGGCCAAGAGCGACCTGATCCAGGCCAACCTGCGCCTCGTCGTGAGCATCGCCAAGCGCTACGTCGGGCGCGGCATGCACCTGCTCGACCTCATCCAGGAGGGGAACCTCGGCCTGATGCGGGCCGTGGAGAAGTTCGACTACACGAAGGGCTTCAAGTTCTCCACGTACGCCACGTGGTGGATCCGCCAGGCCATCACCCGGGCCATCGCCGACCAGGCCCGTACCATCCGCATCCCGGTGCACATGGTGGAGAGCATCAACAAGGTGCACCGCATCCAGCGCCAGATGATGCAGGAGCTCGAGCGCGAGCCCACCATCGAGGAGCTGGCCCGCAAGGTCGACATGACCCCCGAGCGGGTGCGCGAGATCATGCGGATCAGCCAGGACCCGCTGTCGCTCGACTCCCCGGTGGGCGAGACCGACGACTCGCAGCTGTCCGACTTCATCGAGGACACCCAGGCCGACGCCCCCGCCGAGATGGCGGCCCGCAACATGCTGGGCAAGGCCGTGGTGGAAGCGCTCTCGGAGCTGAGCGACCGCGAGAAGGAGGTCGTCCGCCTGCGCTTCGGGCTCGACGACGGCCAGGCCCGCACCCTCGAGGAGGTGGGCCGCGAGTTCGGCGTCACCCGGGAGCGGATCCGCCAGATCGAGGCCAAGACCCTGGCCAAGCTCCGCAACCCGAACCGCAGCCAGAAGCTGCGCGACTACCTCGACGCGGACTGATCGTTGCGCCGCAAGGGCGCCCGATCGGGGTTCGTTCCCCTGGGGTGCCGCTGCTAGGTTGACCCCTCGCCTTCGGGGGTAGCTCAGCTGGCAGAGCAGCTGACTGTTAATCAGCGGGTCGTGGGTTCGAGCCCCACCCCCCGAGCCACCAGGACGCCGGCCTCCGGGCCGGCGTTCGCCGTTCCCGGCCGTCTCGCGGCGGCGAGCCTGGAACGTCGCGGCCGTGGGTAGGGTCGCTCGCATGCCGCTGCGCCCGATGTTCCCGCTCGGGTCGGTGCTGGTGCCGTCGATGGTGCTGCCGCTGCACGTGTTCGAGCCGCGCTACCGGGCGCTGGTGAAGGACTGCCTGGCCGGCGATCGCGAGTTCGGGGTGACGCTGATCGAGCGGGGGAGCGAGGTCGGCGGCGGCGACATCCGCGCCATGGCGGGCACCATGGCCGAGATCGTGCGCTCCGAGGAGTACGACGACGGCCGGTGGGGCCTGGTGGCGGTGGGCGTCCGGCGCATCCGCGTGCTCGGCTGGCGGCCCGACGCCCCGTACCCGGTGGCCGAGGTGGAGGACTGGCCCGACGAGGTGGCGAGCGAGCCCGACCTCGCCGGCCGCTACGAGGCCCGCGTCGCCCAGCTCCGCCGGGTGCTCGCCCTGGCCGTCGAGCTGGGCATGGAGGGCTCTCCGATGGTGGAGCTGGCCGACGATCCGAGCCTGGGCAGCCACCAGATCGCCATCCTCGCCCCGTTCGGCCCGCTCGATCGCCAGCGGCTGCTGACGGCACCCGGCCCCGACGAGCGCCTCGCCCTCGAGGCCGAGCTGCTCGAGGAGCAGGAGCTGCTGCTGCGGGCTCGCATCGCCGACGGCTGACGGCCGGCGGCGCCCTGCCGGCATCAGCGGTACCCTCCGAGGGTGCGAGGGCGAACGATCCAGATGGCTGCGGCGACGGTGCTCGCCACGATCGGGCTGGGGCTGGTGGCGTGCCAACCGCTCCCGCTCCCAGACGCGAGCTCCACGCTCGTGGGCTGCGACCAGGCCAGCTCGGTCGTCGTGCTCACCGAGACGTCGCACCTCGACCCGTCGTGCACCTACGCCGGCATCGAGATCGCCACCTCGGGCGTGACCCTCGACTGCCAGCGGGCCCGCATCGTCGCTCCGCAGGGCGCCGGCGGCCGCGGGATCCTGATCCGGGCCCCCGAGGGCGTGGCGCTGTCCGACGTGACCGTGCGCAACTGCCGCGTCGAGGGGTTCCTCAACAGCCTGCGGGTCACTCGCGACGGCTTCCGGACCCTGGCCGAGGGCGAGGAGTACGACACCCCGACCTCGAACATCGTGGTGGAGGACTCCACCTTCAAGGGATCGCGGGGGACCGGCATCTTCGTCGACGGCTACGTCGAGGACGTCACGCTCCGCCACAACACCGTCGACGGTGCCGGCAGCGTGGGCGTGTACCTCGAGACCGGGTCGCGCCGGAACCGGTTGGAGGACAACTCGTTCATCAACAACGGCTACATCGAGAACGGGCCCGGGGGGCAGCTCATCTCGTTGTCGGGCACGCAGCTGTGGTGGTGGGGCGTCGGCCGAGAAGGCGTGGCCGTCGACGGCTCCTTCGAGAACACCATCGTGGGCAACGCGTTCTACAACAACGCCAACGGCGGGCTGTTCCTCTACAAGAACTGCGGCGAGTACCCCACGAAGCCCGCCTACTTCGAGCGCCGCACCAGCGCCCACGACAACCTGATCGAGGGCAACACCTTCGTCGGCGGTCGCACCGGCGTCTGGGTCGGCTCGCGGATGGCGGAGAACACGCTGCCGATGGAGTGCACCGATCCGGCCTACATCGACGAGCCGGCGAGGCGGGTCGTGCTCGATCGGGCCGAGGACAACACGGTGCGGGCCAACCGGTTCGTCGAGGTCACCTACGGCATCCGGGTGGAGGACGACGACACCACCGTCGAGGGCAACGTCTTCGAGGCGGCCAACGCCGGCAAGCACGCGGTGATCGTGGGCACGCCGCTGCGCACCCAGGTGCTCGGGCGCCCGGTCGATGGCACCGTGCTGCGCGACAACGCGTCGACGCTCGCCGGCAACGCCGATCCGTTCCGGTGGATCGCCGGCCACACCGGCACCGTCGACGAGGGCAACACGGCGCTCGGCCAGCCCGCCTCGCTCTGCGAGGGCCAGGACCCGCCGCGCCAGCAGTTCATCTTCGTGCTGGCGCTCGCCCTTCCCGGCCCCGGCGGCACCGCGCCCGCCACCACGCCGGATCTGACGTACCCCGTGCTCGGCGAGCTCCCGCCCTGCGCCGCTGCCACCTGAGGGTCGCGCCGCGCCGGCACCTACGATCGCCCGCGGGGCGGTAGCTCAATGGTGAGAGCAGGGGACTCATAATCCCTGGGTTGTGGGTTCGATCCCCACCCGCCCCACGATCCCCGCGGCGTCGACCGCTGGCGCGATGAGACGAAGGGTCGCTAGGCTCTGGGTCGTTCCGCACCCACCCCCTCTGGCGGACGTCGATCGACCAGAGGAGCGCGGCAGAGGTGGACGAGGGGTGGGATCAGGCGGTGCGCTCGATCGGCGTGGCCCTGGCACTGGCGGGCGCCGTGGCCGTGTCGGTGGCGATGCTGTGGGTCGTGGTGGCACCGGGCACCTGAGCAGCGGCCAGCTCGGCGAGGCGGAGCCGGGCATCGTCCTTGGAGGTCGGCCGGGCGCCGAGGGCCAGCTGGTGGGCCACCACCGCCGGCTCCGACCGGGTCTTCGCCCAGCCCTGGCGCACGAGGTACCACGGCGCCTTGCGGCCCTCGCGCAGGTCGCGCCACAGGCGGCGGCCGAAGGTGACCCAGCGACCCTGCTCGATCAGCAGGGCGTCCGCGAGGAGGCCCTCGGCGCGCAGCGGGGCGATCAGCTCGGCGGCGAAGATCCCCTCCGCCACCACGACCGTCGCGCCGCCGCGAGCCACGACCTTGGTGCCGACGGCCCGGTTGTGGGCGATCGAGTAGTCCGGCACCTCGACCTGCTCGTCGCAGCAGAGGTCTTCGAGCGCGTCGAGGGCGGCGTCGCCGTCCCACGAGGCCGGGTCGTCCCAGTCGATGCGGCCGTCGGTGCCGATGGGCATGGCCGGGTCGGTGTCGGCCCGGTAGAAGTCGTCGAGGGCGAGGATCGGCAGGCCCACCGAGCGGGCCAGGTAGGTCTTGCCGCTGCCCGACGGGCCCACGAGCAGCACCACGCGGGCGCAGCGCTCGTCGGTGCGGCGGCGGCCCACGGCGCTACTCGCCCAGCCAGACCGGGGCGCGGTCGAGGAGGTAGGCGCTCACCTGGTGGCAGCGGTCGAGCACGTCGCACAGCAGGTCCTGCTGGCCGAGGTACACGTGGGCCAGGGCCACCTCGACCTTGGCGATGATTCCCACGGTCCGATCGGCGCCATCGGTGACCGACGCGAACGAGTCGATGGCCGACACCTCGAGGGGCAGGTCGGGGCCCCCGACGCCGGCGAGGTCGGTGGCCAGCACCAGCAGGTCGGGCCCGTTGGGCAGCGGCGGGAGGCCCCAGTTGAAGTGCAGCGGGAACCGGTGGAGGTCGGGTGGCTCGATCTCGTCGTCGTCGCTCTCCTCGAGCTCGAGCACCAGGTCCTCGAACGACAGCAGCACCCGCGGATCGATTTCGAGGGCGAGGTGGAGGTCGAGCGGGCCGCCGCACGCGTCCTCGGGGTGGAGGTCGACCTCCCACGCCTGGCGCAGGGAGTAGGTCTCGACGAAGTGCCGCTCGTCGTGCACGTGGAAGCCGTGGTCGACGGCGTGGTCCTTCAGATCGGCGACGAAGCCGGCGACGTCGATGACCGCCACGGGCGCTCCAGGGTCGGGGGACAGGTCGGCGCCAGCCTGCCACGCGAGGGGCGGTGGCGACCACGGCCGCTACCGTCGAGGCTCGTGGCGTGGGGGAGCGAGGAGCAGCGCACGGTGCTGGCCGTGCTCCACGAGGCCGCAGCGGCCATCGCCGACGCCCTCGCCGCCACCCCCGACTGGGGCGAGGCGGGCACCCGCGCCGGCCAGCACCACAGCGACCTGGCCACCGACGCCGCCGCCGTGGCGGTGCTCGATGCCGCCGGGCTGGGCGTGCTGAGCGAGGAGAGCGGTCGTCGGGGCGAGGACCGCGCCGTGACCGTCGTGCTCGACCCCCTCGACGGCTCCACCAACGCCAGCCGCCGGCTCAGCTGGTGGGCCACCAGCCTCTGCGCCCTCGACGCCGGCGGCCCCACCGCGGCCTTGGTCGTCGACCTCCGCCACGGCACCCGCTACGAGGCGCTGCGCGGCGGCGGGGCCCGGCGCGACGGCGAGGCGATCGCCGCCTCCGGGTGCACGCAGCTCGATCGGGCGATCGTCGGCCTCAACGGCGTCCCCGCGGGCCACGGTGGCTGGGCCCAGTACCGGGCGCTCGGCGCGTGCGCCCTCGACCTGTGCGCCGTCGCCGATGGCACCCTCGACGGCTACCTCGACGCCACCACCGACGAGCTCGGCCCGTGGGACTACCTGGGCGGCGCCCTGGTGGCCACCGAGGCCGGGGCCACCGTCGCCGACGCCCTCGGGCGCGACCTGGTGGTGCTCGACCACGCGGCGCGGCGCATCCCGGTGGTCGGCGCCACGCCGCCGCTCGCCGCCGCCCTCGGCGCGCTGCACCCCGACGCCCGACGGTCGCCGACGGGCCGCTCGTAGGCTTCGGACGTGCGCGACCGCCTCCACCTCCTGCTGCTGCGGCTCTACCGCCGGCTGCCGCGCTGGGGGCGACGCCGGGTGGTGCGCACCCTGGCGCCGTCGTTCACGGTCGGCGCCATGTGCTTCATCGAGCGCGACGACGGCCGCCTCCTGCTGGTGCGCCACGTGTACCGGTCGCGCTGGGGCGTACCGGGTGGCCTGCTGCAGCGCCGGGAGGACGCCGCCGTCGGGGCGAGGCGCGAGGTGCGCGAGGAGGTGGGCCTCGCCATCGAGCTGCTCGGCGAGCCGCGGGTCGTGGTCGACGCCGAGCCGCAGCGCGTCGACCTCGTCTACCGGGCGCGACCGGCCGCCGGGGCCGATCCCGACGCGGTGGCACCCGGCTCCCCGGAGATCCTCGAGGTCGCCTGGTTCCCCCGTGAGGCGCTGCCCGACCTGCAGCACGAGACGGCGCAGGCCTTCGTGGCGCTCGCCCGGGCGGTGGGCGACGAGGTGCGCAGCGCCGAGCTGCCGCCGGATCGAGCGGGCGTGCACGACCGGTAGCCTGGTCGGCCCCGGCGCACCCTCCCGACCGTCGGGTGACCCCATGTTCACCTCGCCCTCCTCACCTCGCGCGCCCCACCCCTCGTCCCCCGAGCTGGTGGGCCGGCGCGCCGAGGTGGAAGCGGGGACCGAGCGCATCGAGCGGCTCGTGGCCGGCAGCGGGGGCGCGTGGACCTACGTCGGCGATGCCGGGGCCGGCAAGTCGAGCCTGCTGCGAGCGGTGGCCGATCGGGCGGTCGAGGCGGGCGTCGAGGTCGTGCCGGTCCTGGGGCTCGAGGGCGAGGGCGCCATCGCGTGGGGGGCGGTGGCCGACCTGTGCCGGCCGTTCCTCGCCCAGCTCGACCACGTCGGCCCGGCCCGGGGCCACGCCCTGCGCTCGGCGCTGGCGATCGATCCCGTCGACGGCGCCGTCGACGCCCTCGCCGTCGCCCTCGGCCTGCTCGAGCTCCTGGCCGAAGGCGCGGCTGCGCTCGGCCGGCCCGTGCTCGTCGTGGTCGACGACCTGCACTGGGTCGACGTCGAGAGCCGCAGCGCCCTGAGCTTCGTCGCCCGCCGCCTCGGCGACGACCCCGTGGCCCTCGTGGCCGCCACCCGGCCCGAGGTGCCCGTCGTGGCCGGCGAGGTCGTCCCGGTCGGCGCGCTCGACGCCGGGGCGATCCGCACGGTGCTCGCCGCCGCCGGGGTGCGCGCCCGGCCGGCGCAGGACGCCATCGCCGAGGTCGCCGGCGGCAGCCCGCTGCTGGCGCTGCGGCTGGCGGCCGGCCTGCGGCCCGAGGAGCGGGCCGGCTCGCGACCCCTGCCCAGCCCCCTCCGGCTCCCCGACGACGTGCGCGACGCCTACCGGCCGGCGATCGAGGCCCTCGACGCCGCCGCCCGCCGGGCGCTGGTGGTGGCGGCGGCCGATCGGTCGGGCGACGTCGACGTGGTGCGCCGGGCGCTCGAGGCGCTGGGCGGCACGCTCGACGACCTGGCCCCCGCCGAGGCGACCGGCCTGGTGGTGCTCGACGGCGCCGGCCTCCAGATGGCCCATCCGCTCGCCCGCAGCGCCGCCTACCAGGTGGTCGACGCCCCCGACCGACGGGCGGCGCACCGGGCGCTGGCCGAGGCCGAGGGCGTCGAGTCGCCCGCCGGCGTGCTGCACCGGGCCGCGGCCGTGGTGGGTCGCGACGACCTGCTGGGCGATGCGCTCGGCTCCCTCGCCGACGACGCCACCGCCCACGGCGCCCCGCTCACCGCGGCGGCGCGCTGGACCCGGGCGGCCGCGGTGACCACCGAGCCGTCGGTGCGGGCCGACCGGCTCGTGGCCGCCGCCCGCGCCGTGCTGGAGGCCGGCGACGTCGCCTGGGCCGAGGAGCTGCTTGAGGACGCGGCCGCGGTCGACGCCGCCCGGGTCGATCACCTCGACGCCCGCCTCGTCGAGGTGCGGCGGGCGGTGGCGGCCGGGCGCCTCGACCTCGCCCGGGCCGTCGCCGAGGCCGCCGACGAGGCCCACGCCGCCGACGAACCGGTGGGGGTGGCCGAGCTGCTGGTGGAGGTCGCTCGCTCCCTCCTCGTCGACGACCCGATCGGCGTCGGCGCGCTCATCGAGCGAGCCTGGGTGCTGGCGGGCGATGCTCCCGGACCGGTGGGGATGCGGGCCACGATCCTCCATGGTTGCTACCGGGGCGTGTTCGAGCCGGGTGCGGAGGCCGAGGCCCGGGTGGGCCGCTGGCGCGAGCTGCTCGAGCTGGAGGGCCCGGTGCGGGCCGGGCCGTTCCTGGCCGACACCGTCGTGCTCTACCTCGGCTACACGGGCCGTCGCGCCGAGGCCCACGACCTGCTCGATCGCATCGAGCGGGCCCTGCGGGCGAGCGGAGCGTCGGGCGCGCTGATCGGCGTGCTCGGCGCACGCAGCTTCGTGGCCTACGGCACCGACCTGCGCGAGTGCGTGCTCGCCGGCCGCGAGGCCCTCGCGCTGTCCGAGGAGACCGGCCAGCCGGGCCTGTCGTCGGTCGCGCTCGACACCCTGGCCATCGCCGCGGCCAACGTCGGCGACGCCGAGCTCACCGACCAGGTCTGCCGGCGCGAGCTCGCCTCGGGCTCGCTGCGGGGGGAGGTGTGGGCGAGGGCCGCCCTCGGGCGCCTCCACCTGGTCGACGATCGCCCCGAGCTGGCCGTCGAGCAGTTCGCCCTCCTGCGGCGGCGCATCGGCGAGCGCAACGCATCGTTCACCCAGTTCGAGAGCGACGAGGCCGAGGCCCTGGTGCGCGTCGGCCGGGTCGACGAGGCACGCGCCCTGCTCGACGATCTCGCCGCCGACGCCGCCGCCCGGGGCGGCTGGAGCGAGGCCCAGCACCAGCGGATCCTGGCGCTGCTCGCCGAGGACATCGACGTGGCCGCCGAGCACTTCGAGCGGGCGCGGGACGCGCTGGCCGACGGCGCCAACCGCATCGCCCAGGGGATCGTCGAGCTCACCTGGGGCGAGGCGCTGCGGCGGGCCAAGCGGCGCGCCGACGCCCGCCGACACCTGGAGGCGGCCATCGAGCGCTTCGAGCTGGTGGGCGCGTCGGGGCTGCGGCGCCGCGCCGAGGCCGAGCTGGCGGCGGCCGGCGGTGCGGTCGACCGGGATCGCCCCACCGACGAGCTGCTCACCCCGCTCGAGCTGCAGGTGGCGCGCCTTGCCGTGGCGGGCCACACGAACCGGACCATCGCCGCCGAGCTGTTCCTCAGCCCGCGGACCGTGGAGAACCACCTCGGGGCGGTGTACCGCAAGCTCGGGGTGAGCGGGCGACCCGGGCTGTCGGCCCGAGCGGCGGACGACGCCGTGCTGCGGGCTACGACAGCCGGCGGAGGTGCGTGAGGTCGCCTGGCGTGCACGGGTGGCGGAGCTTCGCCACCGCGATCTCCTCGCGCTCGTGCTCCTCGTCGTCGGCGATGCCGAGCACGCGGGCGGTGTCGGCCTCGGACAGGGCGGGGCCGCCGTGGAGGCCGAGCCGCAGCTCCACCACCCGGGTGTCCTCGCGGTGGAGGTGGCCGAGCGCGGTGAGCAGCGCCGGGTCGGCGGGGGAGGAGGCGGGCGCGTCGGGCTGCGGTGCCCCCCGCTCCACCTCGCGCATGGCCCGCTCCACCCACCATCGGGCGAACGAGCTGAAGGGAAGGCCGCCGGTGGGGTCGTAGCGGTCCGCGGCGCGGCCGATGGCGTCGTCGCCGGCGGACAGCAGGGCGACGGTGGCGGCGGCATCGCCGGGGTGGCGGCGGGCGAGGGAGACGACCAGGCGACGGGTGGAGCCGATCAGCCGCTCACGGGCCGCCTCGCCTTCGCGGACCCGGTCGAGCAGGTCGGCGGCGTCGTGGAGGTCGACCGAGGGCTGGCCGCCGAGGGCGGCGAGCTCGTTCTCGGCGGCCCGGCCGTCGGCCATGGTGGCCGCCGCGGCCAGCTCCTCGCCGTCGGAGAGCAGCGGCAGGTGGCTGAGGGCGCGCAGGTGGTCGCGCAGCACCGCATCTCGTTCATCGGTGGCGTGAGCGACCATCCGCTCCCTCCCAGGAGTGCGACGGGGGCGGCCGACCTCGTCGGGACGGTCACGGTACCGCCGGTCGGCCGGGTGGTGGTGGACCGCGCTCCGTGACGCGCAGCGATCCTGCGACCGCGCTCCGCGTCCCCGCTCCATCCCCGCTCCGACCCCCGAACCGGTTCCGCGAGCGCCCGGCGTGGTCCACCATGCCCGCCGAGCCGCATCGTGCGGTGCCCGCCGCCGGCGGGAGAGGGAGGGAACCCGTGACCGAGATGCCCCGACGCCGTCGGCCGATCGCCGTCGCTGCGATCGGCGCCCTGGCGCTGCTGGCCGGTTGCGGCGGCGGCTCCGACGCGGACGACACGACGACCACCGCCGCCAAGGCGACCACCACCACCGAAGCCGAGGCCACCACGAGCACCACCGAGGCGGCGCGCGAGGAGGTGGCCGAACCGGTCACCAGCGGGCTGCCCACCGATGAGGACGTGGCCCCGAGCGGCGACTGGATCGGCCTGCGGTTCCTCGCCGCGCAGGACCCGTCGCCATCGAACTTCCAGCCCGGCTCGGCCGACGCCCGCGTGTACTCGATCACGCCCGACTGCTCCGGGGGCGAGGCGTGCACGCTCGTGCTCGAGGGTGGGGGAGACGGCGGGTCGTTCGCCCTCCCGAACGTGGCGCCGATCACCGGCGACCCGATCGTCCTCGAGCCCGACGGCGACTCGTGGACCTACGAGCTCACGTACCCCGACGCCGTGGGCTGCACCGACGACCTCGACGGGCCCTACCTCGAGACCACCGAGACCCGCGACCTCGAGCCCGTGTACGACGAGGAGGGCACGGTGACCGGCTTGGTGGGCACCACCGTGTTCGTCGACACGCTGAACGAGGCAGGCCGCAACGCCGGGTGCCCGGCGTCGGTGGAGGGCACCTACGGCTACGCCACGGTCGTCGCCCCGAGCTCGGGGATCGCCGACCTCCGGGAGTACGAGGTGGACGGCGAGTTCCGCCAGACCCTCGAGGTCACCTCGTCGGAGGGCTACAGCGACGCCAGCTACCAGGTGGGCGGCATCAACACCACGCTGCCGGGCCACGACGTGACGCTCGAGGGCTCGTGCGCCGATGGCGACTGCTCGGTGGACTTCTCGCAGGTGAACGGCGACGACGCGCTCCGCCAGACCACCCTCGAGTCCGACGACGGCCTGAGCCTGGCCGGCATCTTCGACGACACCGGCGGCTGCAACGACGACGACACCGGCGAGCGGCTCTTCGACGACGGTGCGTACACGAGCGCCGGGTCCTACGAGGACCTCATCCCGGTGTGGGTGGAGGACGGCGAGGTGAAGGCGTTCGTCGGGCGCTACTTCCACCTCTCGAAGCCCACCGAGCTCGGCAAGACCGAGCCGTCGTGCAGCTACGAGCAGAGGGTGGGCGGCTGGGCCTACCTCGTGGACACGTCGATCTTCGACGGCTGAGCCAGGTCGTGGCGCCGTCCGCTCCCCACGGCGGGCGGCGCCACCCACGTCCTGCAGCGGGGGGAGCAGGACGAGCGGGTGGGGGCGGTGGACGGGAGGGCGCCCGCCGCCCCGCCGCGCCCTGTCACGCTCCGGGCGGTTCCGGCGGTGCGTCGGTGCTCGGCGGCTGCGAGGGAGGCGCCGTCGGCCCCGGCGGGAGCGGCTGCACCTGGACCTCGCCGCGCCGGCGGGAGCCGATGATCACCACGGCCACCACCGCCACCACGGCGACCGGCATCCCGATGATGGCGAAGATGATGACCAGGTCGGTCAGTCCCACGATCACGTCGCACCCCTCGGCTCGCCGACGCGCCCCCTGCGCGCCGACCGCCTCGCCCCGACCGTAGCCCTGCGATCGAGCGAGAGCCCGCGACCGGCTCAGGGCTACGCTGACCCGCCGCACCGCTGCCCGCCGGCGGTGCCCCGGGCGCATAGCTCAGCTGGCTAGAGCGCTGCCCTTACAAGGCAGATGTCGGGGGTTCGAGTCCCTCTGCGCCCACCCCAAGTCACCCGGTAGCACCCCTGCGCTTGGATCCGGGCCCGACGGCCCGCTCTCTTGGGACACACGCAGGACACTGCTGGGCACCGCCCACATGGCCATCGCCACAGTCGCTTACCATCGACCTGGTCGGGCCCATTGGCCTCACGAACGGCTCTAGCTCCGTATGACGCTGAGGTCATGGCTATCGTTCCTCTGGTCAGGATGGGCGAGGGTGGAGGGTCCTATGGCGATCGAGACGGCGCATAGCTACTTGGTGCACCCAGGCAAGGCTGCCTCAGCGCAGCCTGCGATTAGTGCGACGACGGTCAGCAGGAGTGACCGTCTCTTCGAGTTGCTGACGAAGATCTATGACGGGGCACCGGCCGAGTGCAAGATCGACATCTCCTTCCAGGCCGATGACAGCGGACACCAGGTGAATGATCGTTGCTCCCAATTCGACATCTATCTAACCAAGCCGACCCTCGCCCGAGGGCGGGCGATTGCGGAAGAGTTGCAGCTAGTTACGACCAATCGGTCGAAGCTCGGTCTTCTGTTCCTGGTGACAGGCACCGAGAAGGGCCAACGCCGCCTGGTCGTTTCGAGGTTCCCAGCTGACGAGGGCATTGTGGCGCAGGAGCACAAGTCGAAGCTGAGCGTTGAGTTCATCGAACGAATCTTCATGAAGAACTCGCACGCGTACAAGAGTGCCTGCTGCCAGGTCTCCCTCCCCCACAAAGGACTCTGGCGCGGGAAGGCGATCGATCACCAGATCTCTGGTGGTCAGAAGGAGATCTCCGACTATTGGGTCCGAGAGTTCCTCCTCTCCGAACTCAGCACAACCTCGGCGGCAGGGACCCGTCGGGCTGCGAAGGTTCTTCGCGAAGCAATTCGGTCGAGCGACGATCTCGACGTACGTCAGGAACTGATCGCTGCAGCCATGCTGATGCGGGGCCAGGATGGCAGAGTGGTCTCAGTGAGGTCGATCTGCTCAGGGTTGGGGTTGTCTGAGGTGGCCATGGCGCTAATCGATCGCAAGATGCCGGCGGCCGACCTGGCGAATGAGCAGTTTGCCTTCAGCAGCGAAGAATTCGACAAGCACCTGCGATACCGAGCGGTCGAATTGGACAATGGTGCCGTACTCATGGCGGAGGCGGATCGCTTCGACGACGTGTTCTCGCGGGAGGAGCTCGATGGCCAGGGGCGTGGAATGGAGCGATTCTGGACTGAGGGACGGGTCGAGGACGAGCGAGTGCGGCAGACCAAATGAGTGAGATTGACGTTGAGTCGGCCTATCGCCAGCGATACGAGCGATCGCTAAAAGCGCTCGCGATTCGGCTGGAAGCACACCTGTGCGACCTGTTTGATGAGGTCAACCACATCGACCGAATTTCCGCTCGGGCGAAGGATCCCCGACGGTTCGCAGAGAAGGCCGGCAAGGCTGAGAATGGTCGCCCGAAGTACATGCATCCATTCGAGGAGATTCAGGACCAGGTCGGCGCGCGCATAACCGTGTTGTACGAGTCGGATGTGCCAGTCGTGGAAGAGGTCCTCGTCCGCTACTTCCACCCTGTAGAGAATCTCCAACGCGCACCCGAGGATTCGGCATCGTTTGGCTACTTCGTGCCAGACGAAGCTGTCTCAGAGGACGTACCTCAATTCGTCGAGATCCAGATCAAGACGGCCTTTCAACATGCCTGGTCGGAAACGAATCATGACATCGCGTACAAGTCGGATGCCGATCTGACCCCGGAGCAGGAACGTTGGTTGGCGTTCGCGGCCGCTCAGGCCTGGGGCGCAGACAAAGCGATCAATGAGTTGGTCGCGGACCTCGGCCCGGATCCGGAGGAGGGATCGACGAGATGAGTGGGGATCAGCTGCCCCCCTTGCTCGACGACCTTGATCTCTACTTCGACCTCTCGGGTCCCCACGCTCTGGTGCCGGTAACGATGCTCCAGCCCTTGAAGGATCCGACCTCACAGCCCGAGTCAGTTGACAATGCAGAAGCGCTGATGCGTCAAGCCGCCAGGGGCGAGATTGAGAAGCGCGGTCCACTGTGTGTCAAGCCACTCCAAGGGGCGAAATTCCAGGTTCTCGATGGCAACGCAACTTACGGCGTTGCGGCTCGTAGCGGGTTCGCTCTGCTGCCTGTCATTGTCTGCGACCACTCGTAGCCCGGCGCGCCTCCGGGATGTCGGGCGTCAGTCGGCCGTCCGCTACGGATTGCTGCGACGGTATCGGCTGGAATCGTGACCGCCCTCCACGACCTCCGGGGAGCGTTCACCACCGCCCCGGCGTGGGCATCCGACGAAGAGCCGCCAGCGCAGCCCACTCCCTCCCCAGACGACTCGGCACCCGACGACGTCGCTGGGGAGGGAGCCGGGCAGGCGATCGGCCCCGGTGAGCCGCCCGAGAACCCCGAGCTCAAGAAGCTCCACGACGAAGCCGCCCGCCACCGGGTCCGAGCCAAGGACGCCGAAGTCAAGGCCGACGCACTGGCCGACCAGGTCCGCACCCTCACGATCCGCCTGGCCTTTAACACGCTCGCCGGCGACGCCAACCTCACCGACCTTGACGCAGCCTGGAAGCTCGCCGCCGACGACCTCCGAGCCGTGGAAGTGGGGGAGGACGGCACCGTGGACACCGACCGGCTCGGTCAGATCGTCTCCCACGTCACCGAGCGGTACCCCTACTTCGCCAACACACCTACCCCAGCGACGACCACCACCGACACGTTTCCGCCGGGCGTCCCCAGCGGCCGACCCACGAACACGCGAAAGCGAGACCCGTCCGAGCT
>ERZ795053.3591-NODE-3591-length-17491-cov-19.030340_pt1 | contig 17491 bp, 12 predicted proteins | sample MGYA00375137_ERZ795053 | MGnify/ENA primary metagenome ERZ795053 (study PRJEB30182, sample SAMN05720284) | activated sludge metagenome | isolation source: Anaerobic digester | place: Hong Kong | collected 2014-12-17 ...
GATATCAGTTCTCCAGCACCACGTAACTCCAGGGTTTCAATTCTCCTTTATACTTGCTGCCGAGTTTGACCTTATCGCCGGTGAAAGTATCGCGGTACTTGCCGGCAAAGACATCACTCTTAAGCTTCACGTTGTGTACGTCTGGTGAGAGGTTGACAATGACCAGTACCTTATCATCCCCTTTCTGACGGGCATAGACCCAAACGGCATTGTCCACATGTACGGTATAAAGTGTGCCGCCGTTGTCGCCGTTCCAGATGGCCTGGTTGTCTTTCTTCAGATTGTTGAGTGAACGGAAGAATGATTCATAGGGCGGATTATCACTGAAGCCAATGGTGTCCTTATCGAAGAAGCGCAGGGCCCGGTTCAAGCCCATTTCCTGTCCGCTGTAGATCAAAGGTACACCCGGTAGTGTAGCACATAACACATAGAATGCCTGAGCACCATCGCCCATACGTTCAAATTCTGTCCCCTCCCAGGAATTCTTGTCGTGGTTGGTCGTGAACAGCATACGGTAGGCACCTTCAGGATACTTAACGATATCTTCCTGCACAAATGCCTCCAGTTCATCGGCAGTCTTTTCGCCGCTGGCCACCTTATTCATAATGTTGTGAATATCCCACGCATAGGTCATGTCAAAACCACTGGCGTGGAATTTAGGCCCTTCGGCTTCAGCCAGCATGAAGATGTCAGGCTTGACCTCCTGTAAAGCCGATACGCATTGTTTCCAGAAATCATTTGGCACCATCATGGCCACATCACACCTGAATCCGTCCACACCGGCCTCATTGACCCAGAATTTCATAGCGTCGATCATGGCACGACGCATGTCGGTATTGTCGAAATTCAGATCGGCTACATCACTCCAGTCTTCTACCGGAGGGGTGAGGTTTCCGTTCTTATCTCTGGTGTACCAGTCAGGATGGCGGGAGACCCAAACGTTATCAAAGGAAGTATGATTGGCCACCCAGTCCAGAATGACCTTCATGCCTTTCTGGTGTGCCTGTTCCACCAGTTCCTTCAGGTCCTCCATACTGCCGAACTCCGGGTTGGTGGTGGTGTAATCGCTGATGGAGTAATAACTGCCCAGACTGCCCTTTCTGTTTTCTACACCTATCGGTTGAACGGGCATCAGCCATAGAATATCTACGCCCATACGTTGCAAGCGAGGCAGGTGTGCCTGGAATGCTTTGAAGGTTCCTTCAGGAGTATATTGGCGGATGTTGACCTCATAGATGTTGGCATTGCGGCTCCACTCGGGCGGGTCTTTAAACAGTTCCTGTGCTTGCAACTGGGTCATCAATAAAATGGATAGGGCTGCAAAAGCAGTTCTCATGGTATGTGTGGTTAAGTGAAACAAATTATTGGGTTTCAGTCAAAGATAGACAGGAATCAGTGGCTGAACAGGATCTGATATCCATATGGTGGTACACTTATCTGCAGAGTGTTTCCCAAAATAGACATTCCACCTTCCGTGCTTTCGCCCTGTTGCTGATTTTGTTGCTCTTGCTGCTGGTTTTGACCGTCCTGTTTACCAGAACCAATGAACCCGTTCAGGTAAGCGGGTAGCTCCAGGTCAACAGTTGCCGCATTATACCCTTTATTGAGACAAACGATCACCTGATCATCCAGGTAGGTACGGGCATATACCCATACCTGATCATCTACATACAACTCATGGAAGTCGCCATACAACAATGCCATATGTGAAGCACGCATTTTAGCCAGCTGCCTCACAGTGAGCTTAACATGTTGTTCCGGCTGGGTGAGCCCTTCGAAACGCATCATTCTGCGGTTATCCGGATCGCCTGCACCGGGCATGCCGATCTCATCTCCGTAATATACGATCGGAATACCCGGAATGGTCATATTGAATACATGCAGTAATTCCAGCTTCTTATAACCTCTTGGATCCTGCACTTCAATAGCCCTTTCCCATCCCGCAGCCTTATCATCTTCAGATAAAGACAAGGCCCCACCGGCGTATGAAATGAACCGGGCCAGGTCGTGGTTACCGGTAATGTTACCCATGAGGTGATGGTATCCGTAGTAGTCAAAACTGAGGTGAAGGCTTAGTGACAGATCGCGGAAGGAACCTTCGTCTTCGGCCAGGATATTCCGGGCATCAAAGAACAGATTGAAGTCGAACTGAGCATTGAGCAAACCGCTGCCCAGATAGCTGCCAATGAGCTCCCGGCTGCCAAAGGTCTCGCCGATCTGGTACACCGGGTAACCTCCGGGTCTCAGTGATTCCTGATGGATCTTTTCTGTAAGTAATCTCCAGAATTCTGTTTCAATATGTTTGGTGGCATCATGACGAAAACCGTCTATATCGTAATTGCGCAACCACCACATAGCGCTGTCTGCACTGGCTTCGGCTACCTGCGGCTGGCTGTGGTCCAGGCTGGGCATATAGGGTTCGAACCAGGTGCTGAGGCGTTGTTCATCCCAGAGTCGAAGATTCTTTCTGCCATCCGGCAGTTCCAGAGGAGTGAACCAGTCGGGGTGTTCGGTCCACAGCGGATGTTCTGCATGCACATGGTTAGCAATATAGTCAAAAACAATATTCATGTTTTCTTTGTGCAAACTATCGATCAGAGCTTTGTACTGGGTGTTGGTTCCAAAGCGGTCGTCCACCTGCGACAGGCTGATGGGCCAGTAACCGTGATAGCCGGAGAACCAGCGGTGGGGTTCCGGATATTCCTGATAGGCCACATGAGGGTTCTGCATGACCGGCGACAGCCATAGTGTATTGAAGCCCATATTCGTGAAATACCCGTCCTGAAGCTTCTGCTGTACACCAGCCAGATCGCCGCCCATATAATTGGCTTTGGGATCGACCCGCGGGTCATCGACCGGAGCGTCATTCGTTTTGTCGCCGTTGTAGAAACGATCCACCAGCAGGAAGTACACGATCGCTTTGTGGAAGTCGTGGCGGTTGATAAGCGCAGCGTCCTCCACAACTTTGCCAAAGGAAACAGGAATCATCATATCGTTTCCCTCATTGACCTCATTGTATCCAAAAACCCGTATGCTCCCTTCAGGTTGCCCTGCCATTTCTTCCGGCATTACAAATGAAAGGCTGGTGCCTTCACTGAAAGGGATCAGGTGGTTGTTAATCAACACAAATACAGGATCCAGTGCGTTTCTGTTTTCAGATCCGATAACGATCTTATTGTCTTCCGTTTTATCGAGGTAGAAATATGGTCTGCCGGCAAAACTGGTATCTCCCACCACCAGCAGGCTGTTGATGCCCCCGATACCGTTGGGTACCTGAACGGGGTTATTCGGATCCAGCATCCAGGAGGTGTCAGCTACGATCTGGTATTGATAGCGACCGGGGTTGAGCCACAATCGTGTTTGCCATTGTCCGTTGTGGTACTCAAATGGAGTTGCATCAGGATTCCAGCTGTTCATGTCGCCTGCCAGGCTAACATCCAGATAGGCAACTCCTCCCGGGTTGAAAATAAACGACACTTCTTCCTTTTTACTTCTGCGCAACACCAGGCTCCACTCCTGTTCACCGGTGTGGAAAGTGAGTACACTCAAAGGGGGTATGTCCTGCCCCGGAACAATGGTTACTTGTTGCTTCAGCGGGTCCAAACGTGCCTGCATTCTGGGCGGTGCTTCTACTCCGGTCACCATGGTTGGTTTTTCGAAATAATCTGCCAGATAGATCACGGTAGTATCTGTTTCCAGGTTGACGGGCATCCAGTCGCCAAAAGTGTTGACCACCTGCGCCTGTAACTGAACAGAAAACAATGAAGTGGTAAGCAATAGCCAGACAGATCTCATTCGGTGCATTTGAGGCTGAAAGTTACAATGCTCTGATGATACGCATCAGCGGTGATGAATTGACAGAAATCTCTCGAGCATAGTGATAGTTGGCACCTCCTGCTGTTGTATCGTGAAATACATTGCTGTTAATTAAACAGATGGTTATGAGAACACATGTGCTCGAAATTTGGAAGGCCCTGCGCACAAGTGCAGTGGTGGTAATGCTTCCGCTGAGTACCTGGGCTCAGGGTGGCGGGGCAGTCTGGGAATACGGACCCGTTATGAACCAGACCAGGATCTATGCCTATACAGCTGCCCTGGATGATGGCAGGCAGATCGTTTTCGGAGGCAGAGAATCCGGATTTATTTCCTGCAGCTATGCGGATGTCTTCAACTATGAATCCAACAGTTTCACAGCCTTTGAAATGAACTATCCGAGAGATGCTGCTGCGGTTGTCAAAATGAATGACGGCCGGTTCTTTCTGGCTGGCGGCGGCTATGACTATGGCATAGCACCCGGCTATCAGGACGCGGAAGTTTTTGACCCGGCAGATAACACGTTTTCTTATGTGGGAGAGCTATTCATTCCCCGCATGCAATGTGCCGGTGCACAGCTGGCTGATGGTCGGGTACTTATTGCAGGTGGCTGGTACAATCCTGACGGAGCTGCTGTAGCAGAACTATTCACACCTTCTATGAGCCTTTTCAGTATGACCGGCTCCATGAATACACCCAGGGCTGCCCCTGTGGTACTTCCATGCAATGACGGTGGCGCACTGGTTTTTGGGGGTTGGCCTACCTATGGCGGAGATCTGTACACCTCTGTAGAATACTATGATGCAGTGAACAACACCTTTTCTGAATTCAGCAGTGAATTGATCCCGGAAGACCCGGGCTGGTTGGTACACAGCTCTACGGAGAGCCGCCCCATTCAGGAGAAGGTCATGTTTGATGGCCGCTACCTCTTTAAAGCCTATCGCAATACACCGGTATTTGAATGGGCCCTGATCGCATTCGATCCGGATACAAAGACCTTTGAGCGAATTTCACTGGATGCCGGTTTGACCGACGGACCACCAGAGGGATTTTATGACCTGGTTCTGGATGCCGGAGGACACATGGCCTACTTGCTGGGATATACCTATGAAACAACTCCCTACCCCGTTTGTCTTGTCAGCGTTGACCTGCATACCGGGCATGTATATATGCCGGAAACATCCTTTACCCTGGGAGCCGGCGAATGGATCATGGGTACGATGTCCTGGAACAGGGTAACCGAAAAGATCCTTTTTACAGGTATTTCCTGGTCAGGCGCCGACTACTTCAATGGCAGTAACCTGACCTATATTATAGAACCCGATTACCGATACACAGTTGATATGGAAACCATAGCGGAATGGAATCTGTCTGTTTACCCTAATCCTGCCCATGATCAGGTGCAGATAGAACTGCCACCCGAAGGCAACTGGATGTTGCTGGTCACTGACATGTTTGGCAACAGGGTCTGGCAACAGTCAGGAAACGGCAAAGAGATCTTGGTTATGCCTACCGGTCTCTGGCCTGCAGGTATGTATCTGCTGACGGCAGAACACAATGGCAGGCTGCAAACAATGAAAATACAGGTGGTTCATTAATTGCAACAATTCATCAGATCAAGACCGGAGCCGGACAGCTCCGGTCTTTCTGTATTTTTGACAGATGCTAAGAGTGCCAGTCATTAACCGGTCTTCTTTCCCGTTGCCCGCATATGCCACCGAACATGCAGCAGGTCTTGATCTGCGTGCTGAACTGAAAGAAGCAGTCATCTTAGGTTCACTGGAACGTCAGCTCATACCTACCGGAATATACATCGCTTTACCTGAGGGTTATGAAGCACAGGTGCGTCCCCGCAGTGGTCTTGCCATCAAACATGGTATCACCATGCTGAACAGCCCCGGAACCATTGATGCAGATTACCGTGGCGAGATCAAGGTCATCGTGGTGAACCTCAGCAAAGAGCCCTTCACCATCCAACCGGGAGAGCGCATTGCACAACTGGTTGTAGCTCAGTATGCCCGCATATCCTGGCAGGAAACCGAAGATCTGGATGAAACGGAACGTGGTGCAGGAGGATTCGGCAGCACCGGAAAGTGATCGAACAGTCGCACAGCAACAAGCCGAAAAATGCACTTCTGTATCTTTGCAGCACATTTGACATTATGAAGATCATCATCCCAATGGCCGGCATGGGCAAACGCATGCGGCCGCATACGCTGACCGTTCCCAAACCCCTGATCGCTGTGGCAGGCAAACCCATTGTGCAGAGGCTGGTGGAAGATATTGCTGCCACCGTGAGCGAACCCATTGAAGAGATCGCTTTTGTTGTTGGTCATTTTGGTAAACAGGTGGAAGACGGACTGATCGCCATTGCCGAAAGTATGGGTGCCAAAGGAAAGATCTGCTACCAGGATGAACCACTGGGTACAGCACATGCCATCCTCTGTGCCGGCGATACCGTAAGTGGCAATATCATCATCGCTTTTGCTGATACGTTGTTCAAGACAGATTTTCGCATAGATCCGGAAAAGGACGGAGTGATCTGGGTCAATAAAGTGGATGCCTGGCAAAACTTCGGAGTGGTAGAACTGGATGGAGACGGGCACATCACCAACTTTGTGGAAAAACCGCAGGAATTTGTGTCTGACCTGGCCATCATCGGTGTCTATTACATCAAGGATGGAGATACCCTTAGAAAAGAAATGCAGTACCTGCTCGATAATGATATCAGAGATAAGGGTGAGTACCAGCTCACCAATGCACTGGAGGCCATGCGACAAAAAGGAGCGAAGTTCGTTCCAGGCGCAGTAGATGAATGGCTGGACTGTGGCAATAAGGACGCAACGGTCTATACGAATCAGCGGGTGCTGGAACTCAAGAAAGGGTCCGAACAGCTCATTGCCGGCAACCTCGTCAGCCGCAACAGCGTGGTCATTGAACCCTGCTATATCGGGCCTGATGTAGTGCTTGACAATGCAGTGGTAGGTCCGCATGTATCACTAGGTAAAGGAACGGTTGTTAAAAATGCTGTGGTATCCAATTCCATCATACAGGAATCCGTTCACATTCACAACCGGATCATCACCAACAGCATGGTGGGCAGCCACGTGGTACTGGAAGGTCATCCGGATGATCTTAGTCTGAGCGATTACAGCACGAGTAAGTAAATGAAGCAACTCATCGTCGGTTTACTGGTCCTTTCAGGAATGTGGTCTGCCTGCAGCGCACCACAGAAGACTGCAGGAGGTGTCTTTGCACCGGTAAGCACCGATGGAGAATACGGCAGCAGCCAGCACAGCCCCAAGGCCGACAGCCTGGCCATGACAAGGGTTTTCATTGATGCCTGCAGGGCACGCTCTCTGGGCGACGATGAAGGTGCAGTAGAATTGTTCAGGGAGGTACTGCAAATAGACCCGCTCAATGATGCAGCCCTGTTTGAACTGGGAAAGATCTATTTCGAATACGGCAAACTGGATGACGCCAGGGAATTGCTTCGTCTGGCTACAGAGCAGGATCCTGCCAACACCTACTACCTGGAAACCTATGGAAGTGCACTGCTCTATCTGGCACAATACCGGGAGGCCATAGAGATTTACCAGCAACTGTTGCATATCAGACCGGATGATATGGACGCCGCCTTTCAGCTCGCCTTTTCCTTTGAACGTGCAGGTAGTATTGAAGAGAGTTTGTCTTTCCTCCGGCAGATGGAACAACAGTTTGGTCCGGATGAAAGTATTCTGATGGAAGAATACCGGTTGTTCCTTAGAAATGGCATGTTACAGGAAGGCATAGATGTCCTTCTGCGTCTAATAGAAAACAATCCTGATGAGCCGGTATATGTCAGCATGCTGGCAGATGTATATGAACTGGCCGATCAGTCAGAACTGGCAGAAGCCACCTTTGATAAACTGCTGGAAATAGATCCTGACAATGCAGACCTGCAGTTCAAGAAGGCCAGCTATCAGATCAGATCAGGCGATCGTGAAGCATACTGGAACACACTGCGAAAGGTATTTTCCAACAACAGGGCTTCCATAGATAAGAAAGTGTTCTTTCTGGTGCCTTACGTAGATTCAGTGGACAAGAAAAATTTTACCGACAAAGATTCCATCCTGGAGATGGCCAGACTGATGACCATCGCACATCCCACTGAAGCCAAGGCATGGGCCATGCAGGGAGATCTGTTGTACTATGCCGGACAAAAGACCACAGCCCGTGAAAGCTTTTTGAAGAGTACAGATATACGGGCAGATGTCTATGATGTCTGGGTCAAAATGTTTTATATAGATGCTGAAGAAGAACGCTGGGACAGTCTGCAAGCCGTTACCACCCGCAGTATAGAGTTGTTTCCCAACCAGGCTCTGGGTTACTATTTTAATGGAGTCTCCTTCCAGCAGACCAAGGCCTATGATCAGGCTGTGACCATGTACAAAAGGAGCATTCCCATGTCTGTTGGCAACAACCAGTTGCGGGCAGAGATATGGCTGCGGCTGGGCGATACCTATCATGAAATGGGAAAACATCCGGAAAGCGATCAGGCGTATGATGAAAGCCTGAAACTCGATCCGGCCAATCCTTATACATTAAATAATTACGCATATTATTTATCACTGAGAGGAGAGCAGCTGGACAAGGCCGCCGACATGGCCAGAAAAGCTGTTCGGCTGGTGCCTGACAATCCTTCACTACTGGACACCTATGCCTGGGTGCTGTATCGTTCATCCATGTACAAGGAAGCTGCGCAGGTCATAGAAGATGCCCTGCGGGTTGGCGGACAAAACAGTGCTGTGGTGCTGGAACACTATGGTGATATCCTGTATCAGCTGGACAGAAAGGAAGAAGCCCTGCAGTACTGGAAGAAAGCACAGGAAAAAGGCGCTGAAAACGAGAAACTGCTCAGGAAGATCCGCGACGAAAAACTCTATGAATAAGCTGCTCTTTGGTGCATGGCTCCTCTTTTTGCTTCCTGCTTGTGCCGGAAGCAGATACACCCATGGGCGCATCAAAGACGTCAGCGGCGAAGAGCTCTATACCAGCATGCAAGCCGAACTGGTGCAGTGTGAAACGCTGCATGGACGTGCCAGAGTCAATATGGATGATGATGGTGTCCAGTCTATGCTGGCAGATATAACCATGCAGACAGACAGTTTCATAGGCATATCCATGCGGGTGCTGGGGATGGAAGTTGCCAGGATATACATCACCGCAGATTCTGTACAGATCATGGACCGGGTGAACAAGCAATATCTTCCCCGGTCGATGGCTGATTTTTCTGCAAGGTTTGGCATTCCTCTTTCGCTTGAAACGCTTCAGGATCTCCTGCTGGGAAGACCGGTTTGGGATGAAGGTACCTGGTATCCTGTCGTGGCCGAAGACCTCTACAGGTTACAGGCTACCCGTCCGGGTCTGCAGAACACACTGGATATCTACCCCGGTTTTCTGCCGGCCAGACAAATGATCACAGATACAGAACAGCAGAGAACGCTGGATCTGGAAACCGGCGGATACAAGAAAACCGACGGACAGACGTTTTCCATGAATAGACACATCCGGCTGGATGCAGTGGACAAGTATGCAATTCAGCTCGAGTGGGCATCTCTATCTTTAAACGACCCTGTTTCGTTCGATTTTCAGGTAAACCCCCGGTATGAAGTGGTACACTAAAATTCTGTCTCTTCCCCTGCTGCTCCTCCCACTGACACTCAGTGCCCAGGACAAGCTCAGCCTGCAGAAAAAATATGACCAGCTGCAGAGTGAGATCAAAGATGCACAGGACCTGCTTAGCCAGACCCGTGAAAAGAAGAACAACAGCCTCAGTCAGGTCAAGTTGCTCAATCGCAAGATCAATGTGCGTGAAGAAATGATCCGCAACCTGAGTATGCAGGTGCAGCAAACAGCTATTCAGATCCGTGAATCTTCAGAGAAGATCACCGCTATGGAGGCCAACCTGGAGAGTATGCGTGAAGACTATGCCCGCATGGTTTATTATGCTTATGTGAACGACAAGGAATATGAACCCATCCACTTTTTGTTTGCCTCCGGAAGTATCAATGATGCCTATACAGAAATTGAATATGTAAGAGAATACACAACGTACAGAAAACAGCAGGCATCTGCCATAAAAGCTGCACAGGCTGCACTGGAGCTGCGCATAGCTGAACTGGAGAAGGACAAGGTGACCAAACAAAATCTGCTGACGGAAGAACAGGATCAGCGAAACACCCTTTCCAAAGAAAAAGAAGAACAGGATGTCACCCTCCAGGGGCTGCAGGGTGAAGAAAAAAAGATCCTGGCCCAGATAGACCAGAAGAAAAAAGACGCTAATGCCCTGAACAAGCAGATCCAGGCCATCATTGCAGAAGAGATCAGAAAAGAAAAGGAACGAGCGGAAGCAGAAGCGAGGAAAGCAGCAGAAAAAGCCGCCAAAGAAAGCGGTACGTCCACCACCAGTACGGTCAAGGAGGAAAAGAAGACCACCGCTCCGGTCAACGCTGGCCTTACCCCGGAAATGGCCCTCATAGGCCAGAACTTTGCCAGCAACAAGGGCAGGTTACCCTGGCCCGTAGAACGTGGCACCATCACCGGTAAATTCGGAACCCAGCCTCACGCCGTACTCAAGAATGTAACGGTAGAGAATAATGGAATTGATATCACTACAACTGCCGGAGCAGCAGTGCGCTGCCTTTTTGATGGAGAAGTGGTCAATATCATCTTCAATCCATCCTTCCAGAAAGGGGTCATCATCAAGCATGGCGAATATTATACGGTCTATACCGGCCTCACGTCTGTGAGCGTCAAAGCCGGCGATAAGGTCAGCACCAAACAGACCATCGGTACCGCCTACACAGATGATGACCGGACCGAAGTACACCTGGAGATCTGGAAAAACACCACCCTGCTGGACCCTGCTGCCTGGATATCCAAATAGCGCCCTGCAATTCTGTATCTTTGCAGTAAATCACAGCAGATGAACAGCGTGTTACTCATCAGCATGCCCAGTGGAATGGAATGGATCATTATCATATTTGCCATTTTACTTCTTTTCGGCGGCAAGAAGATCCCGGAACTCATGAAGGGTCTCGGCAAAGGGATCCGTGAATTCAACGATGCCAAGAACAACATCAACAAAGAGTTGCGTGACGGCATGAATGAAGAACCCAAGAAGTCAGAAGAGAAGTAACTGCCCGCATGTCTTTTCGGTATGAGTCCTTACCTGTGCTGCAGGAACAACTGCGTAAACAGGAACTGAGTTGTCGTGAAGTGGTAGAACACTATGTTCGCCAATGTCACGACCACAGGCATTTGAATGCCATGCTGGAAGTATTTGAGGAAGATGCACTCATACAGGCCGATAGACTGGATGAAAAACTGCGCAATGACCTGCCTTTAGGAAAGCTCTATGGCATGGTGATAGCCGTGAAGGATGTCATCGTAATGAAGGGCAAGGAAGCTACCGCCAGCTCAGCTATTCTGCAGGGTTTCGAAAGTCTCTTCAACGCTACCTGCATAGACAGATTACTGGCCGAAGATGCCATTATCATCGGTCGCACCAACTGCGATGAATTTGCCATGGGTTCATCCAATGAGACCTCCATACATGGTCCTGTTCTCAATGCCGCCGATGAGACCAAAGTGCCCGGCGGTTCTTCAGGAGGTTCAGCAGTGGCAGTGCAGGCAGATCTGTGCATGGCCAGCCTCGGCACAGATACCGGTGGTTCTATTCGTCAGCCCGCATCGCTGACAGGCACCGTTGGCTTCAAGCCGACCTATGGTCGCATCAGCCGGTACGGACTTATAGCTTACGCTTCTTCTTTTGATCAGTGCGGCACCTTCACCCGGAATGCAGTAGACGCAGCCATGCTCACAGAAGTCATGGCCGGACAGGATCCGCATGATGCTACTTCGTCCAGCCAGCCGGTACCCGATTATGCAGCATTGCTTGAACCACCCGCGAAACTCCGTATAGCCTGGTATCCGCAAACTATAGACAATGGCAAGCTGGATCCGGAAGTGAAACAACAGTTCCATGATTTGCTGGAAAAACTGAAAGCAGCCGGACATACGGTAGAATCAGTTGACTTCACGTATCTGGATTACCTTGTTCCCACTTATTACGTACTGACAACCGCCGAAGCATCGTCTAATCTGTCGCGGTTCAGTGGCATCCATTACGGTCATCGCACCGAAGTGACCGCCGATGTGGATGAGGTCATCAGCCGCAGTCGCAGCGAAGGATTTGGTGAAGAGGTCAAACGGCGCATCATGCTGGGCACATTTGTACTCAGCTCGGGCTATTATGATGCCTATTACACACATGCGCAAAAAGTGAGAAGGATCATCCGCAATGAGACCCTCGATGTGCTCTCCAGGTTTGATATCATCATCACCCCAACCACACCTACTACCGCATTCGCTATCGGCGAAAAGACCACAGACCCCATTGAAATGTACCTCGCAGATATCTATACCGTGCAGGCCCCCATTGCCGGCATTCCTGCCATATCTGTTCCCCTGCATACACACAGTAACGGACTGCCATACGGTATGCAGCTGATGGCAGCTCCATTTCGTGAAGACCTGCTGCTCGCTGTGACTGACCACCTGATGCAGCATTTCAGATAATTGATTGTGGAAAGCTTAATTTAGGTCGCTCAGAAAATAAAACCACTCTGTAGTAGTTTTAAAAATCGATTTCTTTGTGACTATGCACATGCCAGATATGAAAGTATTCGTTTGTTGTAGTTTAATGGCCATTGCCTCTGTTGCCTGGGGAAACGGACCGGATTCCACCAGCCTGGAACTGTCCTTGCCTGATGAAGAAGTGAACCGGATGGACAGTCTGATCGAGAGCTGGTTCTCTGATAACCCTGCCATACGTTTTGCTGAAGAAGAGTACCGCTCTTTAGGGTTTGCCGCTACTGATACGCCGCGTTACAATCCGGATGAGATCACCCGGCGCCTCGATGCTATTGAAACACCTATTCCGCTTACTTATAACAGCACCGTTCAATCCTTCATTGATCTCTATACCGAGCGACGCCGCAGCAAGGTATCTGAAATGCTCACCCTCGGGCAGTTCTATTTTCCCATGATCGAAGAAGAACTCGATCGTCGGGGGCTCCCTATGGAACTTAAATATGTGGCAGTTATCGAATCTGCTCTCAATACCCACGCAGTTTCCAAAGCAGGCGCAACCGGTCTCTGGCAGCTGATGTACGGAACCGGCAAGTTGCTGGGACTTCGCATTGACAGCTATGTAGATGAAAGGAGAGATCCTTACCTGGCCACCGAAGCCGGCATAGAATACCTGAGCCGTATGTATGACATTTACGGCGACTGGTTATTATCTATTGCGGCCTATAACTGCGGACCGGGTAATGTGAACAAAGCACTTCGCAAAGCCGGGGGTGGAAACAAGACCTTCTGGGATATATGGGCTTATCTGCCAAGAGAGACCAGGTCGTATGTGCCCATTTTCATTGCAGCTACCTATACTTTCGAATACCACAGAGAACACAACATCCTGCCGGCTGAATTTACCTATCACTATGATATGGTGGACACAGTGATGGTTACCCGCAAGATGACACTGGATCAGATCGGTCCGTATGTGGGCATGACTGTAGATGAACTGAAATATTACAACCCCTGCCTGAAAACCAATACCGTTCCGGGTGGCAATACACCTTACTCCCTGCGTCTGCCCAATGAAGCGGTAGCCATGTGGATCACCAATGAAGAACAATTGTATGCTTCACTGGAAACTCCGGTGAAACAGGAAACAGCAACGGTCAGCAGATCAGAAAAAGAACCGGTTGCAGCAGTTACTACTGCAGTTGCCGAAAAGAAAGAAGTTGCTTCCACTGTTACAGTGAGCTATGTAGTAAAGAAGAACGACAACCTCGGATATATCAGCCAGTGGTTCAACTGCAGTGTGTCGGATCTCAAAAAATGGAATCACCTCAGCTCCACGAAGATCATGCCCGGTCAGAAACTAAAGATCGTTGTGCCGGCAGATCAGCAGGAACACTATGCATCTGTTACCCACATGAGCTTCAGTGATAAACAGAAACTGTCAGACATGCAGATGGTACAGAGCGGCGAACAGAAAAAAGAATCTGAAGTGGTGTATTACACCATCAAACCAGGCGATTCACTGTGGTCTATCTCTAAAAAGTATCCGGAAAATACGATCGCAACACTGCAGGAAATGAATCAGATCGGACAGAACGAAACCCTGAAGGTGGGTTCGAAAATCAAGATCGTAAAATGAATCGTTCAGGAAAATTATTCCTGTTTCTTCTTACTATCACAGGTGTAGTATCCTGCAAGCAGGTAGATTCTACCAACCTCCCTTACTCAATAGGCACGGTAGATGAAATGGTAGTGGTACTAAACAGCGTTGATTCAACAGATACCCTGTTTCGTGTCATAGATGAATACCTCGGTGCCAGCTATGGATATACACCACAACCCGAACGGCGCTTCAATGTCATTTATGCAGACATGGCCACCTACCAGAACACCTTTGAACGGCATCGCAACCTGGTGTTCATCGGCGATCTGGAACAACCCACTGCATTTTCACGCTTCATCGGCGAACTTGTGGGCGAAGACCGCGTAGCCAAACTCAAACAGGCAGGCAATAGTTTTTATCTGCCGCTGGAGAATATGTGGTCACACCCGCAGTATGTAGAAGCCATCGTAGCTGCAGACCGTGACCTGCTGCTGGCAGACCTGGACAATATTCTGACCGGACTGTTACAGCGGGTTTCTGATCGTGAGCTGAACAAGATCAGAAGTAACCAGTATGTGGCTGGACACAACCTGCAAGTGGAAGAAGCTCTGGCAGACGCAGGCATCAACCTGCAGGTTCCTGCCGACTTTAAAGCCCTTTCTGTGTCAAAAGAGAACTTCTGGTTTCTGCGAAAGAGTACCATTGATATGACCGCCAGTATCATGATCTACTGGGAACCCTACTCAGATTCTGCACAACTGAAACCTGAATATGTATTACACCTCCGTGACAGCCTCGGTCTGACCTACGAAAGCAGCAAGGTTGCCAATAGCTTTATGCAAACCGAATACCGCGTAGCGCAGCTGCATGAACAAATAGATTTCAACGGCGCCTATGCATTGCGATCAAGGGGTTTGTGGCGGCTGGTCAATGACTTCATGGGTGGCCCCTATATCAACTTCTGGGTCTATGATGAACAGCACAACCGGATGGTGTACCTGGACGGATATGTCTATGCACCGGATATGCGTAAACGTCCGCTGGTCAGACAGCTCGAAGCTATTCTCACCAGCTATGACCCGGTTCCTTAGAGATTATTTGACAATTTAATTACATTTAGGTTCTGTTATCTAAGAACGGAACCTGAAGAATTATGCCGATTAGGAAGTGGGCTGTCTGGATCATCCTGGCAGCATTTGTAGAAATACCCCACACCCTGCAGGCTCAGTTAGAGGTCACTACCGGATATACCGCAACAGAATTGGCCAATGCACTGGCAGGAACAGGTGTTACCATTAGTGGGGCTACCCTTGTATGTGCCAACGGTGCAAGCGGCATGTTCGATTGTGTAGATTGCAATGTGGGCTTGTCTGACGGCGTGATCCTTACTACAGGATCGGCAGCAGGTGCCGTAGGCCCAAATAACAATACAGAGATCTCTACCAATAATGGTACCGCCGGCGATGCTGACCTCAATGCTTTACCCGGTGTGAGCAATACCCACGATGGTTGCGTGCTGGAATTTGATATTACTCCGGTATTTGATGAGATCAGTTTTGAGTACGTCTTTGGATCTGATGAATACCTGGAATATGTAGGCCCGATCAATGATGTATTTGCATTCTTCATCAGTGGTCCAGGAATTGCAGGAACTGTCAATATTGCTCTCGTACCCGGCACCTCTATACCGGTAGGTATTTCTACCGTGAATTCTACCTCCTATTCTGCTTATTACAATAATAATGGTACAGGTGCAGGAGGCGTCTATTCAACAGATCCGTATTATATTCAATATGATGGTTTTACAGATGTGTTTACTGCCACACAGGAGGTGATACCCTGTGAGACCTATCACCTGAAACTTGCAATAGGCGATGAAGCCGATCATTTTGTTGACTCCGGAGTCTTTCTGCAGGCTAACAGTCTGGGTGGTACTGACAATATAGCTTTTTCCTATTCAGGTGGCCCCTATTGTCCAACCGATCCGGATCCTGTTCCCGTGCCGGATCCGGGTGCTACCATTGGAACTTTTTCTTCTACTCCTGCCGGACTGGTCATCAATACTGCCACCGGAGAGATCGATATAGATGCATCCGTTCCGGGCACTTATACCGTAACCAATACCGTAGTGGTGCCGGGCTATTGTGATCCATTGTACTACAGTGTTACCATAACCATACTGGAAGGCCCGGAAGTGATCATTGACCCCACTGACCCGGTCATCTGCACAGGAGAGTTTGTTGAACTGGAGGCGATCGCTACACCATCTGGCGGCGACTGTTCGCCGGTTACATTCAGCAACCTGACAGATTATGCCATCCCGGCAGGACCAACGGTATCATCACCGATCGCTGTAAGCGGCATTTCGCCTTTGGGATTCAGCACCGCCATGCTTGAGTCGGTCTGCCTGAACATTGACCATACCTTTGATGCAGACCTGGATATCTCCCTCCAGTGTCCGGATGGCACAACCATTAACCTGTCTTCAGATAATGGCGGTGCCGGCGATGACTATACCAATACCTGCTTCGTAGTAAGCGGGGCACCTCCCGTTACATCAGGGTCTGCCCCATTTACCGGCAGCTTTACTCCTGAGCAACCGTTCTCTATGTTGACAGGCTGTACAGTGAATGGTACGTGGAACCTGGTCATAGATGACGACCTTGCCGGCGATCTTGGAACCCTGCTGGATTGGAGCATCAGTTTTGTCTGTACCAATGAAATTGAATCATACAGCTGGACCCCTGCAACAGGACTGTCATCTACTACAGACAGCCTTGTTGATGCCAGCCCTGTAACCACTACTACTTATACCGTAACCGTAACAGAAACAGCCGGCTGTGCCACCACAGCTACTACTACTGTTACTGTAACCGACGCCCCTACTGCGGGTTTTGTTTACAGCGGATCACCTTATTGCACAGATGAAGCAGACCCTGCACCACTGCTGGATGCCGGTGCCAGCTCCGGAACCTGGAGCAGCAGTCCCCCCGGTCTGGTTATTAATGCTGCCACAGGTATAGTAGATCTCAGCCTTTCTGCCCCGGGCACTTATACCATTACCAATGCAGTTACCGGACCAGGTGCATGCCCGGATGCGCTGGAAACCAGTACCATAACCATCAGCCCTTCCTATGCGTTTACCTTTACTGATGAAATATGCAGCGGAGATACCTATGTGTTGCCCGATGGAAGTACTACCGGCAGCGGAGGTACTTATACTGCTAACCTGATTACTATTGATGGTTGCGACTCCGTGATCACAACTATTCTGACTGAACACACATCCACGGCAGTGACCGAGGATGTGTCCTTGTGTGATGGTACCTCTTACATCCTGCCCGATGGTTCCAGTGTTGGTACAGCAGGTACCTATATCTCTTCTTTGACATCTGTCTTCGGTTGTGATTCTGTCATTACTACCAACATCACAATAGAACC
>ERZ795053.3592-NODE-3592-length-17489-cov-4.893599_pt1 | contig 17489 bp, 9 predicted proteins | sample MGYA00375137_ERZ795053 | MGnify/ENA primary metagenome ERZ795053 (study PRJEB30182, sample SAMN05720284) | activated sludge metagenome | isolation source: Anaerobic digester | place: Hong Kong | collected 2014-12-17 ...
CCGTGCGACCGGTTGATCGGTTGATAACATACGCTTCTCTCTCATCCCTTTGCTGCTTTGCTGTAGTCGTTCACTGCTTGGCTGTGCAAGGATTCAACTATGTCGCACATCGGCGAGTGTGAATCCTTGCGCAGCGCACCCATACGTTCTGGTTTACCGGACAACCACCGGTAAGAAGAGCTGATTCGGGGCATTGTGTGCTTCGGTGATTGTCAAATGGACCGCGATCTGCTCTGTTGCTGCCGTATCGCTGCTGCCACTACGTCTGATCGTTACGGTGCCGTTGTATGCGCCAGGAGCTAATCCCCAGGGCGCGCTTTGCACCAGGAGAGTGTCGGCACCGGCACCACTCTTTGTGAACAAGAGCCAATCAACGTCACTGGTGACGGTCCAGCCGCTGCCATCGCCGTTATGGAGCGCCAACGGTAGTGCATCGACTTCGTGTAGATGAATGACCCGTCGGTTTACCTGAGGGACAGCGGGTTCACCGAGCCGGATGTTGTCGATCCACAATGTGCCGCTTCCCGTGCCAAATTCAAGGGCTACCTCGAAACCATTGAGCGCGTTCGGATTTACCCCTTGGCTGGTAAAGGCGCTGAGTGGAATCGCCACCAATTGCCACTGCGTGTTGGGTGTCACATAATCGGCCAGGGCGACGCGGGCACGCTGCGTCCCATCGCTGAGATAGAGCGAGACCGGCACGGTTGGTGCAGCGCCACGAACCCAGAGCGTCAGCAGGGAATCCGTGGGGGCGTGCATTTCCCCCAATTCACTGTGCCAGAGTGCATAGCCGCCGTTGCCCACGGTGAAGTCAAGTTGCAGCGCGTGACCGCCGCTGTGGGTCGCATCGCCGGTTATCACCTTTGCCGTCAATGTGCCGTTGGGCGCTGAGGTCCAATAGCCGAGGCCTTGGCCATTTTTCTCAAGATCCCCGTCGTCGAAGCTATCGATCACCTGCGCCGTTGCCAGTGTGGTCAGCCGGATCTCTGCAACATAAAGGCGACCGGTGGTCGGTACATCGGCATTGTAAAAGGTAAGGCTCAAGCTGTGCAGGTCCGTGCGATCCAATTGTTTGCCAAAAGAAGCAAGGGGGATTTGAATCCACTGCCACGTGCTCGTTACACCACCGGGCAAAAAGTCGCCGACACTTAGCCGCGGCTCATAACCGTTGCCATCGCGCAGCCCAACATGAAGCTGTTCTCCGCCCGCGGCGCCACGTATCAGCAGATCGATTGTCGTATAGGTCTCTGCGTGAAGTCCCTTCAGCTCGGTATAGTATCCGGCATATTGGTCGCTCTGGTCAACTTGATAGTCGAGCACCAACTGTTGCGCGCTCTGATAGGCCGTTAGGGAGCCACCGTGGGTTGGTTCATTGAAAAGGCCACTGTTGCCGCCGATACGGTTGAGCGGTCGTTCACCGCCAAAATCATCAACGAGTAAGGTGGGGCGGTCATCAATCTGGTAGCGATAGTAGGAGCGTGGCGCATCAACGGGCATGCGGCTGCGGTAGCCATTGACATGCAGTACTTCAACATAATAACGTACATCGGTGCCAAGCGGTTGGCCGGGCAACTGTCCTTGCACCGTGGTCTGGCCATCGGTGGCGCGCGTGGCATTCATCGCCGCTGCTTGATAGCTTTGGCCCTCATTGAGGCTGTAGTAGAGCACCGTTTGCGCAATGGCACTGGCTTCGGTGGCAACAAAACTCACCGTGCGAGCCGTCGTATCGCTGTTGCTTTCCGCCAATGTTGTGGGGGCAAGCAAACCCGTGTTTGTAAAGCTGATCTGGTCAAGTGAAAGCGCCAGTGGCTGACCATTGCTTTCGGCATTGAGCCAAAGGACAGCTTTGACATCCCGCCCGGTATAGACGCTTGTCTCGCCAAAGCCGCGCTGCCGGAAGTGGCTCAACGGAAGAATATATTGTTGCCATTCGTTGGTTGGCACAAAGACGGCCTGGTAGTAATCGGCGTCTTTGATACCAGCGGTCTCAAGCAAAACGCGTACCGGCGTGCCATTGCCCTTCGCCCAGAAACGCAACACCTGATAGGGACTGACATCGACCGGCATGCCGTTGGGATTGAGGGTGCGCCCGATCCCGATGGTATCCGCACCCTGTGGTATCACCGCGGCGAGATCGGCACAACCGGCCAAAAAGAGATCCTGTTTGTCGATGCCATCCGTTGCGCGACAGTTGCCCAGGGTCAGTTTGTCGGCGTTGCTCTGATCCGGCCCGGCGACAAACCAGAGACCGCTGCCAGCGTAGACTTTGTCGGCAAAGCCGTTGCTTTCCACATAGATCGTGGCATCCAGCAAACCTGGAAAAGTCAGCGGAATGTTTGTCGTGCCGGTTGCCAGCGTAACGGATTGGGCAAAGGGTTGCAGGAGCAGTCGATCGGTCTGGCTGCGCCAGGTACCATGAATTTGGACCGTTATCGGCTCGCTACCAAGGGCAGCGATGTCGAGCGTGACGGTGTCGAGGGTGGTGCCGACCTGTTTGATGAAGACCGTGGGTGCGGTGGGTGCCGTGTCATTGTGATAGATCACCTGCCAATCACCCTCGCCAAAGCCGTTGAGTCGCAACAGAATCGCTTGCAAGAGCTGTTCTGTCGTCGTCGGGTCGTTGCTCCACACCTGCATGTTGAAGACATAGTCAAAGGAAAAAGCAAAGCCGGCGCCGTATTCATCTTGGGTCCATGTGCTGTCGATGTGAAACTGTCGTGCCGTCTCATCGACAAAGATGTGGAAAATCAGTGCATCTTCGTAGCCGTGTGCGGCACTTTGTGCCGTCGAATGCCAGAACCACGCTTTGTCGGCTGGCGGTACATCGATCAACTGGGGCGCGATCTGGTCAAATTCATAGCCCTTGAAACGATTGCAAACGCCATAGTCGTGGGCATACGGTTCGCCGACGGAGAGGATGCCCAAGGCGACTGCTTGAACATTGCCCGCTTCGTCCACAAAGTCGACAGCCTTGGCATCCGGTGCCGTGGTGACGGCCAATACGTCGGCGGGCACGGCCGGTTGGGGCGTGGTATTGAGCGGCCCCGCGGCCGGCATCAACTCATCGAGACCCAGCACGTAGACTTCACGCTTGTTTGCTTTGTGCCAAATGACGTCGGCACTCTCCAGGCCGGCGGCCACGATCGTTCCATCTTGACTGGTCTCACCAACACTGCCCAAAAAGATACTGGGATTGCCAGGCAGCGGTTCCGATTCGAGCCCGCCGTCTCCGCCACTGCCCACGCCGCTGCCATTGTTTTCCGCAAGCTCATTGCGCCAATCATTTTCACTCCCATCGTTGGGATAGATGGCCATCGGATCAGTGATGTCGGCGATTGGTGGACCCCACTGCGTATCGTCGGCATCGATCGCTCTGTCGAGCCCGTCGCCATCGCCATCGACCTTCAGGAGCTCACTATGGCTTTCTGTTTTGTCGGACCAGCCATCACCATCCGAATCGCGATCCACATAGTCGGGGTCACCGTCGTTGTCGGTATCAATCGGTGTGGTGCCACCGCCATAGGCTTGGTCAATCCCATCACTGTCAACAGTGCCGGAAGGGGCAGTGTAATCTGCGGTGGCCGGTCCCTCAACACCATCGGGGATCCCATCACCATCGGCATCGAGATCGAGGAAATCGGGCAAGTCGTCGCTGTCGTAGTCGGGGACCCCGCCGGCACTGCCGAGGTCGCTCTCCTGATCCACTTGCCCATCGCCGTTGCTGTCCGTGAGACCGGCTTCGACAATATCCAGGATGCCATCATTATCGCTGTCGAGATCGGAGGAATTGATGACGCCGTCGCCATCGGTATCGCGATCGCAGCTACCCAGTTGAAAAAACTGGATGTCATCGAGAAAGTTGCCGGTGGTCGTGTTGCCGTTGGCTGTGGCAATGGCTTTGTAGAAAAAGCGAGTTGTAATCTGCCCTTCGGGGACCACATAGGTTCCCTGGTAGACGGACCATCTGTTTTTGTCGGTTGCAAAGGTCCCCAATGATGTGTAAGGGCCGTCAGGCGCGCCGACCAACAGTTCGATCGTATCCGTCCCCGTGCGTCCGCGGTGGGCAAAAGACCAGCGCATGGTGCTACCGGGGGAGGTGGCAATATCCTGGTAGAGGGCGGCACTCTGGTTGGCATTAATTTCGGCAAATTGTTTGCCCTTGTGCGCCCGGACATTTTCATAGCCGCTGCGCCAGAGTTCAATTTCCGAGTCGGTGGCTGTTGTGGACCAGCCATCGATCAGAAACGATTTGTAAGCAACCGCGATCTTAGGATACGAGCCCCATTGCTTGCTCGTCAGGGCGAGCGTTGATTGAATTTCGGGCAGTTCAAAGGAACCGTTGATAACGGCCAATGGCAGTGTCGTGGCCTTCCCAATACACTCGACACTGTTTGGAATGCCGTCGCGATCATCGTCGGGGGTATGATCGACAGCATAGAGCGGTTGTGGATGTAATATCAGCGCTGCCAATACAAAAAACAAAATACTGATTGGCAGCATCGGCTGGCAGTATTTCCGGGCATAGGTGGACATGAGCAATCTCCTCTGGAACAATTAATCAACGGTTGAGGCAGGCGTGATCAATTGCAGGCGATTGGTGATCACTGGGTTCAAGGTTCCGTGCCATTTGCCGGCGTTGTACGGCGGATGAGTTTTATACGGAAAGCGGTTTGGGAATAAAGCGGCGTCCCGGTAACCACTGTCCCACGGTAAGGCGCACTTTGCCCTTCTCTTTTTCTGCCAGAAGCTGTTCAAAGTGTAACAGGTACCAATCGACAACTTCATGGATCGGTAGCCCCTGCGAAGCCAGGAAGTTGCGCTTCCCCAATTCGCCGGCGTACTCCGGGTTGTCCAATACCTTGGCAATGGCCGTGGCCAGGCTTTGACTATCGCCGGGTGTAAAGAATTCGCCGGCATAGCCCTCTTCTTCAATCACTTCGGCGAGGTCACCGATCTTGGGTAGGACTGCCGCTTTTCCATAGCTACCCGCTTGATGTAACACCCCAGAACTGCCGGTTGTGCTCGTATAGGGAAAGACAACCACAGCGGCCTCGCGAAAGGTACGGGCCACCGCGGTTTCCGGCACATAACCGGTGAAGCGGATGGCAGGATTGGCCGCGTAGCGTTCCGCCACTGTCGCCAGATAGCCCTGGGCGTTGGGACTATCGCTGCCGGCGATGACCAACTCAATATCATCGCGTCCCGCTGTTTGCAAACGCTCGAAAGCCTCGATCAAGGTCTCGACCCGTTTGTACGTGCCGAACTTACCAAAAGCCATGATCTGTTTCACCCCCGCGGGTAGGGCAAAGGATGGTTGTGTTTTCGTCTCCTCAAAGCTGCCATGGGGGGTGAGAATGACATTGTCCGCATGGTATTTGGCGTTCAGGATCTCGACATACTTTGGGATGGTCAGGGCCACGCGGTCTGCGGCAAGGACCATGCGTGTGGTCAGGTTGCCAAAGAGACGGATCATGCGCTCCATGAGCTCCGAATCGGCATAGCCGGCACTTTTTAAATCGACGGTCTCCATGATGTTATGAAGCAACACAACGACAGGAATGCCCAAGGCTTTGACCGCCAGCGGCGCCATGAGGCCCATCGTTGCCGCCCGTTTGCGACCACCAAAGGAAGCAAATTGAATGTTAAAGAGCACCACATCCGGCTTGACATGGTGAATCGTGTGGACAATGCGCGCAATGTTGCGGCGTGCGTTGAAACGCCAACAAGGGATAATCCGTAGACCGGCCTGCCCACTCGTGCGCGGTTGATGCGGTGGATAGCTCTCTTGGCCCGGCAGCTCATCGGAGAGGACCACGACGTCATCGACTTCCGGTTTTTGGCGAAGGGCGCGGACAAAGTGATAGGCATACTCATTGAGCGTGCCTTGACTTGGGGGATAGGGGGAAATCACCGCAATTTTCATCCTCGCTGCCTCGCTCTCCTGAATTGAAATCAGCAATCGCTGTCTAAGTGGCGATATGTTATCTGTTCAATAGTACCTTACGGATCTGTTTGAGACCTGTCTTTAGTTTATAGTATAGCGATGCTTACAGGGAGAATACCTGTCCAAAAAATTACAGTAAGGAAAATCCCGCAAATGTTGTACTGTTCCTTCCAGGTATTCAGAAAAAGACGCGTGGTTTTCGTCGTCTGTTTGACTGGCGGCCATGATTTGGCTTATGTTTTGAGAGACAATCGCTGCGGTTTTCGAAATAGGTAGAGTAGCGGGTTACCTGCAACGGGCGATGTTCAATTTACGCAGTACTAGCGGTGGGAGCGGTGCTGCCAACGCCAGCCTACCAAGAGGACAGAGAGGAGAAAGCAACTGACCGAGGCAATCCAGAAAGGCTTTGTCAAAAAATACCAATTGGGCAGCAACGTAACGTTGCGGTCGGCATGTGACGCGACCAGTGCCGCGGCTGGTTTAGCCGTGCCATCGCGCCGGAAGATCCCCATATGGGCTTGGGCGGCGCGCTGCCAGGGCATACGGAATTCGGCCAAGGGCACTTCCGCAAAATCGTAGAGCGTCCAGACCAGATAGCCCAGGGTGTCCAGCGATTGGTGCGCGTTGAGGATGGCTGCATAGTAGTTTTGTTGCTCAAGTTCGGTCTGACCGGGGAAGAAGGGCGAGTTCCACGTGGAAAAGGTAAATTCTTCGAGAAGCAAGGGTTTGTTACCCGTGGCCTGTTGCAGCGCTGCCACACGCGGCAGATACGCATTGGCATCATCAAAGTAGTGGTAGGCGACAAGATCAACCAGATCATGGAGCGCGGTGGCAGCTTCGGGAGTAGACCAACCGATGGTTATCAAATGATGCGGATCGTGCCGGCGCACATGATTGATCACAAAGCGCAACCACGCGTCCACCAAGGGCTGGCTGTTAAAGGCATAGTCCCGATCCGGTTCATTCTTGATATCCCAGGCCAAGATGGCCGGATGGTCGGCAAATTCGGGGATGAGGGTTGCCAGGTGACGGGCATCGGCAGCCCAGGTGGCGGGATGGTGGTCGGTGTGGTGATCAAAGAGGGTGACGATGACCTTGAGACCGGCTACCTCGGCACGGCTGAGTAGATCGGTCAACTGGGCGCGGCGTTGTGCCGTCACGGCCGCACCACCGAAATCCGTGTAGGGGAGAAAGATGCGTACGGTGTTCAGCCCAAGCGCGCGGACAAGCGCGAAATCGCTAGTGGTCTGTTGGGGATCGTAGTTGGGCCAGAAGGCTGTCCAGGGTGTGGCTTGCGGATAGTAATTGATGCCGGCGACAACAAAGGGTTGACCATCCACCCACAGTGTACCGGTGTTGATCGTGGCGAGGCCAGCCACTGGTGCCGGCGTTGTGTCCGTGGTTGCTTTCTCTGGTTGCCATGGCCCGACAATGGCCGGCGTAGCATTGCCAAGCCGTCGCCATTGATAGATCCGCCAATTGCCATCTTCCAATACCATGACGACATCATAGCGGTGTGTGCTCTGCAACACGGTGCTGTCGGTCGCCTGCTGGCGGGTGCCATCCAGCGGTAGGTATTGCTGGACCAACTGCACATTGTAGTCGGCAAAGCCGACAATGGAGCCATCATCGGCGTAGTAGTGTAGCTCCACCTCGTGATGCAGATTGCTCTGACGAATGGTCCACCCACTGGCAACGGTTTCGGTAACGTTGCGGGTGACGCCGGCAAGGGCAGGGCCGGCGTAGTAGGTGCCCAGACCATACGGTTGCCCCACTTCAAGAGAAATGCCCCACTGAGCCCAAGCGCGCAAATACGAACGTGTGATGAGGTCACGCGTGTTGGGTTCCATCTCCCGTTGCTCTACTGACTGCGGTCGATCCGGCAGCCACACGAGCCGTTCCTCTAGGTCAGCCGGCGCTGCTGGTATCAGGTTGAGTGCCGTGGCTGGGTCAGCGCCGGACTGTGTCCGCACAATGAGTCTGCCCAAGCCAACAAGGGCACTGATCGTTAGGATGATCAGGCCTACCAGTAGTGCCCACCAAAGCGTTGCCTTTATGCGCTCAATGGAAGAATCCCTTTGGTATCATTAATTATCCCCTAGTTCCACCATTGTCTCGCCTTGACCCACACCGGCACTGACGAGAACCTGGTAACGCCCGGCGGGGAGTGTACTGATGCGAAAAACGGCTGTCGCAAAACCGGCGGAGGCAGGGGCTGTGATTTCTACCGTTGCGTTGACCTTTCCCGCGGGGCGCAGGGTGAAATGCACTTCGCTGCCATCGGGAATGTACTGATCCAGCGGTCCCAAGAGTGGTCCAGCGATCAATGTGAGTACCTCGGTGCCTGGCACGGCGCGCACCACAATCGGTGTTGTCCCAATCCCAGCCGCAAAATCGAGGGACAGGGGGGAACTGGTTGTGTTGTGAACAAGTGCTTCCACGTGAATCTGGCCAGGAATTGCAGGGGATTGTAGCTGAACAGCTGCTTTTCCGTCAATGATTTGGGCAAGCAAGGTGCGTGTTGTGCCATCGGGGTCGGTCACAATAAAGGTGACGGCAGTGCCATCAAGGAGAACATTCCCAAAGTGATCTTGCAGGGGATCGGTATAGACCGTCACCAAGCGACGGCCATCGGCAACGCGTCGGCTCGGTTCGTTGTGGATGGCAAACGGCGCCGGCGCACCTGGGACGGCGAGAACGGTGCGTTCGGGGCTGTGGGCGGCCCCTGCCGTGGCTGCCATCTCCATGCGACCGGCCACCGTTCGGCTAAAGACGCGGATCCAGGCCAGCAGATGTTGAGTTGGGGCCGTGAGCAGCTCGACACCATCCATGAGTTCCGCGTCGGTGGCGGTTGCGGCCACCGGATGCAACACACGAACTGTAACGAGTGTTCCTTCGGCCACCGCGTTGCCAAAGCGATCATGGGGCAGTGCCGTGACCATCGTCCAGTGTTTGCCATCGGCTGTGATCGAGCGTGGCCCCGCCAAGGCAACGAGCGGTTCCACCGGCTCGCCGGGCACAATTGTCAACTGCAGACGGCCCGTGGCTGCACCACTCTGGGCAACGAGTTCTACCTTGCCCGCTACCTCTGTGGCGGCAGCTGCGATTGGAACGTGCGCCTGCCCTTGGTGCAACTCTTGCGCAAAGCGGCGCGTCCCATTGGTGTTGAAGAGATAGAGCGCAACCTCTTTCTGATCCACTGCGGGCCGGCTCGTAATCGTGACGGTAAACGGCGTGCCCGCGGTGACGATCGGCGGGGCGTGCAGAATAATCTGCTCAACGATGAATTCCGGTTGCAATACATTTGTGACCGATTGGCTGTCATCACCCGGCAAGTCGTGGCAGGCGATGACGACAGCTGTTAGCATCGAAAGGAAGAGCCAAACCACAAGCCGCAACCGGGGGTGGGTTTGCTGCCATGGCGTTTGCGCTACCTTTGAAAACATACGTCGTCATTTCGTTTGAGGCCGTTTGTGCACTGGAGATGGCCTTATTCTTCCACAAAATAGTTGACGCTCACCCGCAGAAAATGATATGCATGATTTCCTGGTATCGCAACAAAATCACTGCGTATCGGATCTAGCTCAACCTGATTCTGCAAGGAATTGGTATAGATCTCTGCGGGAATTGTTATTTCCTGTAACTGTTCGCGTGCGGTGAGTGCCACGGTGAAGGGTTCTATGCGTTGGGGACGAATGGCTGCCGGCAGATAGTGGTCATCAACCCAGAGCACCTTGCCCCGCTCGTCATACAGCGTGATCAAGAGGTGCGGCACGGTGGCCTCGCGCAGATCGTTGTTGATTAGCTCGCCATGGACGACCAATTGTCCATCAGAATTTTCTGCAATTGTTAGCTTTTGAACACCCAGCGCGCGATAGAGATCGCGCTGTGTTACAACGGCCTTGGCGACAACATCGAAGGTGCCCAGTGTGCTTGCATCGGGAAAGACAAAGGGCCAGGTTGCACCCGGTGAAAATTCTAAGCTCGGTTGCGCAGCACCCGTGATATGCGCGGTGAGCGTGGCACCGGCAACCCCTTCAAAATCAATGCGAAATGGTGTGATTTCCAATGGCAACAACTTGTGGATGATCACATCGCCCGCATTATACCACGTCAGTCTGTTTTTTCGATTGTCGTAGACTGCCCCGGAGACAGTGATATCCGCCGGGTCTACATCCTGGTTTTGCACCTCACCGACAATGCTGTACTGGCCACGTGTATCGACGACCAGCCGTGCCGACAGAACGGCGAGGTCCGGTCGGTCGAGCACATCGGCAAAATTTGTCGTCTCGCTGGCCACGCGCCGCCGCCCCTGCGCCAGCCAGTTGACTTCGGGGCTACGCAGAAACTGATCCGGTGGCACGGTGAGATCCACCGGTGGCGGTGCAATCTTCCACTGGCCGGCAACCCAGTCAAGCGTGATGGTGGTTGTGTTGGTGTAATAGGCGAGTGCGGTAATATAACGCGCCGTGACGGCAAGTTCGTTGTGCCGTGCTTCGTCTAACACCGTCGTCATCGTCAGCCCATCGAGCTTGCTGTAAGAGGAGAGCAAGCCGCCCTGTACGGAGAGATTCAACATGAACTCTTCGAAAGGCGGGCGCGTCTGTGGGTTCATGCGTTCGTAGGCCGCGGTAAAGCGTTTAAAGTCGATATCATCGTAGTAGGCGGCAACGACGGCTTGCGGTCGACTGTGCTGCCATTGAAGCCAAAGCACGCCGGTCATCGTCAGCAGGATCACCGTGGCAATCACCAAGTAGAGATGCGTGCGCCGCGTCTGTGCATTGACGGCAGCGCCCCGTGCTTGCAGGGCTTCCCAAAAGTTTTGCAGATGTCGTTGCCACGGTGGTGCCGAAAGTTCCGCCAATTCACCGAGTTGCGCTACCGCCAACAGGCGACTATCCAACGGCTCCATGAGATAGTGGTTGGTCCAGCGGGTGAGGCCGGCCGTTGCCCGCTGTTGGCGGCGACGAAGCCAGGCCAACGATTGCTCCAGCCCCAGCAACTCCGCAAAAAGATGGAGCGGTAGTGACCAATGGGCACTCGTGGTGGTGAGGAGCGCGGCCAAAAGAGCGGCCAAGGGCAAGGTGCCGAACATCACGCGATGGTAGAGGGGAACCTCCCGTCGTGGCAACACCTCCGGCAAGACGGGAATATCCTCCCGCTCCCAAACCACAATGTCATTTTCCAATGCCCCAATGCGATGCCACCCATAGAAGAAAAGGAGGGGATCGTAAAAATTGTCGTTGGAAAAGATGTACTTCAGATTGTATTTTTCCGGCACATTGAGAAATTGTTGCAGCGAGCCGATGCCGGGGATGCCGCGAAACTTTGCCCCCTCGAGCCGTTCCACCGAGGTCGTGGTCATCTCCGGCAGGCGGCGTGCCGAGTGGTAGTTGCCGTCGACCTGCAAGGCGTCGGTCTGGATGGAGAGCCAGGCCATCTGGTCACCAAAGCCGAGGGTGAGGTAGCGCCAGCGCCAATGTTGATCCTTATTGATGAAGTTCACAATCGGCTGCATATCAATGGGCGCCGGCTGAAAGCGGCGGAATTGCGGCAGACTGACGGTAAAGACAAAGAAGGCCACCACCCCAATGGCGAGGAGCAACTGCACCGCATGCCAGGTAACCCGCCCCACCTGTTGCTGCAGCCAGCGCCCCACCGCCCCACCGTTCAGGCTGGTGATGAAATGGCCGGCCAGGGGTGCCATGAGGATGGCCGCCCAGAGAGTAAAGCGGTCGAGGGTGAGAATGTCAAAGGCGCCGCCGAGCAACAACTTGGGGAAGGGCGTTGTGCCGCCGGTGCCGAGAAAGGCCATGAGCGCGATCGATGCGGTCAACGGCCAGGCCCGGTTGCTGAAGCCACGCAGAAAAATGTAAGGCATCAGTGGGATCAGCATGCCGTAGGGAATCACCCAAAAGATCAGTCCCGCGTTCAAGTTCACGAGAAAGTTGTCCCGGCTGGCGTGGGGAATCGGCACCTGGCTGATGGGGTCGAAGCGGCTCCACGACCAGTAGGGCCAGACAATGATCAGCAACAAGGCAACCGCGCCGATGCCAAAGAGCGCGGTGCGCAGTACCGGGCCGAGGACGCGGCGCAGATGGCGTGCAACCAACGGCCACCACGTACGCCTGGTCCAATACATAGGCGTTGTGGCCTCATTGGGAAGAGGCTGATGGAGATGTTGCAGGAGTGCCAGCAAGACCACGGGCGCAATGATGAAGACGGCGCCAAAGAGGGTCGTCACATGGTGTGCGCCGGTGGTTGCGGCGATCAGGGCCCACGCCCGCCAGAGATTGCGCTTGTGGCCGCCATCGATCCACTGATAGACAAAGGGCAGTGCGTTGAGCAACAAGCAGAGCGATACAATTGTCGGCAACTGACCAAAGACATGGACCGTCTCTGCCACGCCGGAGGAGAGCACCAGCCAAAGCGCGGCCCACTGTGCGCCCTCGTCATCCACCCAGAGAGTGGCAAAACGATACATGCCAATGGTGAGCACTGCCATGGCCGTCGTCTGAATGATCACAAAGGCGGTGCGCAGGTCGCCGGTGAGCAGTGAAAGGAGCGCCATGCTCTGATGGGAGAGCGGCGGGTAACTGGTCATCGTGAAGCCGGTGTACCAGCGTGGCTCCCAGTGGTCAAACCAACTGCGCAGCCAGTGATCGGCGAAAAACATGTGAATGTAGGCGTCGTAGGTGTTGGCGTAACTGCCGTAGAGAGCGAGGCCGCCGTGGATCACCAGTGCACCGAAAATCGCCACCAAGAGGAGGGGGCGGTGGGGCTTCCAAATGTCAACACGAACCGGTTCCGGGCCGACCACCGGCGGTGGCCAACGTTCACTGTCAATCATTGCTCAGTAACACTTCTCACAACGGCAGGCTGCCCTGTCTCCACCCAAAACAGTACGCATGGTGTGGCTTGCGGTATCTGCTTTGTATGCTTTCTCTTTTTCCAGATAGGACTTTAGCCATTGTAGTTGATAATGCGTGCAAAGTAACTTACGTTATTGTAACATTGGACGGTTCTGTTGCCATGATTGCTGTGCGTGGCGGGGAATAAATGGCCGCGCACACGACCGGGGAGCACTTCCCACTCCTCCCCCGCTCGCCTTACTCCTCTCCCCCTTGGCTTGCTAATACCGGTCACCCTGCGGCGTCCCAGCCCAGTGTCTCAATGCGGAACTTGGGAATCCCCACGGCGGGATTCATGGAAAGTCTAGCGGAACGGGTGGTCACCGTGCAAGATTGGGGTAGCGGGATAGCGGCGGGTGACGGGTGCGCCCCATTCTTTTGGAATGACAACAAAGGACCACCTAAAGCGTCCGGCGTAATTCCAAAAATGTGGTACGCACCCCGGGTGGACGTATGCCTTGACAGTGGATGGTTGCTTGCTTATACTGTAGTCATGCAGAAGAGCACGCGCCGCCAGATGATCAAATGGCACCGATTTTTGGCCAAAGGGTTGGAACTCTCCGTCGGGCGGCGGGGTGTTTTGGTGGTGGCGGAAGTCGAGGTAACACAGAATCCGCCCAAGGCCGATATCCTGTTATTGCGGCGGGAAAGTGCGCAATGGACGCCGGACCAGATGGCGGTGTTGCCGGACGGCATTCGGGAGAGCCGAGCGCACCATGTGCTGATTGAGTTTAAGTATACCGAATCCTTGACGCTGGATGCGCTGCATCAAGCGCTATCCTATGAATACCTCTACCGCACCACGAATGATCTGACGGGAGAGGATGTTCGCATCTTTCTGCTCTTGGCCAAAACGCCAGGCGCCGACCGATTGCAGACATTTGGTTATGAAGCCACAGCGCAGGCCGGCATCTATATGAGCAAACAAGAGGTTATACGACATATTCCGCTTCTTGTCCTGAATGGGCTGAGCGATGCGCCACACAACGCATATGTGAAGGCCTTTGCCAGTCGACGGGCGGAGAAGGCGAAAGCGTTTTCGGCAATTCGGACACAGCCGGATATATCGGATGAGTTGTTGACCTATTTTGAAGTATTGCGGACGGTTTGGTCTTTACCGGAAGGAGTGGCCATGGATGAGACATTGACGCCGGAACGGGTGATGGAGATTGGGCGGGAGTGGAAACGCATCCTGATCCAACATACCCCGCCGGACGAGATGGATGCGTTGTTGCCGGCTGCCTACAAGCAGCATTTCATTGAACAGGGCATTGAACAGGGCATTGAACAGGGGATGTATCGGACACTGGTCGAAATCTTGCGTCGTCGTCTAGGCGAGATGCCAACGACGATTGATGAGCGGCTGCGGGAGTGCACCTTCGCCCAACTCAACACCCTCGTCAACCCAGCGCTGGATGCGGCGACGTGGGACGAGTTTGCGGCGTATTTGCCGCACTAGCCTGACAGCCGTGAAGCCTAGAACGCAAAAGGGGATGGGGTGAGCAACGCCCCATCCCCTTTTTGATCACCTAAGTAATAGTCAACTCCATTCAGTTGGCTCCGCCACACTTCATGGCGTGCGGCTGGTATTCGTAAGGGTTGACACTGTCACGGCCGCGCCGACATTGCACTGCTTGCCCTGTGTCCACTGGGCGCATAGTACTAGTACTGCTGGTTCGCGGTGGCGTTGCCGAGGTTGTTGCTTCGAAGACTGTACTGCCAAGCGCCAACTCTCAAGGCAGTTTATAGAAATAAAGCGAACCGAAACAATCACCCCAGATTCCGCAGCTAAAAATCGACGAGATAACAATAATGGACTTCGGGTCCGAGTAGAGAGATGCTCCGGAGACGGAGGGCAGTCAGGTTGAGGACGTGGCGAGCAAGGACCTGGTTGCGCCGCCGAATGGTGAGGATGTCGACGCCCTCAAAGATCTGTGCAACGCGGCGCATGGTAGGGGATTGAGTCGGTAGCCCCTTCTGGTCTGGAATGGTCTGGTTGTGAGCGGCAAGCTGGCGACGAAGTTGCCGTTCAGCCAGTGCATAGACAAGGAGAGCGAGGCCCATAATCATAATTATGGCCATAATGCGCACGGGACTCTTGAGGAAAAGGCTATCAGCAAAGAAAAGGGGGTCTTTGAGGAAGCGAAAGCCCCGCTCAACGGCACTGCCCTGTTCTTTGTAGAGAGCAAGCAACTTGGTGTCGGGCAGCGCATCCGCATCCAGCACGTTGGTGGCAATCATAAAACGGCCGAGGCGCTGTCGTTTTTCAGCCATAGCCTGCTCATTGAGGACGAGTTGGCCACTGAGTTGCCAGCCGACAATCTGGGCAACGGCATCTTTGGCGGGACGACCTGGTTTGGCATACTTCTTGAGCGGCACCGCTTGGGCTTGGGGTCGATGCCAAGGCAGCGTTGCCGCCAGTTCTGCGGCTGCCGCCTGCGCATCGGCCTGACACTGAAAGGTGCGCTGCTGCAGGGTGCGCCAGGCTGTTTCCGCTTGCTCCTTGGCTCGCTCCTCCCGCTTGTCCAGTTGTTTGCATTCCCGCTCGTAGGCTTGCTGCGAATAGACCAGAAGCCAGCGTTGGCGAATGTTGCCATAGGTGTTGCCCAACAGGCAGAGACGATAGCCCTCGTCCACATCCGTCATGGCCTCTGGCGCCACGGCTTGGATGATGGCCTTGGCTTCCCCCACCGTTTCTGGTACACGCGTCACCCAGCCGATTTTCTGCCATGCCGCCAGGTTCTCTGCACTGTACGCGGCGCTATCCATCACAAACCAAGGCGGCGTTCCTCCCTCCGATTGCTGGCAGTAAACTTTGATGGTCTGGGCAAAACTCTTCTTGTCGCTACTATTCCCATCCAACACTTCCAGCTATAGCGGTAACGCCGAGGCTTGGCTCGTGATTAACGTCACCACCACCTGTTTCAAGTCCGGTCGCTGTTCTTTGGAGTAGCCATGCGTGATTTTGACCGCATCATACGCCTCGACCGCACGTTGGGCCATCGCTGACTCATAGGCGCCGTGCAGGCTGAAGCTGCTCGTATCCAGAGGGCATACTCACTCTCCACCTCAAACACCTCCACGGCTTTGCTCGCCACTTGGGCAAATACCTCCGTCACGCCTGCCTGCTGCACCTCATCCAACGCTCTCCCCAGCGTATCGTCGTTGAAATCTGCCGCCACTAATCCTTCTCTGATTAGCAGGTCGACCGGCTTGTTGCTCATATACTCTGGCATTAAGTACAGCGCCCGTCCCGTCAGCCCCAATGCATTCAGCACCATCGCCTGCACTGCCTCGCCACAGCTCACTTTGCGCTCCGATGGCACCGCCAGCGCACCATCAATGATCTCGATCAGCCCGATCTGTTTGCAGATCCCTGCTACGATCCCAAGATGATCGAGCCGTTCTGTTGTGTACTCTAGCTCTTGTGGTTCCATAACCCATAGCTTACCGCTACTCGCACTTATCTGTCTATTTCCCCTCCCTTTTTATTCTTTCAAACTCCCTTTTCCCCCTGCGGAATCTGGGGTAGTGGCGCTTGACATTGCCGTAACTGTCATAGTAATAGGCCAGGTTCAAGCGCGCCAGATTCTCTCATAAATGTCAAGCCCAATTTGATGAAGATTCGAGGGCTCCCGGTCAAGTCCAGTTTGGCGTCAAAGCTGTAGTGTTGACTTTATAGTGGCACAGATCGGTAAGTTACTGAACGTTACTGTCAGATTTTCATAACTGTTCATTTACCAGTGGGTGTAGTTGTATCAAGTAAATAAAGAGCCTACAACAGCGAGATACTGGAGGCAATCACTGTTGTAGGCCCTTTCACTTTGTTAGAATATCCCCGTTACGCTTGTAGCCATGCAAACTCAGTATGGTGACAGAGAGCACCTAGTCTAGCCATGATTTTTCCAGAAAGTTCAAAACTTCCATATTCCAATCGAGGTTCCCAATGTACATAAAAACTAACAGTGTAAACTTCAGGTGAGTCAAGATACCGGGATAGTTTTTGTTGTTTTTGTTCAAGTTTGCTTAGCAAATATACCATATGATCTTCAACGCGTTTAGAGATCACCATATTGTTTGAGCTACTTACCCAAAGTCCCCATAGCCGCTTTCGTGATGTCGTTACTATCTCATTGGTTTTAGGATTACGCATTTTCCCTGTATAGTTGTCCCCCTTTGCCCAACTTCGTGACGGCTCCAGGTTTAGCCATTTAGAAACGCTAGCCGGATCTAGAGCATTTCCACGAATCCTGAAATCAACATATACGCGTTGCGTATTCTCCTCTTCAGCAAATGAGATTTCTTGTAACTCTGTTAGTTGCATATTATCCTCTAATCCACATAGTCGAAAAGGTTGCCAAGAACTTCCCCAGTATTTGGATGAGTGACATCACCGTTGCTCCAGATTTTAGCATGAAAATCATTTCTCACACCTAGGTCTGCCTTAAGTGCTTCAATTGCATTCTTGGCTTGGCCCTTTGACAGACCAAGTTCCTTTAGCGTTCTGTTACTGAGAGTGTTGCCACCAGTTTGGAGTACTTTTGCACACTGATTATGAACCAACCACTGCCCATTGCCAACAAAAAACGTGTGCGCCTCGGCCACAGTCAAATTGTACATCACCTGTGGCTGCG
>ERZ795053.3594-NODE-3594-length-17474-cov-6.870486_pt1 | contig 17474 bp, 15 predicted proteins | sample MGYA00375137_ERZ795053 | MGnify/ENA primary metagenome ERZ795053 (study PRJEB30182, sample SAMN05720284) | activated sludge metagenome | isolation source: Anaerobic digester | place: Hong Kong | collected 2014-12-17 ...
GACAACCCCTGTCCTATTCATACCATGTACAAAGAAGCCAGATTAAAAATAATTAATATTCATTGTAATTTTAGCATTGAGCAATTGGCAAGTTCTCTAGATTATGATGCCGTAATCAAATAAATGAGGCAGCGAAATCTTTAATTATCAGGTCTTAATACTTGAGAGTCAATAATATTTGACTTTTGTTTTTAATTTATTGTATATTTGGTAAAATTTTAATGAAACTGATGAAAAGAATACTGATAGTAATGTTTTTTAGCTTAGTAACTAATTTTTTAATTGGTCAAAATGAGGATGCAAAAATGCAAGCTCAAGCACAAGTTGAAAAAGTTAATAGTGTAATAAGTGGAATTGACCCGTCTTTACAGTTAAGCCAAAACCAAATTGTCAAGTTGGAAAGGCTTTACATGGAAAAAAGGTTGAAAATAAATGAGCTAAAGACGAAAAATCTATACAAAAATGAATTTTCAGTTGAAGCTAAAAAAATTGAAGACAACTATAAGTATGCCATTGATGCAGTATTTACACCTGATCAAAAATATGCGTTTTATAATCGACGCAAAAGCCTCGAAAGGCAATAGTTAACCCGTAAATCTGCCGAGCAATGGACTTTGAGTTGAACTTAAGGTCTGTACCTTATATTCGAATTTCTCTATCTTTTATTTTTGGTATATTATCCTATGATTACTTAGGGTTTGATGTTCATTTCACAATTTACATTCTTCTAATTGCCGCTTTCCTAGGTCTATTTTTCATTTTTTACAAAGTTAACCAATACCAAAATATTCAGTCAAGTCTCCTTCTGGCGGCCTTCTTTGTTTTCGGGGCACTCACTCAACATAACGCGGATACCAAAAATAGATATAAACTACTACAGGACCAGTATAAATACATCGAGAATGTAGAAGGAAAAATTTCATCTCCGCCCGTACATAGAAATAGAATCCGTATAGAGGTTAACATCGAAAAAGCCTCGGTCAATGGTGAATTGATTCCAATGACTGGGAATTTGATTTTGTATTTCAAGGCAGAAGATACAGTTGCATCACAATACTTGCAAGGTCAGAAAATCAGGGCATCGGGGTATGTTGATAGCATTAGAGGAGCTACTAATCCCAATGCTTTTGATTTTGTCGCCTATCTTCACAATCGTCGATTAGACTATCAAATGACGGTTAAGAGTGGTGAACACGAATTATTAAACTATCAAATTGGGTGGTTGGATAATTTGGTTTTTAAGGTTAGGAATTATGCCATAAACTGCCTTGAAAATTATTTGGAAGGGGAAAATCTAGCGGTTGCCAATGCGATGATACTCGGCCAACGAAATCTTTTAGATGAAGATTTATATTCCGCTTTTACGGATTCAGGGGCAGTTCATGTTCTTGCAGTTTCTGGGCTTCACGTAGGAATCGTGACAGCACTATTTATAATTCTTTTCAGTAAAATTAGATCCACACATCTTGTCGTAAAATTATTGAAGGCTATAATTTTGATCTTTATCGCAGTCATGTTTGCAATGGTAACCGGAGCGGCACCTGCGGTGGTAAGAGCTACTATAATGTTCTCCTTGTTGGTAATCAGTAAATTATGGCGACCGCATTACAATGTTTTTAATATTTTGGCTATATGTGCTTTGGTGATGTTATTAAGTGATCCCAACATGCTATATCAGGCGAGTTTCCAATTTTCCTTTTTAGCACTTGCCAGTATTGCATTCTTCTACCCATTATTTCAAAATTTTGCCCATACTGGCAATAAATTTTTAGACTATTTTATCAGTTTGGCAAAAGTGTCGGTCGCGGCTCAGATTCTTGTGTTTCCTCTGACGATTTTTTATTTTCATAAATTTCCCTTGTACTTTATACTCAGTGGATTGCTAGCCATACCCGCCGCAATAATTATACTTATTGCAGGCATGTTTTTATTTGTTTTCAATCTAACGCCATTTTCATTTTTATGTAAATTACTGGCATTGATACTGAATTGTTCCTTAACCATTCTCAATTATGGGATGAAATGGATTCAAGAATTGCCATTTGCTTCCTTGAACGGTCTTTGGCTATCGTGGGTACAAATTGTCATCTTATATCTACTTATTGGAGGTGTGATGTTAATGATCGTGACGAGGTATAAAGCCTTGAAATATCTAATCGGATTGATGTGGATTTCATTTTTAGTTTATACACTTTTTAGTTTTAGATCTATTCAAAAGTATCGTGCCATTACAATTTATGATGTGTATAAGGGTGTGTTAATCGATGTATTTTGCGACCGAAATCTATACACCTTCAAAACTCCCGATATCACTGATCGAAGTGTTCAATTTGCGGCATCCAATAATCGACAGAAGTTCAATATCAAATCACAACATTTTCTGAATGGCGATTCCATCTACGTGGCAAGAGATATTGAATTAAAACCTGGTGAAATCCAAATTGATAATACCAAAATAGTTTTAGTTAATTATAACACTTCAAAAGATGAACTGACTCAAAATCCAGATTATTTTATCATTGTAGAAAATTTGCCTTACGACTTGGCTACCGAACTTCTATCTCAAGAGAGTGAGTTGATTGTACCACGACTGTCAGATACAAAATTTGAGAACTGGCTTAAGAAAAACAGTCATAAACCAATAAGATTCGTCAGAAATGAGGGTGCGATTGTATTGGAATTAACCCAAAATTAAAGGCTTTTGCATAAATCTAAGTATAAATAAAAAAGCCCATTCATTCCGAATGGGCTTTCTATATTTCAAAATCTCTTATTAACCTAAAATTCTTTTAATAATGTCGGCAGCTTCTTGCAATTGAATGGCACTATGAACTTGAAGTCCACTTTCATCAATGAGTTTTTTACCTAAATCGGCATTAGTACCTTGTAATCTTACAATAATCGGAACAGGTATGTTTCCTACATTTTTATAAGCATCTACGATACCTTGAGCTACTCTATCACATCGTACTATTCCCCCAAAGATATTTACGAGTATCGCCTTAACGTTGGGATCTTTTAGTATAATTCTAAATGCTTGTTCTACTCTGGTGGCATCGGCAGTACCTCCTACATCTAAGAAATTAGCCGGAGATCCACCTGACAATTTGATAATATCCATTGTCGCCATCGCCAAGCCTGCACCATTGACCATGCAACCCACATTTCCATCCAGATTTACATAGTTTAATCCGTAGCTTTTTGCTTCTACCTCTGTAGGATCTTCTTCATCAGTATCTCTCATGGCTTCGATATCAGGATGTCTAAACAATGCATTATCGTCGATAGACACTTTGCAATCTACCGCTACGATTCTATCATCTCCAGTGTGTAGACATGGATTGATTTCGAAAAGGCTTGCATCCATATCAATAAATGCTTTGTAAAGATTCGAAATAAAAGCGTTCATTTCCTTAAAAGCTTTTCCACTTAAGCCTAGGTTGAAAGCCACATTTCTCGCTTGAAAAGGCAGTAAGCCTAACTCCGGATCTACATATTCTTTGTGAACCAGATGTGGAGTCTCTTCCGCCACTTCTTCTATGTTCATTCCACCCTTTGTACTATAAATTATGACGTTTTGTTTTTTTTCTCGATCCATCAGGATAGAAACATAATATTCTTTATTTTTCTCAAAATCTGGGGCATAGGAATCCTCTGCTATGAGCACTTTTTTTACGAGTTTCCCGGGGCCATCAACACCTCCTGGGGTCTGTGGGGTCTTAAGCATCATCCCTAGAATATTACCTGAATACTCTTTGAGCTCACTCATGTTTTTTGCTAATTTGACTCCACCTCCTTTTCCTCTACCGCCTGCATGAATTTGAGCTTTTACGACACCAAACTCTGTTCCAGTCTCTTTTTGTATTTCCTCAAATGCTTTGACAGCTTCCTCAATGGTATGTGCCAGTTTTCCTCGTTGTATTGCTACGCCGTATTTTGACAGTAATTCTTTTCCTTGATATTCGTGTAAATTCACAAGCGTTATAGTTTTATTGTATAATCAATTTCTTAGTCAATATTTTGTTTTCAGCTTCGATTCTTACAAAATAGATTCCTTTTGCTAGGCTTGTCGTATTAAGTAAATAATTATTGACTCCCGCGTTGATTCTGAAGCCATTGGAGGTCACTATATTGCCCAAAATATCTAAAATTTTAATAGAAGAATCTATATACTTTGAAGAATTGAATTGAATGCTAACATTATTTCCTTGTGTTGCAGGCACGGGGTACAATTCAAAATCATTGACAAAATTTATACCATTGACTTTACTAACTTCTGTACCTGTTTTAAACTGGGTCACTTTTGTTACATAATTAGGTATTCCATCATTAAATGGAATCAACAATACTATGTACGTTACATTTGGAGATAAATCCGTAATAAAAATTGATGGCTCAGAGCTGAAATATGTAGTCATTTTTCCGTTTCCGGTAATTTCCAGGAGATAATCAGTAGCGCCATCTACTGGATTCCATTCTATAGTCACCGCGTTGTAAGTAGGTACTGTAGATCCTGCAGTGGGATTAGTAAATTGTATTGTGGAAGAAATCATTGCGGTATCAGGCACATATTCTCTTCTTAAAAAATCTCTTTGGTCGCCATAGAAGCTATTTTTCATTGCTTGAGTTTGCTCATCTGTAAAAGCATAAGTACTGCAATCATTAAAATAGCTCATAAAGTTATTTTTCTGCGGGATAATTAAATCATCATTGCTATCATAGACTTGATATGTGTAATTACACCCATTAGAAGTGATACCAAAATTATAATCCGGAGGTGTATCACAGAATCCATCAGCGGCTATAGAACAATTAGTCCTTTGCATGATTTCAACTGGAATGTTTGTTCCTGGTGCATTTATTAAAGTTACATGATTGGTATGTTCAGCTTCATTCCATGGATTCGCTTCCCATCCGTAAAAGGTATGCTTAAGAGTAAAAAAGTGACCTATCTCGTGACTCAATGTAGAAGTTGCACTGGTTAATTCTTGCTTTCTTACGATAATATAATCACCTTGAGGGCTGTAATATCCGAGAGTCGTTCCTAGTCCACCTCCCTGAGTATCAGCATTTTCTGTGATAAAAATATTTAATGCATTCGGATCCTTATTCGCAACGATGGCATTTAAACTGGTTGAAGGGCTTAAATATATTTGTGAATTTTTAAGTTCGTTAAAACCATATATATAAAACCTCATTTTAAAACCATTATAATCTTTATTAATTCTAGCAAGATTTTTCAAAATCGGACCATAATTAATTCTTCCATCTCCATTTCCTTCAGAGACTAGATGGAACATAACTGGTATAAACACCCAGTCTTCTCGGTTAGCTTGAATGTTTTTTGGGTGACCGTAAAGTTCAGCCATTAAGGCTTGGTCTTCAGTCGACATGCCACAGATGCCACTTTCTTGAGCATTGAGGTTGATAAATGTGGTAATAATCGCAAGTGTAAAAATTATTCTTTTCATTCCCTTGTTTTAAGTTATTAATGGCGTAACCAAAGAAAAGTTTTCGCTTATCATTCAATGACTAAGCCACTAGATTTTAATAGGGTGTAAAAATAGAATTATTCTTTAAAATAAAGATTACAAAAAGTGATTTAGTAGTTAGAAAAGACAAATGTTGAAGACTTTTATGTTAAAAATCTTATGTACTTTTGCGCTGTTTTTTGATTAGAATGGTTAGATGGATTGGCATTTTTGGGATTATTTGGAATCAATTTTTAGAATTCAAATAATGTTTCAAATAAATCTACACATTTGATTTCTGCAATTTCTTATTATTAATATAAATATAAAACAAACTAAAGAAAATGAAAAAAGTGACCGTAGTTGGAGCAGGTAATGTGGGTGCAACGGTAGGTAATGTGCTTGCACATAAGGATATATGTAAAGAAGTAGTACTGCTTGATATTCAAGGAGATGTCGCAAGGGGAAAAGCTTTAGATAGCTGGCAGCAAGCTCCTATAGACTACTACTCAACAAGGCTGACCGGAACGGATAATTACGCAGATACAGCGAATTCAGATATCGTGGTAATAACTGCCGGTATTCCTAGAAAGCCTGGTATGAGTCGAGATGATCTGATCAGTACAAATGCGAAAATTGTGGTTTCTGTTGTCAATTCTATTAAGCAATATTCAGAAGATCCTATTATTATTATAGTATCCAATCCTCTTGATGTGATGACTCATGCTGCTTTTAAAGCATCTGGATTGACCTCTAATAGAGTGTTTGGAATGGCCGGAATTCTCGATACTGCTAGATATAGAGCCTTTTTGGCGACAGAGTTGAATGTGTCACCTAAAGACATTCAAGCGGTATTGATGGGTGGTCATGGAGATACTATGGTGCCGCTTCCTAGATATACAACTGTGGGCGGTATTCCGGTAACTGAGCTAATTGATGAAGAAAAGTTAAATGCCATCGTTGAAAGAACAAAAACTGGTGGTGGGGAATTGGTGAAACTAATGGGAACCTCAGCTTGGTATGCTCCAGGTGCAGCGGCTGCTCAAATGGTGGAAGCCATCATCAAGGACGAGAACAGAATTTTTCCGGTATGTGCGAGAATTGAAAACATGTATGGCCTAGATCACATGTACTTAGGAGTCCCTGTAAAATTAGGTAAAAATGGTATCAACGAAATCATTGAACTTAAGTTGAACAAAGAGGAATTGGCTTCGTTGCATGAAAGTGCAAAAGCAGTGAAAAGTGTACTTGATGTCTTTGATGATATGAATTTAGTGTAAATAAAATCGACGTGTAAAACAGGTTATGGATTGTCCTTCGGGAACTTCGTTATTTAAAACCGATAAGGGTGAGAGTATTGTAGAGATATGCAATACCCAGCCTGTTTTACTCGTTTTTTTGCGTCATTTTGGCTGTTTGTTCTGTAAAGAAGCATTGCTCGATATCGCTGAGAGAAGAGAAAAGTATTCTGAGGCAGGCATCCGAATCATTTTTGTCCATATGTCGGATCCAGAATTGGCGGAGAAATATTTTAACGATTATGGACTTTCAGGTATTGACCACGTATCTGATGTTGCCAAAGAGCTATATAATGATTTTGGACTCACCAGAGGAAAAGTGAGTCAATTATGGGGTCTTCAAAACTTGATTCGTGGAGCTCAATTGGTGTCAAATCCAAAAATACCTTTCACGCTTAAAACAATAGGCGATGGATATCAAATGCCGGGGGTATTTGTCCTATATAAATCACAAATTCTCGAAAGTTTCGTCCATCAAATGGTGTCAGACAGACCTGAATATGATGCTATGGTATCGAAGTTTTTGAAATAAATGTCTACTTTTATCGTTCTATCCAAAATATTCAAATTCATGAGATTTTGTTCGGTCATTTTGCTTTTGTTCTTGACAAATTCAGTTTTTTCTCAAAGCTATCAAAGTGGATTTGATGAGTTGGTATTTTATGCTGACGTTATGTCTAATGCCTCAGAGGGGAAGAATAGGTTGTATGCGGAAGGGAAATTTGAAGAGCTATTCATATCAAAATTAGAAGAAAAGAACTCATTCCAAGAAACATTTGATCAACTAAAATGGATTTCTAAAATTGAAGATTCGGAACATCATTTTAAAATATTTACTTGGTTTGTAGAAGTTGATGGAGACAAATTCAGTCATTTTGGAATCATCCAAAAATCTGATGGTACCATCGTGAATCTTCGAGACAATTATTCCAATCCTTATGACATAGAATACGATATACTTGATGGAAATAATTGGATTGGTGCATATTATTATGACATGAAAGAGTATATAAAAAATGGGGAAACGTACTATTTGCTCTTGGGTTATGATCCTGGAAATGGAAAAAATAAGAGAAAAATACTTGAGGTATTAAGTTTTGATGAAAATGGTAATCCTGTGTTTGGAAAAGAAGTTTTTAAATCCATAGACCCCGAAAAAAGAACCAATATTAAGTCTAGAATTGTCATTGATTACTCGAAAAATGCCAGTGCTACATTGACTTTTGACGACCAATTAAATATCATTATGTTTGAAAATATTATTTCAGTAATGACACCGGAGGAAGGTCCCACTCTGTTGCCTGACGGTAGCTATAAGGCATATAAGCAAGAGGGGGATTATTGGATCTATAAGGACAAAGTTTTTGATCAAGTAAGCTCTGAACCACCGACAGACGGAAGTCATAATCGACAGGAGGGACTTTTTGGTTCGCCAAAATCCAGCGAAAAGAAAGAAAAATAAATTACAATTTTGATTGATTTTGTTACTGTTCTCAATAGACATTTAAGTCATCCGGTATCTAATGTTTATACTGCACCTGTTATGGGCGGAGATATTAACCAATCATTTTTAGTAATTGCAAATAAGACCAAGTATTTTGTAAAAGTGAATAATGACCCGTCATCAGCGGCTATGTTTATGTCAGAGTTGAATGGATTGAAAACGCTTGATAACACAAAATCAATCCGCGTTCCACACATGATTGGTAAAGGTGAATTGGGCTCGTATTCGTACTTGATTTTGGAATGGATAGAAAATCAGATGAAGGACGATGTTTTTTGGGAACATTTAGGCCGAGATTTGGCGAGATTACATGAGACGAGGCATGAAAAATTTGGCTTGGATGAAGACAATTTTATTGGCGGTTTGCCACAATGTAATGAGTGGAAGGAAAAATGGGTAGACTTTTTTCTAGAAAACAGAATAGAGCCACTGGTAAAAATGGCAAGAGATGAAGGTTTGATATCTTCTGATGTATGCTATAAATTTGAAAAATGCAGTATCCGACTTATCGATATCATGCCATTGGAAAATCCGAGCTTAGTACACGGCGACTTGTGGAGTGGAAACATCATGTGCAATAACTCATCGGAAGCCGTTTTTATTGATCCAGCAGTATATTACGGACATCGAGAAATGGACATTGCCATGACTGTACTTTTTGGTGGATTTTCGCCCATATTTTATGACAGTTACCAAGAATATTTTCCGATGATGTCAGGATGGCAAGATCGATTAAGATATTATAATCTATATCCACTACTTGTTCATTTGAACCTTTTTGGTATGGAATATTTGCCTCGTATTAATGATATATTGAGCTCCTTGGAATGATTTATTCTGAAGTATTAGAAAGGATAGTTTTAAGAATGACCGTCAACTCATTGGCCTGGTCATAAATCATAAAGTGTGTCCCTCCTTTTATTTTTATGGTATTGTTATTTTCCCAATAACTGATGATTCGGTCATTCATTCCTTGAATGTTGTAAACATTGGTTTCTTCTAGGATGATTTCTTGACTATTCGCAATTTTATCAATAGACCACAGGAGTAATTCATAGTCGAGATTTCTGATCATCCTTGCAATTATATCCTTGCTCACCGAACTATTTCCGTTAATATTGCGAGCGATGATATTTTCCAGTGACTTGATCTTTACCGGTAACAATATCTTGTTAAGCTTCATCTGCAATGCCATTCTAAAAGGCATTTTCAAGTCACGGTAATCTCTGAAAGAAGAGATGAGAACAATATTTTTGATGCCCAGAATTTTAGAGATTTGCTGCGCTAATAACCCTCCGAATGATAACCCTGCAATGATATCACGACTCGTAATGTCGTTTTCTTTAATCATTCGTAGGGCATAGGATTCGAGGGATTCTGCTCCGTTATTTTTCAGCCATTTTACAAAATGCTTTTCAATTCCTATATCTCCCAACTTAGAAAATGCCAGTTCATTGGCTCCCAATCCGGAAATGAAAAATATTTTTCGTGACGATGTATTCATTTTGTTTAATTCAGGGCATTATCCTTATCTAAAAACGGTTTCATTTCATCCTCTATTTTGAGGCGGAGATTTTTTAAACTAATAGCATAAGATTCCAATTCTTTTTCATGTTCAGTTTTAGGAATCCATTTTTTAACCTCCAGTGGTTTTCCATTCGAATCAACGGAAACAAAAACGATGACACAGTGAGTTTTCTTTTCGAAAATTATATGGTCCACCTTTCGTGCATATACATCTACTGCGATATGAATGCTGGTTTTGCCGGTATAAATTACATAGGCATCTATTCTGACCACATCTCCTATATTGATTGGTCTGTAAAACCGAATTCCACCGACATATACTGTTACACAATAGGTCTCTGCCCAGCTGCGAGCACAGGTGTAAGCGGTCTGGTCGATCCATTTCATGACGGCACCTCCATGGACGTTGCCTCCGAAGTTGATGTCTGTAGGTTCACTGATGAACTGAAAAGATATACGATTCATTTATTGTAGTTTTCTAATAATATTAATTCCATCTCTGATAGGTAGGATAAAATTTTCAACTCGAGTATTTTGGTATACCATTCGATTAAATTCGATAATCGAAGCCGTTGTTTTATCAGGGTTTTCATGCAATACTTTCCCACTCCATAGCACATTATCTGCGAGTAAAAATCCTCCTGAATTAAGTAGGTCCAGGCATATTTCAAAATATTGAGAATATCTCTCCTTGTCGGCATCGATAAATATCAAGTCATAGTGTGATTTGTCTTTGAGAAGATATTCTAAGGCATCCTGGATAATCAATTTAATGCTATCGTGATATGGTGATTGATTAATATATTTTTTAGCAATTTTATTCCACTCTGGATTGATGTCCAGAGAAATCAGTTGCCCACCATTTTGCAATCCTTCGGCAAGACAAAGCGCTGAATAACCCGTAAATGTGCCAATTTCGAGAATCGATTTTGGACGTATCATTTTTGATATTGTGGAGAGTATTCTTCCTTGCTCCCACCCACTGACCATGCGACCAGAGTTTGTGTTTAGGTGAGAGATTCGCTCTAATTCATCTAGGTATTTCGGTATAGTGGTCGAATTTTCCTTGGCATACGATTCCAATTTAAATTCATCCTCTTGTTTAAAATATTTCATATCATACTTGCTACAAATTCATTGAAAAACACCTTATTTTATGCTTTTCGAAAATTAAAATGTTAAAATTACCAAAAATTTACGCATTTGACCCAACTAATACGTTAAAGTCTTGTGTCATATAAATGTAAACTAAAATAATTTGTATATCTTTGATAATGGATGTATAACTAAAAATTAAAATCTAAAACTATGAAAATTAAATTGTTCTCCCTTTCCTTGCTGACTTTTATGATTTTGAGTTCTTGTTCTGATGAGGTAATCGTTGAAAACTATTTTTATGATAAAGAGGACTACGACCTTATGAGCCAATACATTGATATACCAACCTCACCTTATGATTATACACTTGATTTTCCTGATTATATCACGAGTTTCGTGAGAACTGATGTCAATGCTAATATGGCAACTCTGGGTCGGGTGTTATTTTATGATGTCAATTTGTCTTCAGATAGGAGTATTTCTTGTGCATCTTGTCATAAACAAGAGCTTGCTTTTTCTGATAATGTTGCATTTTCTAAAGGCGCTGGTGATAGATCGACGACTAGAAATTCGCTGGCATTGGGATCTGTAATCAATTTTTCATTGTACTATGGTGATCAAGTTTTTAATGGAATACCATTCTTTTGGGATAATTCGGCTCAGACCATCCAGCAACAAAGTACAAGAACAATTGCGAACCCTAATGAAATGAATATGCCATTGCATGATGTGGTGGACAGGGTAAATGAACTTCCATATTATGCACCACTGGCCGAGAAAGCCTTTGGTACAAAGACAATGTCAGAGACCGATGTTTTAGATGCAATTGCAACATTTACGAATGCAATTACTACTTATGATACAAAGTTTGACAAAGCATTAGAATCCACATTTAAAACCTATGGAACACTGAATGGAAAAGAAAAGAATAATTTTGCAGATTTGACTGCTCAGGAAAATGCAGGTAAAAATATTTACATGACCAATTGTTCTGCTTGTCATGGTTTACTTGCCGGTAGACCCGGAAAAATTAATGGCAATAATGGATTGTACGAGGTTTATTCTGATTTCGGAGAGGGAAGCTACAATGGCAATGCTAAATTTAAAATTCCTACTTTGAGAAATATCCTCAGAACTGCACCTTATATGCATGATGGTAGCCTTGCCACTATTGACGAGGTATTAGACCACTATAGTACTGGAATCAAAAATACAACTGGACTAAGTGATGAATTGAAATCCGGCAATCAACCTAAAAACATGTATTTTACAGAAGACGAAAGAGAGGCCTTGAAAGCATTTTTTGGTACAATGAATGACAATGAAATAGTCAATGACCAAAGATTTGCGGATCCATTCAAACAATAAATTTTTCGAGGATCAATCTAATTTATGAATACTAAGTTTTTTGTGTTATTAATGTCCGTGACGGCATTGTTCTTGTCGTCATGCAGTAACAGAACTTTGTATATGCCGGGTGTAGAAGGATTAGATACCAGCTACGAACCAAAGCAAAAATCCGGGACAGTAGGCATGAATTATCAGGAAGGCGCTTCTTCCCTGAATTTGTCGGCGGCCTATAGCCCTATGAATCACTTAGGGCTCATTTACAATGGAGTATTCTGTGAAGGCATCAAATATATGGACAATACCATCGGGGTAGGGGCTTATACCGGTAAATACAGGAAATATACACCTGAGTACTATTCAGAGAAGAAATCGGAAGTGGATTTGGGATATCATTTTGATTTTTATGCTGGATTTAGTCTTCATCAGAGCAAAAATGTACGATTTGATCAATATTTTTTCTTAGGTCCTAGTGGAAGTATGAATTCTGGGTATGGCTTAAGTCTATTTTCTAAAAAATACTTTTTACAGACAGGTATTCATATCAAAAAGACTTACATTACTTATGATTTCGCATTAAGATATAATTGGATGGATATGGACAAAATTGAAACCTTTGATTTAATTGCCAATGAATATTTTAATCCGGCGAAGGAGTTAACAGAGTTGAATATCTTACATTTTGGAGAATTTAGTTTTAGGGTAGGTTTTGGTGGTGAATATAAACCGGTATTCATAGGATTTACTAGAAGATTCGGCTATGAACAAACCATCTTAGCCGACATTTTTGCTCCCGTTACAGGTACCCTTGGATTTAACCAAAATATTTTCTATGCTTTTGGCAAGAAAAAGAAAAAATTGCCCGAAGGAGAGAATTAAAATCCTTTTAGAAGATTTACACTAACTGTGGCGATATCGCTGTCCGGAAATTTTCTAAATAATATACGATCAACTTTAAGTCCACTGTCTAATGCGGCTTTGTGAAAAGATTCGATATCTACAATGTATTGATCTGTAAAACCATGGGTGGCATCATAGGCGGTCGCCATGGTTTTGCCTAAATTTTGTGAGCATAACTGTGGCGATATCGTGTGTAATTCGATGACCAATAAGCCAAATTTGTTGACGTGAGGAGCCCATTTTTCAAAATGTTCAGTTAGATTTTGTTGGACGAGGCTCGGGGTAAGTCTTAGGCCTCTACTTGCGAAAGCCCCGGTATTTTTGGCATTGGTTGATTTATGTTTTTCTTCGGCATATTCCCATATTCTGTTGTGATCAAGGAATGACCGCACATTGAGTAAGTCCGCAAGTATTATGCCGTAATCTTCTAATAAATGTTGGGCAAGTGTTGCCGGGTCTGAGACATCACCTTTAATAACTTTAGCCCAAATGTCTGCGGATATCAGATTGGCTCTGGTAACCTTGATTGCGGCCTCGTTAAAATCAGCACCTATTAGAAATAATGGATATTCCTCGAGCATTTTACCCCTCAATGTTTGACTCTCTATGACCTCATACAAGTGCTGAAGCAAAGCGCCATTTCCGCATCCCATATCTAGTATGCCCTTAGGTTGTGACTCTATGTCTCGATTAAAAATATTAATAATCACATCATCTATCACTTTGAAATAAGTGCTATGAGCTCCACCACTTCCCCACACATTCATTGCTCTATCCACGTGTATTTCGTCACCTTCCGTCTGATTTATTCTTAGAATATTGGGGTCTCCAAATAATAAATCATTCATTTTTCTGAAAGTAGGAATGTAAGAAACGGTCACGCCATAAGCCGAGGCTCTTCTTGCAAAAAACAGTCCTTTATCTGTAAATTCGTAGCTGTCTTTCTTCTTATTAAACCAGCCTAAGAATGTAAAAAAATCCAATAATGTTGTAAAAGATTCGGGATGCTTATGAAATTCTTCCGGTTTGAATCGGGTCTCCATAAAATATTTGTGAAACATGCCACTCATTCCAAGGTGAACCACTGAGGGACCTACAATATTGCCTTCAATATGTGCTAGAATCTGATGTTGTATTTCACTGGTAAATGGGTCACTCGATAATTGTAAATCATAATTTTTTTTATATTTATTAAATATTTTGCTCAACTCTTTGAAAGGCTCTGATTCGAATTTTCGAGGATGATAATTTTCTGAAAATTGCATCAATTCAATGATGTCATCGTACAGGTAGAAGTGATCAAAAGCTATTTTTGACTTCTCATTTATTGAATAAACAGGAACATCATTTTCAATATCTAAGTCAAGCCAACCTTGAGATGCTAGTACATGCAGTGCCACATTCAAATAGCCTTCATTGCCATGAAATCTTTCTGCAATATTCGCAATAGAAAGTTTTTTTTCATCGAGTAATACTTGTGTTATGCCAGTAGTATGCAGTGCATTTGCTACAGGTGCTACGGCGATTCCATCTATATGTCTAAATAAACGTTCTCTAAGAGTTGATTTTTCTTGATTGTTTAGCATTATAAATTATTAATTTTTATAATTTGTAATATGTTCTATACCAGATACATGTAGCTTATATTGTTTAATTAAATTTTAACCGTAGCATAATATTCATCCGTTTAAAAGTATTTGTTAGTCAAAAATCAAACCTCTAGATTAATCATTCCACCTAGGCGTTATAATTATCCCAGACATAATCCTTTTCATTTAACTCAAAGTTTTATTATATCAAGAGTTGACATGAAAGTAAGTTAAAAATTCCATATCTAGGTATAATACTGACTTCAAAATTGAGATTTTGAAATAATGAGGACTGTATTCTATGCAAAATCTACTGTCTTTGATTAGGTTTTTTCCACATAAATAAGATAGTCTATGCCTGTTTTTATTTTAGTAGGAACTAATTGTATCCATCTTTTTATTTTTGTGTTTGGTAATCTTTTTCGAAGTACGTTTTATTTTTTTAAAATATGGAATACATGGCATGATTAGTCCTTTGGCAGAACGGATGAGACCAAAAAATTTACAAGAGTACATTGGTCAAAAACATATTGTTGGTGAAAATGGTGTAGTAAAAAAAGCATTGGAGTCCGGTTTTATTCCGAGTATGATACTGTGGGGACCTCCAGGTGTTGGTAAAACTACCTTGGCTTCATTGCTAGCTGATGAGCTTAAAATGCCATTTTATTCACTTTCGGCGATTAATAGTGGGGTGAAAGACGTGAGAGAAACCATTGCCAAAGCCGAAAATGCCAATTTTTTTAATCGAAATAGACCAATATTGTTTATCGATGAGATTCATAGATTTAGTAAAAGCCAACAAGATTCACTATTAGGTGCAGTTGAGAAGGGCATTGTGACGTTAATAGGTGCGACGACTGAAAATCCTAGCTTTGAAGTGATATCCGCTCTGCTTAGTCGCTGTCAGGTGTACGTTCTACAGGCGTTGGAAGTTGATGAGTTAAAAAGTATTGTTGTTAATTCGATTAGCCATGATGAATTCCTCCGTAAATTAAATATCACAATATCCAGCTATGCATCCTTGATTAAAATCTCAGGGGGTGATGCTCGTAAATTGCTTAATGCCTTGGAACTGGTCGTTTCAAATTGTGATCAAAGTAAACCAATTATGATTACTGATGAATTGGTTGATAAAATCATTGGTGAAAACCTAGTTTTGTATGACAAATCTGGCGAGCAGCACTATGATTTGATATCTGCATTTATTAAATCAATGAGGGGTAGTGACCCGGATGCTACCGTTTATTATCTCGCCAGAATGCTGAGTGGTGGAGAAGATCCATTATTTATTTGTAGGCGAATGATCATCCTTGCAAGTGAAGATATTGGATTGGCTAATCCCAATGCCCTATTGCTAGCCAATGCATGTTTTCAAAGTGTACATCAAATTGGCATGCCTGAGGCGAGAATCATCATGTCGCAAACCGCCATTTATCTTGCTAATTCTTCTAAGAGCAACAGTGCCTATCTAGCCATAAATGAAGCCATGTCTCTCGTCGCAGAAACCGGAAATCTTCCCGTTCCATTGCATTTGAGGAATGCTCCTACTAAGCTCATGAAAGAGCTTGGCTACGGAAAAGATTACAAATATGCTCATAGTTTTCCCGATAATAGGGTAGATCAACAGCATCTTCCAGACAAAATAAAATCCCGAAAAATCTATATACCAGGAAACAATCCAATGGAGAGTAAGAGTAAAAAATGAAACTGTCCAAGTTCTAGTTTGTATATTTCACTTGTCCAGATTGATTAACCGTATATTTTTGATTATTAATGAACAAACAATTTTTATACAGTTGAAAATTGTTAAGTTTGTATAATCATAGAATAAAATAAGTTGTTTGGAGTGTCATTAAATATTAAATGTATGTATTAGCTAGATGAATTTGAAGATTTTCATATTGTTAATCGTGTGTATTTTTTTTGTGGGAAAAATGCGTTTGATTTCCCAAGATTGTCCAATAACCATAACGGTACCTGATGACATGGTTTTTTGCAACCCTCAAGATGTAATTTTAGATGGTAGTATCATAGGAGATTATTTGGAGTTTAATTGGTCTGGAACCAATGGTTTTTATGACGAAATGGATTTGACTCCTACGAGTTACACAACGAATACGACGACCTATATTCTGTCAGTTAAGGGAGTATCTCCTGATAATCTCATTTATAACGGAGATTTTGAATTAGGAAATACGGGGTTTAATAGTAATTATGGATTAGGGACACCTAGTACAACTTGTCCATCTGGAGCTCAATTTTATGGTATTTTAGGCTGTGAAGGCTACTATGCAATAGGAGATGATTCCGGTGATTTTCATCTTAACTGGTCGCATTGTATGGATCATACTACGGGAAGTGGGAATATGATGGTCATTAATGGAGCTCAGAATCTACAACAAGTATGGTGTCAGACGATTAACATCGATCCTAATGAGGAGTATGTTTTTCAGGCCTTTGCAACCTCAGTACATTCTTCTTCTCCGGCAAAACTTCAGTTTTCAATCGATGGTGTGCTTGTTGGAAGCATACTGCAGCTGACTAGTAACACCTGCCAATGGGACGAGTTTTATACTATTTGGTCATCTGGTACACAAACATCTATAGAAGTTTGTATTACAAATCAAAATACGGCTGCCAGTGGTAATGATTTTGCTATAGATGATATTTCTTTTAGCAAGGTATGTGAAGTGGTGGATTCATTTACGGTAGTGGTATCAAATTTTGATGTGAACATTCC
>ERZ795053.3595-NODE-3595-length-17472-cov-17.643854_pt1 | contig 17472 bp, 12 predicted proteins | sample MGYA00375137_ERZ795053 | MGnify/ENA primary metagenome ERZ795053 (study PRJEB30182, sample SAMN05720284) | activated sludge metagenome | isolation source: Anaerobic digester | place: Hong Kong | collected 2014-12-17 ...
CAGAACAACAATAAGGAGGCATGATGTACAAAGTATTGCCCAGCGGCCTTAGCAGTACCCCCTGTTCAAGTGCTTTGTCGTAGAGGCTGTTGCGGATGGAGGAAAAATAGCCTTCGTCTTCCACCACAATATCCCAGGCGATGATGGTGCCGGTCTGCCGGATATTTTCTATTGTTTCCTGTTGCAGCAACTCTTCTGCGAAAGCCTGATGCTGTGATATGATGCGATGAATGGCCGTTTGTGTTTCAGCCGATTCCAGCAGATCCATACTGGCGTTGGCAATAGCGCAGGCGAGGGGATTACCCGTATAACTGTGCCCGTGCCAGAGCGCTTTCATCTTGTCGTCAGAGTAGAATGCATCATAGATCTCCTGTCTGCAAAGCGTAACAGCCAGCGGCAGGCTGCCTCCCGTAATTCCCTTGCTCAGACAGATGATATCGGGATCGTGCATACACTGGTCTGTTGCCAGAAAGGTACCGGTTCGGTGAAAGCCTGTCATGACCTCATCTGCGATGCACAACACCTCGTGCTGTCTGGCTATCGACAGTAACCGGTCCAGCATCTCCGCCTCATACATGCGCATGCCTGATGCTCCCTGCACCAGGGGTTCGAAAATGAATGCAGCTACATCGCCGGAGGCACAGGCTTCTTCCATCGCCTGAAGTACTTCCGTTCTGTTGTCATCGTCGGGAAAGGGGAGGTAGGTCGTATCGAACAAGTGTTGCCTGAAAGGACGTGTAAAAGCATCCCGCCCGCTCACACTCATACTGCCAAAGGTGTCGCCGTGGTAGGCACCCTCCAGTGCGATGAGTTGTTTCTTTGGTTTGCCTGAGTTATCCCAGTACTGCAGGGCCATCTTGATGCCCACTTCCACAGAAGTACTTCCATTATCTGAAAAGAATACCTTCTGCATGGCCGGGATCTTCCCCAGCAACCGTTCCGCCAGTGCCTCAGCAGGTGCATGGGTGAAGCCTGCAAATATCACATGCTCCAGTGTATCGAATTGCTTCTTTGCTGCTTCAGCCAGATAAGGGTGTGCATGTCCGTGAAGGTTGGTCCACCAGCTGCTGATGGCATCCAGGTATCGGTTTCCCTGATCATCATACAACCAGGCTCCCTTTCCATGTGTCAGGAATACCGGTTCTGAAGCCAGTTTTTGTTGTGCGAAAGGATACCAGATGTGTCGATCCTTCCTCATGCAGGGAATTCCTCCCGCACCCGTTTGGCAAGGTCTGCCACGGTCTTTTTATCCCATTGGTCCACCTGTGGAATACGAGCCAGTATCTGCAGTCCGGTGTATTCTTCAATATGCGATTCGGTAGTATGATTCCGTTCGCCGTTGAAGATGATACCTGCAATCTGAATATCCATGTAACGCAAAACTTCCACACTCAGTAAGGTATGGTTGATGCTCCCCAGGTAATTTCTCGAAACCAGAATGACAGGCAGATGCAGGTCGTCCATCAGTGAGGCCATATGGTAGTAGTCATTCAATGGTACCATCACACCCCCGGCCCCCTCCACGATCAGTTTATTTTCTGTTTTAGGTAATTCAAAATCGCGGGGAGAGATGCGCACCTTGTCCAGCTGCGCAGCGGCATGCGGCGACATGGGCTCGGAAAGTTTATATCGTTCAGGATGGATGATGGTCTTCTTGTTGCTGATCAGTTCTGCGATCTTCATACTGTCAGTATGATCCGGATCTCCTGCCTGAACAGGTTTCCAGTAATCAGCTTCCAGGGCTTCACACAGTACAGCTGAGACCATGGTCTTGCCAACTTCCGTACCTATTCCCGTAACAAAATATTTCCCTGCCATCAGTAAACCATCATCTTCATACAATAGACGGAGCCACCACTTTTCATGAATTCACTGGTGTTCACTTCTATCACTTTGTGAATACTTTGCTGGAGTATGTTCAGCGTAACAGGATTGCCTTTCTGGATGATGGCAGCCGTGCGCTTCCTGTTGGAATTGTAGATGATGTGTGCATTGCAGGAAAATCCATGCATAGCTTCTTCCGCCGGGATCTCATAGACCCCCTCGAACATCTTCCGGATCACTCCTAAACTTTCAGAACTGAATGCTTCCGGTACCAGGGCCACCTCACTTTCATTCAAGGGCAGAAAGCAGGTATCCAGGTGATAGAAGTGTTCGTTGACCAGTTGCAGAGTTATGATCGGGGCATCAATGACTCGGCACACTTCATCATAAGCCATGCGTTCGGTGCGGAAACCATATCCGCCATAGACCAGTTTACGTGCCGGGTGGGGGATGCAGTCGCCCATGCCTTCAAAGACACCACGTGTTTGCAGATTGGTAATAGTATAGCCAAGATCCTTGTAATAGTCTTCAAAGTACAGTACTTCTGTTTGCCTGGTCTCAAATTTCATGTTGCTCATCAGCGCCACCTTCTCTCCGTTCCACATGACCCAGGGCAGGCTCTGGTTGGCGGCAAAAACCATGTCTTCACATCCTTCCACACCGGGAATTTCCAGGAGGTCATCAATGATGCCTTCCTGTTTCAGACCGAGATAGACATTGCGCAGATCATCCCATTGCTGTCTCGCCTTTGCAAGATCAACCTGATCATTGATCTTCATATATACATTCTTGACATCCCGAATCTCATAGTGATCAGGGGTGCAGATCAAAACCCTGAATGGCTCGGTTCTCTGGTCGCAGTCGTCGGCATGAAAATGCACTTCCTGCGGTTCATATGCTTTGGCAAAAACGGGTGTCATGTGAATACTTTTTCAGGCAAATCGTTCTGAGACCACCAGGTCTTTGGAACCGGGTGTATAGGTGTAGAACCCTTCTCCGGTCTTGACCCCTTTGTATCCTGCAGTGACCATATTGATCAACAGCGGACAGGGGGCGTATTTCGGGTTTCCAAAACCATCGTGTAACACACGAAGAATAGACAGGCACACATCCAGTCCGATGAAATCAGCCAGTTGCAGTGGCCCCATCGGGTGTGCCATTCCGAGTTTCATGACAGTATCGATCTCCTGCACACCTGCCACACCTTCATAGAGGGTATAGATGGCTTCGTTGATCATAGGCATCAAAATGCGGTTGGCCACAAAGCCGGGGTAGTCGTTCACTTCAACAGGCGCTTTTCCCAGTTTGGCACTGAGTTCCATGATAGTGGCCGTGATACTGTCGCTGGTGGCATAACCACGGATCACTTCCACCAGTTTCATGACCGGAACCGGATTCATGAAATGCATGCCGATCACCTTATCAGCTCTGTTGGTGGCGGCAGCTATTTTGGTGATGGATATAGAAGAGGTGTTAGATGCCAGGATGCACTCAGGTTTGCACATCTGATCCAGCTCGGTAAATATCTTCAGTTTGAGGTCCACATTCTCAGTGGCGGCTTCTACCACCAGATCTGCGTGGGTGGCACAATCATTCAGATCTGTATAGGTTTTGATATTGGCAAGGGTCTCGTTCTTCTTCGCCTCATCAATGCTTCCTTTGCTGACCATACGGTCCAGATTCTTTCCGATAGTAGCGAGTGCTTTTTCGAGGGCCGGGGCACTTACATCTGCCAGCGACACTGCATACCCGTTCATTGCAAACACGTGTGCAATGCCGTTTCCCATGGTTCCGGCGCCAATGACCGTAATGTTTTTCATGCTGCTGATTTGTCGCAAACTTAGCGAATAATCAGCACCTTTTGGGCGTCCAGAAAGCGTCCGTCGCTATCTTCCAGGGTTACCAGATACAGGCCGGAAGTGCCTTCCCGGAGGTCAGCCTGAAAGATCCCATCCTGTTTTTTCATAGTGCCTATCTGTCTGCCATGCGGGTCAAATACACGGGCGGTCAGGCTGGCGGGAATGATGGCATACAACATGCCGTTGCTGGGGTTGGGAAATAGTTTCCAGTCTGTATTTCCGGGTTCTGCAGATCCGGTTGTCAGGGCACACAGATCACTGTCTGCTTGATCATCTGCAATGCTGTGGTCATACTGGCCTATGGCATATTCGCCGGGTAGCAGCTGACTTAGTTCAAAAGCGCCCCGTTTATCAGTATGGTTTCCCCAGACATCCAGTAGGTAATACGCATAGATGCTCCATTCATCCTGCGGATCTGCACGATATAACAGCAAGAGGCTATCGTCTGAAGTAGTCATGAATTCATTCTCGAGGTAACCGCCACTGGTGCTGATCGTTCCGTTGAACCGGATGGTAGCACTGGTTTGTTGGCCGTTATAGCCACCCAGTATGCGCCAGTACCTTTGTGTATGCACATGTAAACCGGTAACAGGTTCCTTATAGGTATCTGCACCCACCCAGTAGTGTTCCACCCTGATCCAGTCAGTATCTTGATTCAGCGACTGAACGTTGATATCCATCAGGCCGTATTCCAGATTGTACTCTCCGGTAGTTGTCAGGAATATTTCATCGGCAGTGACAGCATCAGCTATCAGGTTGTTCCGGTCCAGAACCACATAAAATGAATCCAGTGCCGGTGCATTGATATGAACTTCATCGTTGGGCCCGTTTGCGTGAACTGTTTCTGCATAGAGGGTATGTCCCTGTTTGTCCACCAGAGATACCTCTATCGGATAATTGGTAAAATAATCCGGTGCATGATTGAGTTTTTGTTCTATGCATATGCCCAGGTCATCGGCAGTGTAGGAGAAGTAGTCCACTTCCACCGCAGGTGTACCGGCCTGAAATATCCAGCCATCAAAGAAGGGCGTCATATCAATTCCGCTGCACTCGCTCAGGTGATCACGGAATTGTTCGCTGGTAACCGGTTGAAAGGCATATTCGTCCAGGAATTCTGTGATACAGGAGAAGAACAGCTCATCACCCATATATCCTCTCAGGTTGTGTACGGTCATGGCACCACGGGTATAGGTAGTGAATCCATAGGTATATTCATGGGGCATCTCTGCCAGTGGAAAGTAGTTGCCGCCATCTCTGGCAAAGCCATAATGTATGATCTCCAGGTGCTGCTCTTTCACCATATCTTCATAGGCTTTCCTGCCGTATAGTGCTTCGGTGAACAGATACTCAGAAAAGCTGGCCCATCCCTCGTTCAGCCACATTTCACTTTGATCTGAACAAGTGATCAGATCGCCCCACCACATGTGAGAAAGCTCATGTGCATAGAGGGTCTCCCAGGTGAGCGTATTGTCAACTGCAAAACTGGGATAAGCTATATTGGTGGCGTGCTCCATGGCTCCGCCAAAGAAAGGAACTACGGTAAAACCAACTCGGTCCCAACGGTAAGGGCCATAGGCATTTTCAAAAGCTTCAATGGCCGCATCCAGGTTGATGAAACTGTTCTTCATTTTGGTACTGTCGGACGGCTTCACACCCAGCTGCACGGGATAGTCTGAAGCAATTCCGGTATGCTGCCAGGCAACGGTTGAATACGTGCTTACTGCCACCGATGCCAGGTAACTCGGTATAGGTTGCGGAAGTTGCCAGATCCAGGTGGTGGTACCATCGCCGTTATCTGATTCAGATTCCAGCGTTCCGCCACAAAAGGCTTTATACCCGGAAGGTGTGATGATCTCGAAAGTAAAGGAAGAACGTTCTATGAAATTGTCAAAGCAGGGAAACCAGATCCTTCCGAAGTTGTGCGGGTCAGCATCAAAACCTACACCCATCTGGTAAGAATAGTCGCCGCTCCAGTACCAGCCACCCCAGCTGGCATCCTGATCAGGTTCACCGCCATAGAAAATTCTGAAGGTCCGGGTATCGCCGGTGTTCATTGCCGGTGTGAGCGGAATACTCAGGAGTTCACCCGCATGTGTGAAAGCTGTGCTGACTCCGTCCATCCAGACAGAATCAACGGTAAGCGTCATCAGGTCAAGAGGAAGCAGATCCATGCCATCTACTTTTGCCTGTACTTCCAGTTCTGCATAGCCGTTGATGGTCTTGCCGGCATAATCTGTGATCTCCAGATGCACGGTGGTGTGCAGAATGTCCAGCGAATCGCTGATGGTAGGTGTGGCAGCCCGCATACAAATGGGAGTAAACAGGACGAAAACAACGAGGAATCTCTTCATGATGAATACCTTTGAATCGTGTTCAGAGCCACTAAATTAAGCACTTTCATACTGGCCATGGGTTGGTTGTTGCCGATGGAAGCCCAGACAGATACCCTGTTCCTGACGCCGGTGATACACCTGGACAGCGTGGTGATCAGTGAAGTGGCCGATGGTTTTTCAGTGGGCGAATTCATTCATCTGATGGAAGAAGATACCGGATTCTACCAGGCATTCCGAAACCTGCGCACCATTACATACGGCAGCGATGCTCTGGTGCGTATGTTCGATGATGAAGGGCTGACTGAGGCATCCTATTCCAACAGTGCGAAGCAGATCCTGGAGAATCATTGCCGGCATCTGGAGTTCCAGCAGGAGCATACCACCGGTAATTTTTTCGACAAACATGGTGAGGCAGAGTACTACACGGCCAGGTTGTTTTCGCACATCTTTTTGTATCGCGATACGGTTTGCAGTTCACAGAGCACTGCAGCTGTTCATGATCCTTCCGGACTGGAGAAAAGAAAGGAACAATTAAAAGTGCTGATGTTTCAGCCCGGGCAACCGGTGGAAGGGATCCCTTTCATTAAAAATGAACTGGGCGTTTTTGAAGAGGATATGACCGCACTGTATGACTATGACATGGAAGCTGTAGAGTTTCGGGCCAGGCCATGCTTTAAATTCACCATAGAGAAGAAGGCGGAGGTATCTGAAAAGAAAGTGGTGTTGCAAAGTATGGAGACCTGGTTTGACCGGTCCACCTACCAGATCGTGGCACGCAATTATCACCTGAAAGAAGACAATTTCACCTACGATTTTGATGTGCACATGCAGGTGCTGTTAGGTCAGCGGGAAGGGAAGGAGGTGCCGGTCTGGATCTACTACAACGGCAGCTGGGATGTGCCGGGCAAAAAGAGAGAAACAGGCAGTGTGCAGATCACGGTGAGGTGATGATGCATTTTGATGATTTTCCGCATTTGCATCCGTCTTTCGGATGTATCGCTATGAAACAATCCTGATGTGTATCTTTAAGAAAATGCACACCCATGAAAATCAGAAATCTACTGCTTGGATTCACGTTGTTCGCACTAACCACTGCATTCAGTGATCAGTATGGCCGAGATGTATATATCTGTAAAGGGCCTCAGTCAACGAAGTATCATTACATCAGCGATTGCAGGGGCTTAAGCAATTGTTCATCAGATATTTACAGAGTTTCGCTCGATGAAGCAAAGAGCATGGGAAGAACGCTTTGTGGCTGGGAAGACTAGTGTCTGTTAAGTTTTACAACCAACTTATCAAGATCCGTTGAATATGAGCAGTATTATCAGTACTGTTCCTGATCGTTCGGGAAATCGCCAGACTTCACATCTTCCGTGTACTGATGCACCGCGTTTCGGATATCGTCGAACAAGTTCAGATACCGTCGCAGGAATCTGGGCTTGAATTCTTTGGTCAGTCCCAGCATATCGTGCATCACCAAAACCTGACCGTCCACCTCCGGCCCCGCACCGATACCAATGATGGGAATATGTACGCTCTTCGCCACCTTTCCGCCCAGATCTGCTGGTATCTTTTCCAGTACAATGGAAAAGCATCCCAGTTGTTCCAGCAGAATGGCATCTTCCTGCAGGCGCTGAGCTTCTGCTTCTTCCGTTGCCCTGACAGTATAGGTGCCAAATTTATAGATGGACTGAGGTGTCAGCCCCAGGTGCCCCATGACCGGGATTCCTGCAGACAATATGCGTTCTATGCTTTCTTTCACCTCCCGTCCGCCTTCCAGTTTCACCGCATGTGCACCGGATTCTTTCATGATGCGAATGGTGCTTTCCAGAGCAGTCTTGCTGTTGCCCTGGTAAGAACCGAAAGGCAGGTCCACCACCACCAGTGCCCGCTGCACACCACGAACCACTGAGGTGGCATGATAGATCATCTGATCAAGAGTGATGGGTAAGGTGGTCTCATGTCCGGCCATGACGTTGGAAGCTGAGTCGCCAACAAGCAACACATCAATACCGGCCTCATCCAGGATGCGGGCCATAGAAAAATCATAGGCGGTCAGCATACTGATCTTCACCCCGTTTTGTTTCATCTCCTGGATGGTATGGGTGGTTATCCGTTTTACTTTTGAAAAGTCCTGTCTGGTTGTTGACATAAATTAAAATTGCCCGAAAGTTAAGGAATGTGCATGAGTACCTTGCATAAATACCAGTAAGCCGAAGCAGGCCACTGCACACATGATCCACCGTATGGTAATAGCAGCAATGAAGCTCAGGATATCAGTCACAGCCGAACCATCCATGAGATTCTTTGTTTTCTTTTTAAATAAATTATAAATGTGCAACCACTACTGTAAATATTACCTCTAACTAATGATGAATGCTTTTTCCAGACGACTCCTCCGGCTGGGAATACCCTTGGTTGTTTTGTTGATCGCGGCTTTTTTTCTGTACCGCATCCGTCATCGGGTATTACCTTCCAATGATATAACCTTAGAATTTACAGAGGCAAATGCCGGAATTGACGGCATGGCCGCCTGGCTGGCAGCTTATGCTGACCTGGTGCTGGTTCCTGACAATTCGTACGCCCCGGATGCAGCACTGAAAAAATACCTCAGTATTCCGGAACCGGAAAAACCCATGGAAAAGATGCAGTGGAATGCCAACGTTGCCAGGTCATACCTGAATACCGGTAAACCGGAAGAATCCTTTCCATACTTTAAGGAGTATTTCCGGATCGCGGAAGAAAATCCTGCAGCAATACGATCCAACAAGTTTAACAAAGAGTATTACAGGTTCATCCTGGAAACCTACGGTATCAGCTATATGCGGCAGGGAGAAATTGCCAATTGCCTGAATCGCCATACCCCCGAGTCCTGTATTTTCCCGATTCAGGGTGGAGGTATTCATGCGGACACTATGGGCGCTGCCAATGCCTTCAGAATATACCGGTCTATCCTTGCAGAAGATCCTGGTGATCATGAGGCAGTCTGGTTGCTCAACGTTTCTGCTATGGCCCTGGGCGTGTATCCGGACTCAGTACCGGAAAAATTTCTTCTGCATCCAAACAGATTTGCCAGTGCCTATGACATAGGGCGCTTTACCGATGTAGCTCCGGGAGCAGGTGTGGCTTTCAATTCGCTGAGCGGTGGCGTGTGTATGGATGATTTTGACAATGATGGCTATCTGGACATCATCTGCAGCGGCTGGCAACTAACAGAACGCATCGCCTACTTCCATAATAATGGTGATGGCAGTTTCGATGACTGGTCTGCTTCTTCCGGTCTGGGAAAGCTGGCCGGAGGACTTAATATGGTCCATGCAGATTACGACAATGATGGACTGGAAGATGTACTTGTTCTGCGTGGAGGTTGGTGGGATAAATACGGTTGTATGCCTAACTCCCTGCTGCACAATCTGGGCAACGGTAAGTTTGAAGATATGACCTGGCAAGCGGGTCTGCACGGCATGCATCCTTCTCAAACGGCACGCTTCGAAGACTTTAATAAAGACGGATGGCTGGACATTTTTGTGGGGAATGAAGCCACACCCGGAAGCCCGGACCATCCCTGCGAGTTGTATATCAGCAACGGCGATGGCACATTCAAGGAAGTTGGAAAAAAAACAGGTGCCGGCGTGAAGGCTTTTGTAAAGGCATCCGGTACGGCCGATTACGATAACGACGGAGATGTGGACATCATCTTGTCGGTATATAAAGGGAAAAATATTCTCCTGCAGAACAGACTCTCTGAAACGGGAAAGCTCCAGTTCAAAGATGTTTCAGATGAAGCCGGTATTTCCGGTCCGAACATGAGTTTCCCCTGTTTTTTCTTTGATTTCAACAACGACGGCTACGAAGACATCTACATATCTTCCTTCCATCAGCAAAGCATGGAGAATGTGGCAGCATGGTACCGCGACTGGCCCTATGAACATGAATACGGAGCTCTCTACCGAAACAATGGAGATGGCACCTTCTCGAATATAACCACAGATGCCAATCTCGAAATACCCTCTCTGGGTATGAGCTGTAATTTCGGCGATATTGATAACGACGGCTACCTCGACTTTTATCTGGGTACCGGGAATCCTGATTACCGCAGTCTGGTGCCAAACCTGATGTTCCGCAATGATGGCAATGGAGGCTTCCAGAACATCACCACCTCAGGTGGATTCGGGCATTTGCAAAAAGGACATGGTATTGCCATGGGCGATGTGAACCGGGATGGCGACCTGGATATCTATGCGGTCATGGGTGGAGCACTGACCGGCGATTATTTCTGGAATGCCCTGTATGATAATCCAGGCCAGGGTAATCATTTCATCGGACTAAGACTGGTAGGTAAAAAGTCCAGCCGTGATCCCATTGGTGCCAGGGTAGTGGTGCACTGCACGGACCCGAACGGCTACCAGCGGGAGATCTGTCGTACCCTTAATTCCGGCGGCAGCTTTGGTTCATCGCCAATGGAAATGACCATCGGCCTGGGTATCTATGACCTGATTGAGAAAATAGAGATCACCTGGCCGGACGGTAGTCTGCAAACTCTTGTAAATCCGGATCCCGACGCCCGGTATAAGGTGGTCCAGGGAAATGATCAGATCCAGAAACTGACCTACAGGACATTTACCTTTGCAACTGATGGCGGGCACGGAGCCCATCATATGAACATGGATCACTGACATGCGTCTTACACCCTTACTGATAGGAAGTGTTTTACTGGTTATGACTTCCTGCGGAAAAAGCTCCCGCAAACCTGATTATGCACAAAATGAAGTAGCCTGGCCAGACAATATGCCGGAACACCAGGCCATGGTGAAGTACCTGGCTGACCTTCAGCAGCAATATTTCCTGCAACCCGGTAACCGGTATGCCAGCACCATGCGGGCAAAGAAAATGCTGGCGCAGGAACCGCCAAAAGACGAGAAAAAAAGAATGCAGTTCATCTATGAGACCGCATTCGAATGCCTCTCTGCCGGTATGACCGACCAGGCCATTCAGCTGCTGGAAGAAAACCTGGAACAGGCAGCGAAAATGCCGCCAGCAGAACGCAGCAGAATGCGCAACCTGCTTGGAATTTGTTATTTGCGTTATGGCGAACAGCAGAACTGTATCTCCAACCATGTAGCCGAGTCCTGCATCCTGCCCATTGACAGCAAGGCCATGTACACGGTTCGTGAAGCTACCGAAAAAGGATACGCCTTATACCAGGAGATCCTGAAGGATGAACCGGATAACCTCAATGCCATTTTCCTCCTGAATGTGGCGGCCATGAACCTCGGTTATTATCCGGACAAGGTACCCTCACAGTGGCTGATCCCGGTTGACAGATTTGGTTCAGAATTCTCTATGGAGAAGTTTCCCAATATTGCCATTCCGCTCGATGTGGATGTCATCACCCTGAGTGGTGGCGTGTGCACCGAAGACTTCAACAACGACGGATACATCGACATCTTTACCAGCAGCTGGTTTTTGGGAGATAACGTGCATTACTTTCAGAACAACGGCGATGGCACCTTCACCGACCGGACGAAGGAAGCCAACCTGGAAGGTATCACCGGAGGGCTCAATCTTATCCATGCCGATTACAACAATGACGGTTTTCGCGATGTGTTCATCCCGCGTGGTGGCTGGTGGAATGATTACGGTAAAGTACCCAACAGCCTGCTGAAGAACAATGGCGATGGCACCTTCACAGATGTGACAAAAAGCAGCGGATTATTCAGTTTGTATCCCACACAAACTGCTGTGTGGTCTGACTTCAATAACGACGGTTGGCTCGACCTCTTTGTAGGAAATGAATCCAGAAAGAACAGTGAAGAATATCGCTGTGAACTGTTCATGAGCAACGGCGATGGAACATTTACGAATAAGGCAAAAGAAGCCGGTGCAGACCTGCTGGCTTTTAGTAAAGGAGTAGCTGCCTGCGACTATGACCACGACGGACTCTCTGATATAGCCATATCCAGCCAGGGGCAACCCAACATCCTCCTGCACAACGAGAGTGATGGCGATCAGCTCAGGTTCAGAGATGTATCAGGACAGGCCGGAATCAGCGGACCTGTAAAAAGCTTTCCGCTCACTTTTCTCGATTATGATAACGATGGATGGGAAGACCTCTTCATCTTCACTTATGATGCATCCAACTGTGACTATGATAACGCAGCAGAATATCTGGGCAAGCCTGTAAAAGGTGAGTATTCTGTTCTCTACCACAACAACGGTGATGGCACCTTCTCAGATATTTCAGCCGGGTCAGGAATTCAGCATGCCATGACCGCTATGGGATTCAACTACGGAGACATTGACAACGATGGTTTCATTGATCTCTATGTGGGTACCGGAACTCCTGAATATACTTCACTGGTACCCAACAGAATGTTGCGCAACAACGGTGGTAAAGGCTTTCAGGACGTTACCCATGTGGGAGGCTTCGGGCATTTGCAGAAAGGACATGGCATTGGATTCGCTGATTTTGATCAGGACGGCGACAGCGATATTTATGAAGACATGGGAGGTGGTTATGAAGGTGATCCTTTCCAGAGTGCATTTTTTGAAAATCCGGGTAACGGAAACACCTGGACCTGTCTGCAACTGGAAGGTGTACAATGCAACCGCGATGCCATCGGAGCAAGGGTACATGTGGCAGTGACCATGGCAGACGGAAGCAAACAAATCTTTCACCACCTGGTTGGTACCGGCGGAAGCTTTGGCAGCAACAGCCTGCAGCTCGAATGTGGTCTTGGCAATGCAGCAAAGATCGACAGCGTTACAGTTGACTGGCCCGGAGGCAGTTCAGAAACCTTTGCAGATATTCCTTTGAAGAGCTGTGTGCAGCTCAAACAAGGCACGGGCATGATCGGAACTAAAGAACTGCATCCCTTCCGCTTCACACATGCTCCGGATCAGATGGATCATTCCATGCATATGGAAATGTAAACAGCCGTTGGGATCATTTTAAAGTACTTTACATCCTGTTAAATAAGTAACAGGATAGATTTACATAAGTAAATAGGAAAGGGGTAGCTGCTGCAGGAATTTTGCACAAAATCCTGCTCGTATGCTTAGCCGCAAAACACTGTTTCCTGTCCTGGTTATCTGTTCACTGATCCTGTTTGCCACATTTGCTTTCACTTCTGCCAACCAGCGAAGCAGCCTGATGCATCGTCTGATGGGAAAAGATGGCAAAACCATGATGGAAGAGATCCCCTGGGATTCATCCTGGACCGGTAATGAGGGCATGAAAGCATTGCTTTCCAATATATATGAAAAGACCAATGTGCCTTCCTGCAGGTTTTGCAGCTGCGCCATTGCAGATGAACTCCTATCCAGACCTATTCCGGAAAAATGGGATGATCGTTATGAATACCATTCCAGGCTGGTTTCAGAACTGATCAACTGCGGACGTATGGAAACTGCCATGAAATGGATAGACCGTTTTGATGCCGAGATGACCAGCAGAAAGGTGGACAATAAATTCAGAAGAAAATGGCTGGCTTCTAAAGGAATTGCATTTCTGAGGTATGCTGAAGTGACAAATTGTATTCAGAACCACAACGAAGAATCCTGCATATTCCCGCTGTCTGAAAAGGCACAACACAGGAACGAGACAGGTGCAAGAGCTGCCATTAAATTGTACTCACAGATCCTGGAGATGTATCCTGATGACCTGGCTTCCCGCTGGCTGCTCAATATTGCTTACATGCAGATAGGTGGTTATCCGCAGGATGTACCTGTTGCCTGGCTTATTGATCCGGCAGCCATCAGCCAAGGTGAAGAAGTACCGGCTTTCAGGAACATCGCCTCCACCCTCGGTGTAGATTTTCCCGACATGTGCGGATCTGTCATCATGGATGATTTCAACAACGACGGACTGATCGACATCTTTCAGTCGGGATGGGGATTACAGGAGCAGGTTCACTTTCTCATCAACAAGGGTGACGGAAGCTTTGAAGACCAAACAGCAGCGGCCGGTCTGGAAGGCTATCCGGGCGGATTGATGATGCAGCAAACAGATTACAATAACGATGGCCTGCTGGATGTATTCATCCTTCGCGGGGCCTGGTACGGTGCCCAGGGGGTGATCCCCAACTCCCTGTTGCACAACAACGGCGATGGTACTTTCACTGATGTGACCAGAGAGACAGGATTGTACAGCTGCCATCCTACACAGACCGCTACATGGGCTGATTTCAACAACGATGGATGGATAGATGTGTTCATCGGTAATGAAGCTTCCCGCAAAAAAGCAGATCAGCGAAACGACTCTGAATTATACCTGAACGACCATGGTCACTTTCGAAATGTAGCTGCAGCATCAGGAGCCAATGTGAATGGATTCATTAAAGGAGTGAGTAGCGGCGATTATGACAACGATGGAGATCCGGATATCTATGTATCCATTAACGGATCAGAAAATATACTTCTGCGCAATGATTCCCGGCGTGGCAGTATGGAACTTCATTTTACTGATGTGACCCGGGAAGCAGGCGTAGCCGATCCGGTCAAGAGTTTTCCTTGCATGTTCTTTGATGCCAATAATGACGGATGGCTGGATATACTGACCTTCAGCTATAGTTCTGCAGTGTCAGACAATGATATACCTGCTGAGTATCTGGGCCTTCCACGTCAGGGGAATGATCCTGCCTTGTATATCAATAATGGCAATGGAACTTTCAGCAATGAAACCATTGCATGGGGGCTTGATAAAACCTTCCTGGTAATGGGATGTAACTACGGCGATTTTGACATGGACGGATGGCAGGATTTCTATACCGGAACCGGAAAGCCTTCCCTGCGAAGCATCATCCCCAACAGGATGTTTCGCAATGATAACGGTACAGGATATGTGGAAGTGACCAGCGCTGCCAGGGTGGGGCACCTGCAGAAAGGACATGGCATTTCTTTCGCCGACCTCAACAACGACGGGTATCCGGAGATCTACGCACAAATGGGCGGAGCCTATGAGTCTGATGGATTTCAGGATGCCCTGTATGAAAATCCCGCTTCGTGGGGAACAGGCTGGATCACCCTTGATCTGACCGGCAACGAAACCAACAAGGCAGCCATCGGTGCCAGGGTGGAAGTGGTGGTGAAGGAGAACGGAAAGGAAAGACATATCTATGACTGGGTAGTGCCCGGCGCCAGTTTCGGTGCCAACAGCCTGCGTCTGGAAATAGGTCTCAGACAAGCTGAAGAGATCGTCCGGGTGGAAGTGTACTGGCCGGGCTCAGATGAGGTGCAATCCTGGACAGGCCTGCATCTTCGTCATCACTATCGCCTGCAGGAAGGAAAGCCAGCAGCCGAAGAATTGGTACTGCCTGAATTTGATTTTCCCGCTACCAGCCATCAGTCAAATCATCACCATATGATGTGATCATTTTACCCGGAACCGACCAAAGGCTATAGCAGCCTCCCTATATTTGGGGGTATGGATCTTCGGTTAACGGGATTTGTCGCCGTGCTGGCCGCGGGAATGTGGTATGCCTGCAGCAACGACCTGAAGATCAATGCGCCGTTTACCGAAACCACTTTCGTCTATGGCCTGCTGGACATTGGAGATTCTGTTCATTACCTGCGCATTCAGCGCTCCTTCCTTAATGAAGACAGCACCCCATATGAGCTGATAGGAGATGTGTACAACTATCGCTATGAAGAAGATGAACTGGAGGTATGGGTAGAAGCATGGAAGAACGATGCACAGGTTGCCACCTATCCTTTTGAATACATTCTGGGCGATACGGTCGGGCTGGCCCTGGAAGACGGACTGTTCGAGCCTGAGGCCAATGTATTGTATCGTTTTACAGGGCAGCTGGACAGCACGGCAGAATACCGTTTGTTCATTCACCGATGGCTGCAGCACGATACCATCACCGCAGTTACAAAACCCGTCAGCTCCTTTCAGGTATTATTCCCGGTAGCATTTTTATACGGCATCAACCTGACCGATACATTTGATGTCATCTATGTCAATACCTATGCCACCAATGCGCAGATCTATGACCTGGTGATGCGTTTCAGGTACCGCGAAATAAACCTCACCACCGGAGATACGTCAGAGCTTTTTGCCGACTGGCCTCTGGCAACCAATCAAACCGGCGATAACCTCAACGGCCTCGGTGTCATGGCCTATGAAGTGAAGGCCAATTTGTTTTATGCATTTGTAGCTGCTGAGCTGGAAGTTGATCCCGCTGTGCGCAGAGAATTTGTTGATCTGCAATACCGGTTTTATGCAGGTGGAGAAGAACTGTACTGGCAATATCTGAATGAACTTGCCACCCTGGGTTTTCAGGAATTATATGCCACCACCATGTACACAAATGTGCGGGGCGGATATGGTATTTTCTCCTCCCGCCGTTTGCAGGTAAGCGACTCCATTCAGTTGTCAGATCAGTCGCTCGATACCCTGGCCTGCGGCTACCGGACCTTTGGACTGGGCTTTCCTTCCTCCACCGCCAACCCGTTCTATCCTGGCTGTGAATAGCTGTGTCATCTTTATGACATTTAGAGCAAAGCATGTGTTCTGCCGGCTTATCATCCGTACTTTTATACTGTGAAAAGAGTGGTGATCACCTGCCTGCTGGCTTGGGTGCCGGTGCTGCTATCTGCCCAGATAACCGGGTATGAAGTAGGTGATATTGCTCCCAATTTTACAGGTATCGAACCCGATGGTACCACCCATAAATTGTATGACTATACCGCCAGCGGACAGTATGTGTTGCTGGATTTCTTTGCCTACTGGTGCGGGCCCTGCTATACGAATGCCGGCTACCTGCAGGCATTTTATGAGAAGTATGGTTGCAACAACGGTACCGTAGCAGTGCTGGGAAATGAATGTGATGTGGGGGGAAGCAACGATGACCTGGACCTCTTCTTTGAACTGTCCGGACTGGATCCTGCAACGGCCTATCCTTCCTGGAGCGGGATGGACGGAAATGGTGCCGATGTATGCAATATTTACTCGCCTGCGGCCTATCCTACGGTGGTGCTGATAGGTCCTGATAACAGATTCATCAGCATCGACATCTGGCCGATTGCCAGCCTGGGTGATATAGAAGATGCATTCCCCAATGGTGTACTCATGCCGATTGATTGCAATTGGGCATCGTCTGTTTCTGACAGACCTGAACCTTTATTCGGACTGTCTCTTTGGCCTAATCCCGCATCGGAAAAAATTACCATCAGTATGGTGACTCCTGCTGCCGGGGCAATGGAATGGTCGCTCGTAAGCCTGACCGGTGTACCGGTACAGGAAGGCCTCCTGGAGCAGGTTTCGGCGGGCAGGCAGCAGCAAACCATCTGTCTGCAGGACCTTCCATCAGGGTTGTATGTATTCCATTATAGCATGAATGGTCAGGATGGCAGCAGCCTCCTGCAGATCCAATAAATATGATTAGGTGTTTTCATAGTCATGGGGGATGGAAACATTCCCCTTTTTTAATGCGGAGGGCGGAATACGGAGG
>ERZ795053.3597-NODE-3597-length-17471-cov-7.792432_pt1 | contig 17471 bp, 18 predicted proteins | sample MGYA00375137_ERZ795053 | MGnify/ENA primary metagenome ERZ795053 (study PRJEB30182, sample SAMN05720284) | activated sludge metagenome | isolation source: Anaerobic digester | place: Hong Kong | collected 2014-12-17 ...
ATATCTGCGTGAATCGTGAGACGTGAGATCAAAAGCGTAAACGGTAAACGGTAAAGGCAAGCCCCGTGAATCGTGAGTCGTGAATCGAAAAGGCAATAGCTAATTCTTTGTCATTCTGAGGACCAACGGGACGAAGCGGAATCCGCCAGCAGGCGGACGTTCCGCGCCCTTTGCCCACCGGCGGGAATCTGGTTTAGGTTCGGTGAATCGTAACGGTAAAGGTCAGGGTCAAAAGCATCACAAAACCAAATATGTGAACACAAGGAAAAGTTTTCGGTGGCCATGGCGGAGGGGACACACCCGGTCCCATGCCGAACCCGGCAGTTAAGCCCTCCAGCGCCGATGGTACTGCGGTCTAAACCGTGGGAGAGTAGGACGCCGCCGGAAACTTTTCTTTTTTTGTATGAGACCGTGAGACGTGAGACGTGAGACGAATGGAAAAACAAGGAGACAGGAGACTGGAGACTGGAGGCAGGGAAGGGCAAAAGCCGTAAGACGTTAGACGTGAGAATTGAGACGAAAAAGCAAAGACCGAAAAACGTAAACGGTAAACGGTAAACGGTGAACGGTGAACCAAAAAAACAGGTAAGGCACAATATATGAACCAGAACGACCATGGAACAACAAAAACCACGAAAATATATAAGGGCCGGAAAGCCGGATAAAGCTTCCCGGCCCTTTTTTGTGTCAACGGAAGTTGGTTTGAGGTTTTGGTCTGTTTTTTGAACTTACCGCTCACCGTTCATCGTTCACGCAGTTGATCCAGTCTGTCATCCTGAGCGGAGCGAAGCGGAACGTCCGCCTACCGGCGGGGATCTGGGCTTGCCTTTGACTTTTTCGATTCACGATTAACGATTCAAGGCCCCTCTCACCACAGGGGTCGCAGAGGGTGAAGCCGCGCAGAGAAAACCATTCTTTTGTGAGGACCGTGGACGCAAAAATTTGTCATTCTGAACCCGAAGGGTGAAGCGGAATCCGCCAGCAGGCGGACGTTCCGCGCCCTTTGCCCACCGGCGGGAATCTGGTTTTGCCCAGTCTCCTTTCTCCTCGGTTTTCCGCCCCTCCTGTCTCCAGCAGCCAGTCTCCAGTCGACTTGCTTTTCCGCTCCTCCCGTTGACCGTTTACCGTTGACGCAGTTGATCCAGTCTGTCATCCTGAATCCGCGTATAGTGCGGATGAAGGATCTGGTTCGAAACCTGAATTAGAAACAGATTCTTCGTCATTTCATTCCTCAGAATGACAAGCACTTGCCCTTCATGCCTCCTTGACTGTCTCCTTGCTTTTTCGCCCTTCCCGTTCACCGTTCACTGTTGACCGTTTACGCCTTTCGGTCTTTGCTTTTTCGTCTCAATTCTCACGTCTAACGTCTTACGGCTTTTGCCCTTCCCTGCCTCCAGTCTCCAGTCTCCTGTCTCCTTGTTTTTCCATTCGTCTCACGTCTCACGTCTTACGGCTTTTTGCCCTTCCCTGCCTCCAGTCTCCTGATGCCCGTCTCCAGTCGCCATGCCTTCCCGATTCACGGTTTTTCTTCTAACTACTCAACGGTTCCAGGAACTTTGTCGCACTGGAGGTGCCCAGCCTGTCGGCACCGAGACCCATCAGTATCTCAGCGGCGGCGTAAGTTCTTATGCCCGCCGATGCCTTGATCTTCATGGTGGCAGAAGCAGCGGTCCGCAGTAAGGCCACGTGGTAATAAGTTACGCTGCCCGCAAAGCCGGTACATGTCTTTACGTAGTCAACACCTGCCTGTTCCGCAAGCCTGAGTGTGGTAATGATCTGGGTGTCGTTTAGAAGAGGCATTTCCAGTATTACCTTGAGCGTCTTTCCCTGCGCGGCCTCCCGGAGGGCGAAGAGTTCCTCTCTTATCATCTGCCTGTTCGATTCCCTTGCGGCCGGAATGTTGATGACGGTGTCGATCTCGTCGGCTCCATGTTCGATCGCCCAGCGTATCTCCGAGGCCTTGATAGAAAGGGGAGATGCTCCAAGGGGAAAACCTGCCACAGTCCCAACCCTGACCCCTGTGCCCGTCAGTATACGGACGGCCTCCGGGAGGGATGTCATGGGGACGCAGACCGAGGCGAACCCGAAACGGACCGCTTCCTCGCAAAGGACAGAAATCTCTTCTGCGACGGGAGCGGGAAAGAGCAAGGTGTGATCTATGGATTCCCTTATGGAATTTGGTGAGGGCCTATCATAAAAACCCGCCTCGGCCCGTGCCGCCTTTTGTCGGGCTCTCTGGGAAAGCAGTTCAATGTCTGTCAAATCGATCACTTGCCTTTCATGCAATTGCAGATATCGTCGACACTTCCACATCCGTTCTCCAGCCCCACCTCGGTTATCGAGATCTTGCCGGAACGGTTCAGGAAAAGAAGAAGACCCAGAAGTGTGGATGTCGAGATCCCTATCTCCTCCGCCATCGCGTTAACATCAATTTTCCCGGGTATTTCAATATTGGATATTATCTGACGGCCGATCATATCGACCCATTCACCGAACATATCTTGCATCTCGGGAGTGGCAAGGGAAGATAATCTTGCGGATCTGGATACCGATTCAAAAACATAGGATGCTGTCCTGGCACAATTTTCCGCAACTGTTCTGTCAGTGGGTCGATGGTTTTCTTCCAATTGCATCACGCCTCCAAGTGGTTATGCTTGATGATCTGCTGTATCCTCATGGTTGCAAAGCATCAACCGGATCCTGTAAATATTCCTGAAACCAATGATATCATAGACTTGACCGGCAACCAGGCCGAGTCAAGTCATGGGGGTCGAAGGAAAAATGGATATTCTTTTGCTTGGCTTGGGAAACGTTGGAAGAGCCTTCTGTGAGCTTGTCGAAAACAAGTCAGCCCTGTTGAAGAAAAAACATGGTATTGACTGTCGTTTTGTAGGCATTGCCACCCGTACCCGCGGTTCGGTCGTCATCCCCGACGGAATATCCGTCCGCGAATTGCTTGACAGAGAGGCCTCTACCGGAAGGTTGAGCTCCGGGACTCAATCTGACACAGCTTCTTCCATGGTTGCGGATATGGATTACGACCTGCTCGTCGTATGCACTTCCACGACCGTCCGGTCACCGGAGGTTCCGATGGCCTACATCAGGGGGGCTCTGAATCGCGGCATCAACGTTATAACTTCAAACAAGGGGCCTCTGTTTCTTGCGGCCGGCGAACTTTGCGACCTTGCAAGAAAAAAAAGGGCAAGATTCCTGTTCGAGGCGGCGGTTATGGGAGGGACCCCCTTCTTTTCTTTTGTTAGGCATTGTCTGGGAGGATCCCGGATCATCTCCTGCGAGGGTGTAATGAATACAACGTCAAACTACATACTGGACCTTATGCGTGGCGGCTCCTCTTTCGATGATGCTCTTCTCGATGCTCGAAGAAAAGGGTTTGCCGAAGCCGACCCGACTTTCGATGTTGAAGGATGGGACAGTGCGGTCAAGGGTTCCATAATTGCCCAGGTGCTTATGAACTCAAGCCCCGTTCCGCTGGAGAGCATGGATATTGAAGGTATCACCCAGGTAAGCCCGGGACTCCTCTTCGAGACTGCGAGATCAGGTGGGGCGGTGCGTCTTTTGACGAAGATCGATTCTGAGTCGGGCAGAGTTTCCGTTTCGGTCGGACCGGAAGTGCTGCCGGATTCCAACCCCCTTTCCAGGGTTCACGGTGCCACCAACGGGGTCCTTTTTGTTACCGATACCCTTGGAGAGGTTTTCGTCGCGGGCGGGGGTGTTGGGCCTATGCACACCGCTTACTCCCTTCTCAGGGACCTGATCGAGTCGGCGGAGCCCGGCAATGCGGGATTTTAAGGATCTACCCGGGAAACTGTTGCTTTTGCTTGGTTTTTGCGGGGTAACCCTTGCCCTGATTTCCTCCGTCATGAAACTACCCATGCTGTTTGCCGCATCTGCAAGCCTTCTGGTTTTCTCATTTCTGAATACGGGACTCCCCCTGTGGGCGAAAATGCTTCTCCCGGCAGGAATATTTTCCGGCGGATTTATGGTCGCGGGATTCCATCCTTTCGAAATGATGATCTTTGCTCTTTTGCTGACCCTTCTCTCCTTGCTTTGGCATGAAAGCAGAAAAGCGATACTGACGGAAAGCTTCCTTGTTGAAAAAATGAGCCTGTCCCTTGCCGGAGCGGTGACCCCTTTTGAGGTAGCCGAGGTCGCTGTCGAATCCTTCAGCGCCATGGAGGCCATGGAAAATGTTGCGGTATTTGTCCACGACCAGAAAAAAAGAAGGTTGTTACTCCTTTCGGGGACGAGAAGTTACAGGGCCGGAGTGTCCGTTCCCGTTGAAAGAGGCATCATCGGAAGGGCATACAGGGAAAGAAAGTCCCAGTTCATTTCCGATGTAATGAACGACCCTGATTACATTGATATAGGCCCCGCATCAGAATCCAAGGCTTCCCTTCCGCTGATATGGAATGATTCGGTTGCAGGTGTCCTGAACGTCGAGTTCCTTTCTGCAAGGGACATGACTCCCTTCAGACTCAGACTCATTGAGAAGATCGTGCCCATACTTGCTTCGGCCCTTGCCATCTCGACGCGCCGGGAGAGGACCGAAAAGATCCTGAGGCGAGTCCTTGACTCTTATCGCGAACAGAAATCCCGGCGTCGGTGGCTGGCGGCGAGGCAGGAAAGGGAGGAGCAGCTGAACAGATCCAACGAGGAGAGAGAGAAACTCGCTCTTCTGCTTCTGGAAATATTCCGGGAGCCGGGGTCCCTTATCGAGGTCGAATCCCTTTGCGGGAAACTGGTCGAGCAGATCTTTGAAAAACTCGGCTATCCCAATATATACATCGTGATCAGGGATAACGCGAAAAATGGCCATGGAGCGGGAAAAACATTCCGTCTTGCGGCGTACTGCGGCCTTTCCCAGGCCCAGTATGTGCATGTCCTGATGGACGACAACCTCAAGGGAATATGGGGGCATGTCATTGCCACCAGAGAAGCTTATCTCTGCCGCAACTGCGCCGAAGACCCTGCCTACATTATGGGCAACCCCGCTACCAGGAGTGAACTTGCGGTCCCGATAGCTCTGAGGGATACCGTCTGGGGTCTAATAGATCTCCAGAGCGATGAGACGGATGCTTTCTCCGAGGAGGATGTCAAGGTACTTTCCTTCATTGCCACAAACCTTGCGATACTTTTCGAAAACTCAAATGCCATTTCGCAGCTGGAAGAACGAGGAGACAGGATGAGGTTGCTCCACGATGTTGTCCAGTCACTTGCGCTTTCGCCGACGGTGGATGATCTTTGCGAAAGGGTGGTTGAATCGGTCTCCCAAAAGATGGGTTTCGAGGCCGCTTCGATCTACAGGGCCACCGACGGGGAGATTCCTCAACTTGTCGCTTCATCGGCGATCCCTTCTTCGGAATACCCTTCAGTGAATGCCCGAATGACCAGAAATACTGGCCTGGTGGGAAAGACTGCCAGAGAGGGCAAATTGCGCAACACCCCTGATGTATACCTTGACGACTCATGGATCCCGATAGTCCCCTCGGCAAGAAGCCAGCTGGACATACCCATAGAGTCAGGAGGGACGATATTCGGGGTGCTGGTGTTCGAGGATGTCGATGTAAATGCCTTTTCCTCCATGGATGAGGAACTCTTTTCGATAATGGCCCGGCATATTGCCGTGGCGTGGAAGATGCATACAATACTTGATTCACTCAAGGAGCAGGCCCTCAGGGATCCCATGACGGGACTCTGGAACTCCAGGTACCTGAGGCAAAGAATAGAGGAGGAGATATCCAGATCAAAAAGGCACGGAAGCCCCTTTTCCGTCGTGATGATAGATGTCGGGAACTTCAAAAGCATAAATGACAGGTACGGCCATCTTGAGGGAGATTACGTCATTCAGGAGATCGGGAAAAAAATTCTTGCGGCGGTACGTCAGTATGATGCCCTTGCCCGCTATGGAGGGGACGAGTTTGCAATAGTCCTTCCGGATACGTCAAGGCAGGATGCGGAGAAACTTGCCGCACGGATCGGTGTTATGGATATTGTGACCTCAACGGGTGATCCGGAAAAAATCTTTCTGGATTCCGGGGTCGCTGTATATGGAGAAGACGGCGAAGACGTCGTCGGGATACTCAAAAAAGCCGACAGGTCCATGTACAGAATGAAAGAAACCAGAGAAAGGGAAAAGCGGAAGGGGATTTTATAGATGATATCCGTCGATCTTCATACACACAGCACCTTCAGCGATGGAACCTTTTCACCCGAAGCTCTTGCCCGACGGGCGGCGAAAAGACATATAGCAATAATCAGCCTGACGGACCACGATACCACCAGCGGGCTTGACCGTTTCATGAAGGCCTGCCGCAAGGAGGGGGTTCAGGGGATCCCCGGGGTGGAACTGTCTGCCGAGGCCTCTTTTACACTTCATATTCTCGGTTACAGAATAGATATTGAAGAGAAGGTTCTCCAGGAAAAACTCGAAAGCCTCAGGGTAGGCAGAGACAAAAGAAACTTTCAGATAGTCGCAAAGCTCAGGGAACTGGGAGCCGAAATCACCATGGAGGATGTGGAGGCCGAATCCGGAGGAGAGGTCATCGCTCGTCCTCACATAGCCAGGGTGCTTGTGCGCAAGGGGTTTGTAAAGGATCCGGCATCAGCGTTCAAAAGGTTCATAGGAAGAGATTGCCCTGCCTTTGTGCCGAGAGTCAGGCTCGATCCCGAGGAGTGTCTTTCGGTGATACGAGGTGCGGGTGGACTGCCGGTCCTCGCTCATCCTGGATTGATGGCTCTGGATGAGCCTGTGATGCTGGAACTGATCGGCAGGCTATCTGATAAAGGACTTTGGGGTCTTGAATGCATATCGGGTCACCACGGCTCGGGGGAAATTTTCTACTGGCTCAAGATAGCTAACAGGTTCGGGCTCTTTCCGACGGCAGGTTCTGATTTTCACGGACTGGATCGCCCGGGAACGGACCTCGGGGTTTCTGTCACAGAAACACTGCTTCCCTGGGCAAGGCTGGGGGCCAGGATATGAGCCCGTATTGGTGATATCATATCTGCAATGATCGGCCAGAGGCTCGACACAGGTCTTTTTTAAGGGGGGTTTCAGTATTTATGAATATTATTGATCTCAGAAGCGATACCGTTACAAGACCTACCGAGGAAATGAGAGAAAAAATGGCATCTGCCGAGGTCGGCGACGATGTTTACGGGGAGGACCCAACGGTCAACAGGCTGGAGGAGGAATCCGCCGCCGTTACCGGGCATGAGGCGGGGCTCTTTGTCACCTCCGGCACCCAGGGGAACCTCGTGGCACTTCTTACCCACTGTTCCCGTGGCGATGGGGCCATTCTTGGTTCCAACAGCCATATCTACATCTACGAGGGGGGTGGTCTTTCGGCCATGGGCGGTGTCCTTCCTCTTATTGCGCCCGATACCGAAGGCATAGTTTCTCCGGAAAGTATAGATGGCTGGTGCAGACCCTCCAACGTGCATTTCGCTCCGGCCCGCCTTCTCTGTCTGGAAAACACCCACAACAGGGCCGGAGGTGTTGCGGTCTCTGTGGAGTCCTTCGGCGCCTCTGTGGATATGGCCAGAAGCCGGGGGTTGTCTATACATCTTGACGGGGCAAGAGTCTTTAACGCTGCCGTGGCAAGGGGTGTCGACGTCAAGGAATACACCGCCAGGGTGGATTCGGTCCAGTTCTGCCTCTCCAAGGGACTTGGAGCTCCCGTCGGGTCCATGTTATGCGGCAGTTCGGCTTTCATTGGTGCTGCGAGACACTGGCGCAAGCGCCTCGGAGGCGGACTGCGGCAGGCCGGGGTAATAGCCGCTGCCGGTCTTGTCGCCCTGGATAAAATGACAAAAAGACTCGGGGAAGATCATGCGAACGCGGACCTGCTTTCCAGGCTGCTTACTTCGGGAGGCCTGTCGGTCGAAAAAGTGGAGATGCCCACTAACATGGTCTACGTCAGTCTCGATAAATCCGGCCCGGATGCGGAAACCCTTGCCGGGAAATGCGCATCCCGGGGGATATTGTTCGGGGCAGTGTCGGAAAGAAGGTTCCGGCTGGTGACTCACTTTGGGATAACTTCAAAGGATGTGGAAAGCGCGGCCCGGATAATACTCGAAGAGTTGAAAGATTCCTGATGGACCGCCCGGAAAGAAGCGAGGTCGAGTCCATTGCCCGGTTGCTTATAGACGGGGCAATGTCCAGGGGGGCCTCCATGGCCGATGTCATGTATACCTGCGGGAACTCGGCACACTTCTCTCTCAGGGATGCCATGCCGGAAAAGGACAGCTGTGGATCCTCGCTGCGAGTAGGCTGCAGGGCCATAGACAGGGAAGGCAGGCAGGGAGTTGCCGATATGAACAGCCTTATGAGGAAAAACCTTGAGACGCTGCTGGACGATTGCATGTCGAATTGCGCAGCTTCCGAACCGGAGCAGGATCTCTCCCTTTACAGAGGGTCGGCTACCGGCACTGAGGTTCCGGTCTTTGACCCTGAGGTTGTTTCTCTTTCACATGAAGAGAGAGAGGCCAGGTGTTTCGAAATGCATCGCCTGACCGCAGATCTTGACGAAAGAATCGTCTCTGTCAGGCAGGCTTCATTTGTCAGCGGTTTCGGCGAGACCCTGTACGCATCCAGCGAAGGGGTTATGAAGTGGCAAAAAGACACATTCGCTGCCTGTTCCGTCACCGTGGTTATGGCCGATGGTGAGAATCACGAGATGGGTGGAGCTTCTTCCGAAGGTACAAGGATCGGAGACGTCGACCACCTTTCGATAGCCAGGGAAGCAGTAGAAAGGACGGCCATGATAATTGGTGGAACACCTCTCGTGACGGGAGTATATGATGTTGTGCTGGATCCGGATGCGTCGGCCTCTCTTGTTGAATCAATAGGAGAACTTTTTCTTGCTTCCGCGGTCTACAAAAACAGGTCTCTCCTGAAAGGAAGAATGGGAGAAAAGATCGGAAGCGGGTCTTTGTCCATCGTGGATGACGGGACGATTCCCTGGAGAACAGGTTCATCTTCGTGGGATGGTGAAGGTGTTCCCTCCAGCAGGACAGTTCTTATGGACAGGGGAGTGGTCTCTTCTTATCTCTATGATCTCAAGTATGCCCGAAGGTTCAAGGCCAAGCCGACGGGCAACGCATCCAGAAGCCCCGGCTCACTTCCGGGAGTCGGTTTTTCAAATTTGCACCTTCTGCCGGGAGAAAGAAAAATAAAAGACATTCTCTCCGACAATGTGGGGGGGATACTGGTGAGTGAACTCATGGGAGTTCACACTATCGATCCGGTAAGCGGGGATTTCTCCCTCGGGATCAAGGGGGCTCTTATCGAAGGGGGAGGGGTACCGGGAAGGGCGGTTGCGGGTATGACCATAGCCGGCAACCTCGTTACGCTTCTCGAAAACATTACCGAGATCGGTAGCGAACTCCGTTTCTTCGGTGATATCGGAGCTTGTCCGGTGGTGGTGAAAAGTGTTTCGATGGCGGGTTGCTAGGATTGTCGTGTTATTCCTGATAGCAGCGGGGGTTGCTGCTCTCCCTGTTCCCATGTCCGAAGCGGCGGATCAATGGGAACTTGTGGAGGGAGATTCGGTGCTTGGGAAAGTACCGGTGCTGGCCCAGAACGGGTACTTCTTCGTCGCTGTTGACGAGGCCGCCAGGCTTCTGTCTCTTGGCGCCGAGGAAAAGGGCGAGACCCTTGTTCTGAGAGGGCCCGGAGGGAACCTGCAGATATTCCCCGGGGCAGCCGCCGCGGTAACTTCCGGCGAGATAATCCCCATATCCCACGAGGTCCTCAGATCCCGGGGACACTGGTGGGTGGAACCTCACAGTACTCTGTCCATGATCAGCAGGGTTTCGGGAAAAGATGGCACTTCCGGTGTACTGTCATGGCGGGGAGAAGGTTCCGGGCAACAGACCCTGGTTTCTTACACCCCCCTTCAGGAACCCCGGAAAAGCCCCGTATCTTCGGGCAACCTGTCTCCTGTCACCGTGAGGTCGATAAGGTGGGGGAGGCAGGATTTCGGGCTTCGGGTGGTGCTTGATCTTTCGGCTCCCGCGGCGGTCAAAGTTCAGACAGACAAGGGGTCGGTCACGCTTTCGATACCCGGGATCCTTGCAAAGGGAACCCCCGGAGCGGTTTCCCCCTATCCTTCAGAGATAAGAACGGGAGTGACCCAGTTCGGAGATCGGGCGGTCCTTGTCTTCGCTCACAACTCTTCCAGGGTGAAACATTTCAGCCTTGACTCTCCCCACAGACTCGTGGTGGATTTTTACGGCCCCTTGCCTCTTGCTGCAGGGACAGCCCCGCAACTGCCGGAGGAAGTTCCGGCCCCTGGTTCTACAGAAACAGCCGTGGAAACTGAGCCATCGATCTCCACTCCTCTGCCTGGACCCGTCACCACCACCGTTCATCCTGTAAAAGGTCCCAACAAGGGGGTCAGAACGGTGGTGATCGATGCCGGTCATGGGGGGAAGGACCCGGGGGCGGTGGCGAACGGCATAAGAGAGAAAGACATAAACCTCAAGGTTGCCCTTCTTATGGCGAATATTCTCAAAAAACAGGGACTGAGGGTCGTCCTTACGAGGAGCACCGACGTTTATCTGAAACTGGCCGACAGGACAAATATTGCTGTAAGGGAGAATGCCGATGTTTTCGTGAGCCTTCACTGCAACGCCCTTCCAAAGGGAAGAAACGCGGAGGGGGTTGAAATATATCTCATGGCTCTTCCTTCCGACAAGCACGCCATGGAACTGGCTCTTATAGAAAACCGGGAACTGGTCGACGGAGGTATGGAGAAGGACGAAGCCTCGGATAAACGTACAAGAACCCTGCTGAAGATCCTCGGGGACATGCAGCAGAACGTCAAGATAACCGAAAGCACCTCTTTCGCCGAGGTCCTTTATCGGACCGGCGAATCCCGGAAACTTCCCATGAGAAGGGTGGCTCAGGCTCCTTTCTATGTCCTCAGGGGAGCCGCGATGCCGTCGGTTCTCGTTGAGATGGGCTTTCTCACAAATTTGACGGAGGCATCAAAACTTAAAAACGCGAAATACCAGCAGCAGATGGCCGAAGCCCTCTCAGCCGGGATCGTGGAGTTTCTGAAGAGAAACGATTATAATTGATCGCTGTCCGGCCAGGGTGAAACCGTGCCGATACGGAGGGAGATACCATGACTGATCTCAGGGACTACGAAAGAAGAACGAGGCGCCCCCTTGATGATGAAGATGAGGATGAGCGCTATCTGGAGGAAGAAGAGAACGGCAAGGCTCCTGTAGTTTTCAGGGTCGCTGCCTGGGTCTCTCTGGTGGTTCTTCTGTTTGCGGCTGGATACTGGGGGACCTCGATGATCCTGAAATACCTAGACAAGAAGCAGATCATCGTGCAGGAGCAGGTAGTGAGCGACACCGACGGAGCCAGGGACGTACTCCGGGACAACTCCGCTTCAGGTCTTCCGGGCAGAAAATCCGGTTTCGATATCTTCATACCCAGGGGTGAAGTACTTGTATCCAGCCCTGTCACCCACGTATCGGGGCTAATGGAGGATGATGTCAAAGCCGTCATCATGAACCTTCTGGAGACCATGAAGGCAGAGAACACTATCTCGGAGCAGGTTCGAGTCCTCCACGTGTTTCGCAACGGAGACCTCCTGTATCTTGACCTCAACGATCGCTTTCTGTCGGCTCTGGAGAATATGTCATCCGGAAAAGCGGCTCTGGTGATGACATCCATTGTCCGAAGTGTTGTCCACAATTTTCCCCCCGTCGTGAAAGTGCGTTTCCTGATCAACGGGAAAGATCCCGAACTGAAAAAACCTGTAGATCTGACGAAGCCATGGCAGCTGAAGACATCCTGACTCCAAGGATCGACGGAAGGTCCCCCGATGATCTTCGGGAAGTAACGATCACTCGCGGGGTAAACCTTTTTGCAGAGGGTTCCGCCCGGGTATCCTTCGGGAATACCGTAGTTCTCTGCACGGCATCCGTGGAGGAGAAGGTGCCCGCTTTTCTCCGGGGAACAGGTCGTGGCTGGGTGTCAGCGGAGTATTCAATGCTTCCAAGGGCAACAAAAGAAAGGACCCAGCGTGACAGCACCCGAGGCCGGATCAGCGGCAGGAGCCACGAGATACAGCGGCTGATAGGAAGATCTCTAAGGTCTGCGGTGGACCTCTCTTCTCTCGGAGAAAGGACTCTGTGGATTGATTGTGACGTGATCCAGGCCGATGGCGGGACCAGAACAGCAGCGATATCCGGTGGTTTCGTGGCCCTCGTCGACGCTCTTCGCCACCTCTATGCCAAAGGCGAGATCAGCTGCATACCCCTTGCGGCTTTTGTGGCCGCGATAAGCGTGGGGAAAACCGATGGCATTCTGGTTGCTGATCTTTGCTACGAGGAAGATAGCCTTGCCGAGGTGGACTGCAACATTGTGATGAACGAATTCGGGGATTTCATAGAGGTTCAGGGAACGGCCGAAGGGACTCCCTTCCCGAGGCAAGACCTCGACAGGATGCTGGATCTGGCAGAAAAAGGGATCCGTTCGATAATTGGGGTCCAGAAGAAAGTCCTGGATCTCGATGAAGCGGAAATGAAAGCGATAGAGGATGCGAGAGATCGTATTTGCAAGCTCCAACAGGGATAAGCTAAGGGAACTTGAATCACTGCTCGGTTCCTCCGGTATTTTGTTGCTTTTTGGGCCGGACCTTTATGGCGCAGAGATAAAGGTCGAAGAAAACTGTTCTTCCTATGCGGGGAATGCCATGCAGAAAGCAGCGGTCTGGGCCCGTGTCATGGGTATTCCGGCCCTCGCGGATGACAGCGGACTTGAGGTCCGCAGTCTCGATTGGGGGCCTGGCGTAAGATCTGCAAGGGTCGCTTCTGACGATGTCGGGAGGGTCTCCTGGCTTTTGCGGCGAATGAGTGGGAAAAGTGACAGATCTGCCCGTTTTGTGGCCGCCCTTGCGCTGGTGGATCCTTCGGCGGGAGAATGGATCCTGGCCGAAGGGATATGCAACGGAGAGATATCTTCAGAGCCTTCGGGAAATGAGGGGTTTGGCTATGATCCCGTTTTTATCCCCGATGGCTACAGCAAAACCATTGCGGAACTGGGCCCCGAGGTGAAGTCCGGGATATCTCACCGGGCAATAGCGGCAAGGGCTATTTCCTGTATGCTTGAAAATCGTAGTATGGTAGAATAAGCATTCGTTTCATGGAACGAATTGTTTGGGAGGTGCAGCGTGTGAAGGTTTTTCTCACGGTCGTCCATATTATTATATCCATCTCAGTTATGGCCGTAATCCTTATGCAGCAACGCAAGCAGGGTGGTTTTACTGGCGTTTTCGGTGGGGGAACCCAGCAGGATGCGGCCGGAGGTCAGTGGCAGCGTTTCTCCGTTCTGACCAAGGCAACAATATTCCTGATGGCCCTTTTCCTGGTAACATCCCTCGTCCTTGTTCTTATGCACTGACCCGGGGATGAGGGTGATGGGCTTTTCCAGGCTCGAAAGGCTTTCCGACATTGCAGGAGTGGAGGCTGAAGGGGACAGGCTGTTCAGCGCAACTCACGAAGAGATAATGTCCGGCAGGACCACAGATGTCTATTTCCTCAAGACCCGGGACATCCTCGAGTCCTGCGGGAGGCTTGATGCCCCGGTGGTAGCCGAGATCTTCGCGAGGAAGAGCGGCGTTTTCGCCGGTATACCAGAGGTTCTCAGGCTTCTTGAAGGAAGCGGTGTGGAGATACTCTCCCTTAAGGAAGGGGACCTGTTTGGTCCAAAGGAAGTGGTAGCCAGGATAAGTGGTCCATATTCCGCCTTTGGGTTATTCGAGACTGTGATCCTTGGAATGCTTGCATCTTCCACCGGTTGGGCTACAGCGGCCCGGGAGTGTGTAGATGCGGCGGAGGGCAAACCCGTTCTCTCCTTCGGCGCCAGGCATGTCCACCCTGCCGTTGCCCCTGTTATGGAAAGGGCAGCAGTGGTTGCCGGTGGTTGCGTTGGCGCAAGTTGTATTCTTGGAGCGCAACTGGCTGGAGTTCAGCCCAAAGGGACCATACCTCATGCGGCGATCCTCATAGCCGGGGACACCCTGGAGGTTGCCAGGGTCTACGATCGTTCTCTTCCCGAGGGTGAACCCAGGATCATACTCGTTGATACATTCCGTGACGAGGCGGAGGAGTCGTTGAGAATATACGAGGCTCTGGGCGAGAGGCTGTCCGGGATCCGTCTGGATACACCTTCCGAAAGAGGTGGTGTAACGCCGGATCTGGTCTCGGAGATACGCAGCAGGCTGGACATGGCTGGAGCTGGAGATGTTGAGGTCATCGTTTCTGGAGGCCTCAACCCGGAAAGGATCAGGATACTTTCCGCGGCAGGAGCGGCATCTTTCGGAGTAGGGAGTTATATTGCCCATGCTGCCCCCAGGGATATGACGATGGATCTCAAGGTCGTGGACGGAAAACCTCTGGCCAAGAGAGGAAGGATCCCCGGAATAACCGAAAACCCGTCCTTTTCCAGAATGCTCTGATCCCCCTGGAACAGGTCGTTTTTCCTTGACACCCGGGGAACGCTTCGATAGAATAATCACCGCTCTGCTTTTTTGCTGACAGCGCAGGGTATGTGAATATGTGTGTCCGCCGTCAAATCGGCGGCCGGATAAGGAGTGGAATAAAGCAAATGGCTGTGAATACGACCTCTACCTACGTGGCAAAGAAGGAACAGGTTGAAAGAAAGTGGTTTGTTGTTGACGCTACGGACAAGGTTCTCGGCAGGCTCGCTGCCCAGATCGCGATGATACTTCAGGGCAAGAACAAGCCGACCTACACCCCTCACGTTGACACCGGTGACTTTGTGGTTGTCATAAATGCCGACAAGGTGAAGATCACGGGCAGGAAACTTGAGAGAAAGTTTGTTTATCGCCACAGCGGATACAAGGGCAGCCTCAAGGGTACTTCCTACGGTACTTTTATGGAAAAGTATCCTGATCGCCTTGTGGAGCGTGTGGTCAAGGGAATGCTCCCGAAAAACAAACTACGCTTTGAGAAAAAACTCAAAGTTTATGCCGGTGCGGATCATCCGCACGCGGCCCAGAAGCCCGAACCGCTGGAACTTTAATCCGGGACGGAGAAAGGAGGAAAACCGTAATGAAACAGTCCGAATATTACTGGGGCACCGGCAGGCGCAAGGCCGCTCTTGCCAGGGTGAGGGTTCGCTCTGGAAGCGGGACGGTCAAGATCAACGAACGCTCCGCGGAAGATTACTTTCCCCGAGTTATCTGGCAGTCGGAGGCCCTTGAAGCACTGAAGACTTCCGGGCTGGAAGGCAAGGTCGACGTCTTCGTCAACGCAAGCGGCGGAGGTCTCACCGGGCAATCCGGAGCGGTAAGAATGGGCCTGGCCAGGGCTCTTTTAAAGATGAATCCCGATCTCCGTCCGGCACTCAAGAAATCGGGTCTTCTCACCAGGGATTCCAGAATGGTAGAGAGAAAGAAATTCGGTCAGAAAGGCGCTCGCGGTAAGAGGCAGTTCTCCAAGCGTTAATTTGCGGCCGAATATGGCGGATAGATCAGGCGCCCGGATTCCGGGCGCCTTTTTGTTGACCCAGGGTCTTTTCGGGGATACGATAACGTCGGGATGAACCCTCCGGGAACGAAGGAGATGAAAATGGAAGATAGCCAAAGTACCAGCCAAAACGCCGAAAGCAGCAACGATACGAGGGTGATCACGGGACCGTAATACAAAGAGGTTCCCCATTTTCCCAAAAGACCGATACCATCCCTTCCCAGTCCTAAAAAACCCCCTCGTGAGTAATTAACAGTTACCGACAGAGAACTGTGCCGGAACATGCAGGTAATGAATGCGGTTTTGCGTTTCCGCCTTTCTTCCCGTTTGACCGGTAAACAGGGGGTGCAGCCATGAAGGACCGACTGGACATGCTATATCGCCAGATAGATTCACTTATCATCGAACATAAATTTACGGAGGCAAAGGAAACTCTCTCGACAATGGAACCTGCCGACATAGGGGAGATGCTCGTTGATGCCCCCCCCTCCAGAAGAGTTCTTATCTTTCGCATCCTCCAGAAGGATCTTGCCATTGATGTGTTCGAGTACATGGAAGGTCCAGAGAGAGAAGAACTCCTCGATAGTTTTACCGAAAGAGAGGCGGCCGAGATCATAGAAGAAATGTCCGATGACGACAGGACGGCCCTTCTGGACGAACTTCCCGCCAAAACGGTAAAAAAACTGATGCAGCATCTATCTCCCGAGGAACGCAAAATTGCCAATCGCCTTCTCAACTACCCTCCGGATTCGGCCGGAAGGATTATGACGGCTGAATACATAGGTCTGAAGGCCTCAATGACCGCAATGGAAGCTCTCCAGCATATCCGCAGGGAAGCAAGGAGCAAGGAGACTATATATACCTGTTTTGTCATGGATAGCGAGAGAAAACTCAAGGGTGTTGTAAACCTTGAAGATATCATCCTTGCCCAGGCGGAGACCCCGGTGTCGGACATAATGGACGATGACCCTGTTTTTGTCGCAACCGTTACGGACCAGGAAAAACTGGCCCAGATAATTTCCAGGTACGATCTTCACGTCCTGCCCGTGGTAGACAAAGAGGGAAGACTGGTCGGTATCGTGACTTTCGACGACGTACTCGACATCCTTGAAGAAGAGGCCACCGAGGACTTTGAACGCATGGCTGGTATCCAGCCCGTGGACGACGGGTATCTCGAGACGGGTCTCCTTTCGCTTGTAAAAAAGAGGTTGCCCTGGCTTGTAATATGTATCCTGGCACAGGCGATAAGTGCCTCTGTGCTCAGGAGATATTCCCTTACCATAGAGAGCGTCGTGGCCCTGACTTTCTTCATCCCGCTCCTGATAGGTACAGGTGGGAACACGGGTACACAGTCGGCCACCCTTATTATCCGGGGTATGACCCTTGGGGATATATCCGTTAAAGACCTGGGGTTTATCTTTTTTCGTGAGAGCATGGCTGCAATTCTTCTGGGTGTACCCCTGGGTGTGCTTGCGATAGGAAGGGCGTACATGCTGGGGACCGGTCCCGAAGTTGCTGTGGTTGTTGCCCTTGCTCTTGTATCGGTCATCATGATCGGGAATCTTTCCGGCGTGCTGCTCCCCTTCATCGCCCGGGCCGTCAAAATAGACCCGGCAGTGATGTCTGGACCCTTCATCACGACCGTGGTGGATGTAATGGGTCTCCTCGTCTACTTCGAGATCGCCCGCTTGGTGCTGAGGGTAGGCTGAAGCTCGCGAGGTGCGTGAGACGTGAAACGTGAAACGTGAGACGAGAAAATTGCGGAGCAAGAGCCTTGTCATTCTTAAGAGACGTGAGGGTTTGTCTTTGGCTTTTTCGATTCACGACTCACGATTAACGACTCACGGGGCTTGCCCCTCCCGTTCACCGTTTCCCGTTCACCGTTCACGCCGTTGACCCTGTTGTCACCCTGAGGAACGAAGTGACGTGAGGATCTG
>ERZ795053.3598-NODE-3598-length-17469-cov-11.232399_pt1 | contig 17469 bp, 20 predicted proteins | sample MGYA00375137_ERZ795053 | MGnify/ENA primary metagenome ERZ795053 (study PRJEB30182, sample SAMN05720284) | activated sludge metagenome | isolation source: Anaerobic digester | place: Hong Kong | collected 2014-12-17 ...
AACTTTAAAATAGAAGATTTCGGAGATACCAGAATAGCCGCCATTAACGATACCTTTACATATAAGATTGTTGAAAACGACAGCATTACCAAACCTATATTTTTAGGAGAAAAAAATAGCAAATTCACCCCATTAAGCAAAATTTCGCCATTCTTAACATGGGCTGTAATCACCTCGGAGGATGGGAGTTTCTTCTATCACAAAGGTTTCGACCCTGAAGGAATTAAACATGCCATAGCGTGTAACTTAAAGGAAAATAGATTTGCCCGTGGAGGAAGTACCATTACACAACAAATGGTTAAAAATATTTTTTTGAATCAGAATAAGAACGTTTCTCGGAAACTGGAGGAAATGCTCATTGTTTGGATGATTGAGAACGGTAATATTTTGTCGAAGGAAAGAATTCTGGAAATATATTTAAACATTATAGAATGGGGACCAAATGTAAACGGAATTGCAGAAGCTGCACAATTTTACTTTTCTAAAAAGCCTTCGGAATTAACCCTCAAAGAATCGTTGTTCTTAGCCTACATAATACCGCGCCCGGCAAAGTATAAATATTTATTCGATAAACCACCTTGCCTAAAACCGTTCATGCAGGAATACTTTAAGCATAACTCCGAAGTAATGCTCTCGCGAGGAAATATCACGCCTGAAGATATTGAAACAATGGTTCCCGACAGCATAATAGTTTTAAAAGGTAAGGCTACCAATGTTTTTACCGATTCTACTACTGTAATTTCTAATGACCTGAAATAGGCATTAGCCCTAAAAAAATACCTTTATCTTGTAAATTTCAGTTTGCAACCAAAATCATTATAACGACGTCTTTTGCAAAACCACTACCACTTATCCACACACTTTACAAATACCAACTCCCAATTATCTATGGATAATGCGGTTAAATACCCCGTTCCGGGATACCACTCCCCACGAAAAACACATCCGGCATCTAAGCCAAATAACCGACGATCCTTTTCACTTAAAGCATTCCGAATCGTATCTAAATCCATCGGTGTGTGCCCATGAATAATTCTATATCCCGGGAAAAAGTTACCGGGTACTTCTTCTGCCCGATTCCATAAAATAGACTGTATGTCGTCGAAAGGGTTATCGGAGTAGTAATTTATACCACCATGAACAAGAATAATTTTATCGTCTTCCAATATTAAATGATAATCTAACTTTTGAAAAAAATTCAAATGCCTCTGCGGTAAAAATCCATTAACCAACACCTCTGTTTTAAAGTTTTTTAAATAGCTGTTTATGGTTGTTATTCCCGCATTAATCATCCATAATGCTAACTTATCCTTACTTGTGAAACTATCGAGCATCATTTGTTCATGGTTTCCCATTAGGCAATTTACCCTATAACCATCGTGAATTAATCCCATAATGTACTCCACTACCCCTGCGCTATAAGGCCCCCTATCGATATAATCGCCCAAAAAGAAAAGCTGATCATCAATGGAAATTTGAAGTTTATCCTCCACTAAATGCCTAAGGGAGTTTAGACAGCCATGAATATCCGGAATAATATACTTTCCCATACATCAAAGGGTTTATTATAAAGTTAACCTTTTTCGATAAACCAAGCAAGTAGCAATTATATTCCAATTAATATACTCACCATGCTTACAATGCGATTCTATATATTTGCACTCAAATTAAACAGCATGGCAACTCCATACATCGTAAAAAAACTTGAAAGCAAGGTAAACAAGGCTATATACGGGCATAACCTCATATCGGATGGCGATAGCGTAATGGTTGGTATTTCCGGCGGAAAAGACAGCTTTGCCTTATTGGATTTACTTGCTTCACGACGAAGAGTTCTACCTATAAACTTTGAACTTCACGCCTGCCATGTTCAAGCTCTTGACATGAATTATCGTGCCGATGTAAAGTTTATGAAAGATTACTGTAAACAGCATAATATTACATTTCACCTTAAGGATATAACAGTAGATTACGACCCCGAAGACAGAAAACCGGCTTGTTTTATATGTAGTTGGAAAAGGCGAAAAATGCTGTTTACCTCAACGCGCGAGGCTAACTGTAATAAACTAGCCCTTGGCCACCACCTCGACGATGCCATCGAAACGTTGCTTATGAACATGATTAACCATTCGCAAATATGTTCTATTCCTCCATCACTATCAATGTTCAATGGCGAAATACAACTTATACGTCCGCTTACCCTTTGTCTCGATAAGGAATTAAAAAAATACTCGTTAGTAAAAGAGTTTCCCGACGAAATAAGTAGGTGTTTGTACCATAAGGAAACGCACCGTACCGCCATAAGGGAAATTATCGACCAAATGGAAAAGTTAAACAGGGATGCACGCGAAAATATTTACCGCTCTATGCAAAACATCTTCGACGAGTATATAGTAAAAAAGGACATTAAGTAACAGGTACGATCAAGTGTCAATTTTGCTAAATTATCCGCATTTATTACAAAACTTTATTTATTAAATGCTTCTTGATATTTTTGAAGAAATGTCTGCTAATCAGATTTTTGAATCTGGTCAAAAAGATGTAACTTGAACAAAAATATCACCATGAATACAGCAGCCAAAGTAATCGAAACTCGAGGGGTAATAATAAAAGAAGAAAAGGTTCGCTCGCTTAACCAAAAAATCTACCCCAACACTATGGTTCTGGAAAATTATGAACCGTACCCGGGTTATTACGGAAAAAATCTTCCGGAAGATTCTGCCCCGCGTTCTGTGTTTTTAATTCTTGTTTGTGAATACGACGCCCTCCATTTAGCAAGAACGCTCCAAAAAGTAGGCAAGGAAATGCAGCACAATTGCAATGCCAATATTGGATACATGCTAATCGATAACAAACGCTTTTGCTGCATTCGAATAAAAAACCTTCAATGCTTCGAAAGAATTCCTTCCATTCAGGAAAAACTCATTAATCATGGCATTGACTTTAGAAGGGAAAGGGATATTAACAAGCAAGTGGTAATTAATATCGAAAAAACATTCTTGTTAGAACGTTTCGACGACGACATATACATGGATTTGGCAGGAGACTCTAAATTCTACTTCGAAATTCCAACTCAACTAACATGGGAACACTTTAAAACTATTACCGACAACGTAAAACACAATATCGATAACCACTTTTTTGACGCAGCTCTTGGATATATATGGAAGTTAAATGGACCTCAGGACATTATCCGCATATACGACCTAAAAGCAAACTTAGAACGTATCAAGCAAATCCGGAAGCTATTTCTCCACGAAATAGAGCGTTTTGAAAAAATTCAATAAAATTACAAACTCCAATCAATAGGTTCCTTTCCCTTTTCGGCTAGGAACTTATTTGTTTTTGAAAAGTGCTTACACCCAAAGAATCCCCTATTGGCAGAAAAAGGAGAAGGATGTGGCGCCTTTAATATAAGGTGCTTACTCGAATCTATTAACGTTTCCTTTGCCTGCGCATAGTTGCCCCACAGAATAAATACCAAGCCATACCGCAAATCCGATAAACTTTTAATCGCGGTATCGGTAAATTGCTCCCAGCCTTTTTGCTGATGCGACCCTGCCTGATTTGCCCTAACCGTAAGCGTCGCATTTAGCAATAGCACTCCTTGCCTAGCCCATTTTTCTAAGTTTCCATGCGATGGGATCGGTACACCCAAATCGTCATTTAACTCTTTAAAAATATTAACTAAAGACGGAGGCGGTTTCACCCCTTCGGCAACCGAAAAGCACAAACCGTGAGCTTGTCCTGCTCCATGATAAGGATCCTGCCCTAATAACACAACTTTAACTTCGTCGAACGGAGTAAAGTTAAAGGCATTAAAAATCATGGAACCGGGGGGATAAATAGCATAATGTTTTTTTTCTTCTACCAAAAATTGTTTTAACTGAATAAAGTAATCCTTCTCAAATTCCGGAGCTAAAACCTTATACCAACTTTCATTAATCTTTGGGTGTATTACTTGTTTCATCTATTCTATTTTTCCTTTAAAGGAAGTAAAATTAGGTTACATCAACAAAATTAATTCTTCAAAACCTTTTTTCTTCCTACAGGCTAACTTTCTATCTAAAAAACGATAAATTTGTTTATAACCTTTTATGTCTATCTTCAATTAAGGTACTTAATTGGTAGTAATTGTGGTATATATTTTGCGAACAACGATTTTAATTTAAAAATATTTGAACACGGAAGCTGAAAAGTGTATAGAGTAGGCATTAAATTAAATCTTAATTTTTATGGAAAAGAAAGAAGCTATCAAATCGGTTACGTTTGTTTTAAGTGGTTCTCTATTACAAATGTTTAATGGCATTGGCAATGGCATATGGAGTTCGTTGACCGCTATTTTTGGTATAGTCTTACTTTTTATGGGATTAACCAAACTAAAAACTGCATTAGATGAAAACGGACAATCGGCTGTTAAACTTCTTATCATTGCAGCGATACTCTCATGTATAGGGTTTGTTTTCGATTTAATTCCGGTTTTAGGAGGAGTTATTGCTTCCATTATTCTTTTAGCCGCATTTATTATACAACTAGTAGGATATTTAAAGCTTAAAAATTCTGCATCAATTGGAGAAATCGGAAAAGGTGGTGTATCTCTTCTGATTGTCGCCATGATTGTTGCTGCTTTCGGAGCACTACTCGGCATTATTCCATTCTTAGGAGCAATTATAGTATCGGTTATCTTCTTAGCCAGCTTAATACTCGTTTTCTTTGGATGGATAAAGATTCAAGAAGGTTTACTGGAATAAATTTTAGCTGTTCAAAAATGCGGGAGGAAAAAGATATTCTGCAGAAGAAATTACTATATTTGAAATTTGTATAAAGTAGTTAATTCTGCATAAAATTTCTTCACCAGATAAAAATTTGAACATGAAAAATCTACTAGTATCGAAAAGCAGAGTTAGAAATTATTTAGCGGAAAAATTGGCAAAAAATGTTTTAAAAGCCGATGAAGAAGATTTAATTATGGTTCTCCGCTACAATGCACTAGGAGGTTTTGAATTTTTACCAGATGACGATTTATTTGAGAACTTTAACATTTCTATGCCAGAATTAGACTTTGTTGAAATGGTTAGTTCGGATGATGAATTTCTTCATTTGGCTGTAAAAAAAGAACATAAGGACGAAGAAGATGCTATACTTGTAGATATTAAAAGAATTCTTCAAATTATTTAATTACACCTTTTTCACTAAAGACCCATTGCTATTAAACAATAACAATGGGTCTTTGTTTTTTATAAACAATATCGTCGTAAAAGCCTTTATCAACTTTAAAATAGAAAACGTCACAAACATACTAACAATCAATATAGTACAAAAATATTATAGCAAACAACACTCTAAATATGTAAATTTGCAGTAACCGGTAAATATTTAAACATTTTTGATATGAATAACTTTGAATACTACAATCCTGTGAAAATTCTTTTCGGCAACGACAAGATTGAACAACTAAAAAAAGAAATTGGAGATAGCAAAAAAATTCTGCTCACATACGGAGGCGGAAGCATTAAGAAAAATGGCACTTACGAAAGGGTTATTAATGCGCTTAGCGGATGCAACATTGTTGAATTTGGAGGTATAGAGGCTAATCCCAAATACGAAACCTTACTAAAGGCAATAGAACTTGGCCGTAAAAACAATATCGACTTTATACTGGCAGTTGGAGGCGGCTCTGTTATCGACGGGTCCAAGTTTATTGCGGCTGCAATCCCTTTCAAAGAGAACCCTTGGAAAATTATTAGCGAACAAAAGTCTATTGAAAAGGCGATTACATTAGGAACAATTTTAACCCTTCCAGCCACAGGTTCCGAAATGAATTCAGGCGCAGTTATCAGCAGATTAGAAACCAAAGAAAAATTTGCATTCGGCAGCCCGCTACTCTTTCCCAAATTTTCTATTCTCGATCCAACATTAACTTTTTCGCTACCCCAAAGGCAAGTTTCCAACGGAATAGTTGACGCTTTTGCCCATGTACTCGAACAGTATTTAACCTACCCTACAAACTCTCCAATACAAGACAGGTTTGCAGAATCCATATTAAAAACATTAATCGAAGTTGGGCCTTTAACACTTGAGAATCCCGAAAACTATGAGCATAGGGCAAACTTTATGTGGAGTTGCACAATGGCACTTAACGGGCTTATTGCTACGGGCGTTCCTACCGATTGGGCCACTCACATGATAGGACACGAACTTACGGCTCTGTTTGGATTAGACCATGGCGTTACTCTTGCTATTGTTTTTCCGGCTCTAATGAGAGTCTTAATTGAAGAAAAAAAGGGAAAGTTACTTCAACTGGGTAAAAATGTTTGGCATATTGCCGACAATGAAATTACCCCAGAACTGGTAATCGACAAAATAGAACTCTTTTTCAGATCGCTGGGTGTAAAAACCCGATTACCTGAATACTCCATTTCTTTCGACGATGTACAACCTGTGGTTATACGTTTTAAGCAAAGGAATTGGAGTATAGGCGAGAACAAATCGGTAAACTATGAAGTCGTTGAAAAAATTCTGAAAAAGGCATCGGAAACACTATAAAAAAAGGGGCAAATGCCCCTTTTCTAATACTTTTTAAAGAATTGATTAAATGCCTTTAAATTAAAATTCTCGCTTACATCCTCTTCAATGCTAAAAACCCTATAATACGAAGAATTCTCTTTAGTTGGAGGAATGTAGTCAAATTCATAGTAAGCATTCAACTTAAATTTGCTTTTCCCAGCATCTTCTAATGGAGGGTTAACACACTTGCACTTGTTCATAATAACAAAAAAGTTTAAAGTTGGTTGGATTGTCTTATATTATCGAAGAGTGAAATCAAAAGAAACTAGTGTAATTCATTAAGAAACTTATAGGTTAATATCTTATACAGCAACTTTGCTGCAAGAAAATCGGACGCTTTACTTTCCGGATTAGGGCAAAGTTCGACAACATCGAAACCCACTAAATTTTTCGCATCGATTAATTTTCTTAAAAACTTTAACGTTGGATACCATTGTAAGCCTCCTGGTTCGGGCGTTCCGGTACTAGGTAGTATTGAAGGATCGAAACCGTCCAAATCGATAGTTAAATAAACATCGTTAGTTAAAAGGGCTATTGCCGCATCCATCCAGTCTTCATTATCGTATATTTTATGAGCCCAAAATACTCTACTAAATTCCATATTGTCCTTCTCGCCTACATCCATACTTCTAATTCCTACCTGAACTACAGGACATAACTCTTTAACCCTTGCCATTACGCACGCATGATTATTTTTTGAACCTTCATAACTATCGCGCATATCGGCATGAGCATCAAACTGAATCACCGACAGGTTTTTATACTTCTCCGCATGGGCCTGCACCGCACCAATGCTTACTGAATGTTCCCCTCCAATGGTTACAACAAATTTTTTCTTATTTATCCATTCCGAAACCCTGCCTTTAACTGCATCAACCATCAACTCCGGAGAAGCGCTTTCCGTAACAGGAACATCGGTATATACTCCCAACCTGTATGCTTCCGTGTCGGTTTCAATGTCATATACTTCCATGTTGGCCGAAGCTTCGAGCAATGCTTCGGGTCCCTTATCGGCACCCTTAATCCAAGTACTTGTTCCATCGTAAGGCACGGGAACGATGGCTATTTTGGAGTTAAACTCCTTGCTAAATTCTTCAGGTAAATCTCCAAAATGTTTCATAAGACGCTTAAAGAAATTACACGCAATTTTAGTAAAAAAGTACACCAAATAAAAATCCCTCTTAAAGAGGGATTCTTATAAAGAATAAAAACTATTTATTTCTGTTGACAAGGCCCCATTCCTTTTCCCATTTCTTGACCGGAACCATCGCCTAGGCCCATGCCCATTCCTCTTCCCATTCTATTACCTCTCATTCCACGTTTCCCCATTGGGCGAGAGTTGAAGAACACCCTTTGCTCGTCGGTTAAAAGAGATGCAACATCTAATCTGTGTGCAGCATTTTTCTTCATTATTTCAGCACGTAAAGCCGAAATTTCGTCGATAGTTTTATTTATTTCATTCAAATTCGGCTTATCGGCTGTTTCCAATGTATGTAAATGAGCACGCTTTTCGTTAAGTTCATTCTTAATAGGCGTAACCTCCTTGATGTGCTTAACGCGTAAATCATCAATTTTTTGTTTTTGCTCGTCTGTAAGATTTGGAATATTACATTCCCCAACCATACATTGTCCTAAACCATTTCCACCTTTTGCACGAGGAGCAGGAGTTTGTGCACTTGCCGTTAGCGATGCTAACAAAATGGCCACTGTAAAAATACTTGCGATTCTTTTCATAGCTGTAAATTTAAATTTATAATTATAGAGTGTTATTTATTTTAGGGTACAATTTCTTCCCCTTCGTATGTGTTCGTTTTGTCTGTTAAAATTGCCTTGCATATCCCTACTTCTTCTCATGTGCGACCTATTCATTTGCCTCATAAACATCTCGAATCTAGGTAATTGTTGCGGATTACAAATTGACCTTACCTGCATTAAATGTGCTACTACGAGTTTTTTCTGACTTTTTTGCAATGTACCATACTCATCAATCAACTTGTCTATTTTATCCATATCCGGGGTACTATCCTCCAGAACAACCATTATTTCGTTGGAAACTTTCTGTATTTCAAAATCTATTGAGTCAAACGAAGCACGAAATCCATCTCTGAGCATACAGAAGTTATTACGTTGATTTTCTGAAAACTCTAGTCTCCTTGAAACGAAATCCGATTGTTGGTCCATCCTTGCTTGTGGATTCGGAGGCAGATTTGGCCTTTTGCTTCTAAAATAACTATAACCTATTGTCGAAATCATGGCCACAATTACAAGCGAAAGAATAACTATGGTTACAACAAGTGCTTTTGTTTTTGCTAGTATATTCATGGCAAACTACTTATTATTATTAGTTTGATTTTCAAAATCTTCTACTTTAAAATTATACGGATTTGCATCCTGAGTGTAATAGTACTCATCGGCAAACAACGACGTTTCGCTATTTTTTTGAATAAATATCCCAGTATCATGAGAGTACACCAGTTGTCCTAAAAATATTCCAAGTACAACAGAAGCAGCAGCCAATAAAGAGGTCAGTGCATAAATTCGGGGTGTAAAAAGTAATCCTTTTTTACCTTTTTCATTTGTAATAGCACTCATTACTTTGTTAGCAAAAAATGGATTTTCGTGATATTGCTTCAAATCCTCATTTACTAAACCATTTACCATTGTTAAAACGCTCAATTCTTCCGAACAACTTTTGCATTTTGCAAGATGTTTGGCAATGGAACCGCTTAATTCCTCCTCTAGCATATTTTTGCTATAACTATCCAAATATTTTTTTACGGTCTTGCAATCCATTGTTACTTAATTTTATCGTTAGACATTTTACCAAAGAAAAACTTGCGCTTAACTAAACTATTTTTCCGAAAAAACTTTCTTCAAGGTTGTTCTAGCTCTGAAAAGAAGAGATTCTACCGATGAAACAGAAACGCCCATAACCTCGGAAATTTCTTTGTACGAAAGTTCCTGATACTTACTAAGAATCATTGCCGTTTTCTGGTTTTCCGGTAAACTATATATAGCCTTTCGCAAAAGCATTTTTTTCTCGTTACTGAGTATGTGATCTTCCACATTACTATCAAGTTCCACTTCTAAAGTATCAACCAAGGCTTTGCCTTGTTCAGATTTTTTAAGTCCAAGCGAAGAAAATAGTGCTTCTCTTTTGCGTTTCCGGATAAAATTGAGAGACTTGTTCACCGCAATTCGATATATCCACGTAGAAAGTTTCGACTCGTTTCGAAAACTCGCAATAGACTCAAAAAGTTCGATAAATACATCTTGAGCAATATCCTCGGCATCCTCGTAACTTCCAGTAAAGCCTACACATGTTGTAATAACCATTCGCTGATACCTACTTAAAAGTTCACGAAAAGCATCATGGTTATTCTTTTCAACTATAGCCTCTACAATTTCCTTATCTGTCATACATGATTAAAATATGCTGGGTATAGGACACTTCAAATTACAATAACTTGCGATATTTATCATTAAAAATGGAATTTTCTAAAGTATAAAGATTATAATTGTAACTACATTTGTATAAAATTTCGGTTATGAGTGTACGTTTAAAAATTATTACCGGATTCATAATCCTTGCATCGTTACTTGTTATTTCAGGGTTAATATCTATTTATGAACTAACAAAACTGGGGAACTCTATAAACAAACTTCTGGAGAACAACTATAAAAGCATCGATTATGCAAAGCAAATGTCATTAAACATTGAGTTGCAAAAAAAGGCACTTCTTTTAACCATTGAGCAGGACACAAAAAACGCCAACTTAATTTATAAAGAGTCATCGAACAATTTTGAAGAACTTGTCAGAAAATCGTCCAACAACCTTACACAACCCGGCGAGGTACAATTAATTGACTCCATAAGCATCCTCTACACAAATTACAAAGACATTGCCACTGCATTTATTAATTCCGAAAATCCTACACTCAATAAATATTTAAACACACTTCAACCACAACTTTTCAATATTCAACATTATGTAGAACTACTTATAACTACCAACCAACAAAGTCTTCAACAAGTAGCCGATATAATTAAAAGAAGTCCTTTCCGATCCATTTTACCGGGATTAATCGTAATAATATCAAGTGTGATGTTTTCCATTATTTTTAACTATATGATATCGTATTACATTATAAAGCCCATTATCAAGATGACTGAAAGCATAAACAATTATATTAAGTATAAACGTCCCTTTGAAGTAAATGTTGAAACAAAGGATGAAGTTTTTCGTTTACGAGAAGCCATTAAAAGTTTAATTTCATTAAAGAATATTCAAAAATAATGGAATGAGACCGCATCTTATTCTACGCTACATAGGTTTTGTTATGCTGCTGAATGCAGCTTTTTTGCTTATTTCGCTATTGGTGTCCGTTTACTATAACGATTCTGGCATTTATCCTCTATTATATTCCTTTCTTATTACCTTAATTTGGGGCATATTTCCAATAATTTTCGTTCCTCCTACCGGAGATATTTCTAACAAAGAGGGATACCTAATAGTGGTATTAAGTTGGCTAATCTCCTGTTTTATTGGATTACTACCACTACTACTATGGGGAGGTGAGTTTAACTTTGTAAAAGCGCTTTTCGAAAGTGTTTCCGGTTATACAACTACGGGAGCAAGTATTTTAAATGATATTGAAGCATTACCCAAAGGGCTGTTGTTCTGGCGCTCATCCATGCACTGGATCGGAGGTATAGGCATTGTAGTGTTCATGCTGGTAATTTTGCCTTCGTTAGGAAGGGCTCAGTTCATTTTATCAAAAATTGAAATATCGTCGTTGGCTCAGGAAAATTTTAAGTTTCGGACTAAAAAGATGCTAAAAATTATCCTTGTTGTTTATGTTGTACTCACATTAACCCAAATAGTTCTTCTTAACGCTTTTGGCATGGATTTATTCGATGCTGTTAACCATGCTTTTGCAACTGTTGCTACCGGCGGATTCTCCACAAAAAATAAAAGCATTGCCTATTTCAATAGCATTCCTATTGAAGTTATTACAATGATTTTCATGTTCTTATCGGGAATACATTTCGGATTACTATACACCACATTCATTCTTCGAAAGAATAATATATTTAGCTCTCCCATTGTAAAATACTACTTCTGGATTACCATTGCGGGCATTGCCGTTGTAACAATGAACATACATGGGAGCATATATCCAACTTGGGGCGAAAGTTTACGTTTCGCTTCGTTTCAGGTAATTTCACTCTCTACTACAACTGGATTTGCCAACGCCAATTCGGCCATTTGGCCACCCTTATCCATTGCGTTAATTACCTTTTTTACTATACAATGCGCCTGTGCGGGTTCTACATCCGGAGGAATGAAACTAGATAGGGTTGTTATATTTTTTAAAGCACTAAAATCTCAAGTTCTCAGGCTGCAGCACCCTCAAGCTGTAATTCCCGTTCGTGTAGGGAAAAAAGTAATTTCGGACGATATAGTTAGTTCTGCTTCACTATTCATAGTAACCTACCTTTTGGTTATGCTTATAAGCACTGTTATACTAGCATCAATGGGAGTCGATCTTCTTTCATCGTTTACGGCAACAGCCGCTACTATGGGAAATGCAGGACCTGGATTTGGAATTGTTGGCTCTGCTTCAAACTATTCTACTATTCCGGAACCCGGACTAATAGTCTTGTCTTTAGACATGCTTATTGGCCGACTCGAAATATTCGGTTTTATACTGCTCTTTGTTATTCGGTCATGGAAGTAGAAATTACGTTCATAAAAACGGAACACTACACATAGAATCAACATTTTGAAACACAATACATTTTCATTTGCTTTCAACAAAATTTATTAAAATCACAGATTTTTAAAGCAGACAAATTATTGGCAACCTAATAACAAAAAAGCCTCTGAAAATCAGAGGCTTTACCTTGTAGTTGGCGGTCCGGACGAGACTCGAACTCGCGACCCCATGCGTGACAGGCATGTATTCTAACCAACTGAACTACCGAACCATTATTTCAACTATGCTCAATTGCCCTATCTCGTTGCAATTGCGATGCAAAAGTATATCATGTTTTACAATTTTGCAAGACCTAAACGCTATTTTTTTTAAAAAAAGTAAAATTTACACTGCCATAACTTCTAATCTCGCTAAAATACACATGGTTAGCAAATCTATTTTTGGAAGAATGCTCTAGTATAAATACACCTTTCTCGTTTAATAAGCCTGCTTTAAATATTTCGTCAGGGATTGTTTCCAATAAATCTAAACTATAAGGTGGATCAGCAAAAATAATGTCGAATTTTTCATCGCAATGCTTTATATAATTAAAGACATCGTGCTTATATACTTTCACACTATTTAAACCCAGTCTTGCTGCATTTTCCTTTATAAACTTAAAGTGCAAATAGTTATTTTCAACTGCGGTAATGTTTTTTACACCTCGCGAAGCAAACTCAAAGCTAATACTGCCTGTACCCGAAAAAAGATCGAGTACATTGACCTCATCAAAATCTACGTAATTATTTAGGATATTAAATAAACTTTCCTTGGCAAAATCAGTGGTAGGCCTTGCTGAAAAATTTTTTGGCGGATGAATTATTCGCCCCTTTAACTCACCACCCACTATTCGCATACAAACGGTTGGGCAAATAAGTTATAAAACTCGGAACGGTACCGTAACAAACGATATGTAAAAAGAATAGCCCTACGATAAGTGGCAATGGTATTATACTTTTTAAATGCTGTTGCCAACTCATGCTGCTTACTAACAAACTCGGACGAGCCCAATAAGAATAAATTTACCTGTTTTACATCCGCTTTTAATGCAGAAGCAACTGAAAGCAAATAATAAGTTATATCTGTTGGGTTTTTGCATGCATAACTATTAGCTAAAAGTAATTTTTCCCCATCGAAGGCAGAAAACAACAACGTCTCATTTTGGATTGAAGCATTGAACGATATTTCATTTTCAACAATCTTACTGCTATCGCATAAAGGTAAAACTGCCGGAATGAAATTCGTTTTAGGTTGAAGTTTCAACCAATCGTTCGCCAATACTGTCGGAAGGTCATAAATAATAGAAACTTCAACTCCGTTATTGCAATTAAATATTTGCAACTGCCTATTATCTTCCAAAACGTGAACTGTTTCGAATATCTTTTTTGCCGAAGTTTCGTTAACAAAACTTTTTGGTGCAACTGTAAACGAGGACTGTAGAAATGAGAACCATACTTCTTTAAACTCACATTTAATCCACGGATACTCTTTCTCCAAACCTGTAAAAATTTCAACAAAACCATCGTTCCGATAGACCTGTTCGGTGACGGGATGGACAATTAAACCTATATAGGTATTTCGCACCGTATCGAAAATTGCAAAATAAAATCCATCCAGGCAAGCCTGAATGGATAATATATAACTTGCAGTTCTGTCTTGGTCAAATGTCTCGTCAAACAGATTTAACGGTTGCATCATTCACTTTTAGTTTCTACTCCCAGTTACCAGCATTATTTGTTGCTTCGGTTAACGAACCAACTTTCAATCCAGGATATTTATTGAGTTTTTTAGCAAGATCTTTCATGTTAATAATCTCTTGTTTGTCCATATCCTTTAAGATAACTTCGTAAGGAGCTTTGCATTCAAATACTTTTACTTTAATTTTCGATTCAGTAACCAATTCCCCGGCAGCCATTTCAAATTTATCGCCATGTGTAAATGGAACAAAACGCAACGAATCCACTGCATAGTTTTTAAGAATCGTGTCACGAACAAATATTGATATAGTATCACGAAATACAAGACCTTTAGCCACAGCAACAGAGTCATCTTCTGAACCAACTTGCTTTACAACCTTAATTTTACCATTCTTTAAAAAGCTAATCAAAGTGTCAAAGTTTCCAGTAAATTTACCATACTGTGATTTGTATGCAAGCTCTGCTGTACGAACATTTTGCAATCTTTCGATAGTTGCCTTGAAACGTTTATCTTTTTCTTTATCGAACCTAATAGGCTCCATAATACTTTCTATGAGAAGATAACCAAGGGCAACAACAACTATAGCTAACAGAATTTGAAATACTTTTTTCATTTTGTAAGATTTGGGTTATGTTTGCCTGCAAATTTAACAACATATCGATAATATTTACAACCATCTTTTAAAAATTATTAGTCAAAGTGCTAAAAAATCATATCCAACTTGACATACTATCAAACTTAGGTTTCGAACCAACTGTAGGTCAAGAGTTGGTTAGCAAAAGTCTTGCAGACTTCCTCGTAGCGCCAAAGAACGGACAATGTTTATTAATAAAAGGATACGCCGGTACCGGTAAAACTTCGATAATTGCCAGCCTGATCAAAACCATGCAAAAATTTAAACTCAACTTTCAACTTTTAGCCCCAACCGGCAGAGCGGCTAAAGTGCTAAGTGAATATTCAGGAGCAAAGGCATTTACCATTCACAAAAGTATATACCGACAAAAAAGTCTAAGTGAAGGAGTTGGACGATTTGTTTTAAATTTTAACAAATTCAGCAACACCATATTTATAGTTGACGAAGCATCAATGATATCAAATTCTTCATACGAGGATAGCGCTTTTGGATCTGGTATGCTGTTAACCGATTTAGTAGAGTTTGTTAATCAAGGGAAAAATTGTCGTTTAATATTGGTGGGCGACACAGCCCAATTGCCTCCGGTTGGCTTAGATGTAAGTCCTGCTCTTAACCGGGTTGAATTGGAAATACTAGGACTTGAAGTAATAGAACACACACTAACGGAGGTTGTCCGGCAGCAATTAAATTCTGGAATTTTGTTTAACGCAACAATGCTCCGAAACTATTTGGACGACGGAGTTATAACCCAACCAAAATTCAATCTAAATTTTAACGATATTCAAAAAATAAGCGGAGGCGAATTGTTGGAACATCTTTCCAATGGATATGATAAATTAGGCCGAGAAGGAAACGTAGTTGTTTGCTACTCCAACAAGCGAGCAAATCGTTACAATGAAGGCATTCGTTCGCGTATTTTGTATCACGAAGAAGAACTATCGGTTGGCGATTACCTCATGGTAGCCCGCAACAACTATTTCTGGGTTGAAAACAATCCTAAAATCGGTTTTATTGCCAATGGCGAAATTGTAGAAGTATCTCGTATTAGAAAATACTATGAACTATACGGATTTAGATTCGCTGATATAACTATAAAACTTATTGATGAACAAGAAGAAGAGGTTGATGTAAAAATAATTCTTGATTCCCTACATATGGAAGGGCCTTCGTTAGGCAGAGACGAAAATAAACAACTTTTCGATCAAGTTTCCGTCGATTACCAAAACATTAAAAACTATAGGAGTAGGCTAAAAAAAATAAAAGAAGATCCTTTCTTCAATGCATTGCAAGTTAAATTTGCTTATGCTGTTACCTGTCATAAAGCGCAAGGAGGCCAATGGCCTAATATTTATATTGATCAAAACTTTTTCCGCGAAGAAATGCTTACAAAAGAATACCTGCGATGGTTATATACAGCCATTACTCGTGCTACAAAGCATGTTTTTCTAGTAAATTTCGATGAAGCATTTTTTTAAATACAAAATCTAAAGAATATTCACCTCCATCTCCAGTTCTAAGCCAAATGTACTAGCAACGGATTCTTGTATCGATTTTGCAAAAGCAAGAATTTCTTTTCCGGTAGCACCGCCATAGTTAACAATCACCAACGCTTGTTTCTGATGAACGCCACAATTGCCAACACGTTTTCCTTTCCAGCCTGCTTGCTCTATAAGCCAACCGGCAGGTATTTTAACTAAACTATCGGATAGTTGGTAAAATGGCATTTCCGGAAACTTTACCTTTAAATCTCTATACACTTCAACTTCAACTATAGGGTTCTTGAAAAAGCTACCAGCATTTCCAACCTCTTTCGGATCGGGTAATTTCCTTTTACGGACATCTATCACAGCATTCCTTATATTACTAAGGGTTACCTCTCCCAATTTGGCTACTTCCGTTTGCAAACTTCCATAATCAACTCTGAACTCCAATTTTTTGCTCAACCTAAACCAAACATTGGTAATAATTACTTTCCCCTTAAGTTCTTGCTTAAAAATACTATCGCGATAGCCAAAACGACATTCAGAATGATTTATCTCTTCAAGTTTTCGTTTTGCAATATCGATATACTCAACCTTAATAATACTTTTTTCGGCCTCAACGCCATAAGCCCCAATATTTTGAATTGGAGCAGCACCAACACATCCCGGAATATACGAAAGGTTTTCCACTCCTCCCCATCCCTTTTGAACAGCAAACGCCACAAAATCGTCCCATACTACTCCGGCTCCAACGCTAAGAGTTACATCTGAACCCGATTCTTCTATCATTGCTATTCCATTAATGGCCGAATTAACAACCACTCCTTCTATGTCGGAAGTTAATAATACATTGCTTCCGCCACCCAAAACATATATAGGTAAACGATTATACGATGCAAAATTTATTGAATAGATTATCTTCTCAACGGTATTTGCCCTGGCAAAGTACCTTGTGGACACATCAATACCAAAAGTATTGTTTGGTTTTAAAGATATATTCTTCTTAATTACAAACATTTGTACTATCGATTAACCAAACAAATATAGATTTAATTATTCAAACTTATTGGATATAAATCCAAATTTATGTCCCTTTTGCCTTCTGTTTGTAAAAGACAAAAACAACATGGCATTTCAAAAAATTACATTAATTTTTGAAACTACCTTAAACTAAATTCAAATCCCTCTTATTACAAAAACATCTTTTTATAGATGCAATACATGCATAAATAGTACTTAAAAAACACAAAATTCAAATTATCAATAATTTAAACACTTTCTTTTAAAATATAATAAACATTTAGTTATTATCAAATTTTTAAAATATGT
>ERZ795053.3603-NODE-3603-length-17449-cov-5.961194_pt1 | contig 17449 bp, 13 predicted proteins | sample MGYA00375137_ERZ795053 | MGnify/ENA primary metagenome ERZ795053 (study PRJEB30182, sample SAMN05720284) | activated sludge metagenome | isolation source: Anaerobic digester | place: Hong Kong | collected 2014-12-17 ...
ACACAACCGAACACACTCTTTCCCTACACGACGCTCTTCCGATCTCAGAGGTGACAGCGCGCATATGACGGACCGCTTCAACGATATTCCCTGTCCCCGCCTCTCCTTTTGTCCTGATCATCGACGCTCCCTCCTGGATCCGGCGGAGAGCCTCTCCGAGATTTCTTGCCCCGCAGACGAAAGGAATACGAAAAGCCTTCTTATCGATGTGAAACTCTTCATCGGCGGCCGTCAGGACTTCGCTTTCATCGATAAAATCCACACCCAGCGCTTCAAGGATCAGGCTTTCTGCAAAATGGCCGATCCGGACCTTGGCCATGACAGGGATGGTCACGGCTTTCATGATCGCCTCGATCATAGCCGGGTCGCTCATGCGCGCCACCCCTCCCTCCGCCCGGATATCCGCCGGAACCCGCTCCAGGGCCATGACAGCACAAGCCCCTGACCCTTCAGCTATCCTGGCTTCTTCAGGAGTGGTCACATCCATGATGACCCCCCCTTTGAACATCCCGGCAAAATCCCTGTTGATCCCGTCCTGTTCTTTCATAAACCCTCCTTTTCTTTTTTCAGCATCCTGCTATACTTGGTGAAGAGCCACACAAGGCTCAATGTAATAGGACAATAAACACATTGTCCTATATTGTCAAGGAGGTTTTTTGGGTTACAGGGAGATCGCCGCTGTGATCTCGGAGAGGATCCGGGACGGAGTTTACCGGCCGGGGGAGCGCCTTCCCACGGTGAGAGAGGCCGCCGCTGAATTCAGATGCAATAAGGCGACGGCGCAAAAAGCCTATGATACCCTTCAGAAAGAGGGGGTGATCACCAGTATTGTGGGACGGGGGAGTTTTGTGCCGCGCACCGCGGCCCTCCCCGCCTCAGGGGCCCTTTTCCAGTCTGCTTATATCTCTCATTCCTTCTTTCCCCACGAGACGTTTTCTGCTCTTCTTCAGGACCTCTTCCGACGCGACGGAGCCGCCTGTCTTGAACAGCCTCCACTCCCGGGAGACCCGGCTCTCATCGAAACGCTGAGCCGCTTCTATTCTCTTCCTCAGGAGAGGCTTCTCATCGTCTCCGGAGCCCAGCAGGGACTGGACATCACCCGCTCTGTCCTTGATATCAGGGACCCCTCCCGGATCATTTTCGAAGACCCCAGCTATCCCGGAGCGGCGGCCCTCTTCATGCCCGGGAGTTTTGTCCCCATGACCCCGGAAGGCCCGGACCCGCATCTGGTGAGAAAGACAGCACTCCGCACCGGGGCCCGTCTTCTCTATACCATTCCTTCCGTCCATAATCCCACGGGCTACCGCTATACGCCGCAGGCAAAACGGGACCTCTGCGCTGTTGCCAGGGAAATGGACCTCTACCTCATTGAGGACGACTCCCTCTCTGAGTTTTTCCCGGATCCCTCTCCCCGCTTCCTGGACCTGGCCCCTGAACGGACCTTTTACATCAAGTCCCTTGCCAAATCCACTGTTTCCGGGAACCGGCTGGGGATCCTCGTCCCGCCCCCGCCCTTCTTTCATGCCATGATGACCGCCAAATCCCTCACGGATATCTCCACTTCGGGGCTTCTGCAGCGCGTGACAGCGCGGTTCATCAGAGACGGCCATTTCCAGGCCTTTGTGGACAGCATCCGCCCTGTTCATGAGAGACGGCGGGAGAAACTCAGAAACCTTCTGAAGAGCATTCCTCTCTTTTCTGTTCAGGAGAGTTCTTTCGGGTTCTGGTTTTGGGTCCGCCGGGAGACGGCGTTGGACGTTGCAGATCCGCCCTGGACAGAAGGACGCTTTTTTTCACCTTCTCCGGGCAACCGCTCTTTTTTCAGGCTGGCCTACATGAATATGGACGACTCGTCCTTTACCAGGGGCCTTCTTCAACTGAAACGCATGGCTCAGACCATCTCTTCCTGACCCTGGGCACGAAAGACGCACTCTCCGGCGATGAATGTCGCCCGGACAGTGATGTTTCTGATATTTTCCTGTGTAAAAATATTATCGCTTAAGAGGACAAAATCAGCTCTTTTCCCCGGTGCAATGGATCCAAGGCGCCCTTCGGTGTGTCCGATCTGTGCAGCATAAAGGGTGAACCCGCGCACCGCCTCTTCCACGGAAAGCCGTTCGTCCGGGACAGGATGGCCTACGGCTGCTGCGATCCCTCCTAAAGGGTCCAGAGGAGTGACATTACAATCGGATCCCAGGGCAAAGGGGATCCCCTTCTTTGCAGCGGTTTTGATCCTGTTGATCCCGCCTGCCCGCGTTTTCCCCAGCCTCTGCTCGTAAAGCCCCCCAGGTTTTCCCCAGTACTCATGGAACATGGGCTGAAAATCAAGCCACAGGCCGAGTTCAGCCATGGTGTCGAAATCTTTCTCGTCCACCAGGATGGCATGTTCGATGCGGTGTCTCTTCCGTGCATCACGCCCGAGAAGGGAATATCCCCGGACAAGCTGATGCACCGCCCTGTCCCCGATGGCATGAAAACTCATCTGCAGGCCCGCGTCATGGGCCCGTCGCATAAATGAAAAGAGTGTCTCATCATCAAGATAGAGCCGTCCGGACTCCCCCGGGGCATCGGCATAAGAGGAGGAGATCGCTGCTGTCCGGGATCCCAGTGACCCGTCGATGAGGATACATCCCCCGATACGCGGAAGGTTTCGTTTCAAGACTCCGTCGAGGTCCATGACCTGGGGGTAGAGGAGGATGTCAAGAGGCGTCTGCCCCTGCAGTTCAAGAAGAGCGTCGATGTTCTCAAAATCATCCTCCACGCCCTCCATACTGTGGAGGGCCGTCACCCCTGCCCGGAAGGCCTTCTTTTCCATTTCCCGAAGTCCCCGTCTCTTTTCTTCGAACGAGATGTCTTTCCCGAGTCTTTTCACCATGGCGTCATACGCCCTGGCCCTGATGAGAGGGGAGCCTCCCCTGATATCATACTTTTTCAGAAATGCCGAATTGACCATCATGGAGTGAAGGTCGATCCGGGTGATGTAGAACGGCGTATCGCCGGTGACGGCATCCAGCTCCTCAAGAGTGGGAAACCTGTTTTCCCGAAGCTGTGTCTCGTCAAAGACACAGGCAAAGGGCTGTTCTGTCCGGGGAGAGTCCAGGGCGCTCCTGATCACTGAAAAGACCTCGTCCAGAGAGGAGGCTCCTGAAAGGTCGGCCCCCAGGGCGTATAGGCCCGCCGGGAGGATATGAGTATGGGAATCGATGAACCCGGGAACAACCGTCGCCCCGTTGAGGTCCACCTGCTTTTCCCCCGTCCCGGGAGCGGCAAAACGCCCTCCGCTCACGGTAAAGGTCCGGGTAAACCCCTCCCCTGTGAACACATGTCCGTTGACATAGGTCGTCGTCACCATCACAGCCTCCCTTTTTTGAGAGTATATCTTTTTTTCATCAGGGAATCAAGAAAGCAGGGAGCGCAGACCGCGCTCCCTGCCGTGAGCCTTTTTAAAAGACTACTTCAGCATGATCATTTTTCGGAAGGTCTTGAACCCTTCCCCGGTCACCATACAGTAGTAGATGCCGCTGGGGCATTCATTACCGTTTTTGTCGCGTCCGTTCCAATGGCGCTGATACTGGCCGGGAGCCAGGTCTTCATCAACGAGCTCTTTGACCACGCGTCCGTTCCTGTCAAAGATCTTCACGCTGATGCGGCCGGCTTCCGGGACATGGAAGTAGATATCCGTTTCCGGGTTGAAAGGATTAGGATAGTTTTCCACCGTCTTGGCCTTGATGGGCGCTCCGGGGATGAAATCCACCGATTCCGCTGCCACGATGTCATCGCCGGCCGGTGTCGCGGTCAAGCTCAGAGGCCCTTCGCTGTAGTAGGCCACCTGGTCGATGACATATCCGTATTTGGTCACCGAGTAGTCCGTTACGGTCTTCACGGTGATCTTGTCTCCGTCGACGACAGCCCAGAAGGCGCTTTTCGTTCCTGTGTAGGAGGCCTGCTGTGTCCCGTTTTTGTCCAGGATGTAGACATAGTCGTAGTTGGATTCAAACTCAAAGGTGGAGAAGTGGACCGCGACCTGCTGCGCTCCGGTCTTCTGGTAATAGATGGAGTTCGTCCAGTTGTTCGCGTAATTATGAGGGGTCTCCACAGCGGGAGAGAGTGTCTCATAGTACCACTGGGCTTCTCCTGTCCCCCCTCCGCCGCTTCCGGCAAAGGCCACCGCCAGGGAGTACATGGTGCTTGTGCTGTAGGCGCCGTTATAACCGTTCACCATGATGTAATAGGTCCCTGCTGCGGCTTCATAGGTGATGGTCTCGGGGTTATTGGATGTGTAGGCCCGGGCCAGCTCTGTCCCTGATGCATTATAGAGGAACATGTCATAATCTTTAGGCAGATTCCCCAAAGTCAGGGTCAGTGTCCCTGATTCGGAAAGAGCCAGCTTATAGTAATCCTTGTCAGATGAGTTGTAGATGTAGGAGTGATACGTGTTCCCCGCACTCACCGTGTAAGCCTGGGATGTGGTGTCGTTGGGCTCGTAGGGGTCTGTTGTCCCGCCGCCGCCGCCGGAGCCGGTGAAGGAGACGGTGAGCCTGTACGCCGATGTGGTGCTGTAGGCGCCGTTATAACCGTTGACTTTGATGTAATAGGTCCCGCTGGTGATGCTCTTGGAGATGGTCTCCGGGTTATTTGTGGTATAAGCCCGGGCAAGTTCCGTCCCTGAAGCATTATAGAGAAACATATCATAATCTTTGGGCAGGTTCCCCAGGCTCAGGCTGAGGGTCCCGTCGGATGTCGCCACGAATTTGTAGTAATCCACATCGGATGATGTGTAGATATAAGAATCGTAACTCTGTCCCGAGCTGACGCTGGTGGCGTCTGCTGTGGAGTTGTTGGGTTCATAGGTGTCGCCGGTGGTTCCACCGCCGCCGCCGCCGGACGCAGGCTCTCCCACACCCACAGCCGCCCAGGCGTTCATGACCTGGTCAGCTTCATCACAACCGCTGCCGTAGAGCTCTTCGGCCGCTGCGATGGCATAGGCCCGGGCCTGGGAGTAGTTTGTGGTGGTCGTGAATTTTGTCGTCATACAACGGTACCAGATATCCAGGGCTTTGTCTCTTCCGATCCCGGAGACCGCCACGGTCTCGCTGCCGTTGTACCAGCTTCCGCCATCGACAAGAAGCTGAAAGAACTTGGTCCCGATGGACATGTTGATATGGACACCGCCGTTGTCATCGCTTCCGGTGTACCGTTCGGCGTAATACCTGGGAAGGGGATAACCGTAGCTGTTCTGGGGATCGGCGATATCACGGAGAGGCTGAGAGCCCACCATGACGTCTTCGCCCATGTCCCAATCCTGGTCGGGGTCGATCTGGCTTCCGAAGATATCGGAGTTGGCCTCATTCAGGGCCCCGGACTCATAGGAATACTGCAGGTCGGCTGTTGAAGAACAGAACGCATGAGAGAACTCATGCGCCACCACATCGATGGCTCCCAGATAGGTCATGGTCGAGCCGTCGCCGTCCCCGAAGACGAACTGGGCATCATAGGGAGACCAGTAGGCGTTGGCATAATTTGTACTGTATTCGATGGTGGCTGTCAGGGGAGCGTCTCCATTGTCATAGGAACGGTAGTTAAAGTTGCTGTAGAAGAAGTTGTAGGAGCGCTCCAGGGCATAGAGCATCTGCGCCGCCTTGGAGAGCCTTGTGCTGCTGGAACTCAATGTGATGAGTGACCCGGGAAGGCTGGTCCCGTTGTTGGCTGTCATGACCCTGATGTAATCGGCACCGGTGTCGGTATCGTACATGTAGGTCGTTCCGCTTTCTGTCGTTGTGTAGACGGTGACATACCCTTCATAATAAGCGTTCATGCTGCGCGATTCCGACTGGATATCGTTGTAGCTGAGAAGGATCTTCCCGGTGTGAGCATCGACAAACGCGACCTGGGCCAGGCCTTCTCCCAGGCTCACGGTCCTGTACGCCAGAACATACTCTTCTTTACCCACCGGGTAGATGAGAAGTTCGGGTTCCAGGGTCTTCTCCACTTCGCCGGGAGCAGCTTTGGCGGCGAGTTCTGCTACCGCTGAACCGGAAAGGGCGGGAACCGTATCCACCTGGATCGCGGGGAGGAGTGTCCCGGTAAACCCGGTGACGGCCTCTCCCTCAACCTGAAGGTAGAACTCGCCTCCGTGCACGGGAAGCCCGTTATAGGTCTGCTGCATACGGAGATGACGGACACCCGCTTCGTCTATGACGACACGTTCCTGGCGGACGTTCTCCTGCAGGTTCTCCACACGGAAAACATTGTCAAAAGACCCCAAAAAGACTTTAACGGGATCCGTTTCCGTCTTTGAAGGTCTGGCCAGGACACCCCGCATCACGATGGGGGTGAGGTTTTCCCCGGCCTCGAAACGTTCCACAGAGGAGAGATCGGCTTTGTCCAAAGCGTATCCCCCTGTGAACAAGATGAGTACCATGCTTGCCAATGCAAGCAACCTTTTCCATTTTCCCATACATAACCTCCTTGTTATCCTAAAAGGATAAAGTCTAAAATAAGCGTGTCAAGGAAAAAATTAATAAAATTCGGATAAAAGGCAAATAAAATCGTTCATAGAGAACAATATTAGCCTATAATCCAAAATAACAAGGCATAGTCAGAGCTGAACAGATATGGACAAGATGTGAAGGGAGTCTTTATCTTCTTATACGCATAATTGTGGAAAGTGTTGCAGGGGGAGAACCCCCCTGCAAAAAAAAATTATTTGCCCAGGATAAGGGGCATCCCCGTGGCTGTGGGGGATGTGGGCAGGATGACAAACGTCGTGTTTTCAGAGTTGGCCAGTTTTTCATAAGCCATGATCGCCTCATGCTGCAGATACTTGTCTGAGAGTGTGCTGTTGATGATCCGCTGAGCATTGGCCAGGCCCTTGGCCTCGATCTCTTTGATCTCGGCTTCGCGGCTGGCGATGTTCTTCTTATACTCCATGGCTTCTTCCTGCTGTTTGGCCTTCATCTTTTCTTCGATGGCGTTCTCCACCAGTTTGGGAAGGGAGATGTTCCGGACCAGGACCTTGTCCACCACCACGCTTTTGGGCCCCAGAAGGGTGATCAGCGTATCATTGATGTTGTTGGTGAAGTCCTTGCGTTCTCCTGTATAGAGAGAATCCATCTTGAACATGGCCGCCGTGTCCCGGACCGTGGTGCGTATGGCCGGCCGGATGATCTTCATCTCCAGCTCATAGGTGCTCTTGGCCAGGTCCTCGTAGACTTTATTGACCTTTTCCGGGTCGATCTTCCACCAGACGGTGAGATCCACACCTACTTCAAGGCCGTCCAGGGTCCGGACCTTGACACTGTCGTCCCCCCGGCGGGCCCCTTCACCGATGTCGATGCTCATGGTGTGTTCCTGGATCCGCGTGGGGTATTTCACAATGGTGACAAAGGGATTCACCACATTGATCCCCGCTTTGAGGGTCCGCTCGCGGACTTTTCCGAAAAGAACCTGGACACCCACTTCACCGGCATCGATGATGACAAAGAAGTGGCTCAGGGTGAGGATGGTAAAGATGACCGCAGCCAGGAGCAGGATATTCTGCATCCCCCGGAACCGGGGATCTGTTGCTCCGCTCCGTTTGCGGTTCACATAGAGGACAATAAAGACGATGGCTAGAATCAGCGTAAATAAGACTCCCATGATTACCTCCTTTTTTTAGGAACCGATATTATAAAGGATCACGCGCACAAGAGTGATCACAACACCTGCACCGCCCGCTGCAACAGAAAGGGCATAGGCCATCCCCCAGCGGGCCTTCTTTCCGGGAAAGAGGCGGGCGGCATACCAGACAAAGGGGACGATAAAGACCATGGCCAGGCTGGGATTGAGCAGAGAGAAGAGCAATGTTCCCGGCGCCGTGATCATCAGGTAAAGATTCGCTTTTTTTTGCTTCATGAAATCCTCCTTTCTGATCTCTTAGTATAAAAGGCTTTTCAGCGATGTCAATTTTTCTCTCCGGGCCCCGATAAGAGGAGTCTTTTCTTGAACCGCACCGCATCCCCCGGGCGGGGGACAGGAAGAGCCTTTCCCTGCCCGTCTCTCCCTGAGGCGTAGCAGGCCGCTGACCGGGTCATGGGGAGCGGGGTGAAGACCTGGACCGCTTCGGCCCGTATTCTGTATTTTCTGATAAAGTCGGACGTCTTCCGGTTATCCTCCTCTGTCTCCCCGGGATGGCCTGCAATGAAGTAGGCCCTGATCCGGAAAAGGCCTTTCCCTGGAAACTCCTTCCGGATGGCCGAAAGAGTCCTTTCCAGGATCTCCGGAGAGTACTTCCCCATGGCCCGGAGGACAGCGGCGCTGCCGTGCTCCGGAGCGATATTCAAATATCCGGAAAGATAGTGTTCTATGATCACTTTTCTCCAGGAGGCGCGTGAAAGCGAGAGGTCCAGGCGCAAACCGCTTCCGATACTGACTTTTTTCACCAGCTGAGAAACTTGACCCAACAGTTTGAGATAGCGGGGGACATCACTGCTGAAAAAGGGGCAGGGGGAGGGGTAAAGGCACGATTCACGGCGGCACGGCCTCCTCCCGCGCAGACACCGGGCTCCGTACATATCAGCCGACGGCCCTCCGATGTCTGTGATATGGCCTCTGAAATCCTTTTCCGAGCTCATGCGCCGGACTTCCTTGAGGATCGACTCCTCCGAGCGGGAGACGATCTCTCTGCCCTGGTGAAAGGTGATCCCGCAGAAACGGCAGCCCCCTGCACAGCCCCGGTGAGCCGTGACAGAGTCTTTGATCATCTCCCAGGCCGGGATGGCTTCCCGATATCCGGGATGCGGCCTGCGGGTAAACGGCAGGTCATAGAGAGCATCCATCTCCTGCGAAGAGAGGGGGGCAGCCGGCGGGGCATGGTGAAGAAACCAGGCTCCGTCCTGTTCCACAAGAAGCGTCTCTTTGCGGGAGAGAAGGTCATCAGCCTGACGGTGGAGCAGAGCGGGAGAAGAGAGCAGTTCCTCATGGGAGGGAAGCCGGATGAAGGATCCGAGAGGGGGCTTGTTCGTCCGCAGGACCGTCCCGGGGATCCCCTCCAGGGGCTCGCCCGCCTCTCTCCTCCGGGCGATCTCTTTGACAGCCCGCTCCCCCATCCCGTAGACAAGAATATCCGCCTTGGAATCCACAAGAACGGAATGCCGGATCTTTGACTGTATAAAATCCCAGTGAGAGAGCCGGCGCATGGAGGCCTCGATGCCTCCCAGGACGATCACAGCCCCTTTGTGGACCTGCCTTACAGCTGCGGCATAGGCCGCTGCAGCCCTGTCCGGACGGACAGGACGGCGCACTCCGTCCTTTTCGACAAAGGCCCTCCCTCCGGGAGAGTAGGCATCATCATGACGAAGCCGTCCGGCGGCGGTGTAACGGGTCACCATGGAATCGACATTTCCTCCTGTGATCCCCCAGAAAAGACGGGGAAGCCCAAGGCCAGTGAGATCATGTTCTCCGGCTCCTTTCACCCTGGGACGGGCGATGACCCCCACGCGGTATCCCAGGGACTCCAGATAACGCCCGATGAGGGCCACACCGAAAGAGGGATGGTCCACATAAGCATCTCCTGTCACAAGGATCATATCACAGATGTCCCATCCCCGGTCGTCCATCTCTTTTCGGTTCACGGGAAGAGGACGTCCTGTCATGATTCACGGCGGCAGAGCACTTCCGCCACATCCTCCAATACGGCCCGTTCTTTCTCCCCCAGGGGCTTCAGAGCATCAAGGGCTTTCTGTGTCGCTTCCCGGGCAAGGTGAAGCGAGGTCTCCATCCCGAAAAGAGCGGGGTAGGTGGCCTTATCTGATGACACATCTTTCCCCGGGCTTTTGCCCAGCTGCTGAGCGGTCCCGGTCCGGTCAAGGATATCATCGCGGATCTGAAAAGCCAGTCCCAGCCACTTTCCGTAGTCATTGACAGCCTCTCTTTCATCATCAGGCGCAGAGGCCAGAAGCGCCCCCATGAGACAGGAGGCCCTGATCATCTCCCCGGTCTTGCGGGTATGGATATATTCAAGCAGAGGCTGGGTCATCTCTTTTCCCTCCGAATCGATATCGGCAAACTGGCCGCCGGCCATTCCCCGGAATCCGGCAGCCCCGGCCAGAAGCGCAATAGCCCGGAGTGTCACCGCCGGTTCGAAATCCGACCGTGTAGCCATGAGTTCAAAGGCGAAGGTCAGGAGTGAATCTCCGGCGAGCATGGCTTTGGCCTCACCAAAGACCATATGGTTCGTGGGTTTCCCCCGTCTCAGGGCATCATTATCCATACAGGGGAGGTCATCATGGATCAGCGAATAGGTGTGGATCATCTCCAGTGCTGCGGCAAAGGGAAGGGTCCGCTCTCTGTCATCCCGGAACAGGCCGTAGACAGTCTCCAGCAAAAAGGGGCGGAGCCGTTTCCCCCCCACGAAGAGGCTGTACCGGATCGCTTTGTGGAACTCCCGGGGAAAGAGGTCCTCTGCCGGGAGGACGGAATCAAGAAACCGGTCAAGTCTCCGGGCAAAACGGCTCATCTCAGACTGGACGTTCATACTCCTCCTTTCGCACAGGCGCTCACGATCCTTAAAGCCCTGGGAATCAGACGGATGGTGAACGGCCCGTATCCGACAGACTCTCCGTCGCATTCACAGATCAGGTCCGGCGCGTCTTTGAGGGTCACCCTGTCGGCCTGGTGATATTCCACTTTCGGATGATGTTCAAGTTCTCCGCGGTACAACTGTTTCAGGCTGGACAACATCTGCCAGAGGGACATCTTCTTATAGAGGACAACGTCGAACAGCCCGTCATCCATCACGGCATCCGGGAGCTGCTTGATCCCTCCGCCGTTATACTTGCCGATCCCCACCCCCAGGCTGAAGAGGTCCACGTTTCTCACCGTGTGTCCCAGGGTGAGTGTGGCCTGAGAAGCCTTATAAGCGGCCAGTCCCCTGATCAGGCTTGAAAAGTAGGTCAGGCGCCCTCCTCTTCCCCTGTCCTTGGCCCGGTTGGTCTTTTCCGCCACCCAGGCATCGAAACCGAATCCGGCCACATTGACAAAGACGCGTTCGCGTTTCTTTTCTTTCCCCAGAGTGACCACCCCGACATCCTGGAGAAAGGTGCGCCCTCTGGCCAGACAGCGGGCCATCGCTTCATAGGAAGAAGGATACTCCATGGTCCTGGCCCAGTCATTCCCCGTCCCCACCTGGAAAAGCCCCACGGTCACCTCCCGGGGAGGGACCACATCCTGGGAATAGAGGCCGTTGACCACCTCATTGAGTGTCCCGTCTCCTCCCACGGCAAGGATGCGCCGCCACCCCTCCTCCACGCCCTTTTTGCAGATTTCAGCCGCATGCATCCGGTAGCCTGTGAAGACAGGAGCCGTTTCCACGCCCTCTTCCATGAGAAGACGTTCGATCTTATCCCAATGCCTTAAGCCCCGGTCGTTTCCCGCATGGGGATTGATGATGGCAAGCCATTTTTTATCCATGTCGTTCTCCGTAATATTGATAAAGATAGGTCTTCATCGCTCCGTTATAGAGCTTCCTGTTCCTGTCAGCCTTTCGTCCGAAGGCCTCTTCAAAACCGTCCAGCGCTGTCAGAAGAGAGATATCCCATCGGGGGTAGTGCGCCATGTTTTCTCCCAGCGCTCTCATCAACCCCGCTGTCTTTGTCCCGTCAAGAAGACGCTCCCCATAGGGAGGGTTCGTGACAAGAAGGCCCGTCTCTCCGGGCAAACTCGATGAGCGTGCGTCTCCCTGTTCAAATCGCACCATTTGACCCACCCCGGCTCTCCCGGCGCAGGCCTCCGACAAGGCCACCATCTCCGGATCGATATCCCGGCCCAGAATAAAGCATCCGCTGTCCCGCGCCTCTTCACCGGCTTTGCGCCGGACCTCTTCCCAGGGTCCTGGAGAGGCGGAGGGCCAGTATTCCGCATCAAAACGCCGGTTCCTCGCCGGATAGATATGGTTCATGATCAATGCCGCCTCTATGGGGATCGTTCCTCCCCCGCAAAAGGGGTCGACGAAAACGTCACGCCCCTTCCAGCGGCTGAGAAGGACAAGAGCGGCGGCCAGGGTCTCCCTCAGGGGAGCCCGGCTTCTCTTCACGGCGTAATTCCTTTTATGAAGGGCTTCTCCCGAAGCGTTGATGAAGATCCGGGCCCGGTCTTTGAGGATCTTGATAAAGATCCGCGCGGGAAAACCCGATTCGGGGAGCACCGTTCCGTGAACCCGGGCCAGGAGGGAATCCACAACGGCTTTTTTCGCAACAGACTGCAGAGCCGGCTCTGAAGAGAGGCGGGATCTGACACTTCGGGCCTGAACGATGATCTTTGACTCTTTTTTCAGGTATTTTTCCCAGGGGACAGCGCGGACGGCTTCATAGACGTCTTCAAAAGAGAGAGCTTCGAACTCTGTCAACAGAAGAGAGACCCTGTCTGCTGAGCGCAGCATGATATTGGCCGTAGCCAGGGCCGCCTCATCCCCGTCGATCAGGACAAGTCCGTCTTCTCCCCCGCATTTTTCCAGCCCCAGAAAAGAGAGTTCTTTTGAAACGACCCTCTCCAGGCCGAACGCAGCGGATACGGCGATCTTCACAGACCGCCCTCTCAATCGCTTTCTTCGGATTTTTCAGCATCCATGTCCCTGAGCCTGAGATCATCCATGAGCTCACGGATCTTTCCCTCAGCTCCATGGAGGATGGTATCGACTTCACGGACGAGGGCGACTCCTTCTTCAAACAGGGCGAGAGCTTCCCCCAGGGGAATATCCCGCTCTTCCAGACGTTCGACGATCTCTTCCAGCCTGGCCATCTTCTTTTCAAAGGGTTCCATTTTCATCCTTTCCGGGAGCGACCTCTGTAATCCGGGCTTTGGCCCGTCCCTTGTTCCACTCCAGCTCCACGCTGTCTTCGGGAGACAGGAGAGCGGGGTCACTGACAGCCTCCCCCTCTTTTCGGACAATGACATATCCCCGCTGTAAAGGGTCCAGGGGGCTGGATCCCTGCAGGCGGGTTCTGAAATCCATATAGGCATTGCGTTTTTCATTCATCAGAAACATGAGCCGTTCTTCCATCCGGGCTCTCAGACGCTCCTTTTCTGAAACCGCCCGCTGTATCCGTGTGACCGGGGCCACTCTTCCCAGATGAGCTTTGACAACGCCGCTTTCCCGGCTCCTCCGGAGGAGAAGAAGCCCCCCTTGTGTGGCCATGGCTTTTCCCAGGGCTTCTCTTTTCTCTCTCATCTCTGCTGCTGCCCTGGACGCCCGGCGCAGGAGACGTCCGGCCAACTCGTCTGTCTTGAGAAAGAGCGCACTGAGGACCGTGTCGGGCGAACGGCGGCGGAGACGCTGATTCAAGCGGTTCCTCTCCTCTTCTTTTTCTGAAAGGCATGCCCTGGCAGCTTTGACCAGAGCCACCTCTCTTTTCAGACGCTCCTGATCCAACTCTGACAGGCTTTTCACCGCCAGTTCCGCTGCTGCCGAGGGTGTTTCCGCTCTGAAGTCGGCGGCAAGGTCCGTTAAAGAGACATCGATCTCATGGCCCACAGCGGAGATCACCGGACAGGGAGATTCCGCCACAGCGCGGACCACACTCTCTTCGTCGAACGCAGAGAGGTCTTCCCGGCTTCCTCCTCCCCTCCCCAGGATGATGACCTGAGCCTTTCCGCAGGCAGCGAGCCTTTTCAGGGCATGGACAATGGTCGCAGGCGCCTCTTCTCCCTGGACACTGCACGAAGAGAGGATCACCGAGACATGGGGATTGCGCCGCCGAATGACTTTGACGATATCTTTCAAGGCCGCTCCCGAACGGGACGTCACCACACCAACTGTTTCCGGCAGAAAAGGAAGGGGGCGTTTCCTCTGCGGGTCAAAAAGCCCCTCTTTTTCAAGCTTCTCTTTCAGCTCCCTCAGGCGCAGGCTTTTAAGCCCCTTCCCGGCGACTTCCACAGTCTCGACAATGAGAGAATAACGTCCCCCCTCACGGTAGAGGTTCAGCTTTCCCCGGAGGATCACTCCTGTCCCGTCAGCAACAGTCTCAGGCAGGAGCTGCGCGCGGCTTCTCCAGAGAATACACTGGATCTGGCTCTTCTGATCAAGAAGGGTAAAATAGACATGCCCTGAAGCGCTTTTTTTATAATCCCCGATCTCCCCTTCCACGTAAAGAGCCCGGGGAAAGGAGTCCTCGAGGAGATTCCCGATGAGGGCGTTGAGTTCCGATACGGTATAGGTCTTAGGTCCCATATTGCAACTGACGGGCTTTCACCAGATTGTGAAAGAGAGACGCCGTGGTGACACTTCCCACCCCTCCGGGGACCGGCGTGATGGCTGAAACGTGCGCCACTGCCCCTTTAAAATCCACGTCTCCCACGGTCCTTCCTTCGGTCACATTGTATCCGGCGTCCAGGACCACGGCCTCGTTTTTGAAGTCATCCCCTTTGAGAAGTTCGGCTTTCCCCACGGCGGCGACCACGATATCCCCTCTCCGGACCACGTCTTTCAAGGCCTGCGTCCGGGAGTGGCATATGGTGACTGTGGCATGCCGGTGGAGAAGGAGAAGCGCTGCGGGCTTTCCCACAATATTGCTGCGTCCGACGATCACGGCTTCTTTTCCTTTGGGGTCGATATGATAGAACTCAAGGATCCTCATGAGGGCTTCGGCAGTAGCCGGGAAAAGCCCGGGACGGTTAAGATAGAGGTTGGCCGCATTGGCGGATGTGACGCCGTCGATATCTTTGACGGGGTCCACAAGTTCCAGAAGGCTCACAGGGTCGTATCCCCGGGGCAGAGGCTGCTCGATAAAGATCCCGGTGATCTCTTCACGGCTGTTCAATTGACGGATGAGGGATTCGATCTCCCGGGCCGGGACAAAAGTGTCAAACAGATACTCTTCAAAAATGATCCCCAGGCGGTGGGCCTGGCGTTTTTTTGCTTCCCTGTAAGCTCCGGAGGCCGGGTCATCACCCACCTGGATGACCGCCAGAGTCAAATCGTGCTTTGCGGCATACTCGGCTGTGACGGCATTAATCTGTCCTGCCAGCGTCTTCCCCTCTAACAAAGTAGCCATTTTTCTCCACCCCCCTGTATTGAATACGCCTGATCGAAAGAGCTTTCCCCGTCACCGGGTCAGCTTCGATCACCGCACCGTTATACCAGACATCATCACGGGCTTCCCTGAAGCGTTCAGGGAGATTGGTGACAAACCGTTTGAGGATGACCTCTTTGTCCACTCCGATCACAGAATGGTAGCTCCCTGTCATTCCCGCATCTGTGAGGTAGGCCGTGTGGCCTTCCAGGATCCGTTCGTCACTTGTGGGGATATGGGTATGAGTCCCCATGAGAGCTGTGACGCGTCCCGCCAGAAACCATCCCATGGCCATCTTCTCTGATGTGGCTTCAGCATGAAAATCGCAGAAAATCAGTTTTGTTTCCGGCCCGATCTCGTTCAGAACGGCCTCAGCCTTTGAAAAGGGAGAATCCACCGGTTCCATGAAGACCCGTCCCAGAAGATTAAAGACGGCCACATCACAGCCCCGGATCCGCAGACGGACAAAATCCCGCCCGGGCGCTCCGGGGGGATAGTTGGCAGGGCGGAGGACCCGCTTATCCTCCTCAAGGACATCACAGGCCTCTTTCTGACGCCAGACATGGTTTCCCGACGTGATACAGGCCGCTCCTGCATGAAAAAGTTCATCCGCGGTCTTTCTGGTCAGCCCCGTTCCGCCGGCGAGATTCTCGCCGTTGACGATGACCAGGTCGATGTCATGCTCCCGGACGAGAAGTGGTGTAAGCGCGCTGAACGCCTCCCGTCCGGGGCCGGCATAGACATCCCCGACAAATAAGGTCCTGAAGGGCTTATTTGGCATACTCGATATATCGTTTTTCCCGGATGACATTCACCTTGATCATCCCGGGATAGTCCAGTTCTCCTTCGATCTTCTGAGCGATCTCCCGTGCCATCTTTGAAGCGTTCATGTCATCCACGTCATCAGGAGAGATGATGATCCGGATCTCACGGCCGGCCTGGATAGCGTAAGCCTTATCCACGCCTTTGAAGGCCTGGGCGATCCCTTCGAGTTTCTCCAGCCGTTTGATGTAGGACTCGATACTTTCCCGCCGTGCCCCGGGCCGGGCGGCGGATATGGCGTCGGCGGCCATGAGCAGGACGGCAAAGACAGACTCCTGTTCGATTTCGGCATGATGAGCCCCGATGGCATTGACCACGACGGGCTTTTCGCCGTACTTTTTGGCCAGGTCGCTTCCGATCTGGGCATGGGTCCCTTCCATCTCGAAATCCACCGCTTTCCCGATATCGTGAAGCAGCCCGATCCTCTTGGCCAGGGGGACGTTGATCCCCAGTTCTCCGGCCATGACACCCATGACAATGGCGACCTCTTTGCTGTGGTTCAGGACGTTCTGCCCGTAACTGGTCCGGTATTGAAGCCGTCCCAGAAGCTTCACCACTTCTTTATGGACATGGGGGATGTTGAGGTCGATAATGGTCTTCTCGCCCTCTTCCCTGATCTTTTTATCCACATCTTTGCGCGTCTTCTGGACGATATCCTCGATGCGGCCGGGATGGATCCTCCCGTCCACCACAAGTTTTTCCAGCGCCTGACGGGCCACTTCACGGCGGATGGGGTCAAAACAGGAGAGGGTCACGGCTTCGGGAGTGTCATCGATGATGATATCCACGCCGGTCACACGCTGAAGCGTCCTGATGTTCCGTCCCTCACGCCCGATGATCCGCCCTTTCATCTCGTCGCTGGGCAGAGCCACCACAGAGACCGTATGGTCGGTGACCGTGTCCACGGCTGTCCGCTGAATCGCTTCGACAATGATCTTTGTGGCTTCTTCATCCGCTTTTTCCAGGATCTCTTCTTTGACGCGTTTGGCCAGGTGCTCGGCCTCTTCACGGGAATCACGGGCCACCTTGTCCAGAAAGATCTCTCTGGCCTCGTCACGGGTGAGCGAAGCGATGGCGCTGAGCTCTTCCATCTCTTTCTGCTTCATCTCGTCCACTTCCCGGGCCCGCTCTTCCAGGGCCTTCTCCTTGTGGTCATACTTGCGCTCGGTCTCCACAAGCTCCCTCTCTCTCTTTTCAAGAGTCAGGATGCGTTTGTCGAGATTCTCCTCTTTCTGGAGAAGCCGCTGTTCGAATTTCTGAAGCGTGCGGTTTTTTTCATCTTTTTCCTGTTCAAACTTGTTCCGCATCTCATAGAGCTCGCTTTTCGCTAAAAGCTGCCCTTCTCTTTTGATGGACTCTGCCTCTTTCTGGGCATCGTTCAGGATATGCGCTGCCTGCATTTCAGCGCTTTTTTTATTGAGTTTCCCGATGAATATCCTTAAGAAAAATCCAAGAAGGACTCCTGTTGAAACGAATACGATAATCAACGTCGATTCCATACACACCTCCGATATGTTATTCCGGGAGGAGCTCAGGAGAAGGGATGAAAAGAAAAAGCCCGCGACAGAGTGGCGTTCCTTTTT